>Ga0302320_10016545_pt1 | contig 15055 bp, 9 predicted proteins | sample Bog_T0_3_FD_202130 | JGI IMG/M metagenome (GOLD analysis project Ga0302320, IMG submission 202130) | Peat permafrost microbial communities from Stordalen Mire near Abisko, Sweden - Bog_T0_3 | ecosystem: Environmental > Terrestrial > Soil > Wetlands > Peat | place: Sweden: Abisko, Stordalen Mire... | reverse complement strand
GTTCGTCCTCCTGGCTTCCCTGCTCTTCGTGGCGGCATTCAAGCTCAGCTGCCGGGTGGCCGGGTACGATTTCCTGGCCCTCGGGGACGACGACATCAACGTGACGCTCAACCCGTACCTGGGCCACCTGGACCACGACCGGTGGATGTGGCTCCTCACCGACTCTAGCTACGTGCGGCGCTTCATGCCGCTCGGCTGGCTGACCCTTTGTGCGCTCTTCCAGGTGAACGGCCTGGACCCCTTCTTCTATCATTCCGCGGCGTTCGCGTTCTACGTCGCCAATGTGGTGCTGGTCTACGTCGCCATCGCGCACGTGGTGCGAATCTTCCTGCCCACGGCGACCGCGGGCCTTGGCAGGTGGCAGGTGTTTGCCTCGTTCCTCGGTGCGGCCTGGTGGGCGTTCCACCCGCTGAGGGTGGAATCGACGGCCTGGATCTCGGGGATGCTCTACGGGCAGGGAGCCACGTTTTTCCTCGTGGCGATCATCGCCTACCTGAGGTCCTACATCGGCGCGCTGGAGGGGCGGCCGCGCGGGATCTGGATCGCCCTGTCGCTCCTGGCGATCACGGCGTCGCTGCTCACTTATCCGATAGCGCTCGGCTTCGGCTTCCTGCTCCTGGCGATGGACGGGTACTGGAGCTCTCGCACGGCCCCCGGTGTCGTTCCATTCCGAAGGCTCGCGGCCGAGAAGCTGCTATTCTTCGTGCCGGTCGCCGCCGTCCTCGCCTTCACGGCCATCGCGCGCATGCAGAACCCGGCGATATGGGGGACGGTCCCGACGTTCGTGGAGTTCCCGCTCATCCAGCGCGTCATGCAGGCGGCCTACATCGTCGCCTATTACCTGTGGCGGCCCCTCTACCCGCTGCGGATGGTCCCCATCACCTCGGTCCTCATGGACTTTAGTCCCCGGGCGCCCGTGTTCGTGTTGAGCCTGCTCGGCATGGTGGCCGTCTCCGCCGTGGCCTTGGCGTGGAGGCGGTCGCGCCCTTGGTTTGGCGCCATGTGGCTCACGTACCTGGCTGCGGTCGCGCCGTTCATCGGCTACACCGAGCATCCGTACTACGCCAGCGACAGGTACGGCTACATTCCCTCCATGGTTCTGGCGGCGGCCCTGGCGATCGGGTTGTCCGTGCTCCTGAGCGCGAAGCTCAGGTGGGTCTTAGCCGCCTTCACGGTGGCCGTCACGGCGGTGCTGGCCGCGACAACGGACAAGGTCCTCGCCATCTGGGCGGGGCCATCGTCGATGTACTCGTACCTCGTGGGCGCCATTGCCCCCGGCGAGGAGCACGACCGGATCCTCTCGCGCTTCGCGATGTTCGACTACCTCTATGGCCGGCCGCAGGAGGCCCGGGCAAAGATCGACATTTGCGTCCGGGATTATCCGGCAAGCGAGGAGATCGCGAAGGTGAAGGCCCAGATCGAGGACCCCTCCGGTCGGCTCGCGCCGGTGGGACAGCGCGTACCCATCGCCTTCATGCACAGCCAGCTGGGGTTCTATTTCCTGAAGAAGGAGGAGCTGCCCGAGGCCTCGGTGCAGATGTACCGTGCGCTCAAGTTCGACCCGATGCTCTTCCAGGCGGACTACAACCTGGCGCTCCTCGAGGCCACCGAGGGACTGCCGCGCTCCGCCATCCACCACCTTCTCCTGGCGGAGAAGCATGCGGCGGGAGCCATTTCCCCATTGAACATCCAGATCTGCGGGCGGGTGATCTATGAGTCGGCCAATCGCATGGGCGATGACACCTTGGCAAAGGCCCTCGCCGTGCGCTTCCGCTTTTCCCCGCGCTGACGCGGGCTATTTCAATGTCGGCTTGCGGCCGACGATGACATCGATCGTTCGCTCGGCCTTGGAACCCGGTGCGGTGACGACGAACACGGCCTTGTCGCCCTTTTCCTTCTCCCGTATGCCCTTCAGGGCACCAATCGTGTACTCCTTGATCGGGATCCCGTCTATCCGCAGCACCTGGTCCCTCGGCATCAGGCCGGCGAGGTCCGAGGGGGAATCCTTTGTCACGACGGACACGACCATGGACTTGATCCGGGTGGAGTCGGAGACCCGGGAGAAAAAGCCAACGTCCGCGTCGATGTCGAACGTGATGCCGAGGTATCCGAGAGGACCGGCCGTCACGGCGACGGGGGCCATCACGACGGGCTGATCCCCCCTTGAGTTTGATTGAGCTGCGGCGACCGCCGCGGCCATGAACAATGGCAGGAAGAAGCGTTTGCCAGTCATCGCGGGTCTGATTGGGTCATGAACAAGACTGCTTTGCGACGATTCAATACATTGATTGTAAGTCGATTACGGCCAAGCTCACGGAAATCCCCGAGGAGTCGCGCCCCCAACGCCCAGAAATACGTATTACGATGAACGCAGCTGGTTGGGATTTCGGGCAATCATGCTGTTTGATCGGCAAACGCCCCGCATCTTTCTCAGGAAACATCCCCCAAACCTCAGGGTCGCATAACACTTCCTTCATTTGAGACGCCATAACCTTGGATTCCTCGTTCTTGCGTTAGCATCGTGCGTTGGAATCGGTCGCGCCGCGACCGTCGCCCCCGAGCGGGCCACGTTCAAGGACAGCATCAGGGAGGTATCCCCAGCCGCTGCCGGCATCTCAGGCGTTCCGATGATCGCGCGCACGGTCCTCAGGGCCTCCGAGAGCGCGGCGCCCCTAACATTCGAGGTCGCCCTTCGCATGAGGAGCTTCGATGAGCTCCAGGCGAGGATCGCCAACGGCGAGCGGGTATCCCCGGCCGAGAAGGAGGAGAAGTATTTCCCGCTGGCAGCCGACCACGACAAGCTGGTCACTTGGCTTAAGGCCCAGGGGCTCGAGGTCACGAGGACGGACGACAACCGCCTGGCCGTTTTCGGGAGAGGCTCGGTTGATGCCGTGGCAAAGGCGTTCCAGGTCACGTTCGCCCGCGTCACGGCGACGGACGGGCTCGAATTCACGTCGGCCATCACCGCCCCGAGCGTCCCCGCGGAATTGTCCTCGGCCGTGCTGGGCATCCACGGCCTTCAGCCCCACATCCGCAGGCGGCCCCTCTCCGCGCCCTGGGTGCTTTCGCCGCGCATCAACCTGTCCGGTTACACGCCCGCCCAGATCCTGACGGCCTACAAGGCCGATACTCTTGGAGTGACCGGCGCCGGCCAGACGATCGCCATCTACGCCTTGGGATATCCGGCCAGTTCCGACCTTACACAATTCTGGCAGACCACGACCTCGGGAGCGCAGACGGTCAGCAACGTGCAGCAGGTGAACGTGGCGGGTGGCCCCGAAAGCTCGCCCGCGGCCGACATCCTGGAGGAAGCGACCCTGGACGTCGAATGGGCGGGCGGCCTGGCACCCGGCGCCAAGATCCGCATCTACGGCGCGAATGCCACGGACCCCGCGGACAACGACGAGATCCTCCAGCAGGTCTATGCGGACATTCCGAGCAACCCGACGATGCACGTTCTCTCGATTTCGGTCGGAGGAAATGAATCCGACGTGCCGAAGGACTACCTTATCATGGAGGGCCAATACATGGCCAACCTCGCCAGCGCGGGCGTGACGGTCCTTGTGGCCTCGGGCGACACGGGGGCAACCGCCGAGAACATTGTCCAGACGACGTACCCGACATCTGATCCGGACGTGACCGGCGTCGGCGGAACGTCGCTGACTCTCACGGGCGGCAATGCGATCTCAACCGAGGTGGCGTGGACGTCGAGCGGCGGCGGCGTCAGCAAGGTCTTCAGCCGCCCGACCTGGCAAGTGGGCACGGGCGTCCCCTCCGGGAGCATGCGCCTTGTGCCGGATGTGGCCTCGGTCGCCGATCCCGACACCGGCGCGATGTATTACTACAGCGGAAAGTCCTCGGTCATCGGGGGGACGAGCTGGGCCGCTCCCACTTGGGCGGGATTCGTGGCGCTCCTTAACCAGAAGACCGGGACAACCATGGGCCTGATCAACCCCAAGCTCTACCCACTGCTCGGGTCCTCGGCGTTCAACGACATCACCTCGGGAAACAACGGCGCCTACTCCGCTGGCGTGGGCTATGACTTGGTGACGGGCCTTGGCTCGCCAAACGTCTCTGCGATCGCGGCCGCAACGCTCTACTCGAGCCCCGCTGCCAATATCCCGGCCCAGACCGGCGACCAGGTCGTGACCCCGAACCAGCTTGCGACCTTCTATGTCGTTGGGTTCGGAGTCCCGCTGCCCAGCTACCAGTGGCAGCGGATGGCGAGCGGCGCGTCCTCCTACACGAACCTCTCGGAAGGCGGCGACTACGGCGGGACCCAGACGCAGATGCTCGTGGTCGGCGGCACCTCGTCGACCATGACAGGGGACAAGTTCCAGTGCATCGCGACGAACGCCTCGGGATCGGCCGTGAGCCTACCCGCGGCGCTGACGGTCAACCAGACCGGAGTCACGACCCTCGCCGGCTGGCCTGGCACGGCCGGGCATGTGGACGCCACGGGCAGGGCGGCGCGGTTTTCCTACCCGGGTGGCGTGAAGGTGGACGGCAGCGGCAACCTCTATGTGTCGGACGCCAGCAGCTACACGATACGCAAGGTGAGCCCAGGCGGGGCCGTGACGACCATAGCGGGAGTGCCGGGAACATCCGGATCGACGGACGGCCCGGTGGCCACCGCCCTCTTTGCGGGAGTCGGCGGTGTGGCCCTCGACTCGGCCGGCAACATCTTCGTCGCCGATTCGGGAAACTACACGATTCGCGAGATCAGCACCGCGGGGATCGTCTCCACGGTTGCCGGCTTGGCCGGGACCACGGGCCACGTCGACGGGACGGGGAGCGTGGCCAGGTTCAAGGATCCCGAGAACATCGCCATCGACAGCTCCAACAATATCTACGTCGCCGACGGCATGGGCAACGTGATCCGCAAGCTCACGGAGGCCGGCGTCGTCACCACGTTTGCCGGCTCCGGCGTGTCGGGTTCCCAGGACGGAACCGGCACTTCAGCGTCGTTCAACAACCCAACCGGCATAGCCGTTGATGCCCAGGGCAACGTCTACGTCGCCGACTACGGCAACAATGAGATCCGCGAGATATCCCCGGCTGGGGTTGTGACGACGGTCGCGGGATCGACCACGAGCGGCAGCTCGGGGGGGACCGGCAGCGCGGCCAGCTTTGACGGGCCTGCGGGCCTCGGTGTCGACACCTCGGGAAACATCTACGTGGCCGACTCTATCAACTGCACCATCCGTAAGGTCGACCCTACGGGGTACGTGACGACAATCGCGGGATTGGCGGGCGTCGTCGAGAGCACCGACGGGCTCGCGCCCAACGCGCGGTTCAATGAGCCCGCCGATGCCACTGTCGACAGCGCCGGCGTCGTTTATGTTGCCGACGCCCTGAACTGCACCATCCGGCGGATCGTGACCGGCGTGGAGTCGGTCCCCTTCTTCACCGTCCAGCCAACAGGCACGACCGTATCCGCCGGAGAAAGCGTAACCTTCGCGGCCGGTACGGCGGGAGGGGAGCCGCTCAGCTTCCAGTGGAATTTCAACGGCTCGGCGATCTCGGGCGCAACCGCGCCCACCTATACGATTTCCAGCGTCCAGCAGTCGAATGCCGGCACCTACACGCTTACCATCACGAACTCCGACGGATCGGCCACGAGTTCCGCGGCGACGCTGACGGTAAGCGTGGTGCAGCCCACACCCACCCCGACGCCAACGCCCACCCCAACACCTACGCCGACCGTAACCCAGGGACGCTTGGTCAACATATCCAGCAGGGCCCTCGTCCAGACGGGTGCCGGGATAACGATCGCCGGCTTCAAGATCGTCGGGCCTGCAGGTTCGACCAAGCAGGTGCTCATCCGTGGCGTCGGGCCAACACTCAGCACGTTCTCGATCACCGGTTACCTTGCGGCGCCGACCATCACGCTGCTCAATTCCGCGGGCACCGTGGTTGCGATGAACACCGGTTGGGAGAACCAGACCGATTCCGCCGCGATAACGGCAGCGGAAAGCGCAATCACCTTTGCCCTCCCGGCGGGATCAGCCGACAGCGCACTGGTGGTGGGACTCCAGCCGGATACCTATACCGTCGAGCTCTCCGGCGTCGGGTCCACCATCGGGATCGCCCTGGCTGAGGTCTACGAGCTCAACCAGACGGACGTCTCGACGCTCACGAACATCTCCACGCGGGCGCAGGTGGGCACCGGGGCCGACATCCTGATTGCCGGATTCAAGATAGAGGGTTCGGCGCCGGCCAAGGTGCTCATCCGGGGTGTCGGGCCGACACTCAGCACCTTCGGCGTGACCGGTACCCTTGCGCAGCCGGTGCTCACCGTATTCGACTCGTCGAACACGGAAGTCGCCACGAACACCGGCTGGGGCAACCAGTCGGACCCCGCGGCAATCACGACCGCCGACACCGGGATCACCTTCGCCCTCGCGGTGGGCAGCCAGGACAGCGCGCTTGTGCTGACGCTGAATCCAGGCACCTACACGGCGCAGGTGTCGGGCTTGAACTCGACGACGGGCGTGGCGCTGGTCGAGGTCTACCAGCTGCCCTAGCCGTTCACTGGACACTTGAAGGGTATTGGCGCAGTCTGTATCCGTTGCGCCCGTGCCGTCCTACCTATTCCAGGCGAGTAATCCCCAAGGAGCGGTGACGAACGGCAAGATCGAGGCCCGCAGCCTCGTGGAGGCGAGGGAGGCCCTGAAGGGCCGCGGCCTTTTCAATATCCAGTTCCTGCAGTCGTACATCTACCAGGCGACGAACCCGACGGGGCGGCCCATCACGTCGGAAGTCGAGGCCGAGAACCTCGACGAGGCCGAAAAGATCCTGGTCACGGCTGGGTACACCAAGATCAAGTTCTTCGATTCCGAGAATATCGGCGCCATTCGTGAAATGACTATCGCGGGGTCGAGTGACGGCGAGAGTGCCAGACGCCGACCCACACCCCGCCAGCTGATGGGCTCGATGGCCAGGCGCACCCTGAGGCACAAGGTCCTCTGGGCGATAGGGAGGCACCTGGTCTACCTCGGGCCGCTGCTCCTCTGGAACGTCGTCGCGTTGCTTCACCAGCCCCTCACGCGTCTCGACATGTTTGGTTTCGCGTGCACCGCGATCTACATCCCCTGGATGATCCTGAAGATCGTGCCGATGGTCAGCTACCACCAGATCCTTGATGCGAACATCTGGCAGGATTGGAAGCGCATGCGCCGCTACATCGCCCTGGCACGACGCGTGCGCAAGATCATGAAGGTGGGGATTCCCGAGTATGACCTGAAGATCCGCGAGGCATCCGCCCTGGCCTCGGAGGGGAAGCTGGATGAGGCGCTTGCCCTCATGGAGGTCGTCCGGAGAAACCTTGTGAAGGACGAGGCCATCTACCTCGTGCGACTAGCGACCGTGTACATGCATGCGAAGCAATACGACAAGCAGCACGAATGCATGGTGGCAGCGCTCGAGGCGGGCCCGAAGCGATCCCTAGAGTGGGTGGACTATGGGACACATCTCGCGCGACGCTCCAGGGATCTCGCGGGCGCGAGGTCCGCGATGGTGAACGCGCGACAATTCAGGATGGCGGAGCTCGTGAAGAACGCGGGCATCAAGTGCGACGGGATGATAGCGCTCGGGGAAAAGGACTACGCGCGCGCCTATTCGGAACTGAAGACAGGGGTCGAGGGGCTTTCCAAGACCGCGACGACGCCCATCGGAGAATACCTGACGACCGAGGCAAAGGCCTTCCTCGCCATTGCCGCCGCCCGGCTCGGCCGCAAGGACGAGGCTATGGACCTTTGGAATGAGGTCGGGCCGCTCATGATCGCCCGCGACGACAGGTACATCATCGACGACTACGAAAGCGCCATTGCATCGATCAAGGGCCTGAACTGAATTTCATCCTCCCCGATGAGCGATGTCACCCTTCGGCAGGTAAGCGTGGCGCTTGAACGGATCCGGGAAGGGATCCAGCCGACTCCCCCCTGCGCAGCGACCGGCTCGACGCGCTGGCGGGTGCACGCCTGTTCTTCAAGGGCGAGAACCTCCAGAAGACGGGCTCCTTCAAGGCAAGGGGAGCCTTGGACACGGTCTTCTCGCTCTCGGAGGCGAAGGTCGGGGTCCACCGACTGCCCTAGCCGGTCACTGGGCACTTGCCGGTGGGGGGCGCAATGGGTATCCGTTGCGCCCGTGCCGTCCTGCCGAGTCCAGCCGAGTAATCCCCAAGGAGCGGTGATGAACGGCGAGACAAGTGTGGTGCGCGCCCTAAGGATTGCCTTTCGCTCTAGGTTTTCCCGTCTGCTCCCGCTCTACCAGTTTGGTAATTCGAGTGTCCAGAAATCGCTATAGGTCGCCGACGACTGGGTGACCGAAGCTGTGTTTCCATACAGGCCCGTGTTAAGGGCGAACTGGACGGTTCCACCTGCTCCGAGGACGTAGTCGACACTGCCGGCCAATACAAACCCCTTGCCCGCGTCGTAATACGCGGAAAGCGTGTCGCCTTTGGCGCTTCTCGTTCCCAGGAACAACAGTGTGACTGATGTATTTTTTGGGACAGTTACGAACGTCGAAGCGTGGTTAAAATTGATCCAGACATTCCCGCCCCAGCTTGGGTCGCTGCCAACCGAGAGGGGGATGAATTGTCCTGGAATTTGAGCAAGAATCCCGGCGACCAGATAATTCTCGGCCGCTCCGTTTACAGTCACCGCGGCAATAAAATTTCCGGACGAGATGTTTGGGCTAAAAATGTCCGGCCCTCCAGCCTGGCCGGGAGCTGTATATTCGACCTTGAGCTTCCCGTGGTTGCTCGTGAGCGACCAGCCGTTCTCAAGGGAACCCCCGTCATAGATGTTGAGGCGGCTCTGATCGTTAAAATCTGCGACGAAGAGAGGACTGGCATGGGCGGACGAAGCGGCGAAGCCCAAGGCTGCCGCGAGGACACAAACAAGGCGCGTTGTGGATTTCATATGTAGCTGGAGAAGCTGGTAGCGGACGGCCGGATAGAACCATCCCACGGGTCGCAATTTCGTGCGGTCGAGGTTGTCGCCATGACACCGGGCACCATATTGGGCAGGTAATCCATAAGTAACATTTTTAGGGTCAAGCAGAAATCCTGATTCCCGTTCGGTTCCGAGGAAGCCCGGCATCCTCAAGCCCGGATATTTCATGGAGAGATATTTGGCGGCTCAACTTCGAAGGCCTGGTTGGGCTTCTTGGGTTTGGGCGGAGTTTACGCATTAGAGCGGCCCATTTCTGTATGGGATTCGACACGGCCCCCATTACGGCACACCGACCCATCAACATTCTACTTGGGCGCAGGCACGTCATCGCCGTTGCATCGGTCCGCGGCCTGAACTGATGTTCTGGCTCCCCGATGAGCGATGTCACCCTTCAGCAGGTAAGAGAGGCGCTTGAGCGGATCCGGGAAAGGATCCAGCCCACCCCTGTGCTCCGTAGCGACAGGCTCGACCAAATAACGGGTGCGCGCCTGTTCTTCAAATGCGAGAACCTTCAGAAAACGGGGTCCTTCAAGGCAAGGGGCGCCCTGAACACGGTCTTCTCGCTGTCGGAGGACCAGGCCTCGCGCGGGGTCGCCACCCATTCCTCCGGCAACCACGGCGCGGCGCTGGCCTGGGCCGCGGGCATGAGGGGCATCCCGGCGACGGCGGTTATGCCGAGCAACGCAAACCCGGTGAAGGTGGCGGCCGTGAAGGGCTACGGCGGGACGGTCATTTTCTGCGAACCAAACCACAAGGCACGCGAGGAAACCGCAGCAAGATTCATCAGCGAGACGGGCGCGCACATGGTGCACCCCTACAACGATGTGAGGATTGTCGCTGGGCAGGGAACGGTTGCCCTCGAGTTCCTCCGGGAGATGCCGGATCTGGATGCGATCGTGACGCCGGTCGGGGGCGGGGGCCTTCTCGCAGGGACGGCGATCGTCGCGAAGGGCCTGAAGCCGGCGATCAAGGTTTACGCCGGGGAGCCGGAGGGGGCCGCTGACGCCAGCCAGTCGTTCAATTCAGGGGTGCGCACCCCGGTGTCGAATCCAAGGAGCATCGCGGACGGCCTCCTCGCCTTCGTGGGCGACATCACCTTCCCGGAGATCATGGAGCACGTCGACGCGATCGCCACCGTTTCGGAGGACGAGATCGAGCGGGCGATGAAGCTCCTCTTCGAGGAGCTGCGGGTTCCCGTCGAGCCTTCCGGCGCCGTAAGCTTCGCGGCTGTCGCCGGGGGCAAACTCGATGTGAAGGACAGAAATGTCGGGATCATTATCTCAGGGGGGAACATTGACTTAGAGAGCAACCCATGGGCCCGTCCCCCGGCAAAATGAGCCCCTTAGTGGCGCACCCGAAGGGCAATATGCGTGTCAGGTAACCCCACCTATACATGGAATTCGACGTCGTCATAGCCGGGGGTGGGTTTGCCGGGGCCTACTGCGGGCGGGTCCTGGGGCGCGAATTCGGCAGGGAGCAGGGTGAGAAGCGGGTGGCCCTCGTGGCCGAGCGCAACGTCCTGGTTTTCCAGCCGATGCTGGCCGAGGTTGCCGGCTCTTCGCTCGCGCCCGCGGATGTCGTCAATCCGCTCCGTCAGTTCTGCAAGGGCGTCAACGTCCTCCAGGGAACAATCCAGAAGATAGACTGGGCGTCAAAGACGCTGATCCTCGACGGCGGGAGGTTCACGCGCGACCACAAGGTGGGATTCAAGCACCTTGTCCTCACCCTTGGCAGCGTGACCGACCTGAGCGCCGTGCCGGGCATGACGGAATACGGCTGGCCGATGAAGAACGTCGCGGACGCCCTGCGCCTCAGGGCGGCGCTCATCAACAGGCTTGAGGAGGCCAACCTTGTGGAGGAGGCCGACGTGAGGAAGAGGCTCCTCACGTTCGTGATCGTCGGTGGAGGCTACACGGGCGTTGAGACCGCGGGCCAGATCCTCGATTTCCTGAAGCAGGTCTACAAGTACTACGCCAATCTGCGCGAGTCGAAGCCGAGGGTTGTCCTGATCCATAGCCGCGAGGAGCTGTTGGGTGAGATCGGACCCGCCCTCGGCGCCTACGCCAGGGGCGTCCTGGAAAAGCGCGGCGTCGAGGTTCTCTTGAACACGCGTGTCTCAGCCGTCACCGCGCGGCATGTGGTCCTGGGGGACGGCTCGGCAATCGAGGCCAACACGGTCGTCACCTCTGTGGGCAACGCGGCCAATCCCGTGATCGTGGACCTGTGCAAGCAGCTGGGGATCGATGCGCCGAAGGGCAGGGTGCCCACCGATGCCATGATGCGCGTCGCGGGCCTGGACACGCTGTGGGCGGCCGGCGACGGCGCCGCCGTCCCGTGGTTGGACAAGGGGGTCACCAAGGTCTCGCCCATGACGGCGCAGTTTGCGTTCCGCCAGGGCACGCTTCTCGGCAAGAATGTCTTCGCATCCCTTCGGGGCGCCGAGCTGCTGCCGTTTCGCTACCGCTACATGGGCCAGCTGGCGACGATCGGCGAGCGCGCGGCCGTGGCCGAGATCTTCGGCATGCACTTCAAGGGATTCATCGCCTGGTGGATGTGGCGCACGATCTACCTCGCGAAGCTTCCCGGCATCGTCCGCAAGCTGAGGGTCATGATCGACTGGACCTTTGACCTCATCTTCCCGAGAGACATCAGCCAGATCATGCCCCCTCCCGACGACGCGGTCAGGGCGATCCACCTCGAGAAAGGCGAGACGCTCTTCATCCAGGGGACACCGGCGAGGGGATTCTTCTATATCAAGACGGGCTCGCTCACCCTGACGGTCAGGGGACTGCCGGACCGGGTGATAGGCCAGGGCAACGTGATCGACCAGGCCGAGCTCGACTCATCAAACCTCTGGGAGGCGACCGGCACGGCCAACGAGCCGTGCGACCTGGTTGTTTTCCGCGGGCGCATCCTGGAGTACCTGAGGAAGGATCTGATCCTCTCGAAGAGGCCTGCGCCCGCTGGGGCGGTCACTCCTCGGAATGCTGCAGAAGCTCTCCCGGCTGGCACTTGAGTTCGCGGCAGAGCGCCTCGAGCGTGCTGAAGCGGATGGCGCGCGCCTTGTTGGTCTTCAGTATCGAGAGGTTGGCAAGAGTGAGGTCCACGCGGGCGGCGAGCTCGGTCAGCGTGATCTTCCGCTCCAGCATGATGCGGTCTAGGTTTACTTGGATCGGCATGGTGCGGGTGGCTTAGATCGTGAGGTCGCTGTCCCTGCGATATTTCAAGCCCTCGCGGAAGACCTCCGCAAGCAGGAGGAACGTTAGCCCGGAGTAGACGCCGGTGAGTTTTCCGGAGAAGGTTGTCACCAACACCCACGTTCCGTCGGAGAAGAAAGGCGATGCGAAGGAGTGCATACGGTTTATTAATACGGCACCGGATGCGAACCTGAGGAGATCAAGGACTATGATAACAAAGCCAATTAGACGGAGGGCCCGGACATTGGCTTCGGTGAAGAGTTCTCCCTTTTCGGCGCTGGAGAGCAGTCGCCGCAGCATGTCGAAGAAGGCGAGTCCGATTAGGATGGCACAAAGCTCGCCGGTTACAGCTGGCACTTTGAATGCGCGAAGCGCTTCTATCGCACGCTGAGGACCGCTGAACGTCACCATGGCTTCAACATTTCGAACATCCACGTCCTTGTCTGGCTTTGAGTCCTTGAAGAATTGACCCTCCTTTCCGGCCCTAAGGGAGAACGGTCCGATGCTGACAGTTCCTGCGTTGTCCGCGGAGGACGCCGGGCTGTCGTTGGTGACGACCACGCCTCGGTGGGGGTTGAGGCGGAAGGCATAGCTGAAGTCACCCGTCGTGGGGCTCTTGGCTATCTTGACCGACGATCCGTTCGAAACCAAATGCTCGGCAAAGGGAGCCTGGACGACGGTGAGCAGTAGGCCGATGACGATGAGAATTTCGAGACCCGCGCAGGCGAGCCGCAGCAGTTTGGTAAAGGAGAAGGGCTTTTTGGGAGGCGAGCTCATATTATTGATAAACAATAAATAAATATCGATAATCGTCAATAACAATTATCGATTATCGATATATACCTCAATCCCGTCGACTAGGACGCCTTAAACCAAGGCCTCGCGAACCAATCCCGCGATGGCATCTGGAAGGCTTAGGCCGATCGCCAATTCCTGGGCCCTAGGGCTCATCTTTTTCCACGTCTTTTTCAGGATATCCACGAACTTCTCGCGCGGGTAGTCGGCATGCTGCGCAGCAAAGGCCTGGATCTCGCTCTCAAGGAATACGAGCACCGCCGCGTCCTCGAGGGCCTGCGTCCCCCTGTTCGTCTTTAGCCCCGTCTTTGACACCCAGGTCGCGACATCGGCGGCGACCTCCGCCGGCAGGCCGGCCTCGGTCAACAACTGGCGAGCCTTCTCGGACTGCTTCACGTACAGGGAACGGCGCCACGTGAGGTAGCCGACCTTGTCCATGGGAAAAGTATTCCTCGGGACCAACCAGCGCTCCAGGTGCTGGCACCGCGACGCGAGCTTCAGGGTCTGGTCGGCGTCCGGGACGATCCGCGACACCCACTTTTCCATCTGGTCCGCATAGACGAGTTCGGCCGCGCGACCGTCAGCCGTCTTGGTCGGGTCGGCCGCGTGGGCCGCGTCCACGAGGCCGCGCGCTCGCTCAAATGCGTCCATCGTGCGTGTCAGTAGACCTGCTCCTCAAGCAGCGCGAAGAGCTCGGCCTCCGTGATGCGCTTCTGCTGCATCGAGTCGCGCTCGCGCAGCGTGAAGGTGCCGTCCTTCTCAATGGTGTCGAAGTCGATCGTGACGCACCACGGGGTGCCGATCTCATCCTGGCGCCGGTACCGCCGGCCGATGGCGCCGCCCTCGTCGTAGAACACGGCGTAGCGCCTCTGCAGCTTCTTGTGCAGGGCCTCGGCGCGGGCCACGAGTTCGGGCTTGTTCTTGAGGAGCGGAAGTACCGCCACCTTGACTGGCGCGATGCGCGGGCTCAGGCGAAGGACGACGCGCTTCTCGACGTTGCCCTTGTCGTCCTTCACTTCCTCCTCGGCATACCCGGCGCAGAGGATGGCGAGGAAGATGCGGTCGACGCCGACCGCCGGCTCGATCACGTGGGGGATGAACTTCTTCTTCGAGGCCTCGTCGAAGATCGCCTGCGGCACGCCGCTCGCCTTCTCGTGCTGGCCCAGGTCGTAGTTGCCTCGGGCCGCGATGCCCCAGAGCTCCTGCACGCCGAAAGGGTAGCGGAACATGATGTCCGTCGTCCCGCGGGAGTAGAAGGCCAGCTTGGCCTTCGGGTGGTCGTACTCGGAGAGGTGAGACTCCGGCAGGCCGATCGAGATCAGCCAGTCCTTGCACCAGTTGATCCACTCGCGGTGGCACTTGGCCCAGTCGGCATCCTCGTGGATGAAGTATTCCATCTCCATCTGCTCGAACTCGCGCGAGCGGAAGATGAAGTTGCGCGGCGTGATCTCGTTGCGGAACGACTTTCCGATCTGGGCGATGCCGAAGGGAAGCTTCACGCGGCCCGTGTCCACGACGGCCTTGAAGTCCGCGAACATGCCCTGGGCGGTCTCCGGGCGGAGGTAGGCCACCGACGACGCGTCCGTCATGGCGCCGACGTTCGTCTGGAACATCATGTTGAACGACCGCGGCGGCGTCAGGCTCCCGGGCTCGCCTGTTGCCGGCGACGGGATGAGGACAATCTCCTCCTCCTTCGCCTCGGTCATGTCGCGGGGGGCGACGGGGGAAAGCTTACCCTGGATCGCCTTCTTTCGCTTCATCGACTCGGCGGCCTCCTGCAGGGCCTCGGTCGTCCTCTCGCTCTCGAGGACGCTCACGTAGCCGACCACCTTGTCGTCCACGACGACCTCGGCGAAGAAAAGCTGGTCGGCGCGGTAGCGCTGCTTCGAGACCTTGCAGTCGACCAGGGGGTCGGAGAAGCCGGCCACGTGGCCCGAGGCCTCCCACACCTTGGGGTGCATGATGATCGAGGTCTCGATACCGACTACGTCGTCCCTGCGGCGCACCATGTCGCTCCACCAGCAGTCGCGGATGTTCTTCTTCAGCTCCGAGCCCAGCGGGCCATAGTCGAAGAAGCCGTTGATGCCGCCGTAGATCTCGGAGGAC
>Ga0302320_10016544_pt1 | contig 15056 bp, 8 predicted proteins | sample Bog_T0_3_FD_202130 | JGI IMG/M metagenome (GOLD analysis project Ga0302320, IMG submission 202130) | Peat permafrost microbial communities from Stordalen Mire near Abisko, Sweden - Bog_T0_3 | ecosystem: Environmental > Terrestrial > Soil > Wetlands > Peat | place: Sweden: Abisko, Stordalen Mire... | reverse complement strand
CTGGTCGGTGAGGCGCAGGAAAGCCTGGCCGCCCTGGAAGAGGCGCGAGAAGACCTGGGCGAAGTTTTCGTTGATGCGGGCGAAGGCTTCGTCAAACCTGGAGCGCGAGATCTGGTCGATTTCTTTGATGGTGTCCTGCGTATTCTCGATTGAATCGATGAGGTCTTTGCGCTGGGTTTCAAGGAACCCGTGGCGGTCGGAAGTCTCTTTGTATTCCTCAAGAGCCATCATGTTGACGGGGCCCATTTGCTCGATGCGCTGGCGCAGCGTGTGGCAGACTTCTTCTTCGGCGGCGAGAGATTCAGCGGCGAGGCGTTCGATCATTTGGTCGTCGCGCAAAGCCTGGGCCTCGGCGTTGACTTCAGTCAGGCAACTGCTTTCGAGGTGTTCCAAATCCGCGCGCAGCTTGGCGATCTGGCTGGAGCGGCTGGCGCGGTGTTCGCGCAACTGATCGAGTGCGGCGCGGCCTGCCTTGAGCTGTGTCTCGAGGGCGGCCAACTGGTGGCGCAGGGATTGCGATTGCCCGGCAAGTGTCTGAGCAAGGGCAAGAGCTTCAGCGCGCACGTCGGCCAACTGTTTCTGTTTTCCGGCTAGCTCGGCGCTCTCGCGGATGCGCTGCTGGCGCTCATTTTCCGCGTTCACGCGCTGCTGTTCGATGGCCAGGACGCGGCGTTCAAGATCGGCATGAAGACGGTCAATGCGCTGGAAGGCGGCCTCCGCGCCGCGACGACGCTCTTCAAGGCCGGCAAGCTCGGCGGTGACTTGTGCGGCTTCCTGCTGCAAGCCTTCGCGCTTTTGGCGGAGCGTGGCCAGTTCAGCCTGCAAGGTATCGAGGGCGGCCTCGGCTTGCGCGTGCTCCGATTCCAGATGCTGGGTTTCTTCGCGCTTCTGGGCGATGGCAATCTGCTTGGCATCGCGCGCATCCTTGTTGCGCGCGGCCTGGGCGGTCCACTCCTGCAGGCGGCGCTCGATGCGCTGGACCTCGCCTTCCATCTGCTTGAGCGCAGCGCCCTGGTTGGCGGCGTCGGTCTCGGCCTGGCGGCGCTCAGAGCTGCGGGCCTCAAGCTGCGCCGTCAGCTCTTCGATGGTCCGGGTGAGCGTTGTTGCTTCAGCTTCTGCCTGGGCAAGACTGGTTTCAAGCTTGGCGAGGCGGGCGGCGGTCTCACGCAGTTCTCGTTTCAGCGCCAGAGGGCCTTCGCTGGCCGGCTTGCCGCCGGTGACGGTGGCGTTGTGGAAGCACTCGCCCTCCGGGGTGAGGAAATACCCTTCGGTGTGGCGCGCGGCGAGGCGGAGGGCTTCGCCAGGATCTTCAACGAGGTATCCGTGGCGGAGTTTGGGCAGGATCGACTCGAGCGACCGGCCAAAGCCGTTGAGCACGCGGATCGAGTCCTTGAGGGGGGTAAGGCCGGGACCAGGGGGCGGGCCGCCGGCTTCATTGAACGCGCTGGTCTGGCCCTCATCGACAGGATGAATCAGGAAGGTGGCGCGGCCGTCTACGCCGGACTTGAGCAGGCGGACGCCCTGCTCGGCGGCCACCCAGCTCTCGACGACTACATAGTTGAGCTCGTCACGAAGAAACTCGTCGACTACGCCTTCGTGCGCGCCGCTGACCTCAAGAAAATCCGCGAGCGTGCCGACGGGCGTCATGCTTTGGCCGAGAGCGCCGGGCTTCAAGAGGCGGCGAACGGTGTCGCTCGAATAGCTGTGATTGCGAATGAGCGCTTCAAGGGAGTTGTTGCGGCCGGCGACGGTGGCCTGCTCACTGCGGAGCTGATTGGCGCGCTGTCGCTGCGCATTCTCTTCAGCGCGGCGCGCCTGCAATGCCTCGCGCAGGGAGGCGATCTCGCCTTCAAGGCGCTTGAGCGCGTCCGCGGAAGACTCGAAGCGCTGCCTGGCCTGACCGCTTTCGACACCGAGGTTTTCGTGTTCGTTGCGAGCCTGGCCAATCTCTGAAGCGAGGCGCTCGGCTTCGCGCTCAAGGGCGGCGAGGCTCTCCTCACCCTGGGCGGTGTGGTTGCGGGCGTTGCCGGCCAAGGTGAGCAGATGCATGGCGTGACGGCGGCTGGATTCAAGCTGGCGCTCGGCGGTAAAGACTTCTTCGGCGGCGGCGCGAGCTTCCTGCTGGCGGGCCTCAACCTTTTGGCGGAAGGCTTTGGCTTCTCCGGCAGCGGTCTCAAGAAAACTGTGCTGCTGGGTGCGCTCTTCGGCGATTCCAGCCAACTGCGTCTGGGTTTGCCCGAGCTCCGCGGCAGCGGCGGTGATGCGGGCTTCGAGCTCGCCGATGCGCTCTGCGTTGCTGCGCTCGCGGGCGGTTGCGCGCTCGAGCTCGACGGCTGCCTCGTTGGCGCGATTCTGCGCTTGCTGGCCCTCGCGGTCAAGCTCGTAGCCGCGCTCGGTGAGAGTGTGCTGGCTGGTCTCGAGTGTGCCGATCTCCGCGGCCGAGGCGTCGATCTGTTGAGTGAGGGTAGCGATCTCCTGCGCGAGGCTAGCCTGCTCCGCATCCATGAGCGCCATGCGGCTGGCGAGAACGACACGCAGCCTGGCGCGCAGCTCGTCGCGCACGGCGGCAAATCGCTCCGCTTTGGCTGCCTGGCGCTTGAGGCTGTTCATTTGCCGCGTGACTTCTTCAAAGATGTCGTCGACGCGGGCAAGGTTCTGCTTGGCGCTTTCGAGGCGCAGCTCGGCGAGGCGCTTCTTGTTTTTGAAGCGGGTGATGCCGGCGGCTTCTTCAATGATGGCGCGGCGATCATGGGGCTTGGAGCTGAGGAGCTGGCCGATGCGCTCCTGGCCGATGATGGCGTAGCTCTCTGGGCCGAGGCCCGTGCCCATGAAGATGTCTTGAATGTCGCGCAGGCGGCATAGCTTGCCGTTGAGGAGATATTCGCTTTCGCCGGTGCGGAAGAGCCGCCGGGTGATCACGATCTCGCCCTTTTGCGGCGTGCGATGGAACTTGCGACGGCGAATCTTGAGGACGACGGCTTGCGGGCCTTGGCCATTGGCTGCTTGCTGCGGGGCAGACGGTTCGTCGGAGTCTTCTTCGATGACCTGGCCGGGCTGCTCGGCGGCGATGATTTCTTCGGCTTCGACGGCATGCTGGCGGCGCACTTCATCTTCATCCCAGTCGGCGGGGCCATCGTGCTCGATAAACAGCTCCGGCTCGACGGGGATGGGGCCTTCAAAGGCCTCGGGATCGACCATGGTCAGCGTGACTTCAGCCATGCCCAGCGCCTTGCGGTCGCGGGTGCCGGCAAAGATTACGTCTTGCATGTGGGTGCCGCGCAGGGTTTTGGCGCTTTGTTCGCCTAAGACCCAGCTAACCCCATCGAGAATGTTCGACTTGCCGCAGCCGTTTGGCCCCACCACCACGGCAATGCCTGTTCCTGGGACGGCAAGTTCAGTGCGGTCACAGAAACTTTTGAAGCCGAGGATGTGGATCTTCTTTAATTTCAGCATTTTCACTCCGAAAGAACAGGGCTGCGCAGGGCCAACGTTGAGCGAGCGGCGAAAACAGTGGAGGGCCGCTTTTGAGAAGGGAAAAATTGCTTCCCGGTTAAGACTCTAAGGAGCCTGGAGGGCAGGGTCAATGGCGGAAGGGAGGGCAGATGTGGATAAGGGAGTCCGGAATTCCTCTTCTTGAGAAAAGCTAAGACACGTGGCCTGAATTGGGATTTTCCAAGGGATATTGCGGGTTTTTTGCACAGGGAATGAGGGTGGGGCGTCGGTTTTGAAGCGATGGCGGAGCATCGATCTGAGTGATTGGTAGGCGGGTCTTGCCGGAGGAACTATTGCGCAACGACAAGAAGGAGAAGAGCGGCGGAAATCCGAGCGTTGATCGGGCCATGCCGTAATTTGATTTATCGACCCGGTCGGCTTAGTTTTGATGAGATGCTGGAAGCCTTCGCACGCAGGGGGCATCCAAGGATTACGCAATTAAACAAAACAGTCATGAGGAGCGGCACGTATGTCTGACAATGAGACAAAGAACCCTGGACCGCCGATAGTCGACGATCAGAATGCCATGTCTGGCGATGCAAAATGCCCATTTGCGCACGGCGCTCGCAAGCACACTGTGGCGGGTACACTCACCAACGCGGATTGGTGGCCCAATCAACTGAACCTGAAGATTTTGCACCAGCACTCGCAACTGTCCAATCCGATGGGCGAGGCATTCAATTATGCCGAGGAGTTCAAGAGCCTGGATCTGGATGCCGTGATCAAGGACCTGCACGCGTTGATGACGACGTCGCAGGACTGGTGGCCGGCGGACTACGGCCACTATGGGCCGTTCTTCATTCGCATGGCGTGGCATAGCGCGGGAACCTATCGCATTGCCGATGGCCGCGGCGGTGCGGGCAACGGAACGCAGAGATTTGCTCCGCTGAACAGTTGGCCCGACAACGTGAGCCTGGACAAGGCGCGGCGGCTGATCTGGCCGATCAAGCAGAAGTATGGCCGGAAGATCTCGTGGGCCGACCTGATGATTCTCACGGGGAACGTAGCGTTGGACTCGATGGGATTGAAGACCTTCGGTTTTGGCGGTGGGCGCGTGGACGTCTGGGAGCCGGAAGAAGACATTTACTGGGGGTCCGAGGGCAAGTGGCTGGGAGACGAACGCTACCGTGGCGATCGTCAGCTCGACAATCCTCTGGGCGCTGTGCAGATGGGGTTGATCTATGTAAATCCGGAAGGGCCGAATGGCACGCCTGATCCCATTGCGGCGGCGCGGGATATCCGCGAAACTTTTGCGCGCATGGCGATGAATGACGAGGAGACGGTTGCCCTGATCGCCGGCGGACACACCTTCGGCAAGGCTCATGGCGCTGCCGATCCGAACAAGTATGTAGGCCGCGAACCCGAGGGCGCGGGCATCGAGGAGCAAGGGTTAGGCTGGAGCAACAGCTTTGGCAGCGGCAAAGGCGGGGATACGATCAGCAGCGGGCTGGAAGGGGCATGGACGACCGACCCGGTGAAGTGGGACAACAACTACTTCGAAAACCTCTTCAAGTATGAATGGGAGCTCACCAAGAGCCCAGCCGGCGCTCAACAATGGATGCCCAAGGATGCGGCGGGAGCGGGCAGCGTGCCGGATGCACACGACTCAGGGAAGAAGCACGCTCCGATCATGTTCACGACGGATCTGGCGTTGAGATTGGACCCGCACTACGAGAAGATTTCGCGGCGCTATCTTGAGAATCCGCAGGAGCTCGCTGACGCGTTCTCGAAGGCCTGGTTCAAGCTGACGCACCGCGACATGGGGCCGATTTCGCGGTATCTTGGCCCGCTGGTTCCAGCGGAGCCGTTGATTTGGCAGGACCCGATTCCTGCAGTCGATCATGAATTGATTGGGGAGCAGGATATTGCTGGTCTGAAGGCAAAGATCCTCGCATCTGGGCTTTCCACTGCGCAACTTGTGAACACGGCATGGGCGTCGGCCTCAACCTTCCGCGGCAGCGACAAGCGCGGCGGGGCGAACGGTGCGCGCATTCGCCTTTCGCCGCAGAAGGACTGGGAAGCGAACCAGCCGGATGAACTGGCGAAGGTGCTGGAGACGCTGGAGGCCATCCAGACGGATTTCAACGCTGCACAGACTGGCGGCAAGAAGGTTTCGCTTGCGGACTTGATTGTGATTGGCGGTGACGCGGCCATCGAGGAGGCTGCGAAGAAGGCCGGCCATGAGGTTGCGATTCCGTTTTCGCCAGGGCGCGCGGATGCGTTGCAGGAGCAGACCGATATGGTCTCCTTCGCGGTGCTGGAGCCGGCAGCGGACGGGTTCCGCAACTACCTGCGCAAAGGACTGGAGGCTTCGGCGGCGGAGTTGCTGGTGGACAAGGCGAACCTGCTTACGTTGACTGCTCCCGAGATGACGGTGCTCGTCGGCGGCCTGCGCGCGCTGAATGCAAACTTCGCTCAGTCGAAACTTGGCGTCTTCACCGACCGGCCTGGAACGCTGAGCAATGACTTCTTCGTGAACCTGCTCGACATGAACACGAAGTGGCAGAAGTCCGCCAGTTTCGAGGGCGTGCTTGAAGGGCATGACCGGGCAACCGGCGCGCTCAAGTGGACTGGCACTGTCGTCGATCTTGTCTTCGGCTCGAACTCGCAGCTCAGAGCGCTGGCGGAAGTCTACGCGAGCAGCGACGGGCAGGCGGAGTTCGTGGAGGACTTCGTGGCGGCGTGGAGCAAGGTGATGAATCTTGATCGGTTCGACTTGAAGTGACGTCAAGGGAATGGGCTGAAGGCTGTGTAGAACGCAGCCTCGGCGCTTGAACAAGGAAGGCCAATTGCAACGCGTTTCGCGGCGCTGCAGTTGGCCTTCTAGGCTTGACGGGTATTTGAGGTTGGTCTGAGAGGCTGCGGAAGAAGGCCAGTTCTGGGGCAGAATTGGCGAAAAGCATACCTCAGCCGCTAAAGCCCAGCCTTTCTTTTGTTTCATGCTTGTCCGGCACGGCTGAAGTCGTGCCCTTCCAAAAACCTGTGCCGCCGGGCGAGATCTCCGCGGTCTGCTCAGCCCCGTTTGTGAGCTAGCTTGCAGAAAGGGGGACGCTGACCACCGCCAGCTGGTGCGCGGCAACAATCTCTCTGACAGCCCAGCCGGCAATCAGCAGGCTGGGCGCGAGAGTGGGTTCAGCGTCGCCGAGGGCGGCGAGAGTGGTGCATCGAACTTGCTGACCTGGCTGCGCTGCTCGGGAGACAACGGCACAGGGAAAGTCTGGGGGAAGGCCCTGCTGCAGCCACTCCTGCGCGAGCAGGTGCAGATCGCGGCCGGGCATGTAGACGACGCGGGTTGCGTCTTCAATCTCCGGCAGTGGCGACTGGTTGTGCGACTGCGCGTGATGGCCGGTGGAGAAAATCACGTTGGACGCGCTGTTGCGGTCGGTGAGAGAGCATCCGATGGCAGCGGCTGCGGAGAAGGCGGCGGTGATTCCCGGGACGATTTGGAAGGGCACGCCCGCTTCGGTCAAGGCTGCGATCTCTTCCGCGGCGCGACCAAAGATCAAGGGGTCACCGCTCTTGAGACGGACTACGCTGCGATTTGGGCCGCGATGCCCGCGTGCGTGTTCGATCATCATCGAATTGATCTGAGCCTGGGTGATGGTCTTGTGGCCGCAGCGCTTGCCGACGTTGACGATCTCGGCCGAGGGCGAGGCAAGATCGAGAATTGCCTGCGGAACAAGGTCGTCGTGGAGGATGACGTCGGCGGTCTGGATGAGGCGCACGGCTTTGACGGTGAGCAGGTCGGGGTCGCCGGGGCCGGCTCCTACGAGGTGAACTGTCTCTGGAGAAGAAGCGGCTTCGTATTCGAAGGCGGGTGAGAGCAGCTCGGGAAAGTCGGCATCTTCAGCGAAGACGGTGGAGTCATTGTGGTCTGTTTGTGGCGGGTCAAGGGGCGTGAGGGCCAACTGACGCGATGGGCAACTTTCGGAATCACAGAGCTCGCGGTGCGCGAGTTGATGGAGCAGAGATTTGCGTGCCTCGCCGCTGGGATGGATGTCGAGAACCTCACGGCGGAGTTGACCGAGGCTTGCAAGCCAGGGGCCGAGGTCGGCTGGAAGTTGCTCGTCGATTTCGCGGCGCAGGTGCTGGGCGACGGCGGGGCTTTGGCCGGCGGTGGAGATCGCGATCTGCAGGTCGCCACGGCTGACGATGGAACCAAAATAAAAATCGCAGTTGGGAATGTCATCGACGCTGTTGCAGAGAATGCCGCGCTGCAGAGATTCGCGATAAACCTGGGCGTTCACCTCAGGCGAGTCGGTTGCCGTGACGACGATGAAGTTGCCGTCGAGGTCGGCAGGCTTGAAGACGCGCTGAATCCATTCGAGCTTGCCTTCGAGGGCTAGCTGCTGGATTTCAGGGTGCGCGCTGGGAGCGATGACGCGGAGATTCAGGCCTGTCTTGAGCAAACTGCCAATCTTGTCCAATGCGACATTCCCCGCGCCTACCAGCAGGCAGCGTCGGCCGTCGAGTTTAAGAAAGATGGGCAACATGCTCATTGTTCGTTCCTCAATCACCCGCTCCATGCGGCACTCGGCCGGCGGGCACATCGCGTTCAACCGGCGCCAGGACTTCGCCGGCGAGATGGGCGCGGAGTTCGTCGTTGGAATGGCGGCTGAACCAGGCGCGAAGATTCTCTTCAGGATGCCGGTCGGCCAGGTATTGGCGCAGCAGGCGCTCAATGGCGTCGGGAATGAGCGGGGCGGGGCAGCGGTAGCCAACGGGGCGGGCGATGGCAGCGTGCTCGCCGACCGCTCCACCGAGGCAGAAATAGAAGGCGTCGGTGAGCTTGCCCTCGTGCTTGATCTTTTTGCCCTCGATGCCGATGTCTGCGACCCAATGCTGGCCGCAACTGTTGGGGCAGCCGGTGACGTTGAGCTTTAGCTGCTGGTCGAATCCTGGGAGACGCTCTTCAAGCTCGTCGACCAGCCACTTGGTAAAGCCCTTGGTCTCAGTGATGGCGAGCTTGCAGAACTCAGTGCCTGTGCAGGCGATTGCGCCGCGCCAGAAAGAAGAGCCGTCCACCTGAAGGCCGATGTTGCGAAGCTCGCCGGCTAGCGCGTTAGTCTTGGCGTTGGGAACATCGACGAAGAGAAGATTTTGCGAGACCGTGGTGCGGAGGGAGCCGGTGCCGAAGCGTTCGGCGAGGTCGGCGGCGGCTTCGAGCTGTTCACCGGTGAGGCGGCCGCGGAGGACAGACGCTCCTACAGAGCTGAGTCCGGGCTGGCGTTGCGGATTGATGCCGACGTGATCGCGGAAGATGTCGTTGGGCACCTGCTCGGGCGCACCGGGCAGCAGAGTGAAGTCGAGCCGGGATTGCAGCTCCGCAAGGAAGCGGTCGGCGGTCCAACCCTCTTTCATGAAGAGATGCTTCATGCGGGCGCGATCGCGGCTTTCGCGCAGGCCTTGTTGATCGCGGAAGATTTCGGCGATGGCCTGGACGACGGGGAGGGCCTGTTCGGGCAGAATGAACGCATCGAGGCGGACGGCAAGATGCGGATCGGCGGAAAGGCCGCCGCCGACGCGGACGGAGTAGCCGATCTGGCCGTTGAGCTTGGCGGCGGTCAGGCCAATGTCATTGATCTCCGGGTTGTTGCACCATGAGGGGCAGCCCGAGGCGGAGATTTTGAACTTGCGGGGCAGATTAAAGAACGCCGGATTGCCGGCGAGCAGCTTTGCAATTTCAAAGGCGAGGGGCGAGGCATCAATCAGCTCATCGGCGGCAACTCCGGCGAGCGGGCAGCCGGTGACGTTGCGGACCACGTCGCCGCAAGCTCCCATGGGGGAGAGGCCGATGGCGTCGAGCGCATCCACAACTTCAGGAAGCGATTCAATGGTGAGCCAATGAAGCTGGATGGCCTGGCGGACGGTGATGTCGGCGAGGTTGCGAGCGTACTTGCGCGTGAGGCCGCCGATGGTGCGCAACTGGCTGGTGGAGAGGATGCCGTTGGGGATGGCGATGCGCATCATGAAGTAATCGGAGACCAGGCCCTCGCCGCCTTTGCCGCCGGTGGCGCCGACGCCGTCGCCCTGGGTGTAGATGCCCCACCACTTGAAGTAGAAGGAAGCCCACTCAGGCACGACGCTGGAGCGGCCTTCGCGGGCAAAGGCGCGGACCTCGTCAAAGGCAGCCCATGGGTTCTTTTCGCGCTTGAGGCGCTCGGCACGCTGGGCGCCTGTCTCTTTCTTTTGAACAGCTTCAGTCATTTTTCCCTTTTCCGGCAGCAATAGAAATCCCGCGACAGCAAGGCTGTATCGCGGGCATGGAAGAAACCTAGGATTTCGATCGGTCTTTCAGACCCAGGTCACCTGCGCGCGCGAAGGAACGTACAGCAGCGACAACAGGAGCGACTGTTCATAGGAAGATGATAGCCGGGGGTGGGGAGAAAAGCAATTTCTGTTTTTTGCTCGATGTTCTGGTTTTCTCTGGCGAATGATGAGAATTCGGGTCTAGTTCTTGCTAGGAAGTAGTAAGATGTGCTCCAAGCGCAAGCGGAGAGGAAGCCATGCCTGAGGTTCAAAAAGTCAGTGTCGCTCTTACGGGGGAGCAGCTTTGTGCCTTGAAGGCCGCAGTGGAGACGGGTGAATATGCCACGACCAGCGAGATTGTGCGCGAGGCCATCCGGGACTGGCAATTCAAGCGTGAACTCCGCCAGGAAGAACTGAAACGCCTGCGCCAGATGTGGGATGAAGGCAAGGCGAGTGGCACTCCCTCACCGGTAGACTTCGGCAATGCGCGGCGTGAAGCGCGGCAGGGGTTGACGGCGGCCGCAGGGAAGCAGGTTCGTGCAGGCTGATCTTGTTTGGACTCCACGGGCTCGTGAAGATCTGATTGAGATCTATCTCTACATCGGTTCCGACAGCCCATCTGCCGCAGAACGCATCTTCGATCAGGTGCAGACAAAAGCCGAAATGCTGATCGATTTCCCGCGCCTTGGTGTCAGGCGACCCGACATCCGCCCTTCAACGCGGATGCTTATTGAGGGACCGTATCTCATACTCGATGAGACGCATCCCGATGGGGATCATGAAGTCATCTACGAGGTAGAGATTGTACGAATCGTGGATGGACGGCGGAATCTGAAGAGCCTTTTCTGAGGCGATGAAGGGGTTGATGGATAGCTTTGCCACCTGCGGTGGGGCAGGTGCCTTCGCTCTTGGCGCTCACGGGGTTTGGTGGACGCGAGAGAAGGCCCAGTTGATGGTGGTGGCGGTGCGCGGCGGGCTTGAGCATTTCTGCTAACGGTATAGAGGAAGAAGCAATCCCTCAGGGGCTGAAGCCCTGCTGATTTTGTGGCCTTTGCGGCACGACTGAAGTCGTGCCCTTTCAAAGCCACTCTACACCAATTGCGAATATGCTCTAGTCGGCGTTCAGCTCGGCGAGAATTTTTTCCACGGCTTCGGCGGCGTATTTTTCGCCTTCGGGGGAGAGGCTCATGCGGATGGGCTGTTTGGGGTCGATGGTGATGGCGTAGAGAATGATTTCGTGCGTCCCGCCCTGAATATAAAACATATCCAGCAGATCTTTCATGCCGATGTCGTGGGCGGTGATGGTGGGCGGGTAGTCGCGGGTGAAACGGGGTGTTGTGCGCGAAATGGTGCCCACCGGGTTGCCGTCGTTTGCGGCGTCGATGATGAGGATGCGGCCGGCTTGCTCCAGCGGCTCAAGCAGCGTAAATCCGCCGGTTCCGCCGTCGAGGCACTCCACGCCGGGAGGAAGCGTGTGTGCCTCGATGGCCCTTACGACGTAAACGCCAATGCCTTCATCGCCCATGAGCACGTTGCCGAGGCCGAGGACCAGCGTCTTCGCCTGCATCGTTTCGGTTGAGCTAGTTGAGTTACTTGTCACGCTTTTCTCGCTCAAACTTCCACCCGCCTATGATCGAGGATACAGTGCCGCGGCCCTCGATGTAGTCGTGATAGAAGGCGAGATAGATGTGGACGATGATGAATGTGACGAAGAACCACATGAAGGTGTGATGCCAGAAGCGCACACCAAATTCGCCGCCCATCAGCGGAACGATCCAGGTGAACATTCTGGGCAGCCAGGAGTTGCTCATGCTGGAGTAAAGAGCGAAGCCGGTAATGCTCTGGAAAACGAATGCCAGGAAAGTGCCGAAATAAATCAAACCGGCCAGAGCATTGTGCCCTGTGGAGATGGGCCCATGCAATTGGGTTTCAAGTACGTCGGCTTTGATGACATCGACGATCTCGGTTTGCTGCGCCTTGGTGAACGGAAAGAAGGCGCGCCAACTGGAGTATCTGTTGCCGACGAAGCCCCAATAGAGCCGCGCCAGGAAGTTGAAGACATAAACGAATGCGGCCAGGAAGTGGATGAACCGCACCCATCCGAACCAGTACTGCTGGTAGGCCTCAGACGCGTAGAACGGGCTTGATGGAGCCCCGATCAAGTATCCAGTGATCAACAGAGCCACCAGGGCTACCGCGTTGATCCAATGGTAGACACGCACCGGCAGTTCCCAGACGTAGATGCGCACATACTCTACCGGATGCTTGGGATCTGCAGGCAAACCACTACTTGCGCCAACAACAGGAGTGCTCATGGGCATCACTCGAAGGAAACCTGGTGAAGGTGCCGACCCTGCGGATCGTAGAGGTGCACGGCGCAGGCAAGGCACGGGTCAAAGGAATGGATGGTGCGAATGATCTCGACCGGCTGTTCAAGATTGGCCACGGGAGTGCCGATGAGCGCTTGTTCAAATGACGAGCGCTGCTGCTTGGCATCGCGAGGCGAACCATTCCAGGTGGTTGGAACCACGAGCTGGTAGTTGTCGATGGCGCCGTTCTTGATCTTGATCCAATGGGCCAGAGCGCCGCGTGGAGCTTCAGTCAAGCCAACGCCCTCGGCTTCTTTTGGCCAGCTCTTTGGTTCCCAGAACTCGCCGTTGAAGGTGGAGACCTCGTTGATCTTCACGCGTTCCATCAACTCGCCGTAGAACTCCTTGAGCCAGCCCATGGCCAATGCGGCATCGAGACCGCGAGCGGCGGTGCGGCCGAGCGTGGAGAACAACGCGGCGACGGGCACGTTGAGCTTGCCGAGCGTGTCCTTGACCAGATCTTGAACATCTGTGCGGCCGGAGGCAAAGGCCACGAGCAGGCGCGCTAGCGGGCCCACTTCCATCGCGTTTTCTTTCCAGCGCGGTGTCTTCAGGAATGAATACTTCTGGAAGCCTTCAAGAGTCTCAAAAGGCGGCTTGGGTCCAGTGTAGTTGAGCTTGGTTTCGCCGGCCCAGGGATGGATGCCGACGCTGTCTCCACCTTCGTAGCTGTACCAGGAGCTGGCGATGTATTCCTTGATCTCCTGCGAATCGGTGGCGTTGACCGGGTGCACGGTGCTGAGGTCGCGATTGAGCACCACGCCGCGCGGATACTTGAACGACTCGGGGTTCCCGTAACCCTTGGTGGGGAACTCGCCATAGCTGAGGTAGTTGGTGAGCCCACCACCCCACTTTGACCAGTCCTTGTAGAACGAGGCCACGGCAAGCAAGTCAGGAATGTAGACTTCGTTGACGAATTCATCGGCCTGGCTGATGAGCTTGGCCACCAGGTTGAGCCGCTCGGAGTTGATGGCGGCCACTTCATTGATGTTGATGGAGCAGGGGACGCCGCCGACAAGGTAATTCGGATGCGGATTCTTGCCGCCGAAGACCGCGTGGATCTTGACGATTTCCTTTTGCCACTGCAGGGCGTCGAGATAGTGAGCGACCGCGATCAGGTTGACTTCAGGCGGCAGCTTGTAGGCGGGATGGCCCCAATAGCCGTTGGCAAAGATGCCGAGACCGTTGGCGGCGAAGACCTTGATCTTGTCCTGCACTTCAGAGAAGTAAGAAGCAGTGTTCTTGTCCCATTTGGAGAACGTCGATGCCAGCTCCGCGGCCTTCTTTGGATCGGCCTTCAGTGCATTGACGATGTCGACCCAGTCCAGCGCATGCAGGTGATAGAAGTGGACCACGTGATCCTGAACATACTGCGTGGTCATCATGATGTTGCGGATGATTTCGGCAGTGGGCGGAATGGCGATGCCGAGCGCGCTTTCAACGGCGCGGACACTGGTGAGAGCGTGGACGGTGGTGCAGACGCCACAGACGCGCTCGGTAATGGCCCAGGCGTCGCGTGGATCGCGGCCCATGAGGATCTTCTCAAGGCCGCGCACCATGGTGCCTGCGCTGAACGCGTCAGTGATGACGCCATTTTCTACCACCGCTTCAACGCGCAGGTGGCCTTCAATACGAGTTACGGGATCGACGACGACGCGTGCCATAGCTCACGACTCCTTTTGGTCTTCAGTGTGCACTTCTGCAATCACTGGCCGTTTGCGAATGTTGGTGACCACCGCGTGCGCCGCGACTCCGGCCAGTGTTGCCACTCCGACGACTGTGCCCACGGTATCGGCCGTACTTTCGATGCCGAATCCTGGGAACGATGCGAGATGTTGATAGAACGGACCGTTATCCCAGAAGCCCTCTTCGCTGCAACCGATGCAACCATGGCCGGACTGGATGGGATAGCTGGTGCCCTCGTTCCACTTGACGACAGAACAGGCGTTGTAAGTGACGGGACCGCGGCAGCCCATCTTGTAAAGGCAATAGCCTTTGCGAGCGTTCTCGTCGTCAAAGGACTCGACGAAGAGGCCGGCATCGTAGTTGGGGCGGCGATAGCAGGTGTCGTGAACGCGGCGCCCGTAGAACTCCTTGGGGCGGCCCTGGCTGTCGAGAGCGGGAACCTGGCCGAGAACGAGCAGGTGGGTGACAACGCCCATCATCACATCTGCGATCGGGGGGCAGCCGGGGACGTTGATGACTGGCTTGTCGACGAGCTTGTGAATGGGAGTTGCGCCGGTTGGATTGGGCTTGGCTGCCTGAATGCAGCCGTTTGAAGCGCAACTGCCCCAGGCGACAATGGCGGCAGCATCCTTGGCGACGGTCTGCAGAATCGATTCCGCGGTCTTGCCGCCGATCATGCAGTAGACGCCATCAGCGCCGGTGGGTACCGCGCCTTCGACCAGCACAATGTACTTGCCCTTGTTTTTCTCGATGGTGTCAGTGAGGCATTTCTCGGCCTGAAAACCTGAGGCTGCCATCAACGTTTCTGTGTAGTTCAAGTCGAGTACGTCGAGCAACGCATCGACCACAATGGGGTGCGATGCCCGAATGAACGACTCGCTGCAGCAGGTGCATTCCTGAAAATGCATCCACACCACGGCTGGTCTATCTTTTTTCTCGAATGCCGAGACGACCTGAGCGACACCGGATTGTCCAAACCCGGCCACCGTTGCGGCTGTGGCGCAGAACTGTAGAAAGTCTCTGCGGCTATAGCCTTTCTGCTGCATTGAATTCCAAATTGATTGACCCATGAGTACCTCGCTCACCATCCAGGTTCCGGGTGAGAACACTTATGGCCGAAAATCTCTCGAACGAGCCATGTGGTTTACATCACCGGACGATTGCGAAAATACCCACTTGAAATAACAGGTCGCTGTGCGCTGTGTCACAGTGCTTCGGTTATCGCTGATTGGAGAGAAGATAAAGGTCGGGAAAAGGCGG
>Ga0302320_10016539_pt1 | contig 15060 bp, 9 predicted proteins | sample Bog_T0_3_FD_202130 | JGI IMG/M metagenome (GOLD analysis project Ga0302320, IMG submission 202130) | Peat permafrost microbial communities from Stordalen Mire near Abisko, Sweden - Bog_T0_3 | ecosystem: Environmental > Terrestrial > Soil > Wetlands > Peat | place: Sweden: Abisko, Stordalen Mire... | reverse complement strand
AAGCGTTCGGGCGATGATTTTCGATTTGCACGGCGGGTTGCTGGCAAAGTCGCAGGTCCACATCCAGCCTTACTACTCACGCGAACCGGGCTGGGCCGAACAGGACTGCGAGTACTTCTGGACCCAGCTCTGCGAGGCCTGCCGCGGCCTGTGGCAGCATTGGCCGGAACTGAAGGCAAGGGTCGCGGCCATGTCGCTGACCACCCAACGCGGCGTCATCGTCTGCCTGGATGAGGAATACCGGCCGCTGCGTCCGGCCATCAGCTGGCTGGACCAGCGACGAACACGGCGATACCCGCCGCTGCCGCCATGGCTGGACGCCGGGTTTCGCATCATCGGCATGAGCCCGGCAATTCATTTCTTCCAATCGAAAGCCGAATGCAACTGGCTGGCCGCGCAAGAGCCGGATGTTTGGCGGCAAACGCGGCACTTCCTGTTTCTCTCGGGATACCTCACCTTTCGCCTGACCGGGCGGGTGTGCGACGCGCTGGCGGCGCAGGTCGGCTACGTTCCCTTCGACAGCAAGCATCAGCGCTGGGCCGCGGGATCCGATTTCCGATGGAGGATGTTCGGCGTCGACCGGGATCGTCTCCCTGAGCTGATTCCGCCCGGCGAACCGCTCGGCAAGATCTCGGCGGCAGCGGCCGAGCAGTGCGGCATTCCGGCCGGACTTGTGCTGTACGCATCGGGCGCGGACAAGGCGTGCGAGGTGCTCGGCTCGGGCGCGTGGACGCCCGACACGGCGAGCTTGAGCTACGGTACCACCGCAACCATCAACACCTGCAACGACCGCTATGTCGAACCGATCCGGTTCGTGCCGCCGTTCCCGGCGGCGGTGCCGAAACGCTACAACAGCGAAATCATGGTGCAGCGGGGCTATTGGCTGGTGAACTGGTTCAAGGAGCAGATCGCCTCGGCCGAGGTCCTCGAGGCGCAGCGGTTGGGCGTCGCGGCCGAGAGCCTCTTCGATTGCATGCTCGATGAGACGCCGGCGGGCAATCTCGGACTCATGCTGCAACCTTTCTGGAATCCCGGGGTGCGCAATCCCGGTCCCGAAGCGAAAGGCGCGATGATCGGCTTCGGCGCCGTGCACACGCGCAAGCACATGTACCGCGCCATCATCGAGGGCATCGCGTACGCCTTGCGCGAAGCGGCCGGGCATTTGCAGAGGCGCAACGGGGTGGCGATTCGCACCCTGAAAGTGTCCGGCGGAGGATCGCAAAGCGATCACGTCATGCAGATCACCGCGGATATCTTCGGCCTCCCCGCCGAGCGGCCGCATACCCACGAGACCTCGGGGTTGGGAGCTGCGATCAACGCTGCGGTGGGTGCAGGCTTCTACCCCGACCACGCCGCGGCACAGGCGCAAATGACCCACCCCGGAAGGCGCTTCGAACCGAGTCCCGAGACCGTCCTGCTCTACGATCGCCTGCATCGAGAGGTGTACGTCAAAATGTATGGGCGACTGGCGCCGTTGTATCGCGGCATCCGGCGCATCACGGGATATCCGCGAATGGATTGACGCAGACCGGTGACAGGCGCCACGCGCGCGCGAACGGGAAGCGCGACACGCGTCACGAATTCGGGGGCGAAGAAGCGCGCACACTTGAGGATATTTCGGGAGACAAGGCCATGTCGGACGCCTTCTTTGAGAAGATTTTCGGTGACTCGGAGCCGAGCCATTTTGGGAGCGGCTGGATCAGCGGGATTTTATCCGCCTTCTTCGGACTGCTCGGCTTTGGCGGCGCTCTGTGCCTGCATTTTCCGGCACTGCTCACATTGCCCGATGCGCGCGCGCATTATCCGATGACCGTCATCCGGCTGCTCATCCAGGGAACGATCGTTGCCGCCCTGCTGCTGGGCGCGATTTCCGCGCTCTTGCGCCAGCGCAAAGTCTTGGCGCTGACCGGCGTCGGCCTGGGTCTCGCGGCGGCGCTGCTCGGAGGCGGAAGCACCCCGCTACCGCAGGAAGTCACCTCAAAGGTGGGCATCGGCTTCGACTGGTTCCTCCTGGATCTGTTGGTGATGACCATCGTGTTCGTGCCGGTGGAGCGGTTTTGGCCGCTGCATCCCGCGCAGAAGACGTTCCGACCGGAATGGAGCACCGACTACATTTATTTCGTGGCCACTCACCTGCCCGCGCAATTGATCACCTTCGTGATGTTGATACCGGCCACTGCCGCCTTGAAATGGCTGGCAATCCCCTCGCTCATCAGGACCGTGGGAGGGCTGCCGTTCATCGTTCAGCTTCCGCTCGCCATCGTGGTGGCGGACCTGGCTCAGTACGCCACGCACCGCCTATTCCACAAAGTCCCCTTCCTCTGGCGCTTTCATTCCGTTCATCATTCCATTCAGACAATGGACTGGGTCGCGGGCTCGCGCTCCCACTTCATCGACATTCTCTTCACGCGCAGCTTGATCCTGATCCCGATGACCCTGTGCGGGTTCTCGCAAAACGCGATGGCCGGGTATCTGGTCTTCGTCTCGTTCCACGCCACGTTCTGCCACACGGACTTTGGCCCGCGGCCGGTCTGGTTGGAGCCTTACTTCGTGACGGTGCGCTATCACCATTGGCACCACGCGGCGCACCCCGAGGCGGTCGACGTCAACTTCGCGATTCATTGGCCCTTCATCGACCGGCTGTTCGGAACCTACCATCTTCCGAAGGATGCCTGGCCGGAACGCTACGGTTTGATCGATAGTTCGATGCCCAAGGGTTTCCTCGCTCAGTTCCTCTGGCCGTTCGTGCGCAAAAAAACGGCCGTTACAGGGTAACTTCCGCGAGCGCGAGATCGCTCGGCCGCTCGGTTCCCGATTTGGAGGGCTTGACCAGCCCCAATGCGCTCATCACACGAACGGTGGCGTAGCCAAAATCGAATTCCGCGGCATCGTGGGTGGTCCGCAGCAAATGGGAATAGTGATGGTGATTGTTCTGCCAACAGGCGCTGAAGGTCGCCATCACCGGCAGCCAGTCGCCGATATTCATGGCGTTGTCACCCGCGTCGTCGTAGCGCCGGGTACCCCACCGACGGTCATGGGTCCAGTAGTTCTGGACCATATTCACCCAGAGCGCAAAAATTCTCACGCCGGCCCAAACGCCGATGGCGAATTTCCAATCTCGAACGACCAACCAGAGCAGGCCGCAGCTCAAGACCGGAGAGGCGAGCATGAACACGGGATGGGAGACCAGGCGGAACGGCCAGGTTTTCAGGATGGCGTCGTTCGCGACATTGGCCGTGCACGGGTAGGGAAAAAGGCAGAGATACATCGTCTTCCAGAAGCCGTCCCCATCGAGCTTGTTGGGATCGCCGGGGTGATCGGCGAACTGATGGTGCAGCCGGTGGCGGTTCACCCAGCTCACGGGATCGACGTACACACCCACCGTGTTATTGACGAGCGTTACCGACTTGATGAACCACGGCTTATAGTCGAGGGCCCGGTGCGCGATACCCAGGTGGATCATGTCGGAAAGATAGAGTCCGCCCAGGAACCACGAGATCAACAGGTAGCCGACGCCGATTGCGATTCCCCAGCCGGGCCCGAGCCAAGGCGGTGCCAGGTAGGCGGATATGAAAACCTGCAGGCCCAAGGCCGCAAAGCCGAGCAAATTGTATATTTTCATGATCTGGACTTACCCAATCCATAGTTGAGATCCCGTGCCGGCCGTATCTTTGCACCCACACTCGCTTCAGTCGAGCCATATCCGTCCCACGCCCCGCGGCGGCTCGAAGTTGCATCCGTTCCGCTTCGGGCTTCGAAATACTCCCATCAAGATTCATTTAATCCATGAGCGGGAAGCACGCCTTAATATTATCGACCCTGGCGCTGACGACAGGCGCGCCTGCCGCAGCGCTCGACGGCTATATGAGCTATTCGAGTGTGGCCCGGACTCGCCACTCGAGCGATGTCCTGTACCGCGAACGGCACGTGCTGTTCTACCGCGACGGGCACCTTTCAGAGCACACGGTCCTGTACACCTGCCGCGACGATTCGGCGTTTGCACGCAAGGTGCTCACCTACCCTGACGCGCTGGTGCCGGATTTTCTGCTGGAAGATGCCAGCAACGGGATGCGCGAAGGAATCCGGGAGACTACCGACGAGGGCCCGGCATCCCGCGGTCGAACGGTTTTCTATCGCCAACGCAGCGGCGATCCTGAAAAGTCCAAACCGGTGCCCTCGGTGCCGGGATTGGTCGCGGATGCCGGCTTCGATGAGTTCGTGCACTCTCAATGGGATTCTCTGGTGAGCGGAAAGGCACTCGAAGTCCGCTTCCTGCTGCCGAGCCGGCTGCAAGACTACAGCTTTCAGGTTCAGCGTCTGCGCGGAGCCAACCTTGCCGGAATCCCGACGGAGGTGTTCAGGCTGCGGCTTTCAGGGATCTGGGGCTGGTTCCTTCCCGGCATCGACGTCTACTATCGCAGTTCGGACCGCGTCTTGCTGCGCTTCGACGGGATCTCCGATCTGCAGGATGCGGCCGGGAACAATTACACAACCACGATCGATTTCCCGATTGAGGAGCGCCGGGCCGCCACCCTTCAGGCGATGCTCGAGGCCCGGCAGACTCGGCTCGCGCCGTGCCGGACAACCCCACCGAAGTAAGGACAACGAATGAAATTCTACCAACGCGCCGTACTACCCCTTCTGTCGCTCCTCACGGCTTGTGCATCGACTCCCAGCAAACCGATTTCAACCGAGCCGCAGGTGGACCTCGCGCGTTTCATGGGCCCCTGGTACGTGATCGCAAGCATTCCAACGTTCATGGAAAAAAATGCGTTCGGCGCCGTGGAATCCTATGCGCTCAACCCCGACGGAACCGTCGCCACGACGTTCACCTTCCACAAAGGCTCATTCGACGGGCCGCTCAAAACCATGAAACCGCTCGGATTCCCCCGCGATAAGAGCAATGCGGTTTGGGGGATGCAGTTTGTCTGGCCGCTGAAAGCCGAATACTTGATCGCCTATGTCGACCCCGAGTACTCGGAAACCATCATCGCCCGAAACAAGCGCGACTACGTATGGATCATGGCGCGTACGCCGCAACTTCAGCCCGAGCGGTATCAGCGCCTGCTCGATAGGGTGGGACAAATGGGGTACGACGTGTCCAAGCTCAAGCGCGTTCCACAACGCGAGGGGGATGCGGCCGCCCCATAAGCCGGCAGCGGCGGAGCCGACCGCCAGACGGACCTCGCCAGGAAGCGGTGAATCCAATCGCGCTGAGTGATCGAATGCCGCAAATGCCCCCGGTCTGTATCCCGGGATTCCTTCAACAGCACAGGAGATTGAAAATGCATTCACGTTTCCGTGTCATCGCAACGTACGCATTCTGCCTGGTCCCATGGGTCGCCTTTGGGGCGCCTTGTTCAGGACACTAGCGGATCGCCGCCAGCGTCGCCTCGTCGACTTCGTCGGTCCACACCCGGAACACGTTCAACGTATTGGGGCCGAACGCCGTGCTGATGGCGACGTCCGCGGCGTCGCGTCCGCGCCCGAGCAGGATCCGGCCGATTCTGCGCTGATTGTTGCGCGGATCGAACGTGTACCAGGCGCCGCCGAGGTAAGCCTCGAGCCAACCGGCGAAATCCATGGGCGCGTCGGCCACGGGTACGCCGATGTCGCCGAGATAGCCGGTGCAATAGCGTGCGGGAATGTTGAGACAGCGCAGGAACGTGATGGCGAGGTGCGCATAGTCGCGGCACACCCCCTGCGCCTCCGTAAAGCCTTCGAACGCCGTCTTGGTCGGTCTCGCGAAGTGATAGCCGAAGGCGATGTGTCGATGCACGAAGTCACATACCGCTTGAACCCGGCCCCACCCCGGCGTCAGATGCCCGAATAGGCGCCACGCGTCGTTCATCAGCCTCTCGGTCTCGCAATAGCGGCTGCCCAGAAGATAGACCAGCACTTCGTCCGGCAATGTTTCGACCGGATGCTCCTGGGCCTGGGCAACCATCGGATCGGGAAGCCCGGAGTCTCGAATCAGCCCATCCGCTGTCAAGCGGATGCCGCCGGGCGGCGCCACGAGGCGGGTACAGACGTTGCCGAAGCCGTCGGTGTACATCGACAGCGGCACCTCGGGTTCCGTCATCAAACGATCCGGCTTGATCAGATCGCGCACTCTGCTCGGATGCACCTCCAACATCAAGATCATCGGAACGGGCTGCGGGCAGGAGTAGATGAGTTCGTAGCCGAAGTGAATGTTCATGGCGTCGGCTTCCGGCTCCCGGCGTGATGCGTTGCAATGCACCAGCAGTTATGACATTTTCGGGTCAGCCCGCGCGTAGGAATTCCCAAGAATTGCACGTAGGCGCTGCGCGTAAACGAAGGTATACGGCAAAACGCACATCGCGTCTCTGCGCCGTGTGGATTACGCTTCGTGCACGTTTCGAGTTGCAGCACATTCAATGAAAACATTTCACTGCACGCATTGCCAGAGCCTGATTTTTTTCGAGAACGTCCGGTGTCTGAACTGCGGGCACTCGCTCGCCTTTCTCCCCGATCGGGGCATGATGGGTGCACTGATTCAGAGCCCGGACGGCTTGTGGCGCGCGCAGATTCACGCAGCGGAGTCGCCGGGATACCGCCTGTGCGCGAATTACGATCAGGTGAGCGTGTGCAATTGGGTGGTTCCCGCGGGCGACAGCAGCGATTTTTGCAGCTCCTGCCGCTTGAACAAGGTGATCCCCGACCTGTCGAGCGACCGCAATACGGTCGCCTGGTTTCGCCTGGAAGTCGCAAAGCGCCGCATGCTGTACACCTTGCTGGGTCTCGGCCTGCCGGTCGTGCCCAAGAATGGCGATGATGCGTCCGGCCTGGCCTTCGAATTCCTCGAGGACTCCGCCGACGGCGATGCGAACCGCGTGCTCACGGGGCACGACAACGGATTGATCACCATCAACATCGCCGAGGCGGACGACGTGCACCGCGAGCAGCAGCGCACGCTGCAGAAGGAACCCTATCGCACTCTTTTAGGGCACTTCCGCCACGAGATCGGGCATTACTTCTGGGACCGGCTGGTCGCGGCGGGACCGAAACTCGAGGCGTTCCGCGCGTTGTTCGGCGATGAGCGCGCCGACTATCAGAAGGCGCTGGAGCGGCACTACGGTGAAGGTCCGCCGGCCAATTGGGAGGGAAAATTCATCAGCGCGTACGCGACCATGCATCCCTGGGAGGACTGGGCGGAGTCTTGGGCGCACTATCTGCACATGGTCGACGCGCTCGAAACCGCGGGCGCCGCCGGCCTCGCGCTGCGCCCGAAGCGTCCCGATGAGCCCCGCATGCAGCCGCCACCCGATCCGCTCAATCCGGATCACCAGAATTTCGAGCCGATGATCGAGTCATGGCTGTCGCTCACGTACGTGCTCAACAACCTGAGCCGAGGTCTCGGGCTGCCCGACAGCTATCCGTTCGTGCTGTCCGCGTCGGCGATCGACAAGCTTCGCTTCATTCACGACATAATCAATGAAAATCGCGCACGGCCGGGGGAACCGAGCGGCAGCGTTGCTATACACTCGGCGGTCACCGCCGGAGAACCCTAAGTGTCGATCCACGTAGCGCTCAATCATGTCATGCATTACCGCTACGACCGGCCCGTCGAGCTGGGGCCGCAGATCATCCGCCTGCGCCCGGCGCCGCATTCGCGCACCCGCATCCTGTCCTATTCGTTGAAGATCGATCCCGCGGAGCACTTCATCAATTGGCAGCAGGATCCGCAATCGAACTATCTGGCGCGGGTGGTATTTCCGAAGCCGACCGAGGAGCTGCGCATCGAGGTCGATCTCACCGCCGACATCGCGGTCGTGAACCCCTTCGATTTTTTCCTCGAGCCTTATGCGCGGTACTTTCCCTTCAAATACGAACCCGTCGAACATCGGGAGCTCACGCCTTTCCTGGTCAAAGCCGCGGCAACGCCGCGGGTCGCCGAATATCTGGCGAGCATCGAGCGCACGCCGCAGGCGACCATCGATTTTCTGGTGGGCTTGAACCGCCGGCTCTCCTCGGAGGTGAAATATCTGATCCGCCTGGAGCCCGGCGTGCAGTTGCCCGACGAGACGCTCGACAAGCGCTCGGGTTCCTGCCGCGACTCGGCGGAGCTCCTGGTGCACCTGCTGCGCCATCTCGGTCTCGCGGCACGCTTCGTGTCGGGATATCTGATCCAGCTGGTCGCGGACGAAAAGCCGTTGGAAGGCCCCGCCGGCCCGAGCCATGATTTCACCGATCTGCATGCATGGTGCGAAGTGTATCTGCCCGGCGCCGGATGGATCGGGCTCGATGCCACCTCGGGGCTGCTCACCGGCGAAGGACACATACCGCTCGCCTGCACACCGTCGCCGCAGTCCGCTGCACCGCTCTCCGGAATGGTGGGAGCCGGCAAGAGCACCTTCGAGCATGCGATGACCGTCGAGCGGGTGTTCGAATCGCCGCGCGTCTCGAAACCCTATTCGGACAAGCAGTGGCGCGCCATCGATGAGCTCGGCAAACGCGTCGATGAACGCCTCGTGGCTGAAGATGTGCGCCTCACCATGGGAGGTGAACCCACGTTCGTGTCGAGCGTAGACCCCGTCGCGGCGGAATGGAACACCGCCGCGCTCGGCGAAAACAAACGCAAAATCGCCGCGCAGCTGTTCCGGCGGCTGAAGGCTCGTTACGCACCCGCGGGGCTCCAGCACTTCGGACAGGGCAAGTGGTATCCGGGCGAGCCGCTGCCGCGATGGTCGCTCAATTGCTTCTGGCGCAAGGATGGCGAGCCCCTATGGAGGCACGAGGAGCTGATCGCGGATCAAAGCCGTCAGTATCCGTATGCGGTGTTGAACGCGCCGCGATTCCTGCGTGCCGTGGCGGATCGAATGGGCGTCTCCGGGAGCCATGTGATCCCGGTATACGAAGACGCGCTCTATTACGTCTGGCGCGAGCGCACTCTGCCCGCCAATGACGATCCGCTCGACGCCAAGCTCAAGGACCCGCACGAGCGCGCGCGCCTCGCGCGCATTCTGGGGGACACCCTCGGCGATGCGGTGGGATTCGTGTTGCCGCTCGGCCGCCCGGACGACGGCGAGCCCTGGCAATCGAGCGAATGGCCTCTGCGTGGCGACCGCTGCTATTTGATACCCGGCGACTCTCCCATCGGTTATCGGTTGCCGCTGGATTCACTGCCCTGGGTAAGCCCGACCGACTTTCCGCACGTGCATCCGCCCGACCCGACACAGACCTTCCAACCGTTGCCTCCCTATGAACGGTTGATCGAGCGGGCCGCGCCGGCGCGCCCGGCCGAGTCCTCGACCGCCGTCATCCGCACCTCGATGTGCGCGGAGGCCCGCGGCGGAGTGCTCTATGTGTTCATGCCGCCGGCAAGAACGCTCGACGACTACCTGGAACTTCTGGCCGCCGTGGAAGCGAGCGCGAAGGCGCTCGGACAGCCCGTCATCATCGAGGGGTACGAGCCGCCCGGCGATCCGCGGCTGCTCAATTTCAAGGTGACGCCCGACCCCGGCGTGATCGAGGTCAATGTTCAGCCGAGCACGAGCTGGGAGGAGCTCACCGCGCTGACGGCGCATTTGTACGAGACGGCGGCGGACTGCAGACTGCGCGCCGAAAAATTCATGGTGGATGGCCGGCACATCGGCAGCGGCGGCGGTAATCACATCGTGCTCGGCGGCGCGACCCCGGGCGATTCGCCGTTCCTGCGGCGCCCCGACCTGCTGCGCAGCCTCATCTCCTATTGGCACAACCACCCGTCGCTGTCGTATCTGTTCTCCGGGCTGTTCATCGGGCCGACCTCGCAGGCGCCGCGGGTGGACGAGGCGCGCAACGACTCGCTGTACGAGCTCGAAATCGCGTTCCAGCAATTCCCCAAACCGGGCGCCGACGTGCCGCCCTGGCTCATCGACCGGCTGCTGCGGAATTTGCTGATCGACGTCACCGGCAACACGCACCGCGCCGAGTTCTGCATCGACAAGCTGTATTCGCCCGACTCGGCGAGCGGGCGTTTGGGGCTCCTGGAGCTGCGCGCATTCGAAATGCCGCCGCATGCGCGCATGAGCCTGGTGCAGCAGGTATTGCTGCGCTCGCTGGTCGCGCGATTCTGGCGCGAACCCTATGCACCGAAGCGGCTCGTCCGCTGGGGCACGCAGCTGCACGATCGGTTCCTGCTCCCGCACTTCGTGCGCCAGGATTTCAAGGATGTCCTCGAGGAGCAGCATCTCGCCGGCTTCGAGATGCCGCTCGAATGGTTCGACCCGCACTTCGAATTTCGTTTTCCGAAGCTCGGCGATGTGCCGGTGCGCGAGGTGCTGCTCGAACTGCGACAAGCGCTCGAACCCTGGCACGTCATGGGAGAAGAGGGCGGCGCGGGCGGCACCGTGCGTTACGTCGATTCATCGCTCGAGCGCGTGGAGGTCAAGGTGAGCGGACTTGCGCCGGACCGCTACGCCGTCACCTGCAATGAGCGCACCGTGCCGCTGCGATCCACGGGGCGCGAGGGGGAATACGTCGCGGGGGTGCGCTTTCGCGCCTGGGCTCCATGGTCCGCGCTGCATCCGAAAATCGGCGTTCAATCGCCGTTGACATTCGATATAGTGGACACCTGGATGAATCGATCGGAAGGCGGTTGTCGTTATCATGTTGTGCATCCGGGCGGACGCAGCCACGAGACCTTCCCCGTCAACGCCTTCGAGGCCGAGAGCCGGCGTCTCGCGCGATTTTTCCGCATCGGCCACACAGCCGGCCGCATGAATGTCGTGCCGGCGGCGTCCAGCGATGAATTTCCTCTGACCTTGGACCTGCGCAATCATCGATAAGTCCGGCGATTCGAGGCTGACCAGTTATCGCAGCGACCCCCGCCGCTACGATGAACTGTTGGACAGCGCGGGGCGCGTGCGCAGTCATTGGCAGCCGCTCATCGACGGCGTATTCGAGGACGGCGCCAAATCGGCGAGGCGCGCCACCGAATTCACGCGGCGCATGATCGTCGAGAACGGCGTGACCTACAACGTGTACGCCGACGTGCAGGGACGGGACCGTCCCTGGATTCTCGATCCCCTGCCGTACGTGATCACCGCGCAGGAGTGGAAGGGCATCGAAGCGGGCGTGGCACAGCGGGCGCGACTCCTCAATGCCGTGCTCGCCGACCTCTACGGCAAGCAGGATCTGCTCTCCCGCGGCGCGTTGCCGGCGGAGCTGCCTTTCGGCCATCCGAATTTCCTGTGGCCCTGTACCGGGATTCGCCCGCCCGGCGATCGGTGGCTGTCGATCTACGCCGCCGATCTGGCCCGCTCGGCCGACGGCCGGTGGTGGGTGCTCGCGGACCGGACCCAGGCCCCCTCGGGTCCTGGCTACGCGCTCGAGAACCGCCAGATCGTGCGCCGCGCGTTTCCCGAGTTGACGCAGTCGATGGATGTGCGGCCGCTGGGCGCGTTCTTCGCCGCCTTGCGCGAGGAGATGCTGCGCGACGCGGGAGAGGAACCGCTGGCCGTGGTGCTCACCCCGGGCTCCTTCAACGAAACCTATTTCGAGCATGCGTACCTTGCGCGCCAGCTCGGATTTCCTCTGGTCGAGGGCCACGATCTCACGGTGCGCAACGAGAGCGTGTACTTGAAGACGCTCGCCGGTCTGAAGCGCGTGCATGCGATCCTGCGGCGGTTGGACGATGACTTCTGCGACCCGGTCGAACTGCGCGTCGACTCCGCGCTCGGCGTGCCCGGCCTGTTGAGCGCGATCCGCAAACGCAATGTGGTGCTTGCGAACGCCTTGGGCAGCGGCGTGATGGAATCCGCGGCATGGCTCGGATTCTTGCCGGCCATCGCCCAAGAGCTGATCGGCGAGCGGCTGAGCCTGCCGTCGGTCGCGAGTTGGTGGTGCGGAGAAGCGCCCGCACGCGAATCGGTGATCGCCAACCTGCCTAACCTCGTGATCAAGGCGACGTTCCCGGAGCAGAAGCTGGGGACGGTGTTCGGCCGCGACCTCGATGCGGGGGAAAGCGATGCACTCATCGCGCGGATCCGCGCGCGGCCCTACGCCTTCGTGGCACAGGAGCACCTGGCATTTTCGCAGGCACCCGTGTGGTACACCAAAAACTCCGACGCCTTTTCCGCGCATGCGCTCGGCATCCGCGTCTATGCCATCGCCAGCCCGCAGGGTTACCGGGTAATGCCGGGCGGACTCGCCCGCTTCGCCTCGGATGCGCACGCGGAAATCGTCTCCATGCAGCGCGGCGGCGGCAGCAAGGACATCTGGGTGCTGAGCGACTCGGAGGAGGCCGTCGATGCGTCAATCGCGCCGCTGGCGAGAACCGATCGCGCGTCACCGCGCCACCATGAATTGCCATCCACGCTGGTCGAGAATCTGTTCTGGATGGGCCGCTACGCGGAACGCTGCGAATACAAGACCCGGCTCCTGCGGGCGACGCTCGGGCTGCGCCGAAATCTGCCCTTCTGGGCGCAAGCCATGGAGATTTGCCGGCAATTCGGCGCCGCGGCGCTGTTCGATGCCGAGAAACGCTTCACGCTGAACGGCGACATCGTGCGCCTGGGAGAATGCGCGGCGCAGGTGCGCGGCAGCCTGTCGGCCGAGAACTGGCGTGCGTTGACCGTGCTGCAGCGGGACTTTCGCCGCGCGGAGGCGTCCCGCAGCGATGTGCGTGAAACGCTGGATCGACTTTTGCTGTCGCTCGCGGCGCTCGCCGGATTCGCGCACGACGACATGACCCAGGACGATGGATGGCGGCTCATGATGATCGGACGGCGGCTGGAACGCCTGCTGTTCCTCTCGGATGTCATTGCGCGCCGCCTGAGTCATCCGGCCACGCCGCTGCGCCAGGAACTCGAGTGGCTGCTGGAGATCGGCGACAGCGCGATCACCTACCGTACGCGCTACCGTGCACCGCCGGTGTGGGACTACGCCATCGATCTTCTGGTCTATGACGAGCGCAACCCCCGCGCCCTCGCCTTCCAATGGCGCGCCATCAACACGCTGCTGATCGAGGTGGCGGAGTCTCTGGGGTCACGTCCCCAGGACACGCTGTACGAGCCCGTCTCGGATCTGGTCGCCCTGAAGTACGCGAACGTCGACGGCAACCTGGACCTGGCGGAGGCCTCGCGCCGCATTCTGGCGGAGTGCCTGAAAGGCTTGAACGCGGCCGCCGGCCAGCTCTCGGATCAGCTCACCTCGCAGCATTTTTCGCACGTCGATTTCGATCTGCGCGCGGTGTCCGCATGACGCGCTACGCGGTCAAGCATGCGACGCTTTACGAATACGGCGGCGACGTGGCGCACTCTCATCACCTTTTGCATCTGAAACCCCGCGAGTTCGCCTATCAGCGCTGTCTGGAGCACGAACTCGCGCTCGACCCGGAACCGAGCTTCCTGAGTGAAGACGTCGATGCATTCGGGAATGAAATCGCGCGGCTGGAATACCAGCGCTCGCACGACCGCCTGTCCGTGACCGCGGTGATGCAGGTCGAGGTGTTTTCCCGCAGCGCGGAAGGATTCGGATCCGCGGAGCCCTGGGAGGCGGTGCGCAAACGGCTGAGTTATCACGCCGCGGCCGTGGCGGATGCGGATCTGGATGCGAGCCGGTTTCGCATGCGCTCGAGCCATGTGCTGCTCAAGCAGACGTTCGAGGACTATGCCAGGGAGTGCTTCGAGCCCGGCCGTTCGATCGCCGAGGCGTCCGATGCGTTGATGCGCAAGATTCGCCGCGAGTTCAAATACGTTCCCGGGTCCACGACCAACCGCACCTCGATCGAGGACGTTCTGAAGGGCCGCCGCGGCGTGTGCCAGGACTTCGCGCATCTGATGATCGGGTGCCTGCGCTCCACGGGTCTCGCCGCGCGCTATGTGAGCGGTTATTTGCGCACCGCGCGGCCGGGATCCGCGCCCGAACTCGTCGGCGGCGACGCCTCGCATGCCTGGGTCTCGGTGTACTGCCCGCCGCTTGGGTGGGTGGACTTCGATCCCACCAACGACTGTGTGGTCGGCGAGGATCACGTCACCCTCGCCTGGGGGCGCGATTTCGGCGACGTGTCGCCGCTCCGCGGCATGATCGTGGGCGGGGGCAAGCACAAGCTGCGCGTGGATGTGAGCGTCCTGCCCTTGTAGATCTGCTGCGTCTGACGTAGTGTCGCGCGCGGAGAGATCCGCAATGGGCCCCGGTTCCGACACCATGATCATGAGCGCCATGGACCGGCGCAATCTGCTGGCGCTGTTCGCCGCCCTGCCCCTATTTCGCGAGCTCGACGCCAAATCGATCGGCGAGCTCGCGGACGACATCCAGTGGTTCTCGGTGCCCTCGGGCACCGTCCTTTATTCGTCGGGAGAATCCGCCGACGGCATGTACGTCATCATCAACGGCGCCTTCGGCGTCTATGCGCCGCAGGCGGGCGGCGGCTCGAGCTGCATCGGCAAGCTGTCCGCCGGGCAGACGGCCGGCGACATGGAATTGATTTCCGGCAAACTGCGCTCGACCACGCTCGCGGCGCTGCGCGATTGCGAGGTGGCGCGGCTCTCCAAAATCACCTTCGAAAAGCTCATCAGCCAGCACCCGCAGGCGCTGCGATACATCGCACGCGGGCTTGCACAGCAACTCGACGCCCTGCAACAGCCGCAGCGCCAGGCGCTGCCCGTGCCGAAGACCTTCGCCATCGTGCCGTTCGATTCGAGCGACGGCGCGGCCGCGTTCGGCGCGGACCTCGTGGCGTCGCTGGCGCGCTTCGGACGCTCGGAACTGATGACGGGCGCTCAGGCCACTGATCGGACCAGTCATTGGTTCCATCGGCTCGAGCGCGCCAACGACTTCGTGGTGTACATGACGGATCCGCACCCCACTCACTGGAGCCGGCTCTGCATCCGCCGCGCGGACGTGCTCTTGCTCGTCGCGAATGCGGACAGCGATCCGCAGCGATGGCTCGCCCTCGACACCATGGAGGAAGTCGGCGCGGCGATCCGCGCCGCGGAAATCGTCCTGGTGCATCGCTCCGGGGGCCGCCCGTGGAAGGCGCGGCATTGGGTGGAGGCTCAGCCCTGTCGGCGGATCCATCACGTGAGCGGAGCCGCCGATGTGGCGCGCGTTGCG
>Ga0302320_10016535_pt1 | contig 15061 bp, 10 predicted proteins | sample Bog_T0_3_FD_202130 | JGI IMG/M metagenome (GOLD analysis project Ga0302320, IMG submission 202130) | Peat permafrost microbial communities from Stordalen Mire near Abisko, Sweden - Bog_T0_3 | ecosystem: Environmental > Terrestrial > Soil > Wetlands > Peat | place: Sweden: Abisko, Stordalen Mire... | reverse complement strand
GCCCAGTCGAGAACATTCCTGGACAAGACTCTGGCCCAGGGCGTCGAGTTCGACATCATCGGGCAGTCTTACTATTCCAAGTGGAATGGGACTTTGGACGATCTTCAAGCCAATTTGACGGATTTGGCGGGCCGCTACAAGCAAGACATCGTCGTGGTGGAGTATTCGGTCCCGAACATTCGGCAGATCAACGGCATCGTGCATGGCCTGCCCGGCGGCAAAGGGCTTGGCACGTTCATTTGGGAGCCGACGAAATGGGAAGGGCCTGCGTTGTTTGATGGCTTGGGAAACACGAAGCCCGAAATCGAAGTGTACCCGGAGTTGGCCAAGCAGTACGGCAAGCCATGAACGAAATCAAAGGCGAGAAACTGTACGTCGCCGTCGGTGCTTCCAAGGTCAGGCGGCGGCTAAAAGGATATCCGTTCGTCATGTACTACAACGGCAAGATCAAGAGCGGTTACGAGAAGATCGGCATGGCCGTGTCCAAGGATTTGATCCATTGGATTCGGTACGGGCAGGAACCGGTCATCGCTAATGGCGAGGAAAGGCAGCACGGCATTTCAGGCGATCCGCAAATCGTAAAGATCGGTAATGTCTGGGTCATGTTCTACTTCGGTGCGTTCTGGAAACCGAAAGCCTTTGACACGTTTGCCTGCTCCTACGACTTGGTGAACTGGACGAAATGGACGGGGCCGCACCTGATCGAGCCTTCCGAACCGTGGGACACTCAGTACGCCCACAAACCCTGGATTCTGAAATACGACGGCGTGGTCTACCACTTCTATTGCGCTGTGGGCAGCGAGGGACGTGTGATCGCCCTTGCCACGTCACAACGCATGCAGGCGAACGGGACGAAGTAGTCGGTCGCAGTCTGCCAAGACACGACCATCATCTCATCCACCACATCTGTCTTCCCATCCTGGTGCTTGTACGATCTGGTGGACAAGAGAAAGCGAGGATCTGATGGATCGACGGCATTTTATCGGCACGTTGGCTGCGGGTGTGGCTTGTACTCAACTGCCGAGGCTCTTGGGCTCAGAACCTCTGCCCAAGGACTACCGGAGGGCCAACACCGACTGGCTGGCCAAATGCCGGTACGGCGTCGGCGTTCATTGGACGGCCCAAACAGTGCCGAGAACCGGCCCAGCGTTGCCATTCCAGAAGGCGGTCGAGACGTTCAACGTGAAGCAGTTCATCGACGGCCTGGTGCATGCCGGGGCCGATTATCTGCTCTTCACGGCCTGCCACGCCCTGCAAATGCTGCCTGCGCCGCACCCGGTCATCGACAAGATCCTGCCCGGTCGAACTTGCAAGCGTGATCTGATTGCCGAATTGGCCGATGCACTCGCCGCCAAGGGCAAGCGTCTGCTCGTCTATTACAATCATTCCTGCAACCGTGGCCAGGACCGGCCTTGGGAACAAGCGGTCGGCTACCATGACAAGGGCAAGCAGCGATTCGCCCAGAACCTCATGGACATCGTGGGCTGGATGGGCGAGCGGTACAAGGACAAGATCAAGACGTGGTGGTTCGACAGCCCGTATTCCCTTGATCCTCGTGGCCCGCACAACAGCGTCAGCACCGACATGACCGGCTTCCAGTTTCCGTGGGAACGGTTCACGGTAGCGGCCAAACGGGGCTATCCATCCCGGCTCGTCACCTACAATCCGGGGGTCGCCAAGACCTTCCTTTACACGACCCAGCAGGATTATTGGTCGGGGGAACTCGTCAATCTCAGGAGCCCTGCCACGGCACGATACCTGGACAACGGGCTGCAATGGTTCGGCTGGGCTTGCCTTGAGGATCGGGCCTGGGTGCATCACCGGCCCGACACGGAAGTCCCCAAGCCGCTCTATTCTGACGAGGAGATAATTGCCTATGTCCACACCTGCAACTCCCACCAAGCTCCCATGACCTTCAACGTCGGTATCTACCAGGACGGCACGATGGCCTCGGCCTCGGTGGAGCAGTTGCATAGATTGGGCATGGCATTGGCGAAGAAATGAGGCCGAAGCGTTTCCCACGGTGGGCTCCCTTGACGATCTGAGGATACCCAGTATTCTTGAAGTGTGGGCAGGATGTCCGTACTTGCTCGGAGCCGTGTAGCTGGACGTGAACCACTGCTTCGTAAAACTGGCCCCGCTTGCCTTCGCCAAGCGGGGCCTTTTCTACTTAATTGAAGAGAATCCAATGGCCGAATTCAGCCACGCCATCATCTTCGTCAGCGACATGGCCCGATCCATCGCCTTCTATCGGGATGTTCTCGGCCTGCCTCTCAGATTCGAGTCGCCGGAATGGACAGATTTCGACACGCCGGGAAGCACGCTGGCCCTGCACCTTGCCGATGATTCGAGTTCGATAAGTTCTCGGCAAAACTCGATCCCAGCGGGCACCTGCAATCTGGGCTTCGCAGTGGAAGATATCGACGCCTTCCATCAGGAAACGATCGCCAAAGGCGTCACCTGTTTGCAGCCGCCCGAAGTAGAAGATTTCGGTGGCAAGCTGGCCGGGTATGCTGATCCCGATGGGCTGCCGTTCTGGGTAAACGACAAGGCGAAGAAATCGTGATGGCCGCCTACTTCCCCAGGGCCAGCGCGTACTAACCGTCGTCTACGCCAAGGAACCGCATGCCGCGATCGTCGCCTACGACGACGAGATGCCCCAGGGCGTCCAGGCAAAGGCGGGCGACAACGGGATTCACGGCTCCGGCTACCGGCTGAGCGACGAGGACTGGAAGAAGCATGCCCAGGCGATGTGGCAAGCAACGGGCGGCAAATTCAAGGCCCCGCTGCCGCGAGCGGACCACAGGGACGTTGCCGGCATCAGTTTCATCACCCCGGACAAAGACCTCATTTCCTTGGAGGGGCTTTCGGACGATCCGTTCTTCAGCGACATCGGGAAGTGGTACGACGAACTCGTGCCCCAGCCCGGCAGGTTCAAGGTCGCCGCCGTTGCCTACCATTCGGACCTCGAAGCCTACCACTACGCCCCGGTTCTCTCGGACACGGACGACATCTCCGCGTTCGCCTCGACGTGCGACGACCTTTTTGGCGCAGCCTACCGGAAGTTCGTCACGGAGATCCCGGACATCAAGCCGAACGTGATGTTCACCGCCCTCTGGGTGGAGGACGACGACCTTGACTATGTGCGGACGCTGCTATACTCTTGCGTCGAGAAGGCTGCGGGGATACTCGCAGGCACGGATACGCACTTCCAGCGAAGGGGTGGGATTGCCTGCTTTCACGCCGCGACCGCCAGCCTGATCGAGGGCGAGCAGTTCGAGCTAGCCAAGAGCTTCGACATCGAATCCCAGTAGGCCGAAGGTGGCGAGCATGGTGAACTCTCCCCGCCCTTTCCTCATATGACGGATCGCTTTTGCTTTCCGGAGTTTCTAAGACTATCATGGATTCAATTATGTTTTTCTCGAAACCCAATTCATGGCGTCGGGTCTGCGCGAAGGCGATGATCGGCAAGACCGTACTCCAAGGCAGGCACCGCTCCTTGCGGATCGAACCCTTGGAACGGCGGACGATGTTGAATGCCGTCGCGGTCTTCGACCACATTCTCTACCACCCAAATCCCTTGGCCAGCTCCGGTGCGACCCTGGTGGCAAGTTCTCCGCTTCTCGGCCACCCGAACCCCTCGGCCAGCTTCGATGCGACCCCCGCGGCAAGTTTTCCGCTTCTCGGCCACCCGAGCCCCTTGGGCAGCTCCGGTGTGACCCCGGCGGCAAGTTCTCCGCCCTCAACCGCATTTACCCCGTCCCAAATCCAAACGGCCTATGGCATCAGCGCGATCAGTCTCGGGTCGGTGGCCGGCACGGGCAGTGGCCAGACCATCGCCATCGTCGACGCTTATGAGGACCCCAATATCGTCGGCGACACGGCGGCATTCAGCACCCAGTTTGATTTGCAGCAATTCAATGTCCCCGGCGGTCCCACGCTCACCGTATTGAACCAGACCGGCGGCGTCACGCCCCCGACGGCCTCAGGCACGACGGGTTGGTCGCAGGAGGAATCGCTCGACGTGGAATGGGCCCACGCGATCGCCCCCCAGGCCAATATCGTCCTCTTCGAGGCCGACAGCGATTCGATGTCAGACATGCTGACCGCGGTCCAAACGGCCGCGGCATATTCCGGCGTCTCCACGGTTTCGATGAGTTGGGGCAGTGACGAATCCTTGGGCGAGAATAGCGGCGACTTCTGCTTCACTACGCCCGCGGGTCATGCGGGCGTCACCTTCCTGGCCGCCACCGGCGACAGCGGTTCGCCCGGCGAGTATCCGGCCTATTCGCCCAACGTTGTCGCCGCGGGGGGCACGACCCTGAGCCTCAATGCCGATAACACGTACAAAAGCGAAGTCGGCTGGAGCGATAGCGGCGGTGGGCAAAGCAGCTTCGAGACCGAGCCGAGCTACCAGGAAGGCGTGCAGAACTCCGGTTGGCGGCAGATTCCGGACGTGGCCTTCGACGCCGATCCGAACGCCGGCGTGGCCGTGTATGACTCCTATGACGCCGCGTACGATTCCGCCTCTTATGGCACCACCCCCTGGCAGCAGTTCGGTGGCACAAGTCTCGCGTCTCCCTGCTGGGCCGGTTTGATCGCCATCGCCGACCAGCTTCGCGCCTCGCAGGGACTCGGCTCGCTGGACGGGGCGTCGCAGACCCTGCCCGCGCTCTACGCGCTCGACGCGGCCGATTTCCACGACGTCACCAGCGGCAGCAACGGGGCTTACACGGCCGGAGCCGGCTACGACATGGTCACCGGCCTGGGCACTCCGATTGCCGACAAGCTCGTGCCCGATCTGGCCCTCAATCCTTCCGGCACGCTTACCAGCCCCGCCACGACAGTGAGTCTTACGGCTTCGACCAACGCCGCGCAGTATTCCCAGCCGATTACCTTTTCCGTTACGGTGGACAAGACCGACCCGGGCGTCGCTCCGCCCACGGGCACGGTCACATTCCTGGACGGGGGCACGACGATCGACACGGCGACTCTCGTGCGCGGCATGGCCCTTTTCACCGATTCGTCGCTCGCCCTGGGCAGCCACAGCATAGCTGCGGTGTACGGAGGCGATGCAACCTTCAGCGGCAGCACGTCGAGTGCGGTCGTCGAAATCGTCAGCCCGCTGGCGACGATCACTTCCTTGAGCGCCTCCGCGAGCTCGAGTACCTACGGCAAGGCAGAGACCCTGACGGCCACTATCCGCGGCGTTGCCCCCGGCGCCGCCGCACCGGCCGGCACGGTCACGTTCACGGACCAGGCCACGTCGGCGACCCTCGGCACGGCCACCTTGACCGCGGGCACTGCCGCAATCACGATCGACTCCCTGACGGCGGGCGGGCACGAGATCGTCGCCACCTACGCCGGCGACGGCCCTGATATTCTGGGAAGCAGCACGGGCCTTGCGTTGGGGCCAATCGGCACCATCGCCGGCAACGGCCTGGCAAGTTATAGCGGCGACGGCGGGCAGGCCGCCGACGCCCAACTCGACGAACCTTATAGCATCGCGGTGGACGCCGCCGGTGACCTGTTCATCGCCGACACCGCCAACAACTGCATCCGCGAGGTCAACGCCGGCACGCACGTCATTACTACCGTCGCCGGCAACGGGACCGCGGGTAATAGCGGTGACGGCGGACCGGCCACCGACGCCGAACTCAACGGACCGTATGGCATCGCGGTGGACGCCGCCGGCGACCTGTTTATTGCTGACACCAACAACGATCGCATCCGCGAGGTCGACGCCGGCACGCACGTCATTACGACCGTTGCCGGCAACGGGGCCCAGGGTTATGGCGGCGACGGCGGGCCGGCCACCGGCGCCGTGCTATACTGGCCCGTCGGCATTGCGGTGGACGCCGCCGGCGACTTGTACATCGCCGAGTACGGCGACAACCGCGTCCGCGAGGTCAACTCGAGCACGCAGGTCATTACCACCGTCGCCGGCAATGGAACCGCGGGCTATAGCGGCGACGGCGGGCAGGCCACCGGCGCCGAACTGAACTCTCCCTTCGGTCTGGCGGTGGACGCCGCCGGTGACCTGTTCATCGCCGACAGCGGCAACAACTGTATTCGCGAGGTCAACGCCGGCACGCACGTCATTACTACCGTCGCCGGCAATGGGACCGCGGGTAATAGCGGTGACGGCGGACAAGCCACAAGCGCCGAACTGTACTCTCCCTTTGGCATCGCGGTGGACGCCGGCGGCGACCTACTCATCGCCGACAGTGGCAACAACTGCATCCGCGAGATTAACGCCGGCACGCAGGTCATCAGCACCGTCGCCGGCAACGGTAGCTTCGGTTATAGCGGCGATGGCGGACCGGTGATCAACGCGGAACTGGCCCAACCCGCCGGCCTTGCCGTGAACGTCGCCGGCGACCTGTTCATTGCCGACACCTACAACAGCCGCATCCGCGAGGTCAACGCGAGTACGCAGGTCATTACCACCGTCGCCGGTGGCGGCCTGCCCAACGATGCCCCCGCTGCCGATGTGAGTTTCGCTCCCCTTGGTATCGCGGTGGACGCCGCCGGCGATCAGTTCATCGCCGATACCGCAAGCAACTGCGTTTGCGAAGTCAGCGCCGCGACGGGCGTCATTACGACCGTCGCCGGCAACGGAATCGCGGGGTATGGCGGCGACGGCGGGCCGGCCGCCGACGCTGAACTGGATGCGCCTTGGGGCGTGGCCGTAGACTCTGCCGGCGACCTGTTCATTGCCGACACCGGCAACAACTGCATCCGCGAGGTCAACGCCGGCACGCACGTCATTACGACCATCGCCGGAAACCCATCCATCTCCGGTTACGGCGGCGACGGCGGGCCGGCGACCGACGCCATACTAAACCATCCCACCGGCCTTGCCGTAGACTCCGCCGGCGACCTGTTTATTGCCGACACTTACAACTGCCTCATCCGCGAGATCAACGCGAGCACGCACGTGATCAGCACGGTCGCCGGCAACGGATGGCCGTTTTATGGTGGCGACGGCGGTCCGGCTACCGATGCCGAGTTGTGCGCGCCCTATGGCGTGGCGGTAGACGCCGCCGGCGACTTGTTCATCGCCGACACCTTCAACAACTGCGTCCGCGAGGTCGCCGCCGGCACGCAGATCATTACGACTGTCGCCGGCACCGGGGCGCAGGGCTATAGCGGCGACACTGGACCGGCCACCGACGCCCAACTGTACGATCCCACCGGCGTTGCCGTGAATGCCTACGGCGATTTGTTCATCGCCGATTACGGCAACAACTGCATCCGCGAAGTCAACGCGAGCACGCAGGTCATTGCCACCGTTGCCGGCAACGGAACGTCGGGCTACAACGGTGATCGCGGAGCGGCCGTCGCCGTCGAACTCGCCGATCCCGAAAGCGTCGCGCTGGACGCTGCCGGCAACCTGTTCATCGCCGACACCGGCAACTACCGGGTGCGGGAAGCCGCCGCGCCGACATTCACGGTCACGCCGGCCACGCTTACCGTGACGGCCAACAGCACGAGCAAGACCTATGGGCAGACGCTCAGTTTCGCGGGAACGGAGTTTACCGCCAGCGGGTTGGTCAGCGGCGATTCGGTAACGCGCGTGACGCTGGCCAGCGCCGGGGCGGCGGCGTCCGCCGCAGTGGGCATTTATCCCATCTCTTCGAGCGCCGCCGTGGGCAGCGGCTTGAACAACTACACGATTAACTACGTCAGCGGTACCTTGACGGTCGACACTCCCGTGATCGTGCCCGCGACCCAATGGACGACCCCGGCTGGCCTGACCCTGGCGTTGGGCAGCGACAATAATCTGCACGTTTACACTACCGGCACGAATAGCGATGTGGTCGCGTCGTACCCGCAGGCGTGCGTAACGAACGTCGAGATCGCCAGTCCCAGCGGTGACGTTGGGAACCTGACCATCGACTCCACCGGGGACCCGATCCCGGCCGGCGGCCTGACTTATAGCGGGGATGGCGGCCTGATCATAACCGGTTCCGGTACCGTGATCCTTTCCGGCGCCAACACCTACACTGGCGGTACTGTTGTCTCCTCCGGCACGCTCGTGATCAACTGTGCCAACGCCATTCCGGACACAAGCCTGACCGTCGGCTCGGTCGGGGCCTTCATCTTCGAGCCCAATGTGTCCAGTGACTTTGCCGCCCTGTCCACCGCTACGACTGCTGCGTCCACTGCGACATGGGTCGATGCGACCGCCGCAACGTCTACTGTAACGTCGAACGGCGATGCGGCCGCTGCAAAGTCCGCCCCAGCGTCGGCCGGCACGTCGAACAACACGGCCTTCGTAGCCGCCGTTGCCTCGGTGGCATCATCGCACGATGCGACCGCGGCAACTGCAGCGCCGCTCGCCACCAGTGCCGCTTCGTCGAACATGGAACTGTTGGCGCCCGGGGCGCCGCAACCTCGGCATCCCGTTGCTGCCCGTGCTTTGAACGCACCTGTCCAGGTGCGGGTCGTCTGGTCGTCAACTGCCAAGAGGGCGGTTGGGGACCTGGCGTGGCTAGAGCAAGCTGCCAACAATTCTGATAATTCGGACCAGCAGCGTAAGAAGGATGTGGCAATCCTGGCATTGGATGCCGTGTTTGCCAAATACGGCCAATAAGTGGGAGTTGGGATGGCGGCAAGAGAACGCACAAGATGCCCAGGATCGCGCCGCTTGACCTCTTCCAGTTCGTAGCGGGGCCCAGCCCAGCCCCCGCCCCCACGCGGCCGATGATCGACGACACGGCCGAGACCGGGCCGGGCGTGGGGGCCAAACGAAAAAGGCCGCGACGGTAAGCATTGTAGCCTTCGGGACGGCGGGTCCCGCACGTCGCGGCCGAGATGGTTTGCACACTCCCCTTACGTTGGGCAACTGGCACTTTTCGGCACCGGACTACCGAGGTTGCTGCCCGCCGACGCTAAGAGCCCTGTTAACGTCGTTCTGGCTTTGGGCCACTCCGGATCCTCCCGGATCCTCCAGGCATTGAATCGCGGCCACAGTGCGATGGCGGCTATGGCCGGGGACACTTTGTCGTCGGTGATTCGTGTTTCCGGAAACACCTTGTACACTAGTCTGGTAGAACGGGTGTACGTACACCCATACACCCGGTTTTCCGGGGCTAACTATAGCGATCAGCCGGGAAGCAAAAGACGCTGAAAACCCTGAAAAACGCGATGTTTTTGCAGTTTTCCGATGGTACAAGCAAGGGGCGAATTCTACATTAGGAAACCGTTGCTCTATCCCCTGAGCTACCGGGGCCAAATTTCGGTTTTTCAGCGGGTGCCGCGCAAGCAACCGCCACAACCATTCTATGCCACAGTTTACCGTAAATGGCGGGACAGGCAAAGTGGCCCAGGCGCTCGTAGTACCGCCCGGGCACTGTGTACCCACGGTCGGCGGTATTTCGCTTGGATTTCCGGCTGAAGCCAGTACTACGAACGCCTTCGTTGCGAAACCAAGTTCACGGCCATTTCCGCCTCCTCCAAAGTAATTGCCCGCCTTGTCTTGCCGTCCAAGTCGTAAAACGCTTATCGTAGGGCCCGCGTTTCGGCCAGGAGTTCGCCAGTGGGCACTTCGAGAGTTAGGTACTGGAGGACGTTGACCCGCTCGCTGCCGCGGAAGATGGGTGTATTCGCTGCGATGTGGCCGTGGGCCTGGGGCTCAAGATGTCCATGCTTACACGGGGCACCGTGCGCAGCAGGATCGATCCACCAAGAGAGGGGGGGTCGTGCTTCGAAACGCCGATGTCACAACACCTGTCGGCTTCACGATGCGACTGGCCACCAAGGACGACATCCCTGCGATCCGCGCGGTTCTCTTTTCCGTGCGATCCGAGTATGGCGTCATTGGAGAAATGGGCGCGGAGGACTTACAAGTCGGACCCGAAGTCGGACCGGAATGCCTCGGCCAACCGTTTGCCCCAACCGTCGAGCGCTTCCAGTTTGCCGGTGAAGAACCGCAGTACGGGCGGTTCGTGGACGAACTTCAGGCCACCTACCAAATCGCGGTGCTGGAGCAACCAGGCCAAGCGGTCGACCACGTAGTCCATGTGCGAGACGGTATACACGCGGCGAGGCACGGCCAAGCGACAGAGTTCCATGTCCGAGAAGACGTCGTTGCCCTTCGCGTCGCGGTCCATGGAGACGGTGCCCCGCTCCATGCCGCGTACGCCCGAGACCAGGTATACGGCGGCGTTCAGGGCGCCGGCAATATATTGCGATTGCGGAATATGGGGCAGGAACCGCGTGGCGTCGACGTGTCCCGCGAGCCCCCCGGGCGGTGTCACCGCCGGGATGCCCCGGTCAACCATGCCCGCAACGAGATACGAGATGAGATCGGCCGAACTGCTGGCCACGTCGTAGTCGACCATCTCGCGGAGTCCGACCGCCATGGCCTCGATTTCCTTCGACGACATGCCGCCGTAGGTAATGAAGCCCTCGTACAACGGCAGCCAGGCCTTCAGTTGCTCAAAATACTTGGGGTTGTTTGTGGCGATGAGGCCACCACGGACGCACGCGCTCTTCCGTCCGGAAAGATAGATCAGGTCGGCCTGGGCCATCATTTCGCGGACAATCGCCGCAATTGAAACGTCGGCATAGGCCGCCTCGCGCCGCTTGATAAAATAGGCGTTTTCTGAGATCAGACTACAATCGATCACCACGGGAATGCCGTGGGACGAGGCGATCCGCCGCACGTCTTTGAGGTTGGCCATGGAGAACGGCTGGCCACCGATCAGATTCGTGGTGGCCTCCATGCGAACGAAAGATATCTTGTCCGTGCCCCACTTCCTAATGACCGACTCGAACTTCTCCAGATCGAGGTTTCCCTTGAAGGGCTGATCGCTGTCGGTTTTCATGGCTTCATCGGTGTAGATCTCCAGCACCTTGGCGCCACCCAACTCGAAGTGCGCCTTGGTCGTCGTGAAGTGGTAGTTCATCGGCACGACGTCGCCCGGCTTCACGAACATCTTCGTCAAGATATGCTCGGCGGCGCGGCCTTGATGCGCGGGCACGCAATACTCGAATCCCAGCACGTCCTTGACGGCTGCGAGCAGCTTGTAATAGCTCTCCCCCCCTGCATAGGCGTCGTCGGAGACCATCATCGCCGCCAACTGATTATCGCTCATCGCGTTGGTGCCGCTGTCGGTCAGCATGTCGATAAACACGTCCCTGGTACGAAGCAGGAATGTATTGTAGCCGGCCTCCTCGATCGCCCGCAGCCGCTGATCGATCGGCGGCAACTGCGTCTTCTGAACGATGCGGATCTTGTGCATCTCGATAGGGATGGTCTTGCCGTTAGTGAGTTTGATTTCCATGGTTAATTAAGTTTCGCAAAGGGGCAAAATCTGGTCCAGGATTTCCCAAGCAATTCCGCTTCGTCGGGTTCCGAAAGACGGAGTAGTTGCCAAAGCAGGGACATTTATGACACAAACGTTCCATGATAATCAAGGATCACGGGAAAGTCCATGTGCCCGATTTCTCGAACGCCTTGATTGCGAATCACCTGCCGGCCAGCTACAATAACGAAAGCCTTCGGAAACTGCCGGCATGTCCCATCTGCTGATCATCGATGACGAACAGAGCATCTGCTGGGGACTGGCCCAACTGGCCGAGCAACTGGGCCACCGGGCCACGACGGCCGTCTCGGCGGAACAGGGCCTGGCCACCGCCGGCAAGGCCCGGCCGGATATGATCATGCTCGATGTCCGCCTGCCCGGCATGGATGGGCTGGCCGCCATGCAGCACTTTCAGAAAGCGGCGCCGAGCGTGCCGATCGTCATTATGACGGCCTACGGCGAACTCTCTACGGCCGTGGCCGCGGTCCGCAATGGGGCCTTCGATTACCTCACCAAACCGTTTGACCTGGCCGTGGCCCAACGGGTCATCGAAAGCGCGCTGAAGCACGGCGCCCGGCCCGTGGACGAAACGGTCCGCCTGCCGCCCAAGGACCCGGACGGAGCGATCGTCGGGGCCAGTCCGCCGATGCAGGAGGTCTTCAAGCGGATCGCGCTGGTGGCGCCCTCGGACGCCTGCGTTCATATCCGCGGCGAAAGCGGCGCCGGCAAGGAACTGGTCGCCAGGGCCATCCATCGCTATAGCCGCCGCGCGGCCGGGCCGTTCGTGGCGGTGAACATGGCCGCGCTCAGCCCTTCGCTGGCCGAAAGCGAACTCTTCGGCCACGTCCGCGGGGCCTTCACCGGCGCGGAGCAGTCGCGCAAGGGGCTGCTCGAACAGGCTGGCGGCGGCACGATCTTCCTCGACGAAGTGGCCGATATCCCCCTGCCGCTGCAAGTTAAGCTGCTCCGCGTGCTGGAGTTCGGCGAGATCGTGCCCGTGGGCGGCGAAACGTCCGTCCGCAGCGACTTCCGCTTGATTTCCGCGACGCACCAGGACCTGCAAGAGAAAGTGTCCGAGGGCACGTTTCGCCACGACCTTTACTTCCGGCTGATCACCTTCGAGATCGAGGTGCCGCCGCTACGCCAGCGCCGCGAGGACATCGCCCCGCTGGTCGAGCACTTCATTGACATGCTTGCCGAGCGCAATCCCGGCCCGCGGCCCAGTGTTTCGCCCGAGGCCCTGGCCGCATTGCAGCGGCGGGAGTGGTATGGCAACGTGCGCGAGTTGCGGAACGCCGTGGAGCATGCGTTGATTCTCTCCCGCGGCGGCATTATCGGCCCCGAGCATCTTCCGCCGCCGCTCTTGCCCGCGGGGCTCGGGTACCCGCTTGCGGGTGGCGGCGGCGAAGAAGAGGCCCTGGCCGCGCTCATCCGCAGTTGGACGGAGACCCAATTGCAAGGCACGCCGGAGGTGCAGGACCTGTACGAGCGGTTCCTCCGCATGGTCGAGCCGCCGTTGCTGAAAACGGCCTTGCAACATGCCGGAGGGCAGTGCCTGGCCGCTTCGCGCCGCCTGGGCCTGCATCGTACGACCTTGCGGAAGAAGCTCGACGAGTTGGGAATCGGCGGGGAGGAGTAGTGGTTCCGATCGACTCCTTTGACGACCCGCGCATCGCCGCGTACCGCAATCTGCGCGACCGTACGCTGCGGGGCGAACGGATATTCGTGGCCGAAGGGCGGCTTTTGGTCGAGCGTCTGCTGGCGAGCCGCTTCGATGTGGAATCGCTGCTGGCAACCGGACCACTTGCGGCGGAGATCGCCCCGCGAGTACCCCAGGGCGTGCCGATCTATGTCGCCGCGGAGCCATTGCTGCAAGCGATCATCGGCTTCCCGCTGCATCAAGGGGCATTGGCCATCGGCTGCCGCCGGCCGGAGATGCCGCTGGACGAAGTGCTCGGTCCGCCGGGCGAGGGCCCGCTGGGCCTGTTCGTCTGTCCGGCGATCACCAAGCCGGAGAACATGGGCCTGGTGTTTCGCGTGGCCGCCGGCCTGGGCGTCGACGGCATCCTGCTCGGGCCGCAATGTTGCGATCCCTTTTCGCGGCGCTGCCTGCGGGTCTCGATGGGCGCGGTATTGACGGCCCCCTATCGCAAGTCGCCCGAGTTGGAAAGCGACCTGGACCGACTCCGCAACCGCTGGGGCGTGGAAATCGTGGCCGCCGTGCTCGATGAGCAGGCGGTTCCTTTGCCTTCGGTCCGTTGGCCCCGCCGTGCGGCGGTGATGCTGGGCAACGAGTTCGACGGGCTTGCCGACCACTGGCTCTCGTATTGTTCCCAACGGGTGACGATCCCCATGGCCCGGCAGACCGATTCGCTCAACCTGGGCGTGGCCGCGGGAATTTTCGCTTATGAAATGATGCGAGGTCTTACCTGACAACCCCCTCTTCCGGTCCTCCCCCTTACCGTTTGGCCGCAAGAAGCTACACTTGGAAACGGAAGCAAGATTAAGGAGCCGAAAGTTCTGGCGGGGCATTGCGTTTGTCACGCCCCGGCAAAATTGCTAGAATCAACTGTTTGACGCCCCATTTACGAATATCCCGCATCCCGAATATCCCGCATCCGTAGGGGTGGAGGAAGTTTTTCAGTGCTCGGGTGTTTCGGACTGGCAATGAACTAAAGGAGTTTACCCGGTGCAGATCAAGATTTCCGCGCGTCATGGGCATCTGAGCGATGAGACGCAAGCCAAGATCAAAGAGAAACTGGAGAAACTGCCGCACTTTTACGATCGATTGTCTTCGATCGAAGTTACCGTGGACCTCGAACACCGCGAGGCCCCGGACGTCGACCTGCGGGTTTCGGCCGACCACAAGCACGACTTCGTTGCCGTGTGCAAGGCCCTGGAATTGACGGCTTCGATCGACGACGTTGTGGAGAAGATGGGGCAGCAGTTGCGCAAGTACAAGACCAAGGTCCAGGACCGCCACCGCGGTCCGGGGCACCGTCAGATCGAAACTCCCGAGGCCTCGCCCGGAGAGAATCCGGAGGCCGCGGAGGATCCGGAAGCCACACAGGCTGACTGACGGCGCACGGCTGGGAGATCAACGGCCGGGACAGAAATATAGCTATCCGAAGGAGAGTGGTGAATGAAGTTTTCCGACTTTATTTGCCGCGAAGCGATTCGCGGCAACATGGCGGCGCTCGACAAGCAAGGGGCGATCCGCGAGATGGTCCAGTCGCTGGTCGACGCCAAGCGAGTCGCGGCGACGGAGTTTGAGAGCATCGTCAAGGCCATTTTGAAGCGCGAGGAGCTGGGCAGCACGGGCATCGGCCGCGGGGTGGCCGTGCCCCATACCAAGCACCCCAGCGTCGATCGCCTGATCGGCACGGTGGCGGTCAGCCCGACGGGCGTCGACTTCGCCAGCCTCGACGGGGAAACGGTCAATCTGTTTTTCCTCTTGATATCCCCGCCCGATCGGCCGGGCGACCATCTCCGTGCCCTGGAGAACATTTCCAGGCAGCTTCGCGACGATACGTTCTGTCGTTTTCTCAAGCAGGCCAAGACGCCGCAAGACATCATCCTTCTCCTGGACGAAGCGGACAACCATCAATTCGGATCCTGATCCGTGTGCCAACCGGGAGAGCGCGGACCTTCCGGGGCCGCGATCCCGCTTGCGTGCCGCGCGCCACGAGCGTCCCATGCCCGATCCCGATCTGAAGCGAACTGTGACCGTCGCCAATCGCCAGGGA
>Ga0302320_10016534_pt1 | contig 15061 bp, 9 predicted proteins | sample Bog_T0_3_FD_202130 | JGI IMG/M metagenome (GOLD analysis project Ga0302320, IMG submission 202130) | Peat permafrost microbial communities from Stordalen Mire near Abisko, Sweden - Bog_T0_3 | ecosystem: Environmental > Terrestrial > Soil > Wetlands > Peat | place: Sweden: Abisko, Stordalen Mire... | reverse complement strand
CCGCGACAATCCGGCCAGCGCGGCCGCCTTGACCGTAAGCTCCCTCGCGACTTCATCGAACGAAGCGGGCAAGGTGAGCACGAAATCCTGTTCGGCCAGCGGGAATTTCGCAAAGCGGTGGTCCCAGGCCGCGCGGACGTGGGCCAGATAACGCGCGCTGACCTCCACGGGCGAGAGCCGCTCGACGTCGGCCGCGCCGTGCCAGGGGAGGATCGCGGCCGTGCGATCGACGCCCGAGTGACAGAGCCACGACTTGGCCGAACTGACGAGGCGGCCGGGCGACACCGCGCCGTAGTCGCGCGCGAACACGCCCACAACGTAAGGCGGAAGGTGGAAGGCGGAAGGCGGAATGTCATCCTTCATCCTTCCGCCTTCATCCTTCCGCCTTTCGCCAGGCATCTCGCCCGCGGCCGGCTGATAGTGGAACGACGGCAGCGTTTCGCGGGCCTCGTGTTGCCCAGCAGCCACCAGTTGCGGCACGGCAAACACGCGAACCTGCCACGCCTCCTCCGCCGTATCGACGTAGGTGACCGCCGAGTTCGTCGTGCCCAGGTCGAAACCGACGACATAGCGGCTGGGACTGTTTTCGGCGGCAGGCGAGTGGGACACAGTGGCTAGTGGTTAGTGGTTAGTGAGCTTTGAGCTTTGAGCTTTTCTTTCTGCTCACCGCTCAACGCTCATTGCTCATCGCTTGACTTGGCGTGCCAGGGCCCGGCAGGTTTCCATTTGCCTGGTCCAAATCCGTTCGAGCTCGCGGACTTTGTCGGGCATTTCCGCAGCCAGGTCGTGCGACTCGCAACGGTCGACGCGGAGATCGTAAAGCTCCCAAGGATGTTCGTGGTCGGCGACCAGCTTCCAATCGCCCACCCGCACCGCGCGATTGCCGTCATGGCACCACCAGAAACTGTCATGCGTCACGGTGCCGTCTTTAGTAAACACGGGCACGAGGCTCTTGCCGGGCGGCGCAGGGACCGGCTTTCCCACGGAATCCGCCGGCCATTTTCCGCCGGCCAGTTCGAGGATCGTCGGCACGAGATCGACCAGGTGGCCCGGATTGTGCCGCAACTCGCCCCGCGCGGCGATGCCGCGCGGCCAGTGCGCGATCAACGGCGTGGTAATGCCGCCTTCGTGGACCCACGACTTGTGCAGGCGGAAGGGCGTGTTCGCGGCGCTGGACCACGCCGGGCCGATACAGAGAAAGGTCTTGCCCGAGCCCGGCGGCGCCGTGCGGTCGTGACGGTCGCCGCGGATCATCTGTTCGGCGCTGGCGCCGTTGTCGGAAAGGAAGATCACGAGCGTGTCGTCCATCGCCCGCATCGCGCGGAGCTGATCGAGGACGCGGCCGATCTCCGTATCCATGCGATGGACCATCGCGGCATGAATGGCCATCTTGATCGGCTGGAACTGCTTCTGCTCGGCGGTCAGGCTTTCCCACGGCACGGCGCGGGCCACCTCGCCGGGACCGATCTCGCGGCGGAGCTTGTCGGCCGAAAGGTTCCAACTGGGCCAGATGCCCGGATCGAGCTTCGACAGCGGGCAGTTGACCAGCCCCGCATCGAGCATCCGCTGGTGACGCTCTTGCCGCAGCACGTCCCAGCCGGCCAGGTAGCGGTCCTTGTAGAGGGCGATGTCCTCCGGCGGGGCTTGCAAGGGGAAGTGCGGCGAGGTGAAACAAAGATAGAGAAAGAACGCCTGCCCGGCATGTTCCTTGGCGTGCCCGCGCAACATGCCGATAGCATGCTCGGCGATAGCGGTGCTGGTGTAATAGCCGCTGCCGGGCGCGACCGGCGGCAACGGCCGGTCGTCCTCTGAGTGTTTCCTTGGGTAGAAGTTCCGGTCGTGATCCAGGAGCAGGTAGGAGTGGTCGAAACCGCCGGCCAGAACCGGCCCGTCGATGTGCCATTTGCCCGAATGATAGGTGCGGTAGCCCAGCGGCTTGAGGTATTCGGGTAGCAGCCGGGCCCAGACGGGCCGCTTGCCCAGGCCGCCGCCGTCGCGGTCAGGCAAGGTGTCGCGGCGGACCGCTTGGGCGTAGTATCCGGTGAGAATGCACGCCCGCGACGGCCAGCAGCGGGCCGTATTGTAGAACTGCGTGAACCGCAGGCCGCCTGCGGCCAGCCGGTCGAGGTTCGGCGTCCCGATCTCGCCGCCGTAGCAACCGGCGTCCGAGAAGCCCATGTCGTCGGCCACAATAAGCACGATGTTCGGCGGGCTGCGCCTCTCTTCGCCGAGCCCCATCGTTGCGGTCCCCAGCAACGAGATGAACGCTGCGGCGAGCAGCAGGAGGCTGGCGGTGATCGATGGTCGTCTCTTCATACAGTTCGCCTAGCCCACCGTGCGATGAAAATGGACGTGCCGCCAGCGGCCGTCTTGCCGCTGCCAGACGCGAGTTTCTTCGGAACGGGCCGTGAGGGGATTGCCGGCGGCGTCGAGCTTCTGCACGAGCCGGATGAAACTGATCACGGCCACGTCGCCCATCAGCCGCACGTGCGGGGTGCTGACGATAATGTTCAGCGGCCCGGACCCGCGAGCGGGTACCCCGCCGCCGAGGTTGAAATAAAAGCGATGGAACTCCATGCCCTCGACCCATTGCCCTCGGGTCTCCGGCTCGAAGCAGGTCAGCGTGGGATCGCAGAGTTCCTCATACGTGGCCCAATCGCCCGCGGCGATGCTCTCCAGGAGCCGGCGGTTGAGGGCCAAAAGTTCGTTCGTAGTTGCGTCGGACATGGTTTTCCTTTCGAGCTATGAGTAGTGAGCTATGAGCTATGAGCCATGAGCAGCGAGTGGTAAGAAAAGCTCATTGCTCATTGCTTTATAATTCCCAATCGTACGAGCTTCTCGCGGCATTCGTCGCGCTCGCGGCAGCGGGCCAACTCGCTCCAACTCGGATCGCCGGCGGCCAGGAAGGCGGACTCGCCGGCCGGTATCGCGCCGGCCGACGCCAGCCGGGCGACGACCTCCTGCTCCAACCGCGAAAGCGCCAGGCTCTCGATGCGATAGTCCCAAAAAGCCTCCCACGCCAAGGGCAACAGCGGCGCGACGATCTCGCGGCCCATCGTCTCGGCATAGCGGCGAATCTCCAGTTGCGCGTGGCTCTCCATCCGCAGTTCGAGAAAATGGAGCAGGTTGTGCAGGTCGATCTTCCAATAGGCCTCCGTGTACGTCGCCAGCGGCAGGTCCTTGCGGGCCTGCTCGCGGGCCACGCCGTGGTCGAGCCGCTTGAGATAAACGGCCCTGGCCTGCTGTTGCAATGCCGCCTCCTCGGCGCTAAACTCCTCGCCCAGGGCCGTCTCCACCTGGCCATCGCTGCCTTGGTGGTTCGATTGGGCCTGCTTCCGCCAGGCGTCGGGCGGGGTCTGCTGGGCGGCGTCGATGGCCACCGAGTATCGCGTGCTGGTCTCGTTGATCGAGGCCGTGCGGTGGCGGATCCACTGCCGCCAGCAGTCCATAGGCACGCGGACGAGAAACTTCAGTTCGACCATCTCGAACGGCGTGGTGTGCCGGTGCCGCATGAGATAGCGGATCAGCGTGCGGTCGTCGGAAACGGCGCGGGTGCCTTCGGCGTAGCTCACGCGGGCGGCCTGCACGATCGCTTGATCGTCGCCCATGATGTCCACCAGGCAGACGAAACCGTCGTCCAGGACGGGGAACTTCTTCCACCGCAATTGTTCGGCTAGTTCGCTATTCATCTCAACCTCCCAATCCCGCCCGGCCGATAGGCTCGTAGATCGGGCCTTGCGGGGTGAGTTGACTGGAGAAGACGACCAGTTCGTTGACTGCGAACCGGCCGGCGGAAAAATCGGCGTGTTGCTTGATCAAGGGGCCGAGTTCGCCCGTCTTGGGGCCAGCGTCGCGAACGCGGCCGAGCGTCAGATGTGCGGCAAAGCGGCGATGCTCCTTGGGAAAGCCCAGCGGCTTCAAGGCCGTTTCCAGCGCGGCGTGCAGGGCGGCCAACTCGTCGCTCCCCGCGGCCGTGCCCAGCCATAAGGTGCGCGGCTTGCTCAAAGTGGGAAACGCGCCGGCACCGCGAATCTCCAGATCGAAAGGCTCGATGCTCCCGGCCGCTTGCTCTACGGCCTGGGTCACCGGGGCGATGTCGTTCCAGCGGATCTCGGCGAGGAACTTGATTGTCAGGTGCAGGTTGTGCGGCTTGGCCCAGGAGACTTTCGCGCCCGTGGCGGCGAGCGTCCTGATCAGTTCGGCCGCCCTTTGCCGGACGGTCCCGCTGGTTTCGACCGCGATGAAACTGCGTACTGTGTCCTTCATGGCAATTTGGTCACTTTTGTAGGACGGCCTTCCTGGGCCGTCTGGGAATTGACGGGCTGGGAAGCCCGTCCTACATATCGATTTTACTGTGCGCGCCCTTACCCCGGCGGCCAGGCCAGGCTGCGCCCGCCCAGCAGATGAAAATGCAAATGCGCCACGCTCTGGCCGGCGTCGGGCCCGCAGTTGGCCACGACCCGATAACCGCCGGTCAATTTCCGCTGGCCAGCCAGCTTCTGAATTACCACTAGCATGTGGCCCGTCAAGGCCGCGTCGCCTTCGGTGAGATCGTCAAGCGAAGCGATCTCCTTTTTTGGGACGACGAGGATATGAACCGGGGCCTGGGGATTGACGTCCTCGAAGGCCAGGCAGAGATCGTCTTCGTAAACGATCTTGGCGGGAATTTCGCGGTCGATGATCCGCTGGAAAATGTTCTTGCTCATTTCGTGTCAACTCCAATGGCTTCGTCGATCAGCAGGACTTTGCATGTCTATCGATGTTCCGTCGTGAAACCGCAAGCGGGAACGCATCGCGGATTTCAAATTTCAGATCTCAAATCTCAGATCCCAGATTTGCATTTTGCATTTTCCGCTTCACTCTTCCCCGCCCATCGCCTGCACTTCCCGCCGCACTTGCTCGCGGGTGAGGCGGACTTGCGGGACGGGCAAGTCGGGATCGGGCAATTCCTCGTCCTCCGGACCGTCGGACAACACGCGATCGACCTCCTGTTCCAACGATTCCAACCAGGCGGGCAGGTCGAAGCCCGCGCCGGAGACCTCGCGTGTGAACTCCTCGATGCCCGCTTCCAGCCGGGCGAAGGCGCCGGGTTCGCCGGGGGGGATCTCGGGCCGGCCGGGGACCTCGTCCATGACGGGCTCGATCAGCGAGCAGAGGCGATCGACCAGCAGAGGGCGGACGAAGCGTTCGCCCAGGCGGTCGGCGATACTGGGCAACCGCATGCCGTACTTGCGATTCAGCCGCGCGAAGCGCTTCAGGTGGTCGTCGGCGATGCCGGCGGTCCGCTCGCCCACGGCTGCCCGCCAAACGTCGGCCGCTTCGTCGTGTCCGCCGCGGACGAGCACTTCGTGGGCCAGGACCACGGGCAACAGGTTCCAGGCGACGCGGTCGTAGCTGGCGCGGAGCCGCAGGTAATCCAGCAGCGTGTAGAGCATGTCGCCGCGGTCGGATTGTGTGGTCGTGCTGTTGTAGTCGATGTATTCCGCGTAGTTCTCCACGACCGCCTCGAGGGCGATGGAGAGCCAGCGAACGGCCTCTTCGCGGGGCACGCGGTCGTCGAGATCGTCGAGCAGGCGGAAGTGGTCTTCCGCGTCGTGGTCCTCGCCCAGCGAGTTCAACCAGGCATCGACACCCTGGTGGAGGATGCCGCGGAGATTGCCGTGGTTCATGAAACGCTGCGTGAAGAGGTCGTCGCCGTATTGTTCGACGAAACGTTTCAGTTCGGTCCAGGGACCGCGCTTGGTGACGGTTTCCAACACGGAGAGCCGCACGCCGCGGCTGTGCATCAGCCAGGCGCGGAGCAGCGACTCGGTGGCCTGTTCGAGGAAGGCGATCAGCTCGCCGTCGTTGCCGGCCTCGGCCGGATCGGTCCAGCCTTCGCTGGCGGCGACCAGGCAGCGGACGATCGCCCGGCAACCGATCTTGAACATCTGATCGAACTCGGTGATCGCGCCGGCGCCGACGGGATGGTTGGCTTCCATCTCCTGGATGGTGGAGATCAACTGGACAGTTTCCCGCAGCAGGCCCAACCGGGGCAGATAGGCCAGCAGGCGGCGGAGCACGGCCTGCAAGCCGCGCGAGGCGACGATCCGCTGGGGATGGCCGCTGCGGGCCAGGGCCACATAGAGCAGCGTCTGCTGGCCCAGGGTCGCGATCAGCCGTCGCCAGACCTTGCGCACGCCCGCGGCGTCGCCCCGCAGCACGGCCTTCAGCGCCACCTCGGCCGGTTCTTCCCAGGCCTCCTGGCCTGGGGCCGCGTCGCGACGGTCCATGACCACGCGAATCAGCCGCACGGCATCGCCCGACTCCACGCAGGCGGCGATGATCTGTTCCAGCAGCATCTCCTTGACGCTGCGGCGGCGCTCGAATTCCACCAGGGCCTCCTGCGTGCCGCGCGGCGTTGGAATGCGATAGCGATAGATGGCCGCCAGCAAATCGAGAAGTTCTTGCCGATGCTTTGTCGCCTGGTCGAGCCAACCCGCCAGTACGGGTCCGAGTTGATCCGCGGGCACTGGGGTACCCGCTTGCGGGTCGCCGAACGAGGCCACGGCCGCCAGCTTCCAGAGTTGGGCCAGCGTGGCGAGGAAAGTCAGCCGGCCGACGATGCGTTCGGCCTCTTCCACGAGTTCGAAGTCGGTGGGCTGGCCGCCCGTATCGCCTCCTTCGAGCATCTCGCCCTCGAAGTCGTCTTCCGTGCTGCCGCGGAAGGTCACGCCTTCATAGGCCGCGCCGTAGATGTCGTCCTCGTCGTCGTCTTCGTCCTCCTGATCCGCGGTCTCGTCGCCCGCCAGTTCGAAGCGGGGCACTTCCCCGAACTCTTCGGCGTTGGCTTCGAGGTAATCGAGGAACTTGCGGGCCAGGTCCCAGCGCTGCTGGGGCGTGCGGCCGGGAGCAGGGAGCAGGGAGCTCGGAGCAGGGAGTATGCAATTCCTGCTCCCTGCTCCCTGCTCCGTGCTCCCCGCTCCCTGGCCCTCGTCGCCGTCTTCCCACAGGTCATGCATCCAGTCCAGCGCAAGGTCGTGGAAGGAATACTCCTCGTCGGCCAGGGGGATCGTGTCCGACTGGCTGAGCCACTGGACCAGCAAGGCCATTGCGGCCACGGAACTGCGGCGTTCCAGCAGGGCATCGACCACCAGGGCGTAGGCCTTGGCGGAGCGGAACTGCTCGGCGCGGTCGCGCCAGAAGGCCAGGTCGCCGGAGGCCGCGCCGGCCTCGTGCCAGGCGCGGAGCGCGGCCGTCACGTGATCGGCCGACTCGCGGGTCTCGCGGCCGGAAAAGCTCTCCACCGATGCGACCTCGGTCGATGCGAACTTGTCCCACCAGTCGGCCAGGGCATCGAGTTGTTCCGAGAGCCGGCCCTCGACGCTCCCCATGCCGATGGCCGCGGCCTCCTTCTGGATCTGCACGCCCACGGCGAAGATGCTGCTGACGATGTTGATCAGCTCGTCGATGCGGTGATCATAGACGCTGTTTTCGGGCGAGGGAAAAAGACTGTATTGCCCGCCGAAACCCAGAATGTTCCAGGGATCGACCAGGGCCCCGCATTCGATCGCGCGGTGTAACAGGTCGATCGATTCCCCGATCAGCCCGGTCGCTTTTTCGAGCATGGAGGCCGGATCGTCGCCCGCGGGCGGTTGCGTACCAGCCGCGTCATGCACTTCCTCGATCGCCAGGTGGGCAGTGGTCAGCCGGCAGTGGATGTCGCACTTCATCCGTGCCGAGGCGACCGGCACGACCCTCACCTGGCGCTGCGCCGCGTCCGTCCGGCCCATCCGCGCGAAAAGCTCGGCCAGGTGGACGTGCTGCAACTGCTCGGCGCGGCAGCGGGCCATGTGCTGGTTGAAATGCTGCCGCACACCGCCGAAGGGCTGCCGCACCGACAGCGCCTCGGCCCGCAAACGGTCGGCCAAGGGACCTTTTAAGCGAGCCAGCAATTGCTCGTAGAAGGAATCGCGATAAACGGCGATCTGCTGCACAAGCGATGCCAAGGTCGTGTCCGAATCGTGGGCCTCGGGGCGGTTGCCGCTGATCCGCGAGCCCATCAGGATCGTGCCCGCCAGCACCGCGGCCGCTTCGTAAAGCGCCTCCTCGTAGGGCAGGTTGCCGCGATGATCGACTCGGTCCAGCATGGCGTCCAGCGAGACCTGCTGTACGATAAAGCGGCGGCAACGGCCCGCATTGTCCAGCTTGCCCAGGTCCCATTGCCCGAAAAGATAGTTCGGCCGCTTGTTCACGGGGTGGTCGAAATCGTAGGCCCGCGGGTCGAGAGCCAACTCCTCCAGCAGCGTCGGGTCGAACATTGACTCGAACTGCAAGGTGGAATCGATCGTTTGCAGGATTTCCAGGGCGCGTGCGACCAGATCGTGATAGCGTCCCACGCCCACGCCAGCCCCGGCGATGAACAACGGGATCGGCCGCACCCATTCGTGGGCATAGGGCTGGATTTTCTGTTGCGTACGGAGCACGGCGACGGGACGATGGCCCAGATAATCGTTCAACTGGGAGATGGCCCCGCCAGCGATGCGATCGGCCTGGTCCCACGGGCCGCCTTGTTGCAGCACGGCCTCGCAAACCCGGCCGACAAATAGCGGCTGAAACAGCGATTCCTCGGATTGGTGGAACAGCAGGTCGCAATGGAACTGGCGATAAGCGGGCAAGGTATGGTCAAAAACCAGGCCCAGCACGGCCTCGGCCTGCTCGATCTGGCGGAAGGCCGGGGCACCCGCGTGCGGGTCGCGGCCGTGGAGTTCTTGGAGCGTTTTGGCAAGAAAATGGTAAACGGCCTTCCAAGTCGGCTCGCCGACCATGGGTACATGGTGCCCGCCAGGGCAGCAGTCAATAAGCTCGAAGAGGCGGTTGAGGTTTCCCAAAAACCGGGGATCTTCCGCACCGGAAGAAAAGTTGAGATATCCGACGATTTCCTGCCCCGTTTTGGCAGCGTCTGTCCCCGGTTCCGCGTGTTGCATGTACATCCTCTTCGTAGAAGCGGCGTCTCGCCGCTTGTCAATGCGGCGGGACGCCGCATCTACAAACGCCGAAAAAGTCGGTCAGTCTTTAGATATTGTAGGAAATGAGGTGAAAACGTGTTAGGACCCCCACGCTGGCGTAACACGCCGTTCGTAGTACCGGCTTTAGCCGGAATTCGTTTGCAGTACCGGCTTTAGCCGGAATTCCGCCGACCGTGGGCTGGGCTCCCATGTATTCATGGGAAGGGTGCCCGGGCGGTACTACGAGCGCCTGTTTTCCGCGTGCTTTTTTCCAGGGGATGAATTATGATGGAAATCTGGCATTCTCGAAGAAAACTCGGAGTCACGGCTATGCGACTTTCTTTGCTGGTCGCGGGATGGGGAACAATTTTGGCTGCGGCAGGCCCGCTGTTGGCGGCCGGGTACTCGCACGCGGGTGGCGGCGATGAAATCATCTCGGAGGCCACGGCCCAACGCTACGGACTGACCCGCGTCTGGGTCACCCAGGCGCAAGTGAATCCGGCGCGGGGCCGCTTGCAGTCGGTGGTGCTCTACGATGGCACGCTCTTCACGCAGTCGAGCCGCGCCACGCTCGAGGCGATCGACGCCGAGACGGGCCAGAAACTCTGGTCGAAACTGGTCGGCCAGCCCAGCTATCCCACCCTTCAGCCCGGCGCATGCCACGACCTGGTGGCCACGATCAACGGAGCGCGGCTCTTTGTTCTGAACCGTTATACGGGCGACATTCTCTTCGAGACCGATATCGACGGGGCGCCCGGCGGCGGACCCGCGCTGAGCACCAAGCGGGCCTACGTGCCCACCGTGTCGGGCCTGATTCTCTCCTATCGCCTGGAACCGATCACCAACGCCGCCCAGGAACTTGGCAAGCACGATCCCCACGACATCGAGATGACCGACGAGGAGAAGGCGGAAGCGAAGAAGAAGATCGAAGAGGAACGCCGCGAGAACATCCGCATTCGCCAGGACTATATTCCCCCGCTGGCTTGCGCGTCGGCTGGCCGTGCCCTGGTGCCGCCGCTGGTCATCAAGCAAACCGCCGACGAGGAGTTCGTCACGTGGGTCACCGACCGCGGCTACCTGCATTTGGGCCGCGTCGATCGCCGTAGCGAGGATATGTTGCAGATGAAAGACCGCTTTCATGCCGAGGGTGCTTTCTCCAATCCGCCCACTTTCCTGCTGCCCGATCCGAAACAGCGGGGCGACGGGGGCATAATCTTCGCCGGTTCCGACGATGGCCATGTCTACGCCCTCTCCGGACGCGACCTGGAGAAGAAGTGGAAGGAATTCGACACCCGCGATCCGGTCATCGACTCGCCCGTGTTGATCGAGGACCGGCTTTACGTCACCACCGAGTTGGGCGGAATGTTCGCCATCGACGCCAACTCCGGGAAGGAGATCTGGTGGGCTGCGGAGATCATGCACTTCGTTGCCGCTGGCAGGCAGCGGATCTATGCCGCGGACAAACTCGGACGGTTGCGGATTCTCGACGCCCGCACCGGCAGCACCCTGGACATCATTCCCACCGGCAGCCTGCCGATCAAAATCAGCAACGACCAGACCGATCGGATTTATCTCGGTACGGAGGATGGTCTGTTGCAGTGTCTCCGCGAGGTCGAGGAGAGCAAACCGATCGTCTACAACCAGAGCCGCATTCCGCCGCCGGAGGAAATAAAGCCGGAAAAAACGCCGACTGTGCCGAAGCCCAAGGGCGGAGATGCCGGCGCCCCGAAGACGCCCCACCCGCCGGCGAAGAAACCGCCCGCCAAGGCCAAGGATGATACGGGTTTCGGTGATGATGCCGCCCCGCCGGCCAAGCCGCCCAAAGGCAAAGCACCGCCCAAAGGCAAGGCTAAGGCCAAGGATGCGGATGCGGGCGGTGGCAATCCCTTCTAGCGATCAGCGGTCGGAGGTCAGAGGTCAGACTGATCTCTGACCTCTGACCTCTGACCTCTGACCTCTGACCATAGCTCAACGTCTGCCGATTTTGTCGGATGTGCGGGCTATTTGGCCTGTGACGCGAATGCTCATTCCGCCGTTGGGCGCGAATTCTTCGGACCGCTGATAGGGCTTGTAACACCTGTTCGGTTGTGTTCTTGCCGCGCGGCGCGCGGAAGCCCCGGTTTCGCTTATCGCCACCCGAAAAGCCGGTCGATCCGAAGCATCAAGAAGTGTCGTTACGCGACGAAGGAGCGGTTTTCGATGAACGGTCGTCATTTCGTGCAACTTACGACCTCCCCACGACGGCCCTGGCGGCCATCGCGCATGACGTTAACGATTGCGCTGGCCGTGGCCGGACTGGCGATAGGCGGCGTCGCCTGGCTCAACTCCCGCCCGGTGGCGGGCAACCGTGCGCTTCCCGTGCCGGTAACCTTTGCCGATCTGCCCCGCGAGGAACGTGCCGCGCCGGACTGGCCCAAGTATCTGCCGCGGACATCGGCCGTCAGCGAGTCGACGCCAACCGGTTTGCCCTCTCCGACGGTAGTGCCCACGGTTGCCTATTGCGCGACGCAACCTTCGGCAACCGTACCGGCGACGGCACAAATTCCGCAGCCCCTCCCGCCCCCGACGGCATCGGCCGCAGACCGTCTGCCGCCGGTCCCGACCGCCGCACCGGACTGGACGCCGCCAGCGCCAGTCGCTGCTCGGCCCGCTGCACCACTTGCCTTGCGTGCCGCTCCGCTCCGGCCGGTGCGGTCGCAGGAAATGGAAATGGTCGCCCGGCAGTCGGACGAGAAGATTCGCGAGGGCATCGAACTGGCCGACCGCGGGGCCTATTTTGCGGCCCGCGCCGATTGCATCGCCGCGTTGCGCATGATCGCCCAGGGGCTGGACAACGACGAGGCTACGTCGCTGCATAGCCAGGCGTTGGGCGACGCGCTGACGGCCATGAAGGAGGCCCAGGACTTCTTGCCCGCTTCCGGCAAGGTGGAAAGCGAACTCGACCTTCCGGCCATCGTTGCCGGCCATCGCACGCCCTTGTTGAAGGACTTGCCGGCGGAGCGGCTGCACGCCATGAGCGCGCTGAAACAGTACTTCAATTTCGCCCAAGAGCGGCTTCACACCGCGGCGGGCCACGAGGTCTCCGGATCGATGGCCCTCGGCGCGTTGGGCAAGATTCACGTCGCCATGAGCGACAAAATGAATCCCGAGGTCGTGCTTTCCGAACCGAAAGCCGTGGTGTTCCTCCAGGCCGCGCTGCTGGTTTGCCCGCGGAATTACATTGCCGCGAATGACTTGGGTGTGTTGCTGGCCCACAAGAACGATTATGCCGGCGCGCGGGCCGCGCTGGAACACAGCGTGACGGTCTGCCGCACGGCGGAGAACACCAGGAACCTGAGCGTCGTCTACCGCCGACTCGGTGAAACGCGGCTGGCCGATCTTGCAGCCCGCGACTCCGAGTCGGTCCGAGTCAATGAACTTGCCCGACAGAAGACCGCGAACCGCCTGGCCGGGGGCGCGGTCGTGTGGGTCGATGCCGACACCTTGGCGAAGTCGTCGGGCCGGTGGTCCGATTACCCGGCACGGCCATCGGCCGCGGCGGCGCAGACCCCGGCAACTGCCAACGCGGCCGCAGGGCAGGGGCCAACGCCCTTCGCTCCGCCCGCGATGCGCTAAGAACTGGGGAATCAATAACTGTCGGATTGTCGCCTTTCGCTCCGCGAAAGTCGCGTTCTTTCGCGGAGCGAAAGGCGACACATGTGTCCTCGCCGGTCCTAAATGGAGAAGTTCGATATTTCGTGTGGAGAAATCGAGCGTGATAGGAGTGAGAAAGTGAAAACGAGGCAACGCTGTGGCGGCCGTCCGGCCCTGTTTGTGGCCGTTTTGTTGGCAACCCTGGGCATGGCAGGGATTGTCGCGGGCGGCGATTCCAATCTTCAGCCCAACCGCGCTCCGGCCGTTTACTACCCGCTGCCGGGCCAAGGGCTCGGCCCCGCGGCGCCTTGCCCGGTCTGCGCCGTCGACGGCTCGCAATGCGGCGTCTGCGATCCCTCCGGCCGCACCCGCGAGGCCCGCTGGGAGGATGCCCGCTTCATCGCCTGGCAGGCCTATGCCCAGGGAGAATACGTGGGGCATGCCCGCACCGCGCATGTGCCCGAATACCGCCTCCGCGTCGACGACCAGTTGGACATGCTCTATCGCATCACCCGCGACGAAACGCGGATGCCCTACCGTCTCAACGTGGGCGACTCGGTGCGCGTCGAATCATTCACCGACCCGGATTTGAATCGCGAGTTGATGGTACAGCCCGACGGCATGATCACCGTGCGGCTGCTGGGCCAGGTGCATGCCGCCAACCGGACCGTGACGCAATTGGGCGACGTGCTGGAAGAGTCGTACAAGAAGTATTACAAGTTGCCGTCAATCACGGTCACGCCCATCCATGTCAATACCCAGTTGGACGACCTGCGCAACGTGGTCGATCGGCGCTACGGCGCCGGCGGCCAGGGGGCGAACGTCCGCGTGGCGCCCGACGGCACGATCTCGCTCACCGCCATCGGTTACGTCCGCGCGCAAGGGTTGACCCTGAGCGAGTTGCGCCAGGAAATCAACGAGCGCTATCGCGAGAAGATCGAGGGCATGGAGATCATTCCCGTGCTCAGCGCCCGGGCCCCGCGCTATATCTATGTCTTGGGCGAGGTCCGCAGCCCGGGCCGCTTCGAGATGGACGAACCGACGACCGCCTTGCAGGCGCTCGCCATGGCGGGCAGTTGGAACGTCGGCGCGAACATCTCGCAGATCGTCGTCTTCCGCCGCGGCGACGACTGGCGCCTGATGGCCACGATGATCGACCTGCAAGGGGCCCTGCGCGGCAAGCAGCCCGCGCCCCGTGGCGAAATCTGGCTCTCCGACAGCGACGTGATCATTGTGCCCAAGGGCCGCATCCTCGAGGCCGACGATTTCATCAGCCTGGTCTTCACCCGCGGCCTCTACGGCGTATTCCCCTTGCAGCCGAGCATCACCTGGACCAAGCTGACGACGATCTGACATGTATTTTCTTCGTGACCTTTGCGTTCTTCGTCATTAAATTTCTGCGTCCCCCGTCTTCTCCGTAAGTCGGATATTTCGACACCTGCGGCCAAAACTTGAACACGCGGCATCGTTTGCCCGGTGGAAGCTTCTTGCCGCCGCCCTGTTTTCTCCAGGTTTCCGGCCTGAATCGAAGCTTTGTCCGCTGTGGCACGATTGTTGCTAACGAGTTGCCTGCCAGGTTCGCCGCTTTGCGCTGAGGGAACGTCTTTCCCGCGCCAGGCGCAGCGGACCGCAACCAATCCTGCAAGCCGAAAAAGGATGCCAAAGATGCGACGAACGGCCTTTACCCTGGTGGAACTTTTGGTGGTGATCACGATCCTGGCCATGCTGGTCGCGTTGTTGCTGCCGGCCGTGCAGTCGGCCCGCGAGGCGGGACGGCTCAGCGCGTGCAAGTCGAATCTGGCCCAGATCGGGCTGGCCTGCCTGAATTTTGAGAGCAAGCACGGTGGCCTGCCGCCGGCGAGCATGGAGCCGACCTGGATCACCAATCCCGCCACCTACGGCGACGGCCCGCGGAACGGCTGGGTCTGGTACGTGCTGCCCTACATGGAGCAGAACAACATCGCCGACCAGTTCCATTTCGACGTGCCCTGGTTCGATCCGTCGTTGCAGTCGCTGATCGCCACGCGGCTCACCGTGATGGAATGTCCCAGCGACCCGATCGCCGGCAACGCGATCAGCGTTTCCACGACCGATCCCCGCTCGGGATCGACGGTGACGTTCCATGCGGCGGCTTGCGATTACTTCGCCACGGTGGCCCTGAATTCGAACGTCTCGCAACTGGGCTTCGCGCCCCGCCAGGACGAAACGTACACCTCCACCGACAACTCCAGTTTTTCCTACCTGGGCGCGCTCCAGGACGACGTGAACACCAAGCTCTCCGAGATCCGCGACGGTACCTCGAACACGGTGCTGGTGGCCGAAATGGCGGGCCGGCCGAAGGCCTATCTCACGGGCGGCTTTCTCAATCCCAACGTGGCCACGAAGACCTACGGTTACGGCGCCTGGGCGCATAACGACAAGCACGTCGTTAGTTCGTACAC
>Ga0302320_10016533_pt1 | contig 15062 bp, 10 predicted proteins | sample Bog_T0_3_FD_202130 | JGI IMG/M metagenome (GOLD analysis project Ga0302320, IMG submission 202130) | Peat permafrost microbial communities from Stordalen Mire near Abisko, Sweden - Bog_T0_3 | ecosystem: Environmental > Terrestrial > Soil > Wetlands > Peat | place: Sweden: Abisko, Stordalen Mire... | reverse complement strand
CCATTCTTTCGAGGGAATCTTGTCGAGAAACATTTGTGGCCCGGCCTTAAAGAAAGAACGCTTGGAAGAAAGCATTTCCCCCATCAGTGAAGGCTGCGATCCCGCGAAAACATATCCCACTTCTCTCTGCTCCTGCACCTGGTTGCGGATGACGTCTTCGACCGATCCACCATTGAATTGCGTGATTTGCTGGAACTCATCGAGGCAAATCGCCATACGAAAGCCCCCATGCCGAGCCAGCTCCCCAGGAAGAGCAAATACGTCCGGCGCAAAAGGTTCAGCATCGAAGTTCGCTCCTTTGCCGAAAGAGATACTCACCTCGCCACTGCTCATGTCGAAGTTCACATCGGGCTTTACCCGCTGCGCAAATCTTGTGGCCCAGCTTTTCACCCGTTCCCATGGTCCGGCTGCACGCAATACTTTTTCTGCAAACTTCTCCAGAAACTGCCCATAACTCGAGTAACTGCTCACCGTGAGGCTCACCGTGTGAATGTGTTTCTTTTTCAACTTCAGCAGGGCCAGCGCTACCAGCGAACTTTTGCCAAAGCGCCGCGGAGACAGTAGAAAGACTTTCTGGCCATCAGCCAAGTCACGAACCAAGCGCTCAAGTTCAGAAGCTCGGTCAACGAAATCTGACTCGTCAATGACTTCCCCGAATACAAAGGGGTTTTCCATTTCACTCATTATGCTTTTTAGCATAACGCATTTTTGCATAATATTCAATCTTAATTATGTAATAATACGTAACGTATTTTAACATAATAAAGAATGCCTATCTTTTTACCTCTTGACAAGCCCTACACCGGAGCGCAAAATCATCTCTCTATTGGCGAATAAAAAGCGAAAATTATAACCTTTGGTGTTTATCCGCTTTTCAGCTTTTGTGAGGATTCCTGTGTCTTTAGCATCTGCCTTGCCTCGTCACGCCGTCCTCCCGCTCGCTTCTCCGGGAGAGCGCAAGCCTCCTGCCAGTGCCGCGGACTGGCTCCCCAGCCCCAAACTGGCTGGCGTGTCGCTGGCATCCCGTCTCGAGGTCCGGCTCGCTCCCGAAATGGCTGCCAGTGGCGTACCCGCTCTCGATCGCATGACCGGAGGACTGCCACGCGGCTGCCTCACCGAAATATTCGGCCCCGCATCCAGTGGACGCACCAGCGTTTTGCTCACCGCCCTTGCCGCCGCCACACACCACCAGGAAACCTGCGTTTTAGTGGACGCAGGCGACGCCTTCGATCCACTCTCGGCCACAGCTGCCGGAGTCGATCTAACATGCCTGCTCTGGACCCGCTGCAACGAAAAGTCGTCAGGGAAACGAAACCCAAACCGCAGCCCAATCATGAATCGCTTAGACCAGACCCTGCGAATTATCGACCTTGTGCTGCAAAGCGGAGGCTTCGGCATAGTCGCTATCGACCTCGGCGATATCCCGCTTACCGCCTTGCGACGCATCCCCCTGGCATCATGGTTTCGCTTCCGCCGAACCGTGGAACACACGCCCACAATCTTGCTCGTGACCGCATCTGCGCCGTGTGCTCCGAGCTGCGCCTCTTTGTCGATCCAACTACGCGCCAATGCCACCTATTCGCAGAACAAGCCAGCTCATGCTCAACTCGTGCCGAACTTGCGGATCGAAGGCGAGTTGCTGCGCTCGCGCCTGCCACGCAAGCCCGTACACTCCGCCACGGCAAATTTCTCCTTCCGCGGCTCATGGGAGAACTTGGCATGACACAACTTGGCATGACAACTTACGCCTGCCTCTTCGTCCCCGACTTCCCCGTGCAAGCCGTGCTCCGCGCCGAACCCGAGCTGCGTTCGCAAGCCGTCGCCGTCACAATTGGACGTGCTCCTCTACAAACCGTATTGGCTCGCAACGAAGCGGCCAGAAACGCCGGCGTGCATCCCGGCATGAGCAAGCTCGAACTCGAGTCCTGCGGAGGCATCACACTACGCCGACAGTCGGCCGCACAAGAAGCTGCTACTCATGCCGCACTGCTGGACTGCGCTCAAGCCTTCTCGCCGCGCATCGAAGACATCTCCTGCCACACTCTTCTGCTCGATGTCGCGGGCCTCGAAGGATTGTTCGGTTCCCCGCAGCAGCTTGCCCGCAAACTCACAGACCAAGCCTCGCGATTAGGCTTGGCGATTCAAGTTGCCATCGCGTCGAATCCAGACACCGCCATGCTGGCCGCCCGAGGATTTTCCGCCATCACAATCATTCCGCCCGGAAAAGAGGCAGCCATGTTAGGCCCACTTTCTTTGGAAGTGCTGGCGCATCATGCTTCGAATTTCTCGCACGATGACGATAAGCTTTTCGACACGCTGCAACGCTGGGGCATGCGCACCTTGCGCGACTTGGCAGCACTGCCGGAAATCGCGCTGAGTGAGCGCCTGGGTCAGCCCGGCCTTCATCTGCAAAAACTGGCTCGCGGCGAAACTCAGCGCATGTTAGTTTCCTCCGAGCAAGCCTTAACTTTCGAGGAAACTTTCGAACTGGAGCATCCCATAATTTTGCTCGAGCCGTTGGCCTTCGTTCTCCACCGCTTGCTCGATCAGCTTTGCGAACGCTTGCAGTCGTGCGCTTTGGCAGCACAAGAACTCCGCCTGCGTTTACACCTGGATACTGGTTGCGCCGACGATTCCTGCACCGTCTCCACTGCCCCCAGTATTTTTATCCGTACGCTGCATCTACCCACGCCCATGCGCGATGCCCAGCTTTTCCTGAAGCTGCTGCAATTGGATTTGCGCGCCCATCCTCCCGGCGCGCCCATTGTAAAAGTTCATCTCGCGGCAGGACCCGCCCGTCCTCGCGCGGTTCCCACCGGACTTTTTCTTCCGCCAACACCCGAGCCCGAAAAACTCGAACTCACTCTCGCAAAAATCGCCGCCATCGTAGGCGAAGACAAAGTGGGCTGCGTCGAACTGCTCGACACTCATCGCCCCGAGGCATTTCACATGAAGCACTTTACCCCGCCTGTCGCAGATCCTAAAAATGAAAAACATCCAACGTTCGTCACCGCCATGCGCGTCTTCCGTCCCCCGCGCCCGGTGAATGTCAGTTTAGAAAACGGCAATCCAGTTCGCCTCGATAAATTCCCAATCGTCTGGACCGCAGGCCCATGGCGCACTTCGGGTGATTGGTGGGAGCCCGAGAATTGGTCGCACGACGAATGGGACATCGCCGTCTCCGAAGGCGACTCGATGACTCTCTATCGCCTAGCCCACGATCTCCTTTGCAGGTCATGGTTCCTACAAGGCACCTATGACTAGATTCTTCGCCTCGCTCAGAATGACAACGCTAGAGGGATTCGGGTTTTTCGTGATGACGCACGAGCGGGAACGTTCGCGCCTACATTTTTTACCCTAACCGTCACGTGACGCCATGTACATCGAACTCCACGCCCGCTCCGCCTTCAGTTTCCTCGAAGGCGCTTCCCTACCCGAACAACTAATTTCCGTCGCTACAGAAATGAACATGCCCGCCATGGCTCTGGTCGACCGCGATGGCGTCTATGGCGCGCCACGCTTTCACATGGCCGCGAAGAAGAAAGGATTGAAAGCGCATATCGGCGCGGAAATCACTATGCCCGGCTGCCGCCTTCCTTTACTTGCCCATTCGCGCCAAGGCTATCAAAACATGTGCCAGCTCATTACCAAAATGAAGCTGCGCGCGAAAAAAGGAGAAGGCGAAGTCCACGAAAAAGAATTGGAAGAATTCGCCGCCGGCCTAATCTGCCTCACCGGAGATGAACATGGCCCACTCGCCGCGGCTCTCACACAAGACGGCATGGACGAGGCTCGATCATGCATCGCACGCCTAGAAAGAATTTTTGGCGACAACAATGTTTATGTCGAATTGCAACGCCATTTCCATCGCCCTCAGGAATGGCGCAATCAAGCCGCCATGCAGATTGCCGAATCCCTAAACCTGCCGCTGCTCGCCACCAACGGAGTCAGTTATTCCCTGCCTCGCGAGCGCGAACTTCTAGATGTATTCACCGCGCTGCATCATCATAAAACTCTGGCTACCTCGGGCAAACTCCTGGCCATAAATTCCGAGCGTCATCTAAAAACGCCCAAACAAATGCAGGCGCTCTTTGCAGACATTCCCCAAGCCATCCAAAACACAGTCGAACTTTCTTCCCGCCTCGAATTCACTCTGAAGGATTTGGGCTACCAATTTCCGCAATATCCCGTCCCCGAAGGCGAGACCATGATGTCGTTTCTTCGCCAGCGCGCCTGGGAGGGTTTTCGCCGCCGCTACAGCCGCGCTACAGCCGACCTGCAACAGCGCGCCCGCCGCCAGATTGAGCGCGAACTCACTCTGATTGCTCACCTGAAACTGGAAGGCTATTTTCTCATCGTCTGGGACCTCGTCCGCTACTGCGGCGAACAAAAGATTCTTGTGCAAGGCCGCGGATCGGCCGCCAACAGCGCCGTTTGCTACTCCTTGGGCATCACCGCCGTCGATCCCGTCGGCATGGAGTTACTCTTCGAACGCTTTCTTTCCGAGGAACGCGGCGAGTGGCCCGACATCGATCTCGATCTGCCCAGCGGCGATCAGCGCGAGCGCGTCATTCAATATCTCTATCGCCGCTACGGCGAGCGCGGCGCCGCCATGACCGCCAACGTGATCACCTACCGCAATCGCATGGCGGCACGCGAAATGGGCAAGGTGCTCGGCCTCGACAATGAGATGTTAAGCAAAGTTTCCGCCGCCGTCTCTGCCTGGGAGTTCAAAGATGAGAACGACGCTCTGGACAAGCGCTTCCACGATGCTGGAGTCGACCTGCGACATCCCCGCCTGCGCAAATATTTCGAACTATGCGTCGCCGTGCAAGACTTGCCGCGTCATCTCGGCCAGCACTCCGGCGGCATGGTCATTTGTCAGGGACAACTCGATTTAATCTCACCCCTCGAACCCGCCTCCATGCCCGGACGAGTCGTCATTCAGTGGGATAAAGAAGATTGCAACGATCTCGGCATCATCAAAGTCGACCTGCTCGGACTCGGCATGATGGCGGTGCTCGAAGATTCTCTCCATCTGATTCGCAACCATTACAAAGAAGAAGTCGATCTCGCCCATCTGCCCGCCGACGACAAAGATGTATACGCCACGCTGCAAAAAGCCGACACCGTCGGAATGTTTCAAGTCGAGAGCCGCGCGCAAATGTCCTGCCTGCCGCGCCTGCGCCCACAGCGCTTCTATGACATTGTGGTCCAGGTCGCAATCATCCGTCCCGGGCCGATCGTTGGACAAATGGTGAATCCTTATTTGCAACGCCGCATGGGCCGCGAAGACGTCACCTATCCGCATCCGTCATTGCAGCCAGTTCTGGAGCGCACTCTCGGCGTGCCACTTTTCCAGGAGCAACTGCTGCGCATTGCCATGGTCGCCGCCAACTTCAGCGGCGGCGAGGCCGAAGAGTTGCGCCGAGCCATGGGCTTCAAGCGTTCGCAGGCGCGCATGAAAGAAATCGAAGCCCGCCTGCGCTCCGGCATGACTCACAACGGCATCCCGCAAGCGGCGCAGGAGCAGATCATTCTCTCCATTATCTCGTTCGCGCTCTACGGATTTCCCGAGTCGCACGCCGCCAGCTTCGCACTGATCGCCTACGCCAGCGCCTATTTGAAGTGCCACTATCTGGCCGCATTCACCGCCGCTCTGCTCAATAATCAGCCCATGGGATTTTATAGTCCTTCCACGCTGGTGAAAGACGCGCAGCGCCACGGCTTGAAAGTTCTTTCCATCGATGTCACAAAATCCGACTGGAACTGCACCCTGACATCTCACGGCTCAGCTCCACCGCAAATAGCCATGCGCATGGGACTGCGCTATGCCCGCGGCCTGCGCTCCATTGCCGCTGAAGCTTTGCTTGCCCAACGCAGTCGCATGCCCTTCGAATCCATTCGCGATTTAATCCATCGCGTCCCTGAACTCCGCAAGGACGAACTCGACACACTCGCCGAAATCGGCGCACTCAATGCCATCCCAGAAAGCTCGCCATCTTCGAGCACATCGCCTGTCAAACTAAAACTGCATCGCCGCGATGCTCTCTGGCAGGTCGAGCGCGCAGTACGCAACTCCGGCCCGCTGCTCGACGACTTGCCCGAGCCGGATGCCAAATCACCACTGCTCCCCATGAATAATGAAGAACGGCTGGTCGCGGATTTTCGCGGCACGGGTCTGACCGTCGGCCCGCATCCCATGGCCTACCATCGTGAAGAGATGGCACGCCTCGGCATCGTCTCCGCCAAACAATTGGCCACTCTGCGCAACGGCCAGCGCCTCCGCGTCGGCGGATGCGTCATCACCCGCCAGCGCCCAGGCACTGCCAAAGGATTTTGCTTCCTCAGCCTCGAAGACGAAACCGGCGTCGCCAACGCCATCATCGATCCCGACTTATTTCAGAGGCGCCGCCTGGTCATCACCACCGGCCAATTCCTCATGATTGACGGCACTCTGCAAAATCAAGACAACGTAATTTCCGTCAAGGCGCAGCAGGTTGAGGAATTGACCCTCCAGCGCATCGCCGTCACCTCACACGACTTTCATTGAACGCCTGCTCCTGGCAACCATTAACCCAATAATTATTTTCTATTTTTGTCTGAAGCCAAAGTGAGCGACATTATCATCTAAGGAAAAGAACGAAGAACTTATTTGCCCTGGGATTCTGGGGTTTTGATCATTTAACCGTCTTTCGAGGAGCAACAAAATGGCAAAAGAAAAATCCCCCCGTAACGTCGCAAGCAAACAGCAGAAGCCTGCTGCCAAAGAAGCGCCCGCGAACAACCAAGTCATCCCCATCGACAAAAATCTGAGTGCAGTGCCTGCACCTGCAAACAACGCCAGCAATAAGACTGCGGCAGCCCCTGCCACCGAACTTCTCACCGATGTTCAAGCGGCCATTCAAACGCGCGCTTATGAACTCTATGAACAGCGCGGCCGCACGCCCGGCTTCGAAAATGAAGACTGGCTGCGGGCTGAGCAGGAAGTCAAAGCAGCGTTAGAACCACACCACCAAAGCAAAAGCGCGTCGGCGTAAACAGCCAGATCGCCGCGCTTGCCTGAGATTCAAATTCGCCGCACGATTCTGCTCTAAACCACGAGATTCAAGCAAACCGGGACATATTCGCGATGTCCCGGTTTGCCTATGCCTTCGGTTTCTGAAAAAATGGGCGTTGGTTCCTAAATGCCCCAAATAGGCAGCTTCGCTCTCCTCTTAGCGCTGGCGCTTACCGTCTATTCTTTTCTTGCCGGATTGTTCGCGCTCCTGCTCAACTCTCAGCAATCAGGACGCCTTGGCGAAACAGCCCGCCGCGCCGGCATCGCGTCCTTCGCGGTCGTATTTCTTGCCGCCCTGGTCTTAGTGATCAGCGCCTTCGGTAACGACTTTTCGATTGCGTACATTTATCACCACAGCAATCGCGATCTGCCTGGCCCCTACAAATTCGCCACTCTCTGGTCGGGACAAGAGGGTTCGCTTCTTTTCTGGTCATTATTATTGTCGGCTTACGGACTCGTACTGCGTCTCCGTCATAAGACTGACATGAAGTTGTTTGCCTATTCGTCGGTTGTCATTGCGGCGGTGCAAACTTTCTTTTTGCTGTTGCTGAACTTCGCGGCGCATCCCTTCGCCGTCATGCAAGGCTCGTTCGCCGCCGACGGCGCAGGACTCAATCCTCTGCTGCAATATCCCGAGATGGTGATTCATCCCCCGATGCTCTACCTCGGCTATGTGGGATTCACCGTTCCTTTCGCTTTCGCCGTGGGCGCGCTCGCGATGCGCTATCCCGGAGAAAAGTGGATTCACATCACCCGCCGCTGGACCATGGTGACGTGGGGCTTCCTGACCTGCGGGATCTTCCTGGGCGCGCACTGGGCCTACTCCGTGCTCGGCTGGGGCGGATATTGGGGATGGGATCCCGTCGAAAACGCGTCGCTGATGCCATGGCTCACCGGAACTGCATTCCTGCACTCCGTCATGATGCAGGAAAAGCGCGGCATGTTGAAGACGTGGAACATCTGGCTAATCTTCTCCACTTTCATGCTGTCGATCTTCGGCACCATGCTGACCCGCAGCGGACTGGTCAGCTCGGTGCATGCATTCGCTCAGTCGTCGATCGGCGACTGGTTCGTCGGTTTCTTGATTATTATTTTTTCCACGTGCCTTCTGCTTTACGTCAAGAATCACGCGCACCTGCGCAGCGAACATAAGCTCGAATCGCTGGTCTCTCGCGAGTCCAGTTTCTTGTTCAACAATCTGCTGCTGCTAGTGGCCTGCTTCACGGTTCTGTGGGGAACGCTGTTTCCGAAAATTTCCGAGTGGGTGAACGGCACCAAGGTCACGGTGGGAGCTCCGTTTTTTAATCGTGTAAACATTCCAGTCGCCCTGTGTCTGCTTCTGCTGACCGCGGTCGGCCCGTTGCTAGCCTGGCGCAGGACTTCGCTCGCCAGCCTGCGCCGCAACTTCACCATTCCCGCAGTCGGAGCACTCCTGACTGGCATTCTTCTCATCGCGTTCGGCATGAAGCCCTGGCAGGATGAGTCTTACTTCTACTCGCTGATGACGATCATGCTCTCGGTGATGGTCGCGCTTACCGTGATTTCGGAATTCGTCCGCGGCGGCCGCGTCATCGCGCGCCATACCGGCCAAAATCTGCTGGCTTCGATCATTCACCTCGGCCATCGCAACACGCGCCGCTACGGCGGATATATCGTCCACTTCGGCGTCATCGTCATCATGATCGGCTTCGCCGGCGCCGCTTTCAATCAGGACAAAGAACAAGAAATGGGATTCGGCGACAAGATGAACATCGGCAAGTACACGCTGGTGTGCAAGTCCTATACCCAGGATGACAATCCCAACTATGGCAGCGAGTGGGCTGTCATGGACATCTTTCGCGGTGACAAACAGATTGCCACGCTGACTCCGGAGCGCCGCTTCTACAAAGCCAGCCAGCAGACTTCCACCATTCCGGCGATGCGAACCACCGTCGCTGAAGATCTTTACGTGGTCTATGAGGGCCAGAATCAAGACACGGGACGACCCGTCATCAAAGTTCACGTCAATCCTCTGGTCATGTGGATTTGGGTTGGCGTCTGGATCATGTTAGTCGGCACAGTGCTGGCGCTCATTCCAAATGCCGTGCCGATGCAAGTTACGGCTCCCGCCCGTCTGCGAGCCGAACCGATGAGCGCGGGAGACTGATGTCCAAGCTGCAACATACGAAACTCTTGCTTCAGTTCTTATCCGCGATTGTTGTAGTGGTCGCACTCTTCGCCACGCTGGGCGCGGGCGACGACTCCGCACGCGTCAGTGACCTCGGCCACCGCATGATGTGCGTCTGCGGATGCAATCAGATTCTGCTGGAGTGCAATCATGTCGGCTGCACCTACTCCGACCGCATGCGCGGCGAACTCGTCGCAGCCGTCGAGCGCGGCGATAACGACGACCTGACGTTGCAATGGTTCGTGCAGAAATACGGAACCGCAGTGATCGCCGCTCCCACCAATACCGGCTTCAACCGCATCGCCTGGATCACGCCGTACGCCGCGCTGATTCTCGGAATCTTTGGCGTCATCGTGATCGTGCGCCATTGGCGTTCGCGACCGCTGCTATTACCCGCAGGTGCAGTACTCCCCGCCCATGGAGAAGAACTGGAGCGCTTCCGCCATCAAGCGCAAAAGGACACAGAATTATGACCGCCGTGATCGCCATCTGCGCCATGGTCACCCTCGCCGTGCTGATCTATGTTTTTTATCTTCCCGGCACGCTGGTGCAAGGCCCACTCAACACGCGCCTGTCTTATCTCCGTGAACGCAAAGACGCGGTCTACGAAAATTTGCGCGACTTGAATTTCGAATTTCGCGCCGGCAAGTTTCCGGAGGAAGATTATCAGTCGATGAAAACTTCCCTCGAAGACGAAGCCGCGGCCATCCTCGCCGAAATGGCTCGGATTCAGGAATCATCGCAACGGCAGGCGGGAGCTAAAGTTTGAAATACTTGTGCGCGTTGGGGTTCCTTCTTCTTACATTCTTTTCTTGTTCATCCTTTGCCGCGTCTCTGTCTGGCAAAGTCACCAATGGGACGACCAACAAGCCTGCCGCTGGTGATGAGGTCATCCTCATCAAGCTGACCCAAACCATGGAAGAGGTCGCGCACAGCAAGACCGACTCGCAGGGAAATTTCACCATCAAGCTGGAGGACACCACATCGCCTCACTTGGTCCGCGTGATCCATCAAGGCGTGACCTACCATCGTATGGCGCCACCGGGAACGCCCTCGGTCGAGGTCACAGTCTACGACGTCGCCAAAGAGCTCGCAGGAATCTCGGTCACCGCCGACGTCTTCCGCTTCCAAGCTAAGCCGGATGAACTCGATGGCATCCGCTTGCTCGCAGTAAACAACGCGTCCAACCCGCCGCGCACCCAGATGCAGGATCAGAATTTCGAGTTCTATCTCCCGGACGGCGCGCAGATTGATCAGGCCATGGCCATGACCGCCGGCGGACAACCCATCAACTCCGATCCCATTCCAACGAGAGAAAAAAATCGCTACGCTTTCGCCTTCCCACTGCGTCCCGGAGAAACTCAGTTTCAAGTCGTCTATCATCTGCCCTACAGCGGCAAGTTCAGCGTCAATCCGAAAACGGTTTACGGCATTCAACACTTCGTCGTGATCTTGCCCAAGACCATGACCTTCAATCCTGCCAGCGGCGCTGCATTTCAGGCCATGAACGATCCCCGCCAATCGGACGCGAATGTTCAAGTCATCTCGAACGTGGAGGTGGGCCAAGCCTTAGGCTTCAGCATCTCCGGCACCGGAACTTTGGAAGAAGCGAAAGACGATGCAGGTCCGCCAACGCCCGTCGATAACGGTCAAGCAGCGACGGCCGCGCCTCGCCCCGGCGGCGGACTCGGTCCTCCCATCGATGCGCCCGATCCTCTGGAAAAATATCGCTGGTATATTTTGGGCGGCTTCGCGATCGTTTTGCTGGTTGGAAGTATTGTGATCGCGGCTCGATCAAGCAAGAATGCCTCAGTCGCGATGGTCGAGGAAGACATCCTCATTCCCACGCCGCTCGCTGCTCCCGCCGCGACGGTTCCAGCTCCGACTCCAAGACCCAACTCGAACAACAAGTCGACCGCACTCCTCGACGCCCTCAAAGACGAACTCTTCGAACTTGAGATCGAGCGCAACCAAGGCCGCATCTCGCAAGCGGAATACGACAAAGCCAAGGCCGCGCTCGATCAGACTCTTGAGCGTGCCCTGAAGCGGTCGGCGTTGGCGCAGCAGTAGTCGCAGGCCATTCAAGACAAAGCCGCTTCCAGCGTCTGCATCGCACTCCTGTCTGCCGCATCTATCTAGAGGAGAACGTTTATGGGAAACATGTTCAAAACCGCATTCTTACTCGTCGCTCTGACGTTGTTGCTAATGTTCGTCGGCGGAAGCCTCGGCGGTAAGAACGGCATGCTGCTTGCGCTGGTCATTGCGGCGGCTACAAACTTCACGGCCTATTTTTTCTCCGACAAAATCGCGCTCGCGACCTATCGTGCACAGCCCGTGACCCGCGAACAACTTCCTCGCGCCTACGACGTGGTCCAGCGGCTGACCCAGAAGATTGGCATTCCCATGCCCAAGCTCTACGTGATCCCCACCGACTCGCCGAACGCCTTCGCCACGGGACGCAATCCGCAACACGCCTCAGTGGCCGTCACCCAGGGCATTCTGAATTTGCTCACTGACGAAGAACTCGAGGGTGTGTTGGCTCACGAATTAGGCCATGTCAATAATCGCGACATCTTGATTAGCTCGATCGCCGCGACCATTGCCGGCGCGGTGACCTACATTTCGCGCTTCGGATTTTTCTTCGGCGGAATGGGCGGCCGTGACAATCGTCGAGGCGGAGGTATGGACGGCCTCTTAATGTTGATCCTCGCTCCGATTGCAGCGTTGCTGATTCAACTCGCCGTCTCCCGTTCCCGCGAATACGAGGCAGATGCCACCGGCGCACACTTCACCGGCAATCCCTATGCGCTTGCGAGCGCGCTCGGCAAACTCGATGCGTACTCAAGGCGCTCGCCCATGGCGGCGACCCCGTCGACCGCGCACCTTTTTATCGTGCAACCATTCTTGGGGATGAATTTCGGCAGCTTGTTTTCGACGCATCCGCCGATCGCGAAACGAATCGAGCGCTTAACCGGACATCCCGCCAACATCGCCTGAGTTCACCATCAACCCGAACGCCGGTAACCTCCCGCGCTTCGCCGTCATCCGTTATTCTATAGAGTTATGGCCACGACAGACATCAAAGTACCAACTGCCCGCCGCACCGCTGCACCCAAGCGCACCGGGGAGGACCGCGAGCGCATTTTCGACGCCTTCCGCCAATGGGGATTTCTCGAAGCCGACCTCGATCCTCTGGGATTCATGCCTCCGCAGGCCCGACCGGAAGTTGCTCTAGAAGGCGAAGCTGCCCGCGAGGCCCGCGAGTTTTACTGCGGCACTGTCGGGGTTGAGTTCATGCACCTCAGCCAGCCCGAACGCCGGCGCTGGATTCAAGAGCGCATGGAAGGCCCGCAAGATGAAGTCGATCAGCGCGCCGCTCTAGATCAACTCATCCGTGCCGACGTGTTCGAGCAGGTCATGCAGAATCGCTACCTTGGCACTAAGCGCTTCTCGCTCGAAGGGGCAACCGCGCTCGTCCCGCTGATCGACGAAATTCTCGATGGCGCGGGCAAGCGCGGCGCGGTCGAACTGGTCATGGGTATGAGCCATCGCGGACGCCTCACGGCCATCATCCAAATCGCGAAACGCCCCGCCGAAGAAGTCTTTGCGTCGTTCGAAGATGTTGACCCGCGCAGCGTTCTAGGCGGCGGCGATGTGAAGTATCACCTTGGCGCGACCGGAACCTACGAGACCCGCTCCGGCGACAAGATTCACATTCACCTGGTCTCGAATCCCAGCCACCTCGAAGTCGTCGCCCCGGTCACCATCGGACGCACTCGCGCCAAGCAAGATCGCACCGGCGAGGGCGGAAAAGAAAAATATCTGCCGCTGGTAGTCCATGGCGACGCCGCATTCGCCGGTCAGGGCGTAACCGCCGAAACCATCAACTTCGCCGATCTTCCCGGCTACACCGTCGGTGGCACGGTTCACGTCATCGTCAATAACCTGATCGGATTCACCACGGTTCGCAGCGAGCTGCACTCGTCGCGCTTCTCCGCGCAGATCGCGCGCCGGCAGGACATTCCCATCTTCCACGTCAACGCCGAGGATGTAGACGCCGTCATTCGCATCGCACGCCTCGCTCTCGACTATCGCTACACCTTCAACAGCGACGTCGTCATCGATCTCATCGGCTATCGTCGCCACGGTCACAGCGAAGTCGACGATCCTACGATTACACAGCCGCTCATTTATAAAGCCATCAAAGATCATCCGCCGCTCTGGGAAATATACGCCGAAGATACGGGGATCGAAGATGCGCCGTCGTTGGTCAAAACGATTCGCGAAGAGTTCGAAACCGCGCAGAAAAGAGCCGGATCGCTTACCAAGAAACCGTCCATGCGCAGCCTGCCTGCTTATTGGGACGGCTATCTCGGCGGACGCTACAAAGCGCAATACGACGTTGACACCACAGTTTCAGAAAAAGAGCTCTCAGAGCTCACCGCGCGCTTGACCACTTATCCCAAAGACTTTCACATCCATCCTAAAGTCAAGAAGTTGATGGAGCAGCGCGCCGAGATGGGCGCAGGCAAGCGTCCCGTGGACTACGGCATGGCGGAAGCGCTCGCGTTTGCCAGCCTCGTAAAGAGCGGGTACCCAGTGCGACTCACGGGGCAGGATAGCCGCCGCGGAACGTTCAATCAGCGCCACTCGGTTTTGTTGGACATCGAAAACGAGCACGAGTATGTTCCGCTGGAACATGTTTCGAGCGATCAGGCTCCCTGCGAAATCTACAACTCAACTCTTTCAGAAGCCGCTGTGCTTGCCTTCGAATATGGCTATAGCCGCGATTATCCTGAAGCGCTGGTACTGTGGGAAGCGCAGTTTGGCGACTTCGCCAATGTTGCGCAAGCGGTCATCGATCAGTTCATCAGCGCCGGCGAAGAAAAGTGGGGACTGCTCTCCGGCGTCGGACTGCTGCTGCCGCATGGCTTCGAAGGCCAGGGCCCGGAGCACTCCAGCGCGCGCATCGAACGCTTTTTGCAACTCGCGGCCCGGCACAATTTTCAAATCTGCCAGCCGTCGAATGCGGCGCAGTATTTTCATCTGCTGCGGCGACAGGCACTGCGCAAGTGGCGCAAGCCACTCGTCGTCTTCACGCCCAAGAGCATGTTGCGCAATCCCGACGCTTCGTCGCCCATCGCGGAGTTCAGCCACGGCGGATTTCAGAACGTTATCCCGGACAATGAGATCACAGAAGCGAAGCGCCTCTTACTATGCACCGGGAAAATCGGACGCGAACTACGGGAAGAACGCAAGAAGCTGAAAAACACTTCTGCCGCGATCATCTTCGTCGAGCAACTTTATCCGTTCCCCGAAGCTGAACTGCAAGCCGCCATCGCGCGACATCCCGGCGCGAGAGAAATCGTCTGGGTGCAGGAAGAGCCGGCCAACATGGGACCGCTTTCTTTCATTCTGCCCAGGCTACGCCAAATTGCTGGCGAACACTCCGTGCTATCGGTGAAGCGTTCGGCCAGTCCAAGCCCAGCCACCGGCAGCGCGAAAGCCCACGAGATGGAGCAACACACCCTGCTCTCACTAGCGCTGCAAAGCAACGGCGACTCGAAATAAAGAAGTAGCGCGGGTGCCGCGCCCAATGAAAAGCCTGTCATCCTGAGCGAAGCGGACGGCGAGCGAAGCGACCCGTCTGCGCAGTCGAAGGATCCCTTCTTAAGAAAGTGCTGACGGTGGCCCATTTTCGCGCGTCCGTTTGCGTTGAAGTGGGAACCGGAAAAGCTGGCACGGAGAGTATTATTTTTTTCGGTAGAGAGCCTAACCCCCTCCCCCCTACCTTTATTGAAAAATCTTTTAAGTCAGCGACTTAGGAGGGGTTCG
>Ga0302320_10016531_pt1 | contig 15063 bp, 14 predicted proteins | sample Bog_T0_3_FD_202130 | JGI IMG/M metagenome (GOLD analysis project Ga0302320, IMG submission 202130) | Peat permafrost microbial communities from Stordalen Mire near Abisko, Sweden - Bog_T0_3 | ecosystem: Environmental > Terrestrial > Soil > Wetlands > Peat | place: Sweden: Abisko, Stordalen Mire... | reverse complement strand
CGAGTGCCTTGCTCTTCCAAATCAGAATCTCTTCAGAACTTTTCGGCCACCTTTGCCAGTCCTTTGCCAGTCCTCTGTGGTAAAACTTCGGTTCAGTCAGGAACAGAAATTACCGGTGAGACTTCTTGGAGGATCTTCGTTTTCTCTTTCTTGAGTTCCTCTTAACGAGGAAGCACTTCTTCCGGAAGGGAAAGTCCGTATTCTCCAGATTTGGCACGAATCCGCTCCATAGCTTCCGGCGTCTTGCCAGCTTTGTGGAGATTAACAGCGACTGATCCAGCCTCATCCCAAAAAATCATCCCGATTTCCAAGGTGAGTCGGTAGAAATCCTGTTTCGAGAAGCCACATTTCTCGGCTCCAGCATTCACTCTATCTCGCAAATCAGCAGGGAGATGAACCGCAATTGTCGTCCCCGACGAAGGCGCTTTTACTCTTTTTACTGTTGGTTGTTTTGAATTGTTTTCCACGGCAAGAGCATTGCTCATATTTGAGTATCTTGCAAAAGAAGATTTCCGATCATTCAGGTCATCTCTTCTACAATGACTGACAATGTCCACTGTTAGAGTATTTTAAGTTGTGTCGTAGCCACATGGAACATGAGAAGAATAACAGCAATACTCACGCGGGGAACAGAAATAACCGGATAGGCTTCTTGGAGAAGCTGCACTTCTCTTTCCTGAGTTCCCGATTAAATTCCGCCTCTGCGCGAGAATTCTCCATTCCTGTTCCTCTTTTGAAACTTCAAACTTGAAACTTCCATCTCGCCGCCAGATGGGACTGCTTGTCATTCGCTTTGAAACCTGAAAGAATTGTATCATGAATATTGCCATTATCGGAGCTTCGGCGGGTGTCGGTTTGCTTTGCGTGGAAAGGGCGCTGGAGCGAAAACATCAGGTCATCGCTCTTTCACGGAATACGGAGACGCTTCCCAGCCATCCTGATTTGAGCATCATCAAGGGGAGTGCCACCAATGCTGCGGATCTGAAAAGGGCGATCGAACATGCCGATGCCGTCATTGTGGCTCTTGGAACCGGATCAAGCACCAAGGCGACGACTCTCTACAGCGATGCGGCTGCCACCCTGATTCAGGTGCAAAAGGAACTTGGGAGCACGGTTCCCTTTATCGTCCTGACAGGATTTGGCGCTGGCAATAGCGGGCAGTATCAGAATTGGTTTCTCAAGCTGCTCTTCAAGCTGCTGCTGGGAGCGATCTATCAGAACAAGACCCGCATGGAAGAACTGATTGCAGGGAGTGCCATCCGCTGGGAATTTGTACGACCAGGAATGCTCACCAACAAGCCGCGCTCGGAAAAGTACCGGGTGGAAACCAAATACAGAAAAGGGATGAATATCGGCGGGATTGCCCGCGCCGATGTGGCGGATTTTCTGGTGAAGCAGGCCGAAAATCCCACAGAACTCGGTCGCTACCCCGCTTTGAGCAACAAGTAGAGGGTACTATAAGAAGATTCTCTTCCCCACCTGAAATGGAAAAACAAACCTCACGCCTCGAGGCCTTCAGTGATGGTATTTTTGGCGTGGCCATTACCCTACTGGCCCTTGAAATTGGTATCAAGGAGTATCCGGGAGCCACCAATGCCAACCTCTGGCAGCATATTTTGGAGCGATGGCCCGAGTATTTCACCTACTTCAATTCGTTTGCCACCATCTTGCTGGTCTGGATGGGGCATCATAAAATCCTGAGCTATGTGCGCGCCTCCAATCAATGGATCATGCTGCTCAATGGCTTGGTGTTGCTCTTGGTCGTACTCTATCCCTATCCGACAAGGATGGTCGGCACCTTTATTGGCAGTGAGGCTGAGAATACGGCGGTGGCATTTTATGCCGGTTTTACGGGACTCATCAGCCTGAGCATGCTGTTGATGACCGCCTGTATCGCAGGGAGGGCTCGTCTGTTGATTTCGCCGCAGGAAAGTCTTCCCAAACTTAAAAGCATGATGAGAAGCCAGATCGTCGGGATTTTGATGTACGCAAGTGCGGCACTCCTTGCCCTCTATTCCGCGCCTGCCGCTTTGGGCGTCACTTTTGTGATGTGGGTATTTTGGGGAGTGGCCACCAAAGAGGATGCGACCGAGGAGATTTGATCTAAAGGAGAAAGAAGGAAGTCGAGGGACAAGATGGGGAAAAATGCTGAAGAGCTGAAAAGCTAAAAGCTGAAGAGCTGAAGAGCTGAAGAGCTGAAGAGCTGAAACGGGAAGGGAGCGGGGAATTCTCGAGGGAGAGAGGGTCAATGGCTTCAGAATGCAGGCATTCGATGCTCGGCTTGGCTCCTGCTGTCACTCGACTCTCGACTGCTTCTTTCGCCTTTGGTCCCTTCTGCGTCAGATTAAACAAAAAAAGCTCTAGGACTGTTCGGCCCTTAGAGCCTGTGCCTCTCATGACTCAGTCGTGTTCCCACGCGCCTTTTTGCGCGCCTTCCCAGGTGCTTGTTTTTGCGCGAGAATTTCCCGTTCCCTTTTGTCCCTTTGGTCCCTGCAATCAACAAACAGCAATACCCTGCTTTTTCCCTTCCTCTCTCAGCTTTCAGCCGGGCTTTTAGAGCCGCAGCCTGGAAACCATTCAACCCACCGCCTTCTAGAGGCGGTGGAGTTCTTTTATGCGGTGGAGTTCTTTACTTGCTGAAGGGGAGAGATGCGGGAGCACCTTGAATCCCATGAGTGTTCGCAGTTGCTGGACCTCCTGGAGATCCTCCTGACGAGTTTGCACCCCAAGAGTCTCCTCCATTTTGGTCCCCACCATTTTGGGTTCCGACATCTGCAAGGGTGTTTGTCCAGGTGACGACAAGCCAAGGATCTGTGCCTGGTTTCGGATTCTTCGGGAAAGTTAGCGGCTTCTTAATGAGATGAGAGGTAATGACTCCACCTTGTGGTCCCTTGTTCACCAAGGGGCGGGCGGAGTTGGTCGCGGCATCCGTCCCTGGGGCTACGGAAGCGATTGTAGGGGCACTTGGTGCGCTAGGGGTTGTATTGGCAACGCGTCGTGCTGGCACGGATGAATAAAGCGGTGCACTGGTGTCCGTGTTCACTCCCAAATAGGAGCCAAAGGCTGCGGCCAAAAGAAGGCCAAAAACTCCAACCAGGAGTGTTGCAAAATTGAAGCGTGATTTCATAAGGAAATGTGGTGATCTGGTTTTTCTTTTGAAGGGTTGCAAAAGCAGGAAAAATTCCTTTCCGCAATATAACCGAAAAAGCGTGAGATGAACAAGCAAAAACTTAGCCGCTCCACAAGAGCTGAAAAAATCAGGCACTCTCGTTGTGATTTGTGCAGAAGGATTGGAATGTAGCATGATTTGCGTTAAATGGATGCGCGTTCTTTGAAAAATCTCACCGCCCATCATTTCCCCGTGTTCTTCATCGTTTATGCACTCATAGTGTGCAGCTATTTACCATCCAGCACACGCGACTCCTCAGTTTCATGAAAAATCTCCCTGAATCCTCGTCTCGCTCGCCTGAGCGCCCCAAGTCCGACGGACTGCAAGGGCGCTCTCATGCTTTTGGCGCGCAGTTGGCGCTTCTTGCGGGAGCTCTCGTTTCGGTTTTTCTGGCCGGTGGGCCGAATCAGGGAGGGATGGGGATTTTCCTGGTTCTCGCAGGATTGGTTTTGGTTTTTTTCAGCCCCCCACGGGCGGTTCCCTGGATCTTCTGGCTCCTGGGTGCGCTTCTTATTCTGGCCGTCGGTTCCTCGATGTTGCCGCTGGACTGGATGCCTGCCCCCTCATGGAGGAGTTATCTCCAGGAAACTCCCCTTCTCCATCTTTCAAATCATGTGTCGCTTGATCCCAGGGCAACGGTTTTCTGGCTCGGCATGCTCTTTTTTAGTCTTTGCATAGGGCTCTATTCTCTGGCCTCTCCTCTCGCTCCGCGAAGGATGGAGCAGGCTGCACTCTTCGTGGTTCTCGGCTGCGTTCTTTATGCGGTGGTTGCAGGGATCGCCTGGCGAACGAACTGGCACTACCCGTTTTTTATCAAGGAATCATGGGCGCAGCCCGCTTTCGGTTTTTTTCCAAATCGAAATCAGACAGGAAGTTTTCTGCTCACTGGCGCGATCGTTTCGCTAGGGCTGATTTATCGCGGAATGCATCGGGGTAGAGTCCTGCCCGCTATTCTTGCTGCCTGTTCCTTCACGCTGCTGTTGGCCCTGCTTCTGTTTTTCTCTGTTTCCAGGGGCGGTGTGTTGTTTCTCATTGTTGGTGTCGTCATCTGGATGGCGGGCCTTGGAAGATACCGCCCAAAATCGTTGCCAATAGGCATTGCGGCGATTTTTCTTTTGGTTGTTGGGCTGTGGCTCGGTTCGGGTGGGGGGCTGTGGGAGCGACTGACCGGGCATTCCCCGGATGCCTCGGAGTCTCTTCATCAGGGGCAGCGAGGAGATTTTGTTGCGGGAAATCCTGCCGATGCGCGGGTTTCCATCTGGAGGGATACTTTCCCGATGATTGCCGACTCTCTGATTACCGGATCGGGTCTGGGAACCTATGCTCTGGTGTATCCCTACTATGCGGATAAAAGCCTGAGGGATAAGACAACGGCTCTTCATGCCGAGAGCGACTGGCTGACTTTTTTTGAGGAGGGCGGCGCTCCTTCGCTGCTGGCCATGCTCGCGTTGCTCCTTGTGGTGATGAGGCGGGTTCCAAAACTTGCCGCGCTTGCCGGACCGGAGTGGCCGGTGCGCTGGGCCTTTCTCTCGGCCTTTTTCGCGGAAGTTCTCCATGGGTTGGTGGATGTACCCTTTCACAAGCCGGAACTGGGTTGGTGGCTCCTGTTGCTCGGAGGTATTGGTCTGGCCCAGGGGGCGCGCGCGGAGGAGATCCGTGTCGCGTCGCGTCGCCTGCAAAGTCTCTTGCTGACCTTCGGGGGAGGCGGAATGATCGTCACGGGCGCGCTCATGATGGAAGCGCAGTGGGGTGGAGGATGGGCGGGAATGCCTCCCTTTGCACCGGAGGCTTTGATCCGCCATGTCGAGGAGGTTTATGGTGACGGGAGTAATGCCTCCATGGCAGACGCCATCGCGGAAGGTACGAAAGCCCGGGCGCTCTTCCCCGCGCATCATCCCTTGTATTATCTGCTGGGAGAATTATATCTCCGCAGTAATGGGAATATTGAATTGGTAAAAGCTCTCTTTGCGGCGGAAAGGGATCTTTCGCCCCGTGATCCCATGGTGGTGCTTTATCAGGGAAAATTGATTGCCGGGCGTGATCCTCAAGCAACCGCAGATATCTGGAAGGAGGCGCTGCGTCGTCAGCTGGTCCTGGATCATCTGCCGAGCCGTCCGATTCCCCGCACGGCAGATCTCTATCGTGAAATGCTTTCCACGGCGGCAAATCACCCGGATCTTCTTGCCAGGATGGCGGAACTTTCCCTGCTGGATCGGGAGCTTCGGATGATCTGGCTGAATCAGCCATCTTGCGATCCTACCTTGATTGCCGATGCGGCCGGGGATGACCGGCTGATGGAGGGGCTCTCGGCAAGGGAGAAGGGAGGGCTTTTTCAACTCTGGTTCCAGCGAGGAGATAAAAATGAGCTTGCCGCATTTCTGGAGACTCATCCGCAGTACAACCATCTGGCAGCCGACACGAAGGCCAATATCCTGTCTGCATCGGGGCAGGAGGAAAGTGCCTGCCGGTTTCTCATCGAAGAATTCAAAATTCCCTCATCCGAACTGAGCGAGGTGAAAGTGACAACGACTCAATCCGTAGAGAGCGATGTTCCCTCGGATTCGCTGGCTGCAGCCAGGTACTACATGGAGCGTGGAAATGACACGGCTTCCCGGCGTCTTCTGATCGAGATCCAAGGGCGTGGTGGCAAAAATGCCATGGAGGCTTATCGCTTGCAGGCGATGATGGCGATGCGCTCCGGTAACTGGCAGGAAGCGTTGGCCGAACTTCAGGGATATGTAAAAACCATGAGCCTCCAGTCAGGCGATTGATCCTAAAATCATCCCCGCTTTTGATTCACCGCCCACCAGGCATGGGCTCGTTCGTGAAAAGCATGTCCGGGATCAAACAGAGCGATCAGGACCTTGTTATCCAGTAACGCCCGCATGGCTCAGATTCCCTCCTCCTCAGGATGAACCGAACTTCTTGCTTTCCTGCACCATTTCCTATGCCGAAAGAGCGGCTTTCAGTGCTTCCAATTCCTCCCAGCGGGCGAGTGAGGCTTCGATCTGCTGGTGGATATCGTGGAGTTCTTTTTCCAGCTTCTGAAACTCGCCATCTTTTTTCTGATAGAGGGCGGGATCAGCGAGGCGGTTGGTGAGGGCGATTTGCTGCGATTCAAGGGTCTCAATTTTGACGGGTAGTTCATCGAGTTCCTTTTGCTCGCGGTTCAAAAACTTGCGCCCCTTTTCGATCTTGGCATTTTTGGGCGGCTCGAATTTGGGAGCAACCGGAGCGGCGAGAGCCGGCTTGGCTGGTTGAGTAATGCGGGGGAGGTCGCGCTGGCGCACCCAGTCCTCGTAGCCGCCGGTGTATTCGGTGACGATGCCATCGCCTTCAAAGACGAGGGTGCTGGTGACGACATTGTCGAGGAAGGTACGGTCGTGGGAGACAAGCAGAAGGGTGCCATCGTAGGTGACCAGGATTTCCTCAAGCAGCTCCAGGGTCTCGGCGTCGAGGTCATTGGTCGGCTCATCCAGGACAAGGACATTGGCTGGCTGAAGGAAGAGTCGGGCGAGGAGGAGGCGGTTGCGCTCGCCGCCGGAGAGGACTTTGGCCGGCATCCGAATGCGGTCGCTCTCGAAGAGGAAGTCCTTCAGGTAGCTGTGAATGTGTCGTGGGCGTCCCTGGAAGGTGACGGTTTCGGCGTCGCCTGCGACATTCTGGGCGAGGGATTCTTCGTCATTAATCTGTCCGCGCAGCTGATCGAGATAGACGATCTGAAGCTTGGTGCCGTGGTTGATTTCGCCGGAGGTCGGCGCGAGCTGGCCGAGCAGGAGCTTGAGCAGTGTGGTTTTGCCGCTGCCGTTGGGCCCGATGATGCCGATTTTGTCACCGCGCCAGATGGTCGTGTTGAGGTCGCGAACGATGGGCTGATCGCCATACTGGAAGGAGACATGATTCGCCTCGATGACTTTTTGACCGGAGGTATTGCCTTCCTGGATTTCGATCTTGGCCGAACCCGTACGAGCGCGGCGCTGCGAACGCTCGTTGCGCATCGCCTTCAAGGCATGGACGCGGCCTTCATTGCGCGTGCGGCGGGCCTTCACTCCCTGACGGAGCCAGGCTTCTTCCTGGGCGAGCTTCTTGTCAAAGGCGGCCCAGTTCTTCTCCTCGGATTCCAGCCATGCGGCCTTGCGCTCCAGATAGGTCTCAAAATCGCAGGCCCAGCTTGTCAGGTGGCCGCGGTCGAGTTCGAGGATGCGGGTGGAGAGTTTGCGCAGGAAGGTGCGGTCGTGGGTGACGAAGAAGAGGGTCGGCTTGACCTTGAGCAGGAAGTTTTCGAGCCAGAGGATCGATTCCAGGTCAAGGTGGTTGGTCGGCTCGTCGAGCATGAGGACATCGGGCTGCCCTACCAGGGCGCGGGCCAGCAGAACGCGGCGCTTCATGCCGCCCGACAAGCTCTGGAAGTCGGCGCTCTCAGGGAGGTTCATCTCCTCCATGAGATCCTCCTGGCGGACATCGGCTTCCCATTCCTCCTCGGTCCCATCCAGGCGTAATCCCTCGCGCACGACTTCGAGAACGGAGCCGCTGATCCCTGCGGGAACCTCTTGCGGGAGGCGCGACAGGATGACGCCGGGGGGCTTGATGATCTCACCTTCCTGCGGCTGTTCCTCACCTGCGATGACGCGCATGAGGCTGGTCTTGCCGGAGCCGTTGCGCCCGACAAGACAGACTCGTTCACCCGGATCGACCTGGAGATCAATGCGATCGAGTAACGGTCGGTCGGTATAGCGGAGGGTGAGCTGTCGAAGTTGGAGAAGAGGCATGATGGAGAGGTCGAAAGACGAGGGTCGAGAGTCGAAGGCTTTATGGTATTAGGCAATAAACCTTTTCTTCCAGATGGGATCGAATGGCCGAATCGGGTGTGGAAGATTGCTGGCTTTAAGCACTCGACTCTCGACCTTCGACTTTCGTCAGAGGGGGGGCTACTGCGGACTGAAGACGCCCTGGGTGGAGGTGGGGCTTGCCTCATTCAGCCAAGGTTTGTCGGTGGGGGCCATCTGAAGGGAATTCATGACGACATAGAGGAGTTCCTCCAGATGGGCGGCATCGCAGCGGTACACATCAGTGACTCCCTGCGGTGGCTGCCAGGTGGTGGCGGGAAAGCCGGGGAGGTAGGAGAGCTCGTCGATCTGAAAGGAGAGGGCGAAGTCGTTGCGCCGGATGTCGATGCGCTTGGGTGTGTAGTCGGAAGAGATCCAGAGCTTGGCGGAGAAATCCTCGGCCTTGGTCGCCTTCCCAATTTCAGGCATCAGGCCGCCCGAGATCACGCGGCAGGAGGCTCCATTGATCGTGGTGATGGAATTGGAGAGAGGACCGTTTTCGAGTTGGAAGAGGGCGGGCAAAAGCACCGCCTGCTGCGCCGTGAAGGGGAGCTGTAAAGGGAGGCTGCCGGTCTCCTGAGGGCGGGGTTTGTGCTGAAACTGCTCAAGCAGGAATTGAACTTTGGAGCCGGGAGTTGCCCAGACTTTGTTGCCATAGCGGCAGACGGTGAGGGTCTGACCGAGGACGGGTGCGTCGAGACGGAAGCAGCCTGGGTATTGAATCTTGGCGGTGAAGGAGGCTCCCTGGAGCATTGTCGGGAGACGACCTGCGACCTGGCCAATGGTGGCGCGGATGGTGAGGGCGCGATCCGTTGTCAGATTGCCCCCAAGCAGCACGCCTGCCATCGGGGTGATCATTTTGGAAAGAACATCATAGCGATTTTCCGTCGGCGCAGGGCCAGATGGAGGGAGAGCGCCGGTATTTGTCACTGCGGCGACCTGATTGGCCAAGGGGACGGGTGTCGCCTCCTGAGCAGGGAGCGAGGCGGAAAAAGCCAAGAAAACGGAAGCAACCACGGTACGGAACATCTCTCCTTGATAGCGTCCCGCAGACGACAAGGCCAAGCCAAAGTCACTTTATCGGGTTTTAGTCATGCTAACCTTTCCTGCAAGCACGCCTCGCACTTGCAGGATGGGGCGCAATGCGTTTTAGTGATACGCTAAATGGTCATGCTTCTTGGCAGTGGAATAGTTTATGCCTTTACCGAATCGACACCCGAGGGAAAGGGTGTCCTCCTGACCCTTTGTGTCGGGTCGATTTTTAGCTGGTCGGTCATGGTGACCAAGATCAGGACGCTCCGGTTTGCCAAGGCCCAATCGGAGCGCTTCATGGCCCTCTTCCGGCGCGATCGCGATCCGCTCAATATCTTTGAAACCGGTCTCGATTTTGAGGGCTCGCCACTTTTTGAAATTTATGAGGCCGGCTGCGAGGAGCTTTGCTTTCAGGTACTCGGATCAAGCGAGGTCGATGAGACTTTTCAGGCGCGTCTGAAATATGCGGATAAGATCACCCCGGCGCAGATGCGCTCGGTGCAGGCGGCCATGGAACGCGCGGTCGGCGAGTCCGCTCTGAAACTGGAATCACAGATGATCATTCTCTCCACCGCTGTCAGCGGCGCTCCCTTTGTCGGACTGCTCGGAACGGTCTGGGGCGTCATGGATGCCTTTGGCGGAATTGCCGCCTCGGGTAGCGCCAATCTCGCAGCGATGGCTCCCGGTGTCTCCGGCGCACTGATCACGACGGTCACCGGACTGCTCGTCGCGATCCCGGCGATGTTCGGTTACAATTTCCTCGTCACCAGCGTGCGCGGGATGATTGTTTCCTGTGATAATTTTGCCGCAGAACTCTCCTCGGAAATCGAACACCGCTTTGTCAGTCACGGAGGCCGGAGCGAGTAACGCCAGGAACTCATGCGCCGCTTCTCCGACCGCAACGCGCTCCATACGCTCAGCGAGCTGAATGTCACGCCGCTGCTCGATCTGGCTTTTGTGCTGTTGATCATTTTCATGATCACGACCCCCTTGCTTGAGAACAGCATGGATCTCGTCGTGCCGACCAGTTCCACCGCCAAGACCGAGGTCAATCCGGCGCAGGTGCAGACTGTTGCCATCGATCGCAATGATATGCTCAAGCTCAATGAGCAGGTGGTCACGGAATCCGATCTCGAAGCGCGGCTTACCCAGCTCCGACGAGATCAGCCGGGAGTCGCCGTGGTCGTGCGCCCGCATAAGGATCTCCCCGTCCAGAGCTTCGTCCGGGTGATGGATTTGCTTCACAAGGCGGGGATCACCAAGGTCGGCGTGATGACGCATTCCGAAGAGGGCGGCAATCCGGGGGCTGCGGCTCCCGCTCCGTAATACCGATGAGTTCACGCGAACCCCGCTTTAGCCGAGCGGTCCTCATAGTGGGAGCTATCCATGTCCTGCTGATTGCGGGGCTGCTCTGGTTTTTTAACCGTCCGGTCCAGAAACCAGCCGGACAGCTTACCTGGATGGATACGGGATCGTTTTCCGCGCCGCAGGAATCGAGCGCGCCGCCCAAGGAACAGCCGGTCACACCACCCGAACCCAAGCAGCAGCCGACACCGGAGCCGGAGGAGACGCCTGTGCCCACGCCTGCGCCGACGCCTCCACCAACGGAAGAGCCTGTGCCTACACCGGTTCCGACCCCTGCCCTCGCAGAAGAAACTCCCGTACCCACGCCGCCGCCTGTACCGCCGGTACCTTCTGAGATTCCGCTGGCGACTCCCACACCAACGCCAAGCCCGGAGGCAACATCAACACCTAAGGCGGCCCCCACGCCCACGGCAACGCCGAAGCCCACAGCAAAACCTACCCCCACGCCGAAGGCTACGCCTAAACCGACGCCCAAGAAAAAGCCCACGCCTAAACCAACTCCCAAGCCCACGCCAAAGCCAACGGCAACGCCGGAGGAGACTCCTGAAGAGACGCCGAAACCAAAGCCCAAGATCTCTCCCAAACCTTCACCGAAACCGACAGCGAAGCCCTCGCCCAAGCATTCTCCCAAGCCCGTCGAGAAGGATGATGATGAAGAAAAGCCCAAGCCGAAGTCTTCCCCCAAATCCTCTCCTCATGCTTCGCCCAAGGCTTCGCCAAAATCCTCTCCCAAGGATCAGGATGCTGACGACGAGAAGCCGCACAAAGCAGCCGATGGCGCGAAATCCACGGAGGGTTCCAAGAAGCCGAGCGGCGACACCAAAAAGGCTTCCACGGGCAAAGGTGAAGGCAAGGGCAACTCCGATGCCAAATCAGCCTTCCTCGCTTCCAAGGGGGGGGGGACGGGCTCAAGTGGCGCGGGCGCTAGCGGTGCCGACGCGGGCACTGTAGATGCCTATCAGACCCTCATTCATGATCGCTTCTTCAGTCAGTGGGAACAGCCAACCTCCATACCGACCGAGCATAAGCATGACTTTTCCACGACGCTCAAAATCACCATCCAGCGCGACGGTACCATCAGCGACTTCTCCCTCGCCCATCCCAGCGGCAACCCGATCATGGATGACTCCGTGATGGAAGCCGCCCGCAAAGTCATCAAGATCGCCCCGATTCCTGAAGGGATGGGAGACAAGGAAGGCTATACGATCAATATCAACTTCGAGCTGGAGTGAGGGCTGGTGCTTTTGCCTCGCTCGCTCCCGCTCGTCTCGCCCTAAAGGGCTAACGCTTTCGCGTTAGGCTATCCCGACCGTTCCCACGGCCCGGTATTGCCTCGCTCGCTCCCGCTCGTCTCGCCCTAAAGGGCTAACGCTTTCGCGTTAGGCTATCCCGACCGTTCCCACGGCCCGGTATTGCCTCGCTCGCTCCCGCTCGTCTCGCCCTAAAGGGCTAACGCTTTCGCGTTAGGCTATCCCGGCCGTTCCCACGGCCCGGTATTGCCTCGCTCGCTCCCGCTCGTCTCGCCCTAAAGGGCTAACGCTTTCGCGTTAGGCTATCCCGACCGTTCCCACGGCCCGGTATTGCCTCGCTCGCTCCCGCTCGTCTCGCCCTAAAGGCTCCTGGGCTAACGCTTCGCTGACGAGCTGCCTGCTTGCTTCAAAGCTCGGAAGTGGTACGATTTTGCCTACATGAGCAGCGAAATCATCTTCGAGGTCAGGGAGGACGAAGTGGAAGGGGGCTTCGTGGCCACAGCTTTGGGATATGGCATCGTGACAGAGGCCGACAACTCCAAGGAGCTTCGGGAAAGGGTTAAAGAGGCCGCGCGTTGCCATTTTGGAGATGGAGTTCCCGGAATCATGCCCAAAATAATCCGTCTGCATTTTGTGCGGGACGAAATTTTGGCAGCGTGAAAGTTCCTCGCAATCTCGACGGGGCTGATCTGGTCAAAGCACTTCGGGTTTTGGGGTATGCACGAGTTCGTCAGGATGGCTCCCCTATCCGGGTGACGACTCAACTGGATGGTGAATATCACCTGACTCTGCCCAATCATTCCCCAATGCGTATTGGCACCTTGAGTAGCATTCTCAAGCTTGTGGCAGCTCATCACGATTTAACCATGGAAGAGTTGCTGGAAAAACTCGCCCTGTAACCGCCTTTAATGACATGGAAGCTCCTGATACCTACCTGAAAATCCTTGGGATCATTGTCCATGTGGCGGATGGGATTGGCGTTGCCATCCTGGTTGCGGGACTTTTTTTCGCTGCTTTTCTTGCGCTGCGGACTTGGCTGCATTCCCGCAATGGGACGCTGGCCTATACAGTCCTGCGACGGACGCTTGGCGGTGCGATTCTGGCTGGATTGGAAGTGCTCGTGGCAGGGGATCTCATCCGCACGGTGGCCGTGGCTCCGACGCTTGATAATGTCTTTACCCTTGGCATCATCGTCCTGATCCGAACCTTCCTTTCCTTCTCGTTGGAGATCGAAATTGAGGGAACGCTTCCCTGGAAGCGCGCGCTGACGCAATCCGGTGTCTCCGTGCTGGCCGATGCCGTGCGAAAATCGGGATCAGGAAATCCCTAGAGAAGCACTGATTAAACCCAGATTTTGCAATAAAAGCGCTGAAAGCAGAGAAAACTCGCGCAAAGACGCAAAGGCGCAGAGAGGAGAAAACTGACGGAGAGGAGGAGTTGAGATGTTGAAAGTTTTATGATCATCTTTTTCTTCATGTTCTTCATGGTGAGAATCTTTGCGCCTTTGCGTCTTTGCGCGAGTCTCTAATTCTGAAATCTTTGTGTTAAACCGCATAGAGACCGTTGTGGTTAGAATGGGTCGCCGACAAGGAGGCTTCCCAGAAGCAGCCTCAATGGTCCACTGCTCCGGCCACATGTCCGTCGGCGAAAAGCGTATTGGCTAGCGCGTGATGAACTTCCGTGTAGTCGAAGAGGATGAACATGTTTGCCGTGGAGGAGACGCTGAGCAGATTGCACTGGCTGGCTCCGGGGAACCATTGATAGCTTGTCCCTTCCGTGGCGTAATAGTTCGTCCCGATGGTGTCGCTGGGGCATTTCAAGATTTGAGGAGTCACGCCATAGGGGCCTAATGCCGTCAGGAGTGTCTGCGCGCCTTGGGAGGAGTCATAGATCGGCTTTGAGGGCCAGGACTCTATGGTTGGCAGGATCTGATTATTGTCTCCGGCATAGAGCAAGACGGATGCTCCAATCTGATGGAGGTTGCTGGCACAAGCGGTGCATTGCGCTCGGCTGCGTGCCGAAGAGAGAGCCGGCATCAGAAGCCCTGCGAGGCAGGCCATGATGGCGATCGTGACGAGCAGCTCGATGAGGGTGAACCCATTGAGGGAAGGCTTTTTATTCATGGAGTCTTGTGCAGACTAGTGGTTCTTCTGGGAGTTGGCGATCTGTTGATCAAATCCGTAGCGCACCTCCGGTGGGGGGATATGACCACTCTGTGGTCCACCCCAGGAACCTGGCGCACTACCAGCGCCGCCATTCGCGCCGCTTCCGCCATTGAGAGGACTTGGCATTCCGGGAATCTGTGGTGGTGGGTTCTCGGCAAAATGTTCCTGGATTTTCTGCTGGCGCTCCTGTGTTGGCAGATCCTTCACGGAATCAGCGAAGGCGCGATCATCACTCATGCGTTGCGTGACGGCCGCGCGCTGATCCTCCGGCAATTTTTGAAGGGCCTCTTCAAGTTGCGCCTTCATCTCGGGAGGGGGATCGCCTGGCGTGCCCGGCATCTCGGGAGCGTTTCCCTTGGCGGTCTCCTTGGGGTGTTTCGGCCAATGGATCACGAGGTTTGACACGAGTAGTATCAGCAGGACCCCTCCCCAGATTGCCGTACGGCGCGAATTTTTCTTCATACAACCTATCAAACACCACGGAGGAAAAAAAGTTGAGAAGAACTTTCTCGCTTCAGTCCTTGGATGGTTCTTTGCCGGTCCTCTGTGGTAAAAATCCCCTTCTGCTTGATACTAGCAGAACGACCGAAAGCTGAGGTTTTTTACCACAGAGGACTGACAAAGGGGAGACAAAGATCAATCCAAGAGGAGCAAGGGGTGCATCACTTTTTTTCTACTCACAAAAAAAAGCCTCCGCAGTTTCCTGCGGAGGCTTTTGTGATTTGAAGGAATGAATCCTGAGAGGGACGATTACGCCTCGACGCGACGACGACGGATCATCACAACCACACCCAAACCGCCCATGACGAGCAGCGCGATGGTGGAAGGTTCCGGTACAGCATTGGCAGCGACCGCAATGTTATCGATATAGAGCAAACCTCCGCTCACAGCGTTCCACTGAGTATACTGAGCGAACTGCATCTGGAAATAGCTCGTTGTGGCTTTGATGGTGTAGGGAACCGAAAAAGTCTCCCATGTATTGCCATCGGCACCTGTGAAGGTGGGACCTGCCGACGCCGTGAAGGAATATTGTCCTGCACCAGTGTTGAAATAAATCCCATATTGTTGGCTCATGTTAGCGCTATCTGCCGCGTACAGGTCAAAGCTAATGGTTCCCGATCCCGCCAATACATTTCCAGCAGACGAGCCGGGCGAAAGTGCATCAAAGAGAGCCGCAGTAGTCCCGGGGAAAGTAAGGTTATTGGTCCCGGTCGCGTCTTGGAGTGCATGCGTCCAGTAACCACCCGAGGCTACAG
>Ga0302320_10016530_pt1 | contig 15064 bp, 14 predicted proteins | sample Bog_T0_3_FD_202130 | JGI IMG/M metagenome (GOLD analysis project Ga0302320, IMG submission 202130) | Peat permafrost microbial communities from Stordalen Mire near Abisko, Sweden - Bog_T0_3 | ecosystem: Environmental > Terrestrial > Soil > Wetlands > Peat | place: Sweden: Abisko, Stordalen Mire... | reverse complement strand
TGCCATGCCTGGGTGGCATAACCCATCTCCAGGTCGTCAGGCGCGCCCGGGCCACCCATCTTCGTCGCCACCCAGCCGGGGTCGACGGCATTGGAGAGCACGTCTCCTCGGTGGCGGGCCACCGCCGCGGCGACGGCGGCGACGAAGAGCTTGCTGTCGGAGTAGGCCTGCGAGCCGATCCAAGGGCGATGCTCCCACTGCAGATCTTCGAGGCTCGCTCGGCCGCCTTGGTGCATACCTGAGCTCATGTACACGAGCCGCCCGGGAAGCTCGATCAGCGCCGTCAGCAGGTAGGGGGCGAGGACGTTGACGGCAAAGACGTGGCTCAGGCCGTCCGCGGTCACGATGTGGCCTTCTGAGGACCCGACGGCAGCATTGTGGATCACGGCGTCAAACCGGCCCGTCGCATTGGCCATCTCGGCCACCTCGCGCATGCCGGCGAGAGTGGAAAGATCTCCGATGACGACAGCGGAGGCTTGTGGAAGCAACCTTTTTGTCACGGCGGCGCGGCTCTCGTTTCGGGCGTGCGCCACGACCTCGTGCCGCTCTTTGGCCAACAGCTGGCCGGCCATGAGGCCGAGACCGTCGGAGGAGCCGGTGATGAACACTCGAGCCATCGTCTTCCTTTCGTGTAAGTGGGGACCCTACGCCCGACGCCGAGCCGGACTCGAGACAAGCCCAGGAGATCTTTAAGCCAAGTCAGGCCTCGGCCAGTCATCAAGCGCCCTCGTCAGGGCACCTACGACGCGCTCGAAGCTTCGGTCGATGTCGACAGGAAGGCCGAACCCGCCCGTCGCCTCCAGGGTGACAAAGCCGTGCAGGGCGGCGCGCAAGGCCCGGGTGGCATCGACGGCGGCGTCGTCTCGCAGCTCGTAGCCGGCGAGCACGTCGAAAACGACCTGGGTGACCTCCTGGCTCGCTCCCTCGTCGTCGACGTCGCCGGGCACAGGGGCGCGCTGTGCCGCCGCGTACCGACCCGGGTGCTCATGGGCAAAGACACGGTAGGCATGGGCTATCGAAAAGACGGCGGCTTCGCGGGCTCGGCCCACCGCCGCCCGGCCGAGAATGTCGGCCAACTGCCTCTTTGCCCGTAGGGCGAGACTGCGCTTTAAGTCCTCCATGTTCTCGACGTGCTTGTAGAGCGAGGGCTGGCGCACCCCGAGGCGCTCGGCGACGGCCGCCATGGTCAGTTGGGCAAGGCCCATCTCATCGGCAACCCTTTCCGCCTCGGCAACGACCACCGCTTCGCTCAGCCCGGCCCTAGGCACCTCCGTGCACCTTTACGAGAAAGCCCAGCTCGGACTCCGTCGTCGTTTCCGGCTGCTGCGACTGGGGATAATGACCGGCCCTTGGCACCATGGTGATGGCAGAACCGAGGGACTTGGCGATCCAGTCCGCCTCGAGCCTCGGATCGGCGAAATCGGGATCCTTCTCCCCCATTACGACCAGGCTCGGTACTGCCACCTCGCCGAGGCGCTCGGCGACACGGCGATGACCCCCGCGGGCGGTCATGGAGAAAGCCTTCGCGTAACCGGGGCGGCGCAGGCTCGCCACGACCTTGTCGCGGTACTCCTCGAAGTCGTCAGGGCGTCGCCCGGCATAGAGCTTTGGCATATAGGCGCGCCATGTGGTCGCCGCCAGGAGCTGGCTGAGCGCCAAGCGGAGCACGAAGCGGCCGATGAAGCTCGAGGCGCGATCGCGAAGGAAAGGGCCAACTAGCACAAGGCCGACAACGAGATCGGGCCTGTCTGCGGCCGCCAGCACGGCTGCGGCAGCGCCCATTGAGTTACCCGCGACAACCGCCGGGCCGCTGAGCTCGTCTATGAGAGCGACGAGGTCGCTAGCCGTCTCCTCGTCGCCATAGCCCGAGAAGGTGACGTCGCTGTCGCCATGGCCGCGAAGATCGCATTCCGCTACGCGGTAAGCAGCGCGACGAAGCTGCGGGGCAAGGAACCGGTACGTGGCCAGCAGGTCCCCCATGTCCGGGACGAGCACGATCAATGGGCCCTGGCCGGCGACCTCATAGACAATTTGCCCCTCGTGTCGAGCGAGATAGCTCGTGGTCGAGGTGGTTCCGGCGTCACTGGTCATAAAGCTATGATGGCTAACCGTAAGGCTACTGTCCATAGCCAACTTTCTGGTCCTGGTAGGTATAGGAACAGGAGCAGATCGTCCTGGGTTTCCTGTACGACCCCCAACTCGAGGAGAGAGCTGTGTGTGCTGCTTGGAACGACTCTGATCGCAGTCAGGTCGACTTCTGGTTCGATCCGATATGCCCATGGGCATGGCTGGCGTCGCGATGGATGCTGGAGGTGGAAAAGGTCCGGCCCGTGACCACTCACTGGCACGTTATGTCCCTCTCCGTGCTCAACGAGGGGCGACTGCAGCTGCCAGAGAAGTACCAGGAGACCATGAAGGCCGCCTGGGGCCCGGTGCGCGTCTGCGTCGCGGCCGAGCAGCAGCACGGCCCTGCGGTCATGCTCCCGCTGTACACGGCTCTCGGAAAGCGCATCCACATCGAGCAACGCCACGACGATGCCGTCATCGCCGACGCCCTTTCGGAGACGGGACTCCCCCCCGAGCTAGCCGCCGCAGCGACGAGCACCGACTTCGACGAGGCCCTGCGCAAGTCTCACCACGAGGGCATGGACCAGGTCGGATACGACGTCGGCACGCCGGTGATCCACGTGGAAGGTGTCGCCTTTTTCGGGCCTGTAGTCACTCCCGCCCCCAAGGGCGAGTCGGCCGGGCGTTTGTGGGACGGTGTTCGCCTTGTCGCCGGCACCGAAGGCTTCTACGAGCTGAAGCGCTCCCGCGAGAACGGCCCGATCTTCGACTGATCGACAGCGGGCGCAGCGACCCGCCCCGAAAGCACCACCGCGCGTATAACTGGCAGCCATCTGGAAAGGAGGCAAGTGTGAAAATCGGCATCATCGGTGCCGGCAACATAGGTGCGGCGTTGACCCGCATCTTTGTGGCCGAAGGTCACGACGTGTCCATTGCCAATTCGAGAGGACCTGAGAGCCTTGAGGAGCTGGCGCTCGAGACTGGGGCACGAGCGACCGATGTCGACGATGTCGCCGCCGGGGTCGAAGTGGTGGTCGTGACGATCCCAATGCGCAGCGTCCCTGACCTTCCGGCGGGCTTCCTCGACGGGGCTGTTGACGGGGTCGTCGTCATCGACACCTGTAACTACTACCCTCAGCGCGACGGACGCATCGAGGCGATCGAGGCCGGCACGACCGAGAGCCGCTGGGTCTCAGAACAGATCGCTTACCCGGTAGTCAAGGCGTTCAACACGATTCAGGCCCAGCACCTTTTGGATCTCGGCCGACCAAAGGGCGACCCAGGGCGCGTCGCCCTTCCCGTGTCGGGTGACGACGGGAGGGCCAAGGCGATAGTTATGGATCTCATCGACGAGATCGGCTTCGACCCTGTCGATGCTGGCAATCTGGACAACTCCTGGCGCCAGCAGCCTGGTAGCCCCGTTTACGGGAAGGACTTCGACGCCGAGAAAACACGGTCAGCCATCGCCGAGGCCACGCCACAAGCTGCCCGCTAGCCACCGGGTCGGGCATGCGAGGGCGGGCCCGCCTCGCCTAGCTCCCGCGCCGTCAGGCCAGCCGGCGCGGTGCGACACCATCGGATAGTGGGACAGGGTCTCCGGCGTCGCCAAAAAGGCGCGCCGCCCCTCAGGACAACGCTGCCATCCCCGAAAGAAGAGCGACGATTCCCCAGGTGCACCTGCGAAGGCCTCGAGCGGTCCTCGCAGAGCCAAAAGGGCGCGCCGAGCCGAGGCGCTCCTCTCTGTGCGCCTCAGTCCCGGCGAGGACCCGGCAGCTCTCCTGCGCTCTCCGCCCTGTCAGGCCCACTCGGGCCACCTTCGCTCGGGTAACAGACGCCTGCTCGCGCCACATCGGGCGTGTGTTGCACATCGGCATGGGTGACGGCCAGGAACGCGACAAAACAAAAGATGAGCGCCGTGAGCACGAGGGCCACATTCCCGTCTCCCCAACCGAGGCCACCGGCACTTTGTGGCTTGCCCATGTAGTCGGCGAACGAGGCGCCGAGGGGACGAGTGACGACGTAGGCGAACCAGAACGAGAAGACCGGGTTCCAGGAAAAGCGCCAGTACCCGACGGCGGGTACAAGGATCAGCCCGGCGAACATCAAGCCCGAGCCCAAGTAGCCGAGGTGAAAGTCGACTGCGGTCAGGTCCCCAACGGCGGTCCCGAGGGCAAAGGTCGCCACCACCGAAGCCCAATAGAAAGCTTCTCGTCGCGGCGTGTCGACGCTGTGGATCGAAAGGGTCTTTTCCGTCTTCTGCCAGCTCACGAAGACAGCCACGAGCACTAGGGCATAAAGAGCGCTCGAGGCGAAATAGGGGACGCCGAAGCCGACATGAAGCACGTCTGCGGCCATGGTGCCGAACACGCCCACCATGACGACGGCGAGCCAGTATGTGCAAGCGAGGTAGCGGTGGCGCGAGTACTGCAACAGCAAAGCGACGAGGAAACCCGCAAAGCCGAGACAGACGGCGAGCTTGGGGTCGAGGCGGTGCACCGAGTAGTCAGAGGTTGCTTCGCCCATAGCCGTCGACAGCGCCTTTATCACCCAGAAATAAATGGTGATCTGAGGCACCCGCAGGGCACCAGGCTTGGTAAGCCACTTGTGGAATCTGCGCTCGGGCACGGCATATTTTGCCCCGCCGAGAGCCCCCTGCGGCCGCGTCAACGAAAAAGGCCCGAAACTTCCCGCCAAAGCACAGGGCTTCAACGGCCCCGCAAACGGTCGATCTGCCGGCGGTCTTTCTTCGTAGGGCGCCCAGAGGAGGCATCGCGTACCAGCCCGGGAGAGACTGTCTCTCTAGGAGGCGGGGGCGGGGAGTGATCGAGCAAGCATTCCGCCGCCACCGACGCCCCCACGCGCTTGTCGATCGCCTTTAGCACCTCGAGGACTCGCTGGCGGTCTCCGATGCGGGCCGTGACGGTGTCACCGGGCCTGACGGTCGTCGCTGCTTTGGCGGTGACCTCGTTCACCTTGACATGCCCGGCACGGCAAAGTGCCGTCGAAGCCGCGCGAGTGGGCGCGGCGCGCACGGCCCACAGCCACCGGTCGACCCGAGCCAATTCCACTCTTCCAGGCTCCCACGAACAATCGAGATTTTGCACGGAAGCCTGCTCCGGCACGCATCGGGCCATAAGTGCGGCAAAGTGGAAGCGCCATGTCCCCCCGTTTCGATCTTGCCGCGGTCTCGGGTCGCCGCGACGATGCCTTCTCGGCGTTCATCGCCTGGACCAGTGATGGTGGCCTCTCCCTGTACCCGGCCCAGGAGGAGGCGCTGCTGGAGGTGTTCTCGGGCGCGCACGTGATCGTGAACACCCCAACGGGATCGGGCAAGAGCCTCGTCGCCCTCGGTGCCCACGTCGCCGCCCTCGCAAGCGGCCTGCGAAGCTTCTACACGGCTCCTATAAAGGCCCTTGTCTCAGAGAAATTCTTCGCCCTGTGCAACGATCTCGGAGCCGAGAACGTCGGGATGCTGACCGGAGACGCCTCGATCAACCCGACAGCGCCGGTGGTCTGCGCGACCGCAGAGATTGTCGCCAACATGGCCTTGCGCGCGGGGGCCGAGACGCCCATCGACCAGGTCGTCATGGATGAGTTCCACTTCTACGGGGACCCCGACCGCGGTTGGGCATGGCAGGTTCCTCTCCTAGAGATGCCCCGGACGCAGTTCATACTCATGTCAGCAACCCTCGGCGACACGAGCAAGATCGAAAAAGGCCTCGCTTGCAGGACCGGCCGCCCGGTCGCAGTCGTGCGCTCGGCGACCCGGCCCGTCCCGCTCGTGTTCGACTACCGGCGCACGCCACTGAACGCCACGATCGAGTCGCTCCTCGAGTCCGACCAGGCGCCTTTGTACGTGGTCCACTTCACCCAGGCACATGTGCTCACACACGCCCAAGCGCTCACCTCGGCCCGGGTGACGACGCGGGCAGAGCGAGAAGAACTGGCGGCGGCTCTTGTGGGCTTCCGCTTCGCGCCCGGCTTCGGCCGGACCTTGTCACGGCTCTTGCACCACGGCATCGGCGTTCATCACGGAGGGATGTTGCCCAAATACCGCCGCCTGGTCGAGCGCTTGACCAAAGCCGGGCTGCTGCGCGTCGTCGTCGGCACCGACACATTGGGCGTCGGCGTCAACCTGCCCTTGCGAACGGTGGTTTTCTCGGGATTGGCGAAGTACGACGGCTCGGTCTCGCGACTTCTCTCAGCCCGCGAGTTCCACCAGATCGCCGGGCGCGCGGGTCGGGCCGGCTATGACTCCTCCGGACTCGTCGTCGTGCAGGCCCCCGAGCACGTGATCGAGAACGAGCAGGCGGTGAAGAAGGTCGCGGGCGACCCACGCAAAGCGCGAAAGCTCGTCCGCTCCAAGCCCCCCAGGGGGTTCGTCGCCTGGGACGAGGCCATCTTCGACAGGCTCGTCGCCTCGCCCCCCGAGCCGCTCGTCTCTCAGCTGCGCGTCAACCACGCCACGCTGCTCAACGTCCTCGACCGTCCCGGAGATGGCTGCGGCGCTCTCGCCAAACTCGTCACCGACAACGACGAACCGCGTCCGCTACAGCGTCGCCTCGTACGCCAGTGCATTGCCATTTACCGGTCCCTTATCGCCGCGGGGGCGCTGGACCGCCTCGAGGTGCCCGACGAGCTCGGGCGTCGGATCAGGGTCACCCGTGACCTTCAGTCCGACTTCGCCCTTGACAGCCCGCTCAGCCCGTTCGTGCTCGAGGCCGTTCCCCGCCTCGACTTGTCGGTGCCTACCTGGTCGCTCGACGTCGTGAGCGTCGTCGAGGCCACGCTCGCCAACCCGGGGCCGGTGCTCGCCGCCCAGCTCGACCGGGTGCGGACAGAAGCGCTCACGGCCTTGAAAGCGGCCGGGGTCGAATACGAGGAACGAATGGAGGCCCTTGACAAGCTCGAGTACCCCAAACCGCTTCGCGAGTGGACCTACGACCTGTTCGACGCCTACCGCGTCACCCAGCCCTGGGCGGTGGACTTCAACATCCAACCGAAGTCCGTGGCGAGGGAGCTTTACGAAGCGGCCATGACCTTCTCCGAGTACGTGGCCCACTACGGCCTCACTCGCTCCGAGGGTCTCTTGCTGCGCTACCTGTCCGATGTCTACAAAGGGCTCGTCCGCAATGTCCCAGAGGACCTAAAGACCGAGGAGCTGCTCGATGTCACCGAGTGGTTGGGCGAGCTCGTCCGCCAGGTCGACTCCAGCCTCATCGACGAATGGGAGCACCTTGCTGCGGCAGCGGCGAGCACCTCGTTAGACCAGGCGGTGGCCGAGATCGGACTCGAGCTGGGCGAGTCTCCGCCTCCCCCGCCAGTCACGGCCAACGCACGTGCCTTCAAGGTGATGGTGCGAAACGCAGCCTTCCGTCGTGTAGAGCTCTTCGCCCGGCGCGAGGTGACCTCGCTTGTGGAAGCCGAGATGACGGGGGGCCTCGACGCTGCCGGTTGGTCGGAGGCCCTGGAGCGCTACTACTCCTTGCACGCGAGCCTCGGCACCGGACCAGCGGCTCGCGGCGCGCAGCTTTTCCAGGTCTCCGAGCAACCAGGCCTGTTGGTCGTGCGCCAGGTGCTCGACGATCCGGAGGGCTGGCACGACACCGCCCTCATCGGCGAAGTGGACCTCGCGGTATCGGACGAGGCCGGCTCTGCCGCCTGGCGCACCGTCAGGCTCGAACAGGGCTGAGAGGTGTCGAGTGATAAAATCCCCACTCCGGGGACGGTCGAGGATCATAGGCCTCGCCCGCTCGTGTCCCCACGACGCCGAGACCATGAACGCAAAAACGAGGATGGCGATGCTGCCCGACGCGAAGTCAGCAGATCTTTCCGCCCGCCACTCAAAGTCAACCTATGACGTAGGCGGGCTCCCGATTACGGCCGTCCCGCCTCGATCCAGGCGTTCACCTTGGCGTCGCTCACACGTCGCGCCGTCGGCATGTCCGCCCAATCCCGGAATCGACCCCGTTCCTCGACGCTCAGCTCGGAGAACAGCGTCTTAGAGCCCGACGGTCCCTTCTGAGAGGAAACGTTGCGTGCCCGCCCGTGGCCGAGAGCGCGACCGGCCGCGCGGCCGTTCTCCATGTATGGCTCGAGCAGCTTTCGCAAGACCGAGGCGTTCTTCTTGCTGAGCTCGATCTCATAGGATCTGCCGTCGAGAGCGAAGGAAACGGTCTCGTCCGCTTCGCCACCGTCAATGTCGTCTATGAGGCGAACCACGATCGTCTGAGCCATGAGTCGGATGGTAACCGCGTGAAACCGTTGGCGTACAAGCCAGGACGCGAGAGATCCGCCGCGATCCCTGCCCCGAAAAGAACCCTCCTCGAGCCGTTAAGGGATCGACGAGAACGGGCGCAGGCCTTCGAGCGGGACATGAAGCTGGCCATGACCCTCCCCACTTAACGGCGACCATCGGCCTGCTCGCTTGGTCCATGTCAAGACGCCTTCGAGTTGCGCTCGCGGAGACGGCGATCGCCGTAGCTTTGGTGGAGTGAACGAAGAATCGAGCGGGCTCGGGGACGCCACAGGCGAGTGGTACTTCTGCTTTAGGCACAACAAGGTCGAGACACGCCGGGAGTGCAAGCGCATGGACAGGATGGGCCCATACCCGACAGCCACGGACGCGGAGAATTGGCGCGCCCGCGTCGCAGCGCGCAACAGCGCTTGGGACGCGGAAGACGAGCGTTAGTGAACTCTCAGGCCTCTCAGGGATCGTCGCGAACGGTATAGGAAGGTCAACCTATGCGAGAAAGCGACAAGCTCTCGGCTTCGGTCACGTCGCCGCGGCGTCGCGAGAGGCCTTTCCTATCGTTCCTGCTTGCAAAACAGCCACTAAAACTGACGGTCCAACCTAGTGACGCCCAGCCTTGGTTTCGTCGGAAGGGGCTGGGTCACCCGAGGGCAAATAGCATCAGCCCGACGACGACAACAGGAGCGCGAACGTGACGGGAGAAAAGAAGGATGCCGGCGCCTTCTCCTCCTGGCTCGCTTCGATGCTCAGCGCCCTGTTGGAACAAGACGGATCGGAAGTCCCCTGCGGGGGATGCACGGCCTGCTGCTCCTCATCACAGTTCGTGCACGTTGGGCCCGACGAAACCGACACATTCGCCCACATACCTCGCGAGCTGCTGTTCCCTGCCCCGAGGCTCCCGCGTGGGAACGTCCTCATGGGATATGACAGCCATGGTCGCTGTCCGATGTTGGTCGAGAACCGGTGCACGATCTACGAACATCGGCCTCGGACATGCCGTGTCTATGACTGTCGGGTGTTCGCCGCGAGCGGTACGGAGGTCGGGTACCCCGGCAAGAACCTGATTGCGGACCAAGTGAGCAGCTGGGAGTTTCAGTTTCCTTCCAATCTGGATCGGATCGAGTTCGAAGCCGTGAGATCGGCCGCTCAGTACCTCGCCGATCACCAAAAAGAGCTTGGCGATCTGCTCCCCACCACCGCGGCCACGCACAGGTCGCTGCTCGCGATCCAGCTCCATGAGATGTTCCTGGACCGCCATCGGGACAATGGCGCCCCGGGCCTTGTCACCCCGAGCCTCGAGGCGGTTCGAGCCAAGCTCCAAGAATGCGCCGCCCGATAAGAGGTCTCCGCCCTGGCGGCACCGCACCCAGTCCCAAACAGGCCTTCTCCCGAGCGATTGAGATCGCCTGGCCGTGACCGCGGTCCTTGGACCAGATGCCTGAGGTGGTCAACGCTCCTTAGCCATGATGACCAGTTCGATTCCCGCCCGGTCGCGAATGCGAGAGAGCTCTTGGTAGCCGCGCCGGTTGTACATGTCGATGTTGGACGTGCTCATGTGGCCGGCGCCGAGCTGGAATCGCGTGACCACACTAGGGGCGCTCGCCTCTATGGCTTCGAGGAGACCCGACCCGATGCCCTTACCCTGCTGGTCGGGGGCGACGGCCAAACGGCTGATCCAGCCGATGACGCCCTCGATCGTGAGACGGGCTGCTCCGACAAGACGCGGGCCGAGATAGGCACCGATCGTGGTGGCCATTTCGAGCTCACGGCGCAGGTCGTCCAGCGACTCGACTAAAGGTGGGATATCCACCGTGCCGTATGTGCGCGCTTCGGAAACAAAAGCAGCGCGTTGCAACGTGAGCAATTCGCCAGCTTGCTCGAGACTGACCGGACGGTAGGTGATCGATCCCATGGCAATCATCCTGCCCAAGAAAGACACCAAGTGTGACGCTGACACCCGCCGACAAGCCCGATCTCTGGAGTAGCTGGACTAAAACCTCAAGGGAAAGCAGCTCGGCTTCATCCGGATTTGGCTGATCTAGTGGGGTACGACCTCGTCAGACCGGTCCGTTCGCCCCGGCGAACATCTAACCTTCTCGCCTAGGTGAACAGCACCGTGACCTGGTCAAAGCGGGGGGATCTTTAGATGAGCGACACAACAGCACAAGCTGCCGACGCCTTGGTGATCTTCGGCATCACCGGTGATCTTGCTCGGAAAATGACGTTTCGCTCGCTCTACCGATTGGAGTTGGCCGGTCAGCTGAAGTGCCCCGTGATTGGGGTGGCCAAGGATGCTTGGTCAAAGAACCACCTGGTCGCGGCTATGCGCGAGGACCTTCAAGCGGCAAGCGAAGCGCCAAATGAGAAGGTATTCGACAGGCTCGCTCGTCGACTGAGCTATCTCCAGGGTGATTTTGCCGACCCTGCCACCTACGAGGCTTTAGCAGTCCGGCTGAAGGGGAAGGTCAGGCCGCTTTTCTATCTGGAGATCCCTCCTTCACTCTTCGCTCCCGTCGTGGCAGCGCTTGGCCAAGCCGGTCTTACGCCAAACGCGAGGGTGATGATCGAGAAGCCCTTTGGACATGACCTGCCGTCCGCGAGGACTCTCAACGACCAGCTTCATGACGTGCTCGATGAGGATCAGATCCTTCGTATCGACCATTTCCTCGGCAAGCAGCCCATCTTGGACATCCATTTTCTGCGTTTCGCGAACGCGCTGTTCGAACCGGTCTGGAATCGGGAGCACGTCGCAGCGGTGCAGATAACCATGGCTGAGAACTTCGGCGTAGACGACCGGGGCGCCTTCTACGACGCGGTGGGAGCACTTCGCGACGTAGTGCAGAACCATCTCCTCCAAGTGCTCGCTCTCGTCGCGATGGAAGCGCCGGCCGGCCCGGGCTACAGAGCGCTTTGGGACAAAAAGGTCGACGTCTTCCGAGCAATGGCCGACGCAAACCCGGCTCGGTGCGTTAGGGCCCAGTACCAGGGGTACCGCAAGGTCGAAGGTGTGAAAAGAGGCTCGACGACGGAAACCTACGTTGCGCTTCGCTTGGAGGTTGACAACTGGCGTTGGACCGGCGTGCCCTTTTTCATCCGCGCCGGCAAGGCGCTCGGCGCCAGAGAGACCGAGTTCCGGGTGATCTTCCGGCGCCCACCGAGGTTGGCCTTCCTCGACGAACCCAAGCCTCTCGATGCCAACCATCTGATCTTCCGCATCGATCCCGACCCGGCTTTGCGTATTGTCATGCTCTCCAAGGACACCCAGGGGCGAGCTTCACGTGAGGTGCGCCTGGATATGGACTTCGCCGCCGAACTCGGCAAGCCCCCGGAGCCTTATGAGCGCTTGATTCACGATGCGCTAGTCGGAGACCGTTCCCTTTTCACCCGAGAGGACGCCGTCGAAGAGACCTGGCGGATTCTGCAGCCACTCGTGGACAATCCACCGCCTCTTGTGCCTTACAAGCCCGGATCGTGGGGTCCGCAAGCCGCGTACGAACTCCTTCGCGGCCATCCTCCCTGGCCGGTGCCGTGGCTGCCAGCGTGAGGAGCACCCTAATAATGGGCCGGCCTTAAGGCTCACTCACCAATCCAGACCACCGGCGTCCTCATGGTCCGCGCTACGGTTCGCTCGGGCCCTAAGGTGAGTCTTTGGCCGCGGCAGATCGTTGTCGTCGACGACATCCGGGGGCTAGCACAGCGCTCATCTCACAGCACGATCGTGAAGACGAAAACGCCCGAGGCGGTCAAAGCCCCCCCCCCAGAACAGAGACGAAACACCTCAATTTCCTCAGTCGGGCAGTTACCTCGGAGTGATGTCGATACGGCCAGGCCGAAAGAGGATGGGGCCTCGATCACGATGAACGGACCGGCGAGTATCTTGGATTGTCAATGTGATTGCCAATTCGCTATCCAAGCAACACGTTCTTGCTGAGGCGGTCCGCCATGGCCTCGTCGGTGAAGGCCAACCGTTGGCTGGGTTCATTGACGTCGACGGCGTCAGAGCGTCTGCGGCAGATTTGCACAGCGCGTTTGCCAAGGCACCGCAAGTGCTTCATGCCTTTGCGGCCAAAGCCAACCCGCTTGTTCCGGTCTTGACCCTGGCACGAGAATGCGGATTGGGCTGCGAAGTGGCGAGCCCGGGAGAAATGGCGGTCGCTTGCGCTGCTGGTTTCGCACCAGATCATGTCGTGCTCGACTCGCCTGCGAAAACTCAACAGGAGCTGAGCCGCGCTCTCGCACTCGGCGTGGCGGTCAACCTTGACAACCTTCAAGAGATCGACCGGGTCAGGTCGATCCTGAGCGGCGAGCCAACTACTTCCATTATTGGCCTCCGCGTGAACCCACAGGTCGGCGCCGGGTCGATAGACGCCACGAGCACAGCGACCACGCACTCAAAGTTTGGTGTGGCTATGCGCGATGGTCACGCGCGCCAGCTGATCATGGAGGTGTTCGGGGCGAATCTGTGGCTAACGCGCCTGCATGCTCACGTGGGCTCGCAAGGATGTCCCCTCGGCCTCATCGCCGACGGCATCGCTGCCGTACACAGCCTCGCGCAGGACATCAACAAAACACTTGGACGCCGTCAAGTAACGAGCCTCGATATCGGTGGTGGTCTTCCAGTCAACTTCGAGGACGAGGAGATCAGGCCGACGTTCGGCGATTACGTGGCGCAACTCGAGATAACTGTGCCCGAGATCTTTGACGGCGAGTACTCCCTCGTGACCGAGTTCGGGCGGTCTCTGCTGGCCAAGAACGGGTTTATAGCCTCAACTGTCGAGTACACCAAGGATGCAGGGGGACGACGCATCGCCTTAACGCACGCCGGCGGCCAAGTGGCCACCCGAACGGTCTATATGCCAGAGGCTTGGCCCATTCGTGTCACGGCTCACGACTCTAAAGGAATCCTTAAGGACGGATCGCCCTTTCCGCAGGACATAGGCGGGCCTTTGTGCTTCGCCGGCGATGTGGTGGCACACAACCGACCATTGCCCGAGCTCGAGCCGGGTGACTTCGTCGTGTTGCATGACACAGGGGCTTACTACTTCACCAGCCCTTGGTATTACAACAGCCTTCCTCTTCCACCGGTTTACGGATTCGCCACGGCCTCGGACGGCACAGTCCAGTTTTCCCTAATCAGGCGTGCACAATCACTCGACGAGGTTGTGGCATTGAATGGGGGCGCTTTGAAGAACGCCCTCGTCGATGGCTTCGGGGAAGCGGGCGATTCCTCTCTTCCCGGTTCGCTCAACTTGTAGGTCGCTTAGTCTCGGAGTGCGCGCCGTCCCCTGTTGAGAGCGCCCCCCTACGGCCCGGGGCCTGTATCGACCACTCGCCGGGTAGTCGCGCCAGACCGAAGGCTTTGTGGTTTGCGTCGAGGCCGTCGTATACCGCACGGCAGCATTGGTTGGTTTTCAACTCTGGGCGCCGCCACGGCTTCACACTCGGGGCGAGTGAACGCCTGCGCCCAGGGTCGAAACGATCCGGGCGGCAGAAGTGATGAAGCGAGCTGATCGGTGCTATTGGCCTGAATCTGGCAAGAGGATCTCCGCGAACGAGCCCTTGTCGGAGCCCCAACCACGGGCCATCGCCGGGGTATCGCAGATGACAACCAGCTTGCCCTGCGGGTTCAGCACGATCGCACCACCCGTCCCCTGCCAACGCTCGACCCTTGCGATCGCGTCTGTGGCCGCTTTCTCGGTAGCCGTTCCGAGACGGACGCTGTCGTCGATCATGTGAGCAAAGCCGGCCTTGACGAACGCCTCCCCGTCACCTGTAGCCGAGACCGCAACGCCACCATCGGCGGCCCATGTCCCAGCACCGATTATTGGAGTATCGCCGACCCTTCCCGGGGGCTGGCCATCACGGCCTCCCGTCGAAGTAGCTGCCGCAAGACGCCCGTCGCTGTCGAGCGCTACGGCACCGACAGTGCCTATCTCTGAGCTCGACGCGACCGTGCCATGAGTAAGGAGACCGTCGTCGCGTCGAGCCAGACCGCATTCGGCGGCAAATCGGTCGGCACCCGGCCCAGCCAGGAGCAGAGCATCTCCCTGCCGGGCGACCGCCTGGGCGACGTGGATCGGATTCGCCGGCCAAGTCATTGCACAAGCCGCGCCTGCAACCTCGCGCCAGACCCCATCGACTAGGAGTTGGCCCATAACACCGGCGTCCGTCTCGACCTCTCCGGCTGTTGTGGGCACAGCGCCTCGCCCGGCATTGAACACCCCGCTGTTCTCCATGCTTGCAACGGCCGCGACGGCGGCCTCGAGTGAGGTACCTCCTCGAACCAAGACTTCCCAGCCAGCCCTCACCGACGCGCTAAGGGCTGCCGCTTCCCGGCTGCGAGCAGCCTCGTCATCGCGCGGAAGGCGCGTCCCTGCGCCCCCGTGAATCGCGATCGCAGGCCTGCCGAGCTCAACGGCTTTAATTCTCACGGCGTGGAGTGTGGGTGGCAACCGACGTCAGCTCCTGATTGGGCGATGGTCCGAAGGCAAGCTGACGCTTCGCAGCTCGGCCATATCCGTCTTACTACCACCCGGCGTGCGCGGCCACGACATCTGCCGGGACCTTGCTCTCTGCCACGTCGTCAATCGCTGCCCCACAATCTCCACGGCGCGGTCGACCTCTGTCGCCGCCGGTTGAATACTGACCCCCTATCACCGCTCTAAAACTGACCCCCCTCCCGAGGATCCACCACTTTCAGTGGTTTGGACTCGATCCTGGCTCGGCCGACATCGGCCCGAACGG
>Ga0302320_10016528_pt1 | contig 15065 bp, 6 predicted proteins | sample Bog_T0_3_FD_202130 | JGI IMG/M metagenome (GOLD analysis project Ga0302320, IMG submission 202130) | Peat permafrost microbial communities from Stordalen Mire near Abisko, Sweden - Bog_T0_3 | ecosystem: Environmental > Terrestrial > Soil > Wetlands > Peat | place: Sweden: Abisko, Stordalen Mire... | reverse complement strand
CACGGTCATGGCCGGCCAGCAGTATTATTCCTCTGTCGCCCAGCGCCTTAAGGCGAAGCTTCAGGCCGACCCCGCCGCCTTTGACAAGGTGCTCTCCGAGCGCGAGCAGGAGCTTCTTTGCCTCTTCGGTCAGGACATGACCAACGAACAGGTGGCGAAACGCACGGGGCTTTCGGCCAGCACGGTCAAGAGCCATCGGCGGAACATCATGAACAAGCTCAATCTCCACACGGCATCCCAGCTTGTCCGGTATGCCCTGGAGAAGGGCTTCACGTGGCTCGAGCCGCCTCCTCAACTCTGATCGAGCTTTGACTTCAGCTCTTCTAGGGCCGTTGCCAGCCTTGTCAGGAGCTCCGAGCTTTCCTCCTCCGTGGCCATGCTCGCCCGTTTCTCGAGCTGCTCGGCCATTTCCATTACCTGCCTGGCGTTGATCAGAGCTGCCAGCCCCCGGGTTCGGTGCGCCGCACGTTTCGTCGCTTCCGTGTCCCGGGATTCCGACGCCCGCTTAACGCTCGCGAGTTCCTCGTTGAGCGACTCGCGGTAGATTGCCACGGCTTCGGCGGCCATGGCCGGCTCCGCCCTGCCATACAGGGTAAAAGCATTGAAATCGAGTCCACCTGAAGCCGGTCTCGGCGCCAGGGCCACCGGTTCCGGCTGTCCGTTTCGCCGCGCCCGGACAAGCGCCAGCGCATGCCTCACCCGCTCCGTCTCGTAGGGTTTCAGGAGAAACTCGTCCATCCCGGCCTGCAGGCACCGCTCGCGCATCTCCTCGCTGTCGTGCGCCGTTGTCGCGACAATGATGGGACCCTGCCCGTCTTCCCTTGCGCGAATCTGGCGGGCGATGTCGCCGCCCTTCAGGCCGGGCAACTCCCAGTCCAGAAAAATGACCGAGAAGGGCTGCTCGCTCATCCGTGCGAACGCCTCACCCGCATTGTTTGCGATCGTGGGCGCATAGCCGAGATCGCGCGCGATTCCCTTGAGGACGGTCTGATTATAAACCTCGTCCTCGACAATGAGGACCGATCCCTCGCCTTCGCTTGCTGCGTTGACGGCTTCGGCCGACGGCGCTGCAGCCATCCGGCGCAGGAACATCCGGAGAAAGAACGTGGCACCCTTCCCCGGCCGGTTCTCCAGCCCGACGCTTGCATTCATGGCCGTCGCCAGGATGTTTGCCGTCGCGAGCCCCAGGCCCGTTCCAGCTACGCCATCCTTCTTGGCGTTGCTGCCTCTCACAAACTTCTGGAAGATGTAATCCTGATCCTTCTCGGGAACCCCCGGACCGAAGTCGGACACCTCGATCGTGACTTCGGCCATGTCCTCCCCGGCTTCGGTGGGCAGACACTCGACCTTGATTTCGACGGGTTTCCCCGGGGCATACTTGATCGCATTGACCACAAAATTGCTGACGATCGTGAGGATCTTGCCCTCGTCCCCCAGGAATCCGTCGGTGAAGTCCGGGGGGAATTCCAGGGCGATCCGATTGGCGCTTTGCGCCGCCGCGGGGGCATAGAGGTCCCTTATCCCCTCCACCAGCTTTCGCATGAGGAAAAGCTTCTTCCCAACCTTCACGTAACCGTACTCCAGCTTTGAAAAACCCAGGACCTCCTCGCAAACCCGTGTCAGGTGTTCGGTGGCGGCCTTGAGCGAGCGCGCCAGCTCCTGCTCCTCCGGATCCATGCGGTCCTCCCTCAGCCTTCGGATCAGCCCGCTCAGCCCAGCCAGCGGGTTGCGAATCTCGTGGCTGACATTCTCCAGGAATTCACTCTTAGCCGTGTTCGACAGTTCCAGTTCCCGTGTGCGATCGGTCACAAGCCGGTTCAGCCGAACGTTCAAGATTCGCAGCCGCACAAGCCTCCACTTGATGACTCCGGCGACGGCGAGCGCAAGTGCCAGTCCGTAGCAAACAAAGGCGGGCCAGGTCGTCCACCAGGGGCTCGGAACTGAAAAACTGTAGATGGCTTCGGTTCCCGTTCGTCCAAATCGGTCGAGGGACCGCGCTGCAAACTGGTAATGGCCGGGCGTAAGGCCAGTAAAGACTCGCTCAGGCTGTCGCAAGGGGGCCGACCAGGCCTTCTCGATTAATCCAAGGCGCGTTTGATAGGACAGGGACTCTTCCGTCACTCCGGCCGGATATGAGAACTCGATGTGGCGCGCCGTTTCGTCCCAATGGTATGGCCTCAGCTCCACGGAAGGCGGGGTCGGAGCCGGCCTCAAGGCGGAGATCTTGACGCCGAGCAGCCCCCGCTTTCCGCCGATCCAAAGCGTCTGCCCATCGCTTTCGATGGCTGTTAGGTCGCCAACCTTGTCGAGCCCAGGGACAGCGATCGGCTGCCAGGCGAATGCAGGGGAGGGGGGATTGCCCGCTCCCCTGGCTGGGGAGACCTTCAGGATGCCGAAGAGGAGAGATCCTTTCTTCCTCACGGCCCAATAGCCTTCATGGCTCGCTGCAACGCCGATGAAATCCTCAAGCCCCCGCGCAGGCTCGAAGAGCCCCCTTTCCGGCTCATAAACCAGGACATCCTCGCTGGTGAAAACGACAAGGTGGCCGTCGATCTCGGCCAAAACCGGCTGCTTCACACCCGCCTTCAATCCGGTCCCATTCACGAAATGCCCCTCCTCCCGGAGGATTGGATGCTGGTCACCCTGATCCCTCCAAGCGAAGGAAGTGATTCCGTCGAGCATAGTCGATACCCACACTTTCCCGTCCCGATCTTCGACCAGTGAGACGGGCGTATCGTTGACTTTGGAACCGAGATCCTGGACCGCCCAGCCCCCGTGAGGGGAGGGGAAGAGGGCCTTCAAGGCATTCCTTTGCAGAAAGATCAATCCATCCGGGTAAAACCGCGATTGCGCCACCTGCAGCACATCTTCCGGAATCGCCAGGACCTGTTCCGCCTCGGAGCTGGAAACCCGCCAGATCGTGCCCAGGCCACCCACCCATGTGCGACCCGAAAAGGCCGCCGCGTCCCAAAGGAAGCCCTGGTTCAACAGGACGGGCGCAAGTTCGGCCCCGAGAAGCCTGTCCGGTCGGCTCGCGAAACCGACGTTGTAGCAGAACTGCGGCGTGAGGACGTACGTCTCCCCATTCAGCGTAACCACCCGACGCACCCCGCCGCCTTCCAACCCGTTGCGCGAATCGAACAACGCCACACGATCCGGGGCATCGAGCCGGACAAACCCTGAGCCGAGGCCCGCCCACAAATGGCCTGCCGCATCCGCGGTGAGCGAGTATTCGCTGTTGTCGTCAACGCCCTTTCCGCCCTGCCAGTGCGCACGGACCGCGCCGTCTGGCGAGGCCAGAACCAGCCCGCCTTTGAATGTGCCTATGGCAACCGTGTCCGGATTCAAGACAACCGCCGTCACCGGCAATGTCCCCTGCAACTCCGCCGACAGCGGGGCGAGCCGCTCAAACCCGTTCATTCCGTCCCAACGGTAGGCGTCCTCGTCGATACCGATCAGTCCTCCGGCGAACCAGGTGACTGGCAGGCCCGGCAGATCCTTCTCGGGAACCACCATCCTTGGCGGCCCTTCGGCGCCCAACCGGAGAAGCCCGGCCCCGTGCTGGTAGATCAGGACACTATTGCCGTCCGCGAAAGCCCAAAGCTTTGGGGAGGCTTTCAGGGGCCAGGCCTCGAATTCGCCTGTGGCCGCCGTCCAACGGAGAACGGACTGGCTCGCCACCCACACCACTGTTTCCTCATTCCCAGGAGCCCCGTTGGGGCCGGCGATCCGTGTGCCCGCGCCGCCGGCCGAACGGGGACTGAGGACGAATACGCTCCATACATCCCCGAGTTCGGCTTTGGCAGCCGTGGCAGCCTTGCCCGTCAGCGAGGTGAATTGCCATTGCCCCGATTCAGTCCTGTCGGCAAACCCCAACAGATTGGACGCCCCGACGTAGACCCTTCTTCCCGATTTGCCTGCGGCCAGGGCGCGGAATGCGTACGCCGGCGGCGTTTCGATGATCGCCCACCGGTCCCCATCATAGGCTGCCAATTGATCCGCCCCCACGAGGAGCGAGCCGCCACCGGTATTCAGTACGGACAGCACGGCTCCCTGAACCTGAGCTGCAGGGGAATCGTAGTAAGTTGTGACCGGGAATCCGGCGCCGGACGGCGTCCCGGCTGCCAACAGCCCAAGGACTGAGGTCAGGATCGTCGGGGCGCGTGCCATGGTGCAATGTTGCCGCGACTCCCGGCACCATACCATGAGAATTCTTCATCTTCCCGGGGTAGTTTCGTACCCCTGCAGGGGTATGAAGCTACCCCCAAAAGGGGAAACGGGGCGCTTGTGGGGTCCTCACCCCAAGTGTGAAAGTCTAATTCAGCGAAGAAGCATCACGCGAACTTCACCAGAGAAGAGCACCGTTCCCAACCGACTCCAGCATGAAACCGATTACCCACAGGCTTGTTCTCATAGCCGCCGCAGTGCTGTCCGCCTGCCTGCCGAGCGCGGCGTTGTGCCAGCCGTACTCCCCGGCGGTCAATGCCCCGGCCATGCAGCCAGGATTCATCGACGGCACCCTCGCCCTTCCGCTGAATTTCAAGACCCTGCAGATCACGAACGTGACCGTGACGGTGGTGGAGACCGGCGCTACGTCCAAGGTCGACAAATACGGAGGGTTCCATCTGCCCGACGTCGCCCCGGGCACGTACACGCTGGTCGCCGCGGGCGAGGGATTCTCGAAGCTCCGGATCACGGACGTCGTGGTCAGGCCGGACAGGGGCATCATTCTCAGTCCTGAGATCATGCCCGTGGTCGTCAAGGAGGGCGAAGTCCAGGTCATGCAGGAGGTGGTCGTGAACGCGCAGAAGGACAACCAGGACATGGAGGTCCTGGAAAGGTACATCGTCGCGGATTCGAAGGCCGAACCCTTCATCGGCACCCCCAACATCGACCTTCCCCGGACGACGAACGACGTGCTGCCGTATTACATGTGGGACTCCAACCAGATCGAGGCCAGCGGAGCCAAGGACATCATGGATTTCTTCCAGAACAACGTGCCGATGAACACGAATCGCCTCACCGCGTTCAACGAGCCGACGGGCCAGCCCTTCAGCAACATAAGCATCGGCGGCCTTGCCGGAAATGCCGGCGTCACGAACGGCCAGCAGAATGTGCTGATATTGGTGAATGGGTTTCAGATGCCGAATATTGCGTATGCAACCGGCGTCTACGAAGCGAGCCTGAGCGGGATTCCCCTGGGGTCCATCGACCACATTGAGGTGCTGACCGGATCCGCCTCGGCCATCTACGGGGCATCGGCCGCGGGCGGAGTGGTCAATGTCGTCCTCAAGCACGACTACAGCGGCGCCGAGCTAGGCTTGACCTACGAAAACACCTTCAAGTCAGACGCACCGACGAAGACCGTGACTTTGAATGTGGGAGAGAACCTGGAAGGCGGAAAGACGAACTTCATGCTGACCTCGAGCTACCAGACGGTGAGTGCGCTCACGCTGCAGGATCGGATGAGCGAAATCATCGGGCCCTACCAGACGCGCTACTATCAAAACTACCCCGGCGGCGAAACCGCGTTTCTCGGCCTGACAAACGCCGCCGGCGCATTCACGACGAGCAGCGCCGCGTACCTCCCCCAGCCAATCATAACAAGCTCCACGGGTAAGGCGCTCTTCACGGGAAACACCGCAACGACGGTCCAGGTTCCGGCGGGATACCAGAGCTTCCAGGCAAACGGTCTTGCTCCGCTCCAGGCCAATGTCGGCAATTTCAACTTCTCGCACCCGAACGTGGCGGAGTATCTGAGTCTTGGCGGTGCGAATATGCCGCTGACCGGGGCGCAGACCGAAAAGGCGCTCGAACTGAGCGCCCGCAGGCAGATGACCCACTGGCTGGAGATCTACGGGCAGTTCGGGACGTCCAACGTGTTCAGTCCGCAGATCTTCGACGTGTCCTATTTCAGCTCGGTTACGGTGCCCGCGACCGCTCCCGGAAATCCCTTCGGCCAGGCGGTGAAGGTGACCGGCGTTGAATCGGGATCGCCTGGAGAGGCTGGAGCCACCTACGACATCGTTACCCAAAACGCCGCAGGCGGAGCGAAGATCAGCCTGCCCTTCAATTGGAAGGCGGACGTCAACTTCAGCTGGCAAACGTCGCTCACCGGGATCAACGCGCCTCTTGACATTTCAAACACGACAGCGCTTGCAGCCGCGGTGAACAGCGGGGCCGTCAATCTGATCACTGACGTAAGCAAATACCCGTTCAACTACAGCCCCTACTACGAGGCCCTCGACCTCACACAGAACACCTATGAGAATGATTTCCAGGTGAAGGCGGCGGGGCCCCTGATGAACCTTTGGGCCGGGGCGCCGACCCTTGCTGTGGGCCTGCAGCATCAGAAGAGCGGCAGCTCCTACGGATTTGAGTACCTGAGCGCCCCCGGCAACGCAACGACCGCGGGTGTCGCGACTACGGCGCTCCTGTCGGAGGTCATTTATATTCCGGGCGCGTCAACGGACGACGACAGCGCCTATGCGGAGCTGACCGTGCCGCTCGTTGCCAGGAAGAACGCAATCTTCGGAGTGAAGCAATTGGATCTCCAGGCTGCGGGCCGGATGGACACAATCAGCGAGGGCACCACGAGTCCTTCCACCGAAGCCACCATAACGAGCATCAGCAACGTGGTCACAAGCAGTCCCGCCCTCCTGACCGGGGCGGCCGAGCCGTACACGGGCAACGTCACGAAATTCAACGCGAAGAACGGCACGGTGGGGCTCAAGTACAAGCCGGTTGACGATGTGTTCCTTCGCGCCAGCTATTCCACCGCTTTCGTTCCGCCATGGTATGGCTATTTGCTTGCCCCCATATCCACTGGGACGATCACGCAGACAACCGGGGCCTATCCCGGTGTGCCCACGACGGCCCCGTGGAACTATTCGTCGATCACGGACCCCCTTTTGGGCGCAACCTACACGGTGCCCGTGAAGGGCGGCGGAAACCCCGGCGTGCAGCCGGAAAAATCGAAGGAATACGACTGGGGTGTCGTATTTGAGCCAAAATTCCTGAGCGGCCTGCGGCTGTCGCTTGACTACACGCGGACGACGAAGTTCGACGACATCATCGCCCCGGGAACGGCCGTATTGCTGGCCAATCCGGCCGCATTTCCCGGCCGGGTGGTCCGCGGAACGCCGAATGCCGGCCAGACGGTCGGTCCCGTCATCCTGCTTGACAACACCTACGTCAATGCACCCGAAGTGGTTTCCTCCTCGTACAACATCGCGATCGATTACACGTTCAAGACGGCGAATGCAGGGACCTTTAAGATTTCAGGCATTGCGAATTCATGGCAGCACTACCGGATCCAGTCGACCTTTGGCGGGGTGTTTGTCGAGGAGCTGGGCAATCCCAACACGTCGGCTACGGGAGTCGGGGCAGGTCTGGCAAAACTGAAGGCCAACCTCAGCCTGGATTGGGCAAAAGGCCCGTTCACGGTGGGCTGGAACGCCCGTTACGTCGGGCCCTACACTATCGGGTCGTTCATGGGCATCGGCGGCGCGGACGGGTATGAAGGCACCGTCAACGGCTGGGTTTCCGGCCAGATCTACCACGATGTCTTTGTCGAGTACCGCCTCGGCAGGGGCGCAAGGGGAAGCGCCTGGTGGAGGCAAGCGCTGGCCAACACCACCTTGCAACTTGGCGTCAAGGATGTTTTCAACCACGTCCCGCCCTACGACGCCCTCGATTTTTCCAGCGCCAACATGCCGGTTCTCTACAGTGCCTATGGCGACCCGCGTCTCGCGGAATACCGCTTCAAGGTGACGAAAACCTTCTGAGCGCATTTCGATAAAACGACTGTCCAAACAAGTTGGCGGAGGACTTAAGGCCGCCGCCTTGCCCGGATAATGGATGGGCAAAACCCAAAGACACGTGAAAAACCTGCTTCTTGCATTCTCCCTGCTCGCCTTGACTGCGGTCTCCCGCGCACAGGATCCGGCGGCGCTGGCGCTTCCAGCTTCATCCGCCAAAAGCCCAACTGCCCCGCTGCCCATCGGTACGGTGGCTCCGGATTTCACGGCAATGGACGCTTCGGGGAAGGACGTGAAGCTCTCGGACTTCAATGGCAAGGTCGTGGTGCTCGACTTCTGGGCCACCTGGTGCGGGCCGTGCCTTGCCTCTTTCCCGCACACGCAGGAGGTCGCCGCGAAATACAAGGATCTCGGTGTCGTCGTCCTCGCCTCAGGCACGAGCGACACAAACGCCCGATTCAAGGATTGGATCTCCAAGAACCAGTCGAAGTATCCGGACATGCGTTTCGTCTTTGACTCTCATCACGAGAACGGCTCGGCCGCATACGGCGACCGCGTTTCGAGCCACGTGTACGGCGTCCGGGGAATCCCGACGCGGTTTGTCATCGGGAAGGACGGCATCGTCCAGGCGGTGATCGTCGGCTACGAGCCCGGCGACCTGAGGCTCGAGGCCTGTCTTGCGAGGGTCGGCGTGCCCGTGGATGCGGTCACCCTTGCCAGCGCAAATCAGTTCGAGAAGGAGGCGGCCGAGAAGGAGGCCAAGGCCCTCGAGGAATTTGCGAAGTCCGCGCCGGAAAGGGCCAAGGCCGCCGAGGAGGCGAAGAAGCCGATGCACACGGAGTTCGGATCCCTGAAGGCAGGGGACGCGATGCCGCAATTCACGGTTACCGGCGCCGATGGAAAGGCGCTTTCCCTTTCCGACTGCGCCGGAAAGACAGTCATTCTCAGTTTTTCGTTTATCCCGACCGAGGCCAGAATGAAGGCCGCTGTCGCAACGATGGCGCGCCTCTCAGCCATTGCAGCCCGCTACAAGAACCAGGGCGTCCTGGTGCTGAACATATTCACGCAGACCCCCAGGGATGATTTTGACCACTGGGTCGCCGGGCATAAGGGCCAATTTGCGTTTGTCGACGCGCACGACCCCGTCGGCCGGCCCGCAGCGGGCTCGGGCGTTAAGTCGCTGATCATTTTGCTCTCCGGAGTCAAAATGGTCAGGCTGCCCGCGGCATTGGTCGTCAATGCACAAGGCAAGTTCGTCGGCTATGCCTACGGCGACAATGCGACTGGCGACGGGCTGGCCATGCTCCTGCAGCGATCGGGAGTGAAGCTCGCCCCGGACGACTTGCCGAAGACGGAAGCCGCCAATTGATCTGAGCCGGATTCCGCCTGGACAGCCCCTTCCGACCCGGGCACCCGACGCAAAGGATCACCCTCCACCGCCCCGCTTCGCCGTTCAGACCCATGAAAACTCTCCGCCTGCTCCTGCTCGCCGCCGCCTGCGCCCCGGTCCTCGCCGCGCAACCTCTTGCGCCGGTCGCCGCAACGGATGCGGACGCCGATTACGCCACCTTCGAAGCGCAGCACAAGGCCACACCCCCGGCCCCGGCGAGGGAAATGGGCCGCCTGAAATCGCTGCGATGGGCCGACGCAAGCCGCCAGAAGGTGCAAGCGACCGGGCTGGCTTTCTACGAGAAGCACCCCACGGACGCACGCCGCTGGGAGGTGGTGATAATCCTGACCGACTACGCTCCGCTCTATGTAAAGGAATTCGGCCCCGAGGCCGAGACGAAGGGTCTCGCCGGGGCGACTTACGACGAGGCTGCGAAGGCTGCCTGGGAGAAGAAGTCGGCCGAGCTCAGGCAGGCGCTCCTTGCCTCTTCCGATGCCACGCCGGCGCAGAAGGAGGGCGTTGCCTGGACGATCTTCGCCCTTGATTTTCGTGCGATGTCCGCCGCAAAGGCCAGGGGTGAGCCCTGCGACTTCGGTGTTTTCCGCGCGCGCTTCGAGGCGCACCTGGCGAAGTTTGGCGACCTGCCCACAATGTCGGCGCGCGCTGCAGACTACCTCGGCGCGCTTGAGGCGAAAATGCCGGGCGCCTCTGTCGTCGAATGGCGGCGTTACCTCGATTCCCCCAACGCAGCCCTGCGCGAAACCGCCCGCAAGAAGGCGGCTGAGGCTACCGGATCCTTCGAACTGGCCTTTGCCGCCGCGGACGGCCGCGCGGTCGATGTCGCCAAGCTCCGCGGAAAGGTTGTATTGGTCGATTTCTGGGCGACCTGGTGCGGTCCGTGCAAGGCCGAGCTTCCCAATGTGGTGGCCAATTACAAAAAATACCACGACAAGGGCTTTGAAGTCGTCGGAATTTCGCTTGAGAACGCGAAGCTGGCGGCCGGCGACTCGCCCGAGGAGCATGAGCGCAAGCTGACGGCCGCCAGGCAGGTTCTCCTCGATTTCACAGGGTCGCACGAAATGCCCTGGCCCCAATACTTCGACGGCAAGTTTTGGAAGAACAGCGTCGCCGCCCAACACATGGTCAACGCGATTCCTGCGATGTTCCTGCTCGACAAGGACGGCAGGGTGGTCTCGACCAACGCCCGCGGACCGCAGCTTGAGGAGGAGCTCAAGAAGCTGCTCGCCCTTTGACTCGTGAGCACGGCGCACCGTATAGTCTGCCCATGAAAACCATGCGCGCCATTGCGAAGCTGAAGGCAGGGCCGGGCCTTGCGCTCATCGAGGCCCCCGTGCCCGAGCCGGGTCCAAACGACGTCCTCATCCGGATCAAGAAGACGTCGATCTGCGGAACGGACGTGCACATCTACAATTGGGACGCCTGGGCCGCGAGGACGATCCCCGTGCCGATGATCATCGGCCATGAGTTTGTCGGCGAGATCGTCCAGGTCGGCTCCAACGTCCAGACATTCAAGGGCGGCGAACTGGTGGACGGGGAGGGGCACATCGTTTGCGGGATCTGCCGCAACTGCCGGGCGGGCAGGCGGCACCTCTGCAAGGACTCCAAGGGGGTAGGGGTGAACCGCCCGGGGGCTTTCGCGGAGTATCTCTGTTTGCCGGCGAGCAATGCCGTCAGGGTCGATCCATCGATTCCCCTGGACGTCCTCTCCTGCTTTGATCCGCTGGGCAATGCGACCCACACGGCGCTACAGTTCGACCTCGTCGGCGAGGACGTCCTGATCACCGGCGCCGGGCCGATCGGCTGCATGGCCGCGGCCATCGCGCAACAGGCGGGAGCCCGGAAAGTGGTCGTTACCGACATCAATGCCGACCGGCTTGCGCTCGCCACGAGAATGGGCGCCACCCGCGTGGTCGATGTCTCCAGGGAAAATCTGACCGACGTCCAACGGGAGATCGGAATGAAAGAGGGCTTCGACGTCGGCCTTGAAATGTCAGGGAGCCCGAAGGCCCTGAACGACATGATCGACAACATGGCCCATGGCGGGCGCATCGCCCTTTTGGGAATCATGCCGGAGAAGGCTGCAATCGACTGGACCAAGGTGGTATTCAACATGCTGACGATCCGGGGCGTCTACGGGCGGGAGATCTACGAGACCTGGTACAAGATGCAGTCCCTGATCCAGCGCGGCCTGGACATCACCCCGGTGATAACGCACCGCTTCCCGTTCACCGAATTCGAGCAAGGCTTCGAACTCATGCGTTCGGGCAAGTCCGGCAAGATTGTGCTGAGCTGGTCTTAGTGATTGACGCCTGATTTTTGCCCGAGAACTCCCGGCGATTGAATCCGCACCAATGACGCCTTTTTCCCGCCTCTGTTTTGGCGCGGCCCTCCTGCTGGCTGCACCTTGCCTGGAACCCGGCCTTTGCGCGGCTCCCGGCTTTGCCCAGGCGGAGAGCGACCTGGCCCCCGACCCCGCGGCGCGTTTCGGCGTCCTGCCCAACGGGATCCGGACGCTTGTCCTGGCCAATCACGAACCCAGGGACCGGGCGAGCCTGCGCTTCCTGGTGGAGGCGGGCTCATTCAACGAGGCCCCCGACCAGCAGGGCCTGGCCCATTTTCTGGAGCACATGGCCTTCAAGGGCAGCACGAACTATCCGCCGGGGACCCTGATCGAACGTCTGCAGCGGCTGGGCATGCGTTTTGGCGCCGACACGAACGCCTCGACCAACTTCGACCATACCGTGTACCTGCTCGAGCTCCCCGACACCAAGCCGGAGACGCTCGCGGAAGGCTGCCGCATCTTTGCGGACTACGCCGGGGGCCTCCTTCTTCTCCCGGATCAGATCGATTCCGAGCGGGGAGTCATCCTGAGTGAAAAGCGCGACCGCGACTCCGTCGATTTCCGCACCTATGTTGCGGACCTGAACTTCGAGATGCCGGAATCCTTGATTTCCAAGCGGATTCCAATCGGGCTCGCCAATGTGGTGCAGAAGGCGACGCGCGAGCGATTCGTGGATTTTTATAACGCCTGGTACCGGCCAGAAAAATTCACCGTGATCGCGGTGGGCGACTTCGATCCCGTCCAGATGGAAACCTTGATCAAGAAAAGCGTCGGCGACCTGCAGGCGAGGGCGGCCGTCCGGCCGGACCCCGATCTTGGCACGGTGGTCTCTCCGCTCGGCCTCCGGGCCGAGTTCCACCCGGAGGCGGAGGCGCCGGCGGTGGAAATCGACATCCAAACCGTTTCTCCATACCGGAGGGAGCCCGACACCGCGGCGGTCCGGCTAAGGCATCTGACGCGCGACCTGGCCTTGGACATGCTGAACCGCCGGTTCCGGATTCTCTCGCGGGCGGAGAAGGCCCCGTTCACCGAAGCCGAGGGATCCGCATCGGAACAATTCAATTTCCTTCGGGAGGCCGACGTGCTGATCGTCGCCAAGCCCGAGGATTGGAAGGCCGCGATGGGCGTGGCCGAGCAGGAGCTTCGCAAGGCGCTCACCTTTGGCTTCCAGCCGGCCGAGCTTCAGGAGGCTGTAGCCAACGTGCGCAACCAGCTCGAACAGGCGGCTAAAGGCGCCGCAACGCGGCGATCGAACAGACTGGCGGACGAACTGTCGGGAACGGTGGTTCGAAAGAAGGTATTCACCTCTCCGACGCAGGATCTGGCCTTCTATGGACCCGTTTTGGACAGGATAACGGCAACCGACTGCCTGGACGCGCTGCGCCAGACGTGGTCGGCCCGGGGACGCGACATCTTTGTTTCGGGAAATCTCACGCTCGAGAACCCGGTCCCGGCAATCCAGGCGGCCTATGAGGCGAGCCAGGCGGTTGCCGTGGCGGCTCCGGTCCGCATTGAGGAGCAAACGTTTCCGTATGCCGATTTCGGTGCACCGGGGCGGGTTATGTCGGAGAAGCAAATCGAGGATCTCGGCATCACCGAAGTCGTCTTCGCGAACGGCGTCCGGTTGAACCTGAAGCAGACCGACTTTGCGGCAAATCAGATCTCGATGAGCGTGCGTATCGGCGGGGGCAGACTGACGGAACCGGCCGCGGCAAAGCCCGGCATCGGCAGGCTGGCGGCGGCGACCTTCCAGGCCGCGGGCCTGGGCAAGCTCGGAATCGACGACCTGCAGCGCGTCTTGGCTGGCAAGACCGTCGGACTCAGGTTTGCGGAGGGCGACGATGCGTTCACTTTCTCGGGGACGACCAATGGCGCGGACATCCTGCTGGAGCTGCGGCTGGTCACGGCCTATCTCACCGATCCGGGCTACAGGCCGGAAGCCTTGTGGAGCATCCGAAAGGAAATTCCCCAGGCCTATCGCCAACTCGAGCACACTCCGGATGGAGTCATCCAGACCAGGATCGACCGGCTCCTTGCAAACGGAGACCCGCGCTTCGGCATGCCGGCGGAGGCTGATCTTATGGCCCGCAATTTTGATGAGCTTAAGGCCTGGCTATCCCCGCAATTCGCCCGGGGCCCCATCGAGATCGCCCTAGTGGGTGATCTTGATCCGAAAGCGGCAATCGGGGCCGTGGCTGAAACGCTCGGAGCGCTGCCGCAAAGGGAGCCCAAGCCGGCCTTTGTCCAGGAGCGCCAGGTGTCGTTTCCATCGCTTCCGGCATCGGACCAATTCCAGGTGCAGACGGAAATCCCCAGGGGATTGATTTACCTGGTCTGGCCAACGACGGACGGTCGCGACGCACGGACAGCCCGGCGGCTGGCCCTGTTGGGACAGATTTTCAGCGATCGTCTGCGGCAGAAGGTCCGCAATGAAATGAGCGGGGCTTACAGCCCCGTGGCTGGGAGCATGGCCAGCACGGTTTATCCCGGGTACGGCTCGATGATCGCCCGGATCTCGGTCGACCCCGCGACAGCGGACAGGATCGCCGATGCGGTGCTCGCCATTGCCGGAAGCCTGCAGACCGGCGGAGTCACGGCTGACGAATTGGAACGGGCAAAGAAGCCGGCCCTGACGGAGATCAAGGAGTCTCAGCGCACGAACCGTTATTGGCTCGAATCCGTGCTCGCTCTCGCGCAGGCGGAACCGCAGCGGCTGGACTGGGCGCGCACCCGGTCTGCGGATGTCGCCTCCGTCACAAAGGCCGAATTGGATGCCCTCGCCACAGCTTACCTCGGCCCGGGCCGGGCTTTCAGATTCGTAATACTCCCTGAAAAGCCAGCCCAATGAAGATTACCTTCCCGCCTTTCTGTGCGGCGCTCTTCCTTTCCGTCTTTCTGGCCCCGGCCCTGCCGGTCGTTCGCGGCCAGGTGCAGGCCACCCTTGTCGCAGCCGACACGTCGATCCTACCCGGTCAGCCGTTCACCGTCGCCCTGCGCCTCGTGCAGGATCCCCAATGGCACACGTATTGGACAAATCCCGGCACGGGCTTGGCCACTTCCCTTGCCTGGGCGCTTCCGGCCGGATGGAAGGCCGGGGACATCCGGTGGCCGTCGCCCAAGACGATCGTCAATGATCAGGGTGCAGTGACCGGCAATGGCTACGAGGGGCAGGTTTTGCTCCCCGTCACGATCACACCCCCGCCGGATGCGAAACCCGGTGCGACGGTCGAACTGAAGGCCACGGCGGACTGGCTGATGTGCAAGGACGTCTGCATGCCAGGTGAAGCCGCGGTTTCGCTGACTCTGCCCATCGCCTCCAGCCCTCCGAAGAAGGACCCGCAGTGGGGTGATGCGATTCGGGCCGTTCTTGCCGCCCTTCCCCGCCCCGATCCGACCTGGACGATCGCGACCACGCGCGATGGCAAGTCGGTCACGCTGACTATTGCTCCCTCCGGCTACATCGGCCACAAGCCGCACGACCTGCATTTCTTTGCCGACGACAATTACGTCGCCTACGAACTGCCGCAGGCCGTCAAGGAAGACGGAAAGAGAG
>Ga0302320_10016525_pt1 | contig 15067 bp, 12 predicted proteins | sample Bog_T0_3_FD_202130 | JGI IMG/M metagenome (GOLD analysis project Ga0302320, IMG submission 202130) | Peat permafrost microbial communities from Stordalen Mire near Abisko, Sweden - Bog_T0_3 | ecosystem: Environmental > Terrestrial > Soil > Wetlands > Peat | place: Sweden: Abisko, Stordalen Mire... | reverse complement strand
ATCCCGATCAAAATACGGCCAACGAGACAAGGTTGGCCGCTGCGGAATATGTTTCCGCAAAAGAGATTGAGAAACTTGCCCCTGAAACGAAGGCGATGGTCTCTCTGTTCGCTGGAATCATCCGAAGCACATCCGGCCCCGACCCAGAGACGGCTAAAATTGCCGTGCAGAGCGAAATGCACGAAGAGTCATGTCGTCTTGATGGATACAAAGAATCACTCAAGACAAGAGACAGGCAGAGCGAGCGCGATCATGAATTTCGTAAAAAACGGCTGAATCACGAGACGGCGCGTAATTTGCTCCTCTACATTACTTGCGTCCTTGGCATCGGTGTAGGGTTATACCTGTACGTTGGCAAAGACGAAAAGACCATTGGGAGCAACATCATCACCGCGTGCTTCCTTACATTGCTGGGCGGCAAGGCGCTTCTACCAAAAGAAAAAGAATAGTCGAAAGCCAATATACTTAATAATTCCCAGCAACGCACTATCAGGACATCACCCGCCCCGGGTAGCCCTCCCACCCATTCAGGTAAACTGGAATCACCATGCTCGACCTAGCCTTTGTCAGGGGAAACCTCGAGATTGTTGAAGAAAAGCTGTCCGCCCGCGGCGCTGACCCGGCCGCGCTGCTGGGCGATTTTCGTGCCCTCGACCAGAACCGCCGCGACGCCATCACCACCTCCGAGCGACTCAAAGCCCGCCGCAACGAACTCAGCCAGCAGGTCGGCGCTCTGAAAAAAGCCGGCCCCTCTACAAATGAAGCCGCCATGGCTCTGATGGACGAGACCCGCGCCCTCAAAGAACAGCTCGACAACCTCGACCAAACCGCCGCCTCTCTCGACGACCGCCTCCGCCAGTTGCTCTCCGGCATCCCCAACCTCACCCGCGACGAAGTGCCCACCGGCCGCTCCGAGACCGACAACCTCACCGTCAAAACCTGGGGCAACAAGCCCACCTTCGACTTCGCCCCCAAGCCCCACTGGGAGCTCGGCGAAGCCCTCGGCATCCTCGATCTCGAGCGCGCCGCCAAGCTCAGCGGCGCGCGCTTCGCCGTCTACATGGGCCAAGGCGCGCGCCTCGAACGCGCTCTTATTAGTTTTATGTTGGACCTGCACACCCAAAAGCACGGCTACACCGAGGTCCTGCCGCCCTTCATGGTCAACTCCAAGAGCCTCTTCGGCACCGGCCAGTTGCCCAAGTTCGCCGAGGACCTCTTCCGCTGTTCCGACGCCGACGCCGAGGCCGTCGCCCGTGGCGAGTTCAAGGACAACGACCACTGGCTCATTCCCACCGCCGAAGTCCCCGTCACCAACCTCTACCGCGACGAAATCCTCGACGAAGCCCGCCTGCCCATCCGCCTCACCGCCTACACCCCCTGCTTCCGCGCCGAGGCCGGAGCCGCCGGCAGAGATACCCGCGGCATCATCCGCCAGCACCAATTTCAAAAAGTGGAACTGGTCAAGTTCTGCCGCCCCGAGGAGTCAGACCTGGAGCACGAGCGCCTCACCCGCGACGCCGAAGAGATCCTCGAAACCCTCCAGCTCCCCTACCGCCGCGTCCTGCTCTGCACCGGCGACACCGGCTTCTCCTCCGCCAAAACTTTCGACCTGGAAGTCTGGCTCCCCGGACAGGGCCTTTACCGCGAAATCTCCTCCTGCTCCAACTTCGAGGCCTTCCAGGCCCGCCGCGCCAACATTCGCTATCGCCCCGCCGGCCTGCCCGCCGTGGCGGGTCAGGGCGGCCAGGGCGCAAAGCCCGCCGCGGCGGGCAAGGGTAAAATTGAGTTTGTCCATACATTGAACGGCAGTGGATTGGCCGTGGGCCGCACCTGGCTGGCAATCGTCGAGAATTACCAGCAGGCCGACGGCACGGTCCTCATTCCGGAGGCCCTGCAACCCTACATGGGCGGGCTCACCCGGATTGCAAGGGAGTCCTGATGGAAACCGAAACTCTCAGTCACCATGGTTCCAATCCCCAATCGAAGCGCGGCCTCCGGCAGATCCTCAAAAGCTATTTCTACTGGACCTACCCCCGCGGCGGCTTCCACTACGACGTCATGGTCACCCTGATCCTGTTGTTTGTCTTCATCACGCCCCACCTGTGGAACTACGGCGATAAAGTGGCATCCGTCGCCGGCCCTGCCCATCCCATCCAGATTGTCGGCGATGGCGGCCACGGCCTCGTCATCACGGTCCAGGACGCCGACGCCAATGTGCCCGTGAACGCCCCGCAGGACGTCGTCAAGAAAGCCCTGCGCAAGGCCATGGAACCCGTCACCGGAGATTCCGTTTTCGTCGAACACTGGGAAACCTTCACCGACAACCAGGGAAACCTGGTCTGGAAGGTCTGGGCCCACCGCTAAATTTCTCTTGCAGCGCCCGCCCGCCTTGGTTGAACGTCAAATTGGTCCCAGGACCGGGTGATTTTGTTATCGTGCCCACGAACTTGGGTGCCCCATCCTTTCGCAGTCTCATCGCGAAAGGGTGGGATACCACGAACCTCAATTGGACACTCGCCAACCCGCCACCAAACTGGGTGCCCCGGGTCTCGCATTTGAGACCTGGGAAACCAATTATCTACGCGGTCACGGTACTAGATAAGGATCTCTATGCGTAAGGCAACAAAACTCCTCTTCGCCGCATCCATCGGCCTGGCGCTCTGTTCCAGCCGAGCTGCCTGGGCCGCCGACGATCTCGACAAGGTCCTGCGCAAGCTCGACGACGCCGCGGCCCGCTTCCACTCCACCTCCGCCGATTTCCAGTTCGATTCCGTCGAAACCGACCCCGTGCCCGAAACCGACGTCCAGAAGGGGACCGTCTACTACGAGCGCGCCGGCGCCGGCTTCCGCATGGCCGTGCATATCCGCGAGGAAAACTCCAAGCCCGTCCCCAAAATCATGGTCGTCTCCGGAGGGGTCTTCAAGCTTTACGAACAGTTGCTCGACCAGGTCACAACCTCCAACAAGGTCGGCAAATACGAGAGCTATCTGGTGCTGGGTTTCGGCGCCAGCGGCAAGGATCTCGAACAGAAGTGGACCATCAAATACCTCGGCCCCGAAACCCTCGACGGCGTCAAAACTGAAAAGCTGGAACTGGTGGCCAAGGACCCCGACGTGCTCAAGCTCTTCCCCAAAGTCACCGTCTGGGTCGACCCGGAAAGAGGCGTGAGCCTCAAGCAGGTCTTTGAAGAGGGCTCCGGCCAATACCGCGTCTGCGTCTACTTCAACATCAAGGTCAACGAGTCTTTGCCCGGCGGCGCATTCACCTTCAAAACCGACGCCAAAACCCAATACGTCAACCGGTAAAGCGCGATTCCCGCCAGCGCAAAGAGGATCGGGAAACACTCGATCGTATACCGTGCCTCCGGCGCGCCCACCGTCAGCAGCAACGCGCTGCGCAGAACCATGTAGGCCAGCATCGCCGGCCACAGACGCGGCCGCAGCCACAGGCCCCCAGCCGCCAGCAAAAGATAAACCAGGTTCAGCGCCGCATAACCCCAGCTGATCTCCGTCTCCTCCGGGTGGTTCTCATACACCCACCAGTCCAGGTCGATGGGCAGGTTTTCCACCCGCGGCCTGAGCCACATGTCGGCCACCCGCCCCAGCGGCAGCCACAGATAGTAGCGCAGCGGATGCGCCGCGATCCGTTCCTCGGCCAGCCGGCCAAACCCCGCATCCAGCTCGGGCGTCAACTGCTGCCCGTTGGCGTTGTACTCGGCGGCCAGCGCCGCGGTCTCGGCATACTGCCGCGACGTGTCAAATGCCCGGCTGGGCAGCGTGTTCAAATCCAGAGCCCCATCCGGCACCTGCCACGAAACCTCGAAGGTGGAAACAAAATCCAGGCTCCAGCTCTTGAACCAGCGCTTCCATCCCAGGTTGGGGTCTTCGCCGGGGCTGGTGGCATAGCGCGGAGCCAGCGGCTCAATCACGTGGAAGACCCGCCAGTTGCGCCAGGTCCATGCGGCAAACGGCGTCAGCGCCAGCAGAACGCACACCAGCACCATGCGAGCCAGCTTTTTTGGGGGGGGAACGCCATCGCCCGTCTTCCCGCACCGCAGCCCTATGAGCAGCGCCGGAGCCAGCGCCACCGCCGCCAGCGCGCCATCCGGCCGCAGCAGTGCCTCGCAGGTCACGGCCAGCGTAAACCACAGAGCGCTCGCCCACTCCGGCCGCCTTATGAAACCAGCCGCCGACCATAACGCCAGCGCCAGAAAAAACAGCGTCAACCCCTCGCTCATCGGTTCCGTGGCGTAAATCGCCGTGAAGGGGCAAAGCATAGCCAGCCACAGCGTGCACTGCGCCGCGCCGGAGGCCAGCGCGGGCGGCGCGACGCGGCGCACAAACCCCGCCAGCAGCAGCCCGCCCACCAGGTCCAGCGCAATCTGCGCCCAGACTGCCGGCGCGTAGTTCTCCATGCCAAACAGGCGGAAGCAGAGCGCCAGGAACAGCGGGTAGCCGGGCAGCCGTATCAGGCTGGGGTCCGGATCCGTGATGGCATAGTGGCCGTGGAGAAGCAGGTTCTTGGCCAGGCTGCCGTACACCAGCGAGTCCCCCGCGACCTCAAAAAACTCCTTCAGCATCCACAGCCGCAACGCCAGCCCGGCGGCAAGCGCCAGCGCAACGGACAAGGCCGGACCCACGCCCAGCCGGCCGCAGCCCGGTTCCTGCCTGTCCGTCAATTGACTCTCGGGGGCAGCTTCCATACCATTCGTACTGTACAGCGTAAAGCATTCCCTTGCCTTGCGCCCACGGATACAGCGGTTCCCCAGTTGGCATATAGGGAAGGCGCCGCTGCCCTGGTCGTTCGCCGCGGCGAGCCGCCTTTCGCTGCACTTGAAACACCACGGAAACCGGAGAACCGCTCTAAACAAGCCCGCCCATGCCCGATAAACAGATATTCTTCGACCCCCAACGGAAGCGATGGAAGCGCTTGCGCCGCATCCTCGACATTACGGCGGTCGTTTCCACGCTGGTCCTGGCCGGCTTTATCTTCAACGTCCTGCGCCATCAGGATGCCCCCGAACTCCTGCTCCCCGCCCAAAGACATAACTACAAGGCATTGCCGGAACACCCCCCCCTGCTCCACGGCGCCCGAATCCAGCGCCCCGCCCGCCGCAAAACCAACCGCAAGCCCTCTGAGATTCCCCTCAACACCGGCGAAGGTCTGCGCGCGGCCTACTATACCCCCGGCGATGTCGCCAGCTACTCCTCCTTCAAGGAGCATGTCCATCAAATCGACATGCTTTTCCCCGAGTGGCTCCACGTCGACGCGTCCAGCGCAAATCTGATGGCCACCAACGGCGAAAACGTCGAGTACGCCATCGTCGATGGCGCCGCCGTCCACGACCCCGACGAGCAGAACAAGATCAAGAACGTCATCCAGAACGCCAAGGAAGATACCGAGATCTTCCCCCATCTCACCAATTACAACTCGCAGTCGCGCACCTTCGACGCCAACTTCGGCGCCGTCCTCCACGACGCCGCCAAACGCGCCGCCCTGCGCGACCAGATCGTCCGCTTCCTCACCGCCTTCCCTGAATATCGCGGCATCTCCCTGGACTTCGAGAACCTGCCTGAAAACGCCTACCCGTTCTACATGACCTTCATCCAGGAGCTCTACGCCGGCCTGCACCCGCGCAACCTGCGCCTCTACGTCAACACTTCAGCCGGCACCGACGAGGACGATCTGAAGATTATCGCCGCCGGCTCCGACGGCATCCTGCTCATGAACTACGACGAGCACCAGATCACCAGCGTTCCCGGCCCCATCGCCAGCCAGAACTGGTTCGTCGGCAATCTCCGCCGCGTCCTCAAGATCGTCCCCAAGGAAAAACTCATCTGCGCCCTCGGCAACTACGGCTACGACTGGGCCTACTCCATCCCCGATCCCAAAGACCGCAAACACCCCAAGCCAAAAATCATGGGCGTTGAAGTCCTGGCCGACTCCGACGTCTTCCAGCGCGCCTCCGACGCCGATGCCGATCTCGACCTCGATGACGACTCCCTCAATCCCCACTACGAGTACATCGACGAGGACGACAACGAGCGCCACGTCGTCTGGTTCCTCGATGGCGTCACCGTCCTCAACGAGCTGCGCGGCGCGCGCGCCCTCGGCCTCCAAACCTTCGCTCTCTGGCGCCTCGGCTCTGAAGACAGCTCCCTTTGGAGCGTCTGGGACAAGCCCAGCGCCGCAGATTCACCGCAAGCCCTCGCCGTCGTCCAGCCCGGCCGCGACCTCGACACCGAGGGCGAAGGCGACATCCTCCGCATCGCCGGCGCGCCCCAGCCCGGCAAACGCTCCGTCACCGTCGATACCGACGAGCCCGACCCCCGCAAAAAACTCATCGTCGATGAGCACATGGACACCTATCCCCGCACCTACACCATCGAGCAATACGGCTACCATCCCAATGAGGTGGCCCTCACCTTCGACGACGGCCCCAGCTCCAAATGGACACCCAAAATCCTCGACATCCTCAAAGCCAAGGGCGTCAAAGCCACCTTCATGATGATCGGCAGCGTCGCCCAGGAAGATGTCGGCGTCATGAAGCGCGTGCTGCGCGAAGGCCACGAGATCGGCAACCACACCTACACCCATCCCGACATCAGCGAAATCTCCCCCCAGCAGCTCGACCTCGAGGTCAAGCTCACCGAGCGCCTCTTTGAAAGCAAGCTCGGCGTCGAGCCGCTCTACTTCCGCCCCCCCTACGACATCGACGAAGAGCCCAGCACCACCGATCAGGCCGCCCCCGTCCTGCGCATCCAGCAGTTCGGCTTCACCATCGTCGGCAACAAAATCGACACCGACGACTGGGACGAACACCCCCGCAAGACCCCCCAGCAGATCACCGACAGCGTCCTCTCCCAGCTTGAGCTGATGAAGACCCATCCCCTGCTCCGCGGCTCCATCATCCTCATGCACGACGGCGGCGGCGACCGCCAGCCCACCGTTGCCGCCCTCCCCGTCCTCATTGACGCCCTGCGCGCCCGCGGTTACAACATCGTGCTGGTCTCTGCCCTCATGGGAAAAACTACCGCCCAGGTCATGCCCCCCCTCGGCTTCTGGCCCCGCGTCCGCTCCTTGCCTGACTCGCTCGCCTTCTCCGGCCTCGCCATCATCGGCGAGTTCATCGTCATGGTCTTCTTCGTCGGCGACATCCTCATGAGCGCACGCCTCCTGCTCATCGGCATCCTGGCCATCATTGACCGCCTCCGCTGCCCTCACCGCAAAGCCTCGCCCGGCTACAACCCCCGCGTCGCCGTCCTCATCCCCGCCTACAACGAAGAAAAAGTCATCGTCCGCACCATCCGTTCGGTCCTCAACTCCGACTACCAGAACCTCCACGTCATCGTCATCGACGACGGCTCAACCGACCGCACCTCCGACGTTGCCCTCCAGGCCTACACCGCCGAGATTGCCGCCGGACGCCTCCAGGTCCTCACCAAGCCCAACGGCGGCAAGGCCGCCGCTCTCAACTACGCCCTCGACCGCCTCTCCGAAGACATCTACATCGGCATCGATGCCGACACCGTCATCGCTCCCGACGCCATCGGCAAGCTCATCCCTCACTTCGAAGACCCTCGCGTCGGCGCCGTCGCCGGAAACGCCAAGGTCGGCAATCGCGTCAACCTCTGGACCCGCTGGCAGGCCCTCGAATACATCACCAGCCAGAACTTCGAGCGCCGCGCCCTCGACCTCTTCAACGTCGTCACTGTCGTCCCCGGAGCCATCGGCGCCTGGCGCGCCGCCCCGGTCAAAGCCGCCGGCGGCTACCCCATCAACACCGTCGCTGAAGACGCCGACCTCACCATGAACCTCCTCGAACAGCGCTTCAAGGTCGTCTACGAGGACCGCTCCCTGGCCTACACTGAAGCCCCCATCGACGTGAAGGGACTCATGCGCCAGCGCTTCCGCTGGTCCTTCGGCACCCTCCAGGCCATCTGGAAACATCGCGCCGCCTTTGTCACCAACCGCGCCATGGGGTTCTTCGCCCTGCCCAACATCCTCATCTTCCAGATCCTGCTCCCGCTCTTCTCCCCGTTCATTGACATCATGTTCGTGGCCGGCCTCGTCCACTACGCCGTCGATCGCCACTACCACCCTGAAGCCGCCTCCGCCGCCAACTTTGACCGCCTCCTCGTCTACTTCGTCGGCTTCCTCCTCATTGACTTCGTCACCTCCTCGCTCGCCTTCTCCCTTGAGCGCCGCCACCTCGCCAACAAAGGCGACGGATGGCTCCTCTTCCACATCTGGCTCCAGCGCTTCGCCTACCGCCAGGTCTTCTCCTTCGTCCTCTTCAAAACCGTCAAGCGCGCCATTGACGGCAAGCCCTTCAACTGGGGCAAGCAGGAGCGCACCGCCAAAATGAGCAAAGCCACCGACGCCCTCACCGCCACCACCTGAGCCGGCGTCCATCCTCCCGGCAGGGCGGATTTACCACCAGCATGCCAGTGGTTGCCGCACCTGTCCTCAGCGCGAACAATCAAGACTGCCCACAACCGCATCCGGAGCAGCCGGAACCGCGACTTCCACCGCACCCGCCACAGCCACCGCAGCCGCCGCATCCACCGCAGCCGCCGCAGCGCCCCCTGCCATGGCCTCTGCCGAACGTCCCTGCACCAGCCCAAAAGGGGAATCCCTGCGCGTTACGCAAGGTGAGGGTTTGACCGTTTCCGGTAATTTCCCGGGCCACAACCGTGTCAACATCGCCAAGCTTCAACTTGGATCCGATGACTTCGATCTGTTCTCCCGTGGAGAACGTAACTCCATTCTCCGAGACATAAGCCGTCGGACCGACACGCACGTCGTACGTTTGCCCATTCGCGCGCAGGGTAAGATGGGTACTGGTCCAGCCCTCGTCTCCGATCTCGGTTACCTTCTCTACCGTGCCTTTTACAGTGGTTTCCGTGTTTGGGTCATACAATCGTCCGGCACTGCTACCCGCTTGGGCCAGTGCCGAACCGGCAAAACAGGCGACCAATAATGCCGTCAGGATAGGCAAGCTTTGCGTGACTCTCATCGCACTCCTCCACCTCTTACTGTTTCCGACTTCCCATAATACCCCTAACGTGATCTTCGGATGGCTGCCGGGTGCCGGGTGCCCAATCCTTCCGCAGTCTCATCGCGGAAGGGTTGGATCCCACAAACCCATCCACTCCTTCGCCGGTTCTCCCAAAGTCGTCGCCCCATCCCCACAGCCGCGCCCAAACGCGGAAAACAAACCTTAATCGCACCCTTCCACGCCGCCAACCGCCCTGGAACCAACTACATAGCACATGAAAAGCCGCGCTCCGCGACAACCCGGTTCAATTTCTGGCAACCTTTTGCTCAAATCCGGCACCATGCGTGGTGCCGATTTGCGAAATGCGGCACCATGAAAGGTTAGTTTTGTACAAAAACGCAACCTTCCAGGCAAACGTATGGGCCCCAAATGCAACCTTGTAGACCAACCTTTGGCCATCGAACATAACCTTGCAGGCAAACGTTTGCGCGTCTCCTCGCAACGCACCACAGACCCCTGCCCCAAACCCCAAACCTGGACTACAATCGATGGGTTATGGCTACCTCAAATCTCGCACCCCAGATTCAGCCGCGCTCGCCCCAGGGCGAGTTCGTCAATGAGCCCTTCACCAACTTCAAAACCCCTGAAAACGCCCGCAACATGCGGCAGGCGCTGGACTTGGTCTCAAGCCAGTTAGGCCGCGAATACGATCTCGTCATCGGCGGCGAGCGCCTCAAAACCGCCTCCAAGATCCACTCGCTCAACCCCCCCCCCCCCGCCCAGGTCGTCGGCATCCACCAGAAAGCCGGCGCGGAACACGCCGAACTGGCCATGGCCGCCGCCCTCCGCGCCTTCGAGTCTTGGAGCCGAACCCCTGTGGAAACAAGGGTTTCCCTCCTCCTCAACGCCGCCGCCATCATCCGCAAGCGCCACTTCGAGTTCTGCGCCTGGCTCACCTTCGAGGTCGGCAAAAACTGGGCCGAGGCCGACGCCGACGTAGGCGAAACCATTGATTTCCTTGAGTTTTATGCCCGCGAAGCCCTCCGCCTCGCCGCCGCCGTCACTCCCATCCAGTACCCCGGCGAGCGCAACGAACTCCACTACATCCCCCTCGGCGTCGGCGCCGTCATCCCCCCATGGAACTTCCCCTTCGCCATCATGGCCGGTATGACCGCCGCCTCCATCGTCACCGGTAACACGATCATTCTAAAGCCCTCCAGCGACGCCCCCACCATCGCCGCCAGGTTCATTGAAGTCCTTGAAGAAGCCGGCCTGCCGCCCGGCGTGGTCAACTTCTGCCCCGGCTCCGGCGCAACCTTCGGCAACGCCATCGTCGAACACCCCAAGACCCGCTTCATCGCCTTCACCGGTTCCAAAGCCGTCGGCCTTGAGATTCACGAGCTAGCCGCCCGCGCTAACCCCAATCAAATCTGGATCAAACGCACCATCCTCGAAATGGGCGGCAAGGATTCCATCCTGGTCTGCGCCGACGCCGACCTCGACGCCGCCGTCGATGCGGTCGTTGCCTCCGCCTTCGGTTTCAGCGGCCAAAAGTGCTCCGCCTGCTCCCGCGCCATCGTAGAATCAACCATTTACGACGTCTTCCTCGAGCGCCTCCGCGAGCGCGTCGCCAAGCTCACCGTCGGCGACCCGGCTGAAAACCACAACCTCGGCCCGGTCATCAACACGGCCGCCCTCTCGACCATGCTGGCCTACGTCGAAACCGGCAAAAAAGAAGGTCGCCTGCTCGCCGGCGGCCACGCCCCTTCGACTCCAGATGGCGGCTATTTCCTTGAACCCACGGTCTTTGCCGACATTCAGCCCAATGCCGCGCTCTCCCAGGAAGAGATCTTCGGTCCCGTCCTCGCCGTCATTAAGGTCCCCAATTTTGAGCAGGGCCTCGCCGTAGCCAACAACACCGAGTACGGCCTCACCGGCTCCATTTACACCACCGACCGCGGAAAGTTGGACCGCGCCCGCCGCGAATTTCACGTCGGAAATTTATATTTCAACCGCAAATGCACCGGCGCCATGGTCGGCGCCCACCCCTTCGGCGGCTTCAACATGAGCGGTACCGACTCCAAGGCCGGCGGCGCCGACTACCTGCTCCTCTTCACCCAGGCCAAGAGCGTCGCCGAGAAACTGTGATTCCTATTAAGTCGTTTACTATCAATCACTTAAGATTCTCTCGCAGCCCTGATAGGGTTGCGAGCGAATCTTCTTTCCGGTCCCTCCCATCCAAGATTGTGAAGGAGAACCCATGCCCAAGATTGTCCGGTTTCATGAACTAGGCGGTCCGCAAAACCTCCAGATCGAAGAGTCTCCCCAGCAGCAGCCCGCCAAGGGCGAGGTCCGTATCCGCGTCCAGGCCTCGGGCCTCAACCGCGCCGAGTCGGTCTACATGCGCGGCCGCTACTTTGAGCAGCCAAACCTTCCCTCAAGAATCGGTTACGAGGTTGCCGGCGTGGTTGAAGCCGTGGGCGAGGGCGTGGAGGCCGCCTGGATCGGCAAGCCCGTGGCCACCGTTCCCGGCTTCTCGCAGAATCGCTACGGCACTTTGGGCGAAGAAGCTGTGGTTCCCGTCGAGACATTGGGCGAATACCCGCCGAACCTCACGCCCGTCCAGGCCGCGGCCATCTGGATGCAGTACCTCACCGCCTACGGCGCGCTCGTGCTTGTTGGCAAACTAATGCCCAGGGACTTCGTCTCCATTCCCGCCGCCTCATCCAGCGTGGGCCTGGCCGCGATTCAGATCGTCCGCGACCACGGCGCCACGGCCATTGCCGTCACGCGCACCGCGGCCAAGCGCGAGGAGTTGCTCTCCCTCGGCGCGCACCACGTGATTGTCAGCGATGAGGAAGACTATGTCGCGCGCATGAAGCAAATCACCGCCAACAAGGGCGCGCGCATCACCTTTGACCCGGTCGCGGGGCCGGGCATCGAGAAGTTGGCCGAGGCTGCCTCGTACAAGGGCCACCTGATTGAATACGGAGCGCTTTCCGGAGCGCCTACCCCGTTCCCGGTAATGGCGGCGATGGCAAAGGGGCTGAACATCCACGGCTACACGCTGATGCAGGTCACGCGCGATCCCGCCGTTGCTGCCACGGCAAAGCAATATGTTTTCGATCGCCTCGCCGACGGCCGCTTGGTGCCCAAGATTGCGCGCACTTTCTCTTTTTCGCAAACCATCGACGCCTACAAGTACCTGGAGTCGAACCAGCAGGTGGGCAAGGTCGTCATCACGATCCCGTAATATCTGCAACTCCCGCGAACAAGTACCCAGGTCTTTCGCCGTGGTTCTCGGCAGCGACTGACCTGGGTGCTCGTGTTCACGCAGACACAGCTTGCGGGCTCCCAGCATCCTGCGCTTCCAACGCAATCGCGCGCGGAAACAGAATGTTGTTTTCCATGTGAATGTGCCGGTGAAGGTCCTGCTCAAACTCCTTCAGCCCGTTGTAAAAAGCGTGAAAAGTCGGGCAGGCGCCCTCCGGCGGCAAAAAATTCTGGCTTAGCCTCCGCATCTGGGCCAGCAACGCTCCTGCGGCCTCATGCTCCTGCGTCATCATGGCAATAGGATTGGCCACCGTGCCGAAGCACGCGGCGGGCTGTGTTGCGACCCCAGCGGATGCGCGCTCCAGTTTCACAATATAAGGAAAGAGAATTGCCTCTTCCTTGGCCAGGTGCTGGATCAGTTCCTCGTCCAGCGCTGCCAGCGCCGCTTGAATCTGGGGCAGCTCGGCCTTCGTATCGCCGTGGCGATTCACCACCTTCTGCGCCAGAATCGCCAGTCGTGGCAACTCGCTCTTCACGTAGGCGTGATGTGTGGCGACGATGTGCGCAATCAATTCCGCCATGGTTCTCTGCTGCCAATTCTCGGCGGTGGAAGCGGGTAGTTCGGCTGCGGACTCCAGCGCGGCAATCACCGCATCCACTTCAACATCGCGGGCGGCGCAAGCCTCAGCAAGCGGTTTGCGCCCTCCGCAGCAGTAGTCGATTCCAAAATGTTCAAACACCCGAATGGATGAAGGCTGTTCCAGCGCAATCTCGCGGACGGTCTGGGCTGTTGTGGTCATGACGATCTCCTTGATTCAAAGGATGAGGCAGCCGTTTGCGGTGCGCAGTGACTTTGGTCGCTACCCGTGGAAGCAACCGGCCAGAGCCCAAACGCATTAAACCGGCTGCTAAAATCCATGAGGGTGAGCATTCAGCGTTTTGACATTGTTGCGGTTCTCGCAGGCACGGGCTTGCTGGCCGGCCTCTCCGACGAAGAACTGCGCACGCTGGCTGCGCGCACCGCTCGCAAGCTGTTCAAAAACGGCGAACTGCTGTTCTCTGAGGGAGAGCCCTGCCACGGGTTGCACATCGTGGCCAGCGGCAAAGTGCGCATCTTCAAGAGTTCGCCCAATGGCCGCGAACAGGTGCTGGCGGTCAACGGGCCGGGAGAGTCGGTGGCGGAACTGCCGGTCTTCGATGGCGGGCCATATCCAGCCTCGGCCGTGGCCATTGAAGACACGCAAATCGCGTTCATCTCGCAGCGCGATTTTCAAAGCTATTGTCTTGAACATCCCCAGGTAGCCCTCAAAGTGCTCTCCGTGGCTGGCGCGCGGCTCAGGCGCCTGGTGGGCATCATCGAGGAACTGTCGTTTACCACCATCCGGCAACGCCTCGTCTCCACTCTGTTGAAGCTGGCCCAGGATGAAGGCGTGAAGATCGAGGGCGGCATCGAGATTCATCTGCCATCGAGCCACCAGGAGCTGGCCAACCAGCTGGGCACCGTGCGCGAGCTCGTCTCGCGCAACCTGATGCGGCTCCAGGCCGAAGGGCTGCTTGAGGTAGACGGCCGGCGCATTGTGGTGAAAGACATGAACGGACTAGCTGATATCATCCCGGCACTGAGGTTACTTCCCCGTCCCTAAGTCCAGGAACATGGTGATTGCCGCCGTGTGCGCGCCGATTGCCGTGCAGATGCTGCAGATCGCGGTGGTCATCCACCGGGAGTCTCTGACCTTCGATGAAAACGACCACATGTACGCCGGTTACCGGATGTGGAAGAACGGCGACTATGGTCTGAACCCCGAGCATCCGCCGCTGGTCAAGCTGCTGGCCACGCTGCCGGTGCTCGGCGAGAACCTTAGAGCAGTTCGATTCAGACGTGAAAGTGGTGATAGAGAAGGGCGCTTATTGCCCTGCCGGGCATAGGATCGAGCGGATTTCGGGAACATAGATTTCACCTCGTGCTAAGATTTTCACGAGGTTGATGCAGTTTATTCCACGCGGGCGCGTGTAAAAATAGATTCCTCAAGGGGTTTGATAGCCTCCAGAGTTGGCCCTCTGACTGCTACCCCGACCCTTTCTAGACGAAGTGTACCACAACGGCGGAAAGGGAAAATGCGCCCCTCTATCAATGCGTTGCCATCCTGCTTTTCACGGCTTGAAGAAACCATCAAACTGGGGCATCACGTCCTTGCGAACAAAATCGTATATCTCGATAAGCTCGCCATAGGGAACGATGATCCCTTCGGCTTCGTCCCCAAACTCTATCCCAACCTTGACCGGTGGCTGGAGGTGAACCTTACCCTTCGCGGCAAGCGGGAAGCGCATTACGCCGCTGTTATCCGACCCGCTGTCGATGGGCGGCATATCGGATGGACCAGCTATCCAAACCTGGACCTTGGTCACATAAAACGGAATCCGACGATGTTTATCAATGTTCCAGAGCCGGTGCAGGCGCCACAATTTCGTCGCTTCGTAAGCTGGCCCGTTGTGGTATGGCTGCAAAGACTCGACGATGGCAACGGCTGGATCTGGGATACCCTTCACGGCGTTCAAGAAGTCTCTCCGACCGTCACTAGTGTTCACTCCAATGATCGGAAAAGCAGCGCGGTCATTAGGAACTCCCCCATTGCAGTGGGTAAGCGCGGTTGCCAGGTGATCGAGGGAACCACGGAGACACGAAATAAAATCTCCGAGGATGGGTATTTATCTGACTAAGGTTACCCCAACATCTTGTGGTTTCACAACTTCTGGGGCGACCTGGGATTTGACCAAAGACTTGTAGGGAGCCG
>Ga0302320_10016524_pt1 | contig 15067 bp, 11 predicted proteins | sample Bog_T0_3_FD_202130 | JGI IMG/M metagenome (GOLD analysis project Ga0302320, IMG submission 202130) | Peat permafrost microbial communities from Stordalen Mire near Abisko, Sweden - Bog_T0_3 | ecosystem: Environmental > Terrestrial > Soil > Wetlands > Peat | place: Sweden: Abisko, Stordalen Mire... | reverse complement strand
AAACTCGCCAGATGCCAGTGCACCAGCGGTCGAATCTGTCTTGAAAGCCACTGGAGTTCGCTCGGTACCCAGAACCTCCAACGGCTTCGTTCATGAGAGACAGAGGACAACAGTCGCACCTGAAAACCGAGGTTAGCCAGATACGGAAAGCTTGTCCATAAAATGAGTGAAACGTTCGCTTTTCGATCAACTACGTAGACTTTCCCAGCAATCAGTAGGATTCGCGTACAGGACAGCGACTGCATTTGTCCGGCAAACCGACAAGATCAGCCGAGCTTTCTTATCACAGTGACAATTCGGCCGACGACCTCGGCATCGTGGTGGTAACGCAAATGTTCGGAACGACGGAACTGCTGGGAGTAGGGATGGATGACCAGTGTCCCATTCTCGATGCCACAACATGCACACAAGTATGTCCCGTTGCGCATTTGGATTACATACACCGGCTGTTGCCATGCCGGTTTCGACGTGAAATGGATTGGCCTCTTATCGCGGCGATTCACCAGGGCAAACAGCCCGTTGGCCAGGCAAGGATGAAGGACATCATATTCGCCGCCGATCCAGAAGAAGTCGTCCAGAGAAGCGTCTTCCAGGCCAGACAATGGCCCGATGGATTCTCGCAGGAAGAACGGAATTTCCTCGCATCGTTCAAGCATCTGCTCAAGGAATTCGCTCCGCCCTGGCATGTCGTTGTCGTCCGAATTTTCGAGGGACTCCATGTCTAGCACTCTGCGAGCGAGATGGTCGGGTATTGGCTCCGTGCCGGCTTCTGCTAAGACAATTCCAATCGTCTTCAGAAACACGTGGAACTGCAAACCGCAGAGCGAGCAGAGCGTAATCGCCTTGTGTAAGTGACGCGGCGGCGCGTTGAAAAGCTCGTAATCGCAGAGAGAACTGGGAGAAACTAAATATCTTTCATCCCCAAGCAGACGTGCAATGTTGTGACTCATTCTCGCAACCTCCCGCAGAGACAGACCGAGATTGGCGCGTGAGGCGCGAAGGAGTTGGCCAAATTTCTTGTCCGTGACGAGCGGTCGCGGTTTCCAATGTTTTGCAAGGCCCTTTGGAACGTCCGGCTGCTCGGTCTGAAGCATAGGGCGAATTTCGAGATCCACAACGCCTAGAATCCGTGCCTCGCGTGGAACTTTCAGTTCGACTTGGGCATAAGAGAGCGACGTACCGATGGGAACGATGATCCCCTTTTCGACAACACGCAAGCGGCAACAAAAGAGCCCCTTGTTGTGCTCGATCAGAAATATTTGGGTGGACGTTGCGCCATTTGTTTTAGGGATACAACCGTTCGAGAATCTTGGATTCACACGGACAATACTTCCGGGAATCAGATCGGGGGAAGCCAGCGCATCTCGGCGTCCAATCTTTGCGTACAAGAAGCCTCCATTACCGATTTCAGAGAGGGAACGAAGTCGCCTGGGAGCAGTGACCTCCAGAAGCTGTGCCAGAGGTGCAATCGGAGGCGCAGAAGTGCTGCGGGCGCGGTTTCGGAACCAAGGGAACCATGCTTCAGCATCTACCAGAGAGGAATCGAGCAGCATCGTGCGCTTTGACGGCAGGAGAACCTGCAATCGGGGAATGTCTTCGAGGTCACATCCCAACACGCGCAGCCAATCAGAGAACCGGTAGCCGGAGGTCTGACTGAGCGCAAACACCTGATGAAGGCTTGGACTGAAGGTCCCCAGCCGGAATTCATGGTACAGAGTGTGGGGAAGGAAGTAGGTCGAGGAACGACCGAATCGTGCCGCAGATAGTTGGGAGATTTGAGAGAGTGTGAGGTGTTTGCTCGCGAGGACGGAACGGACTCGCTCGGCGAGGTCGGCGCCCCTGGCGGAATTTGGTTTGATGCTCACGTAAGCCTCTGGCTATGTTTTTCCCGCGAGGCGTGCGTGTTGCGCGTCAGGTCTTGCTGCAGTAATCCTCGTACGCGGACGGTTGTCTGAAAAGTCACGAATCCAGACCGCGTCCAAACTGCAAGCTCGCAGAGATTCGTTCGGTATAAATGCGAGTTCGCAAACGTGTCATAAACATTTGTAACCTGTCCCTGATCGGGGACAGCTGGGCCGGAACTGCTGGGAAACAGACGGTTCTAATGAGGGAGTCGAGAATGCATCGGTTTGAGGGCTGGCCAGGATCGAGGCCAGACACGATGAATGCCGTCAACTACGGCCAGTAGCAGGCACTTTGACGCCAACGATAAGAATTCCGTTTTTCACAAATAGTCCATTAAGCCTGTGGAAAAGGCTCAAAAGTGCGGTAACATAGCGCAATTCCGAGGTTGTAGTGCGATGTTGGCCCCGACATCGGCCACGGATGCTGGTAAGCGGCTCAGAGCTGCGCGGAAACGGTTGCGCCTGTCTACGCGCGAAGTAGCGGACCTCAGTCGGGAGATCGCGCTCAAGAATAACGCTCCGGACTTCTTCATCTCTCGCACTTGGCTATGCCGTCTCGAAGCGGGAAAGCTCAAACTTAATATCTACAGACTTCAAAGCTTGAGCCTGATCTATAGGCTGGGCCTCGACGAGATTTTGTCCTTCTTCGGCATTGACATGAACGATGCTCGCACCGCGCAGCAACTCGTGGGGCTACCCCACACCTATCTGGTGACGCCAACGCTTGGAGGCGCTCAGAGCACGCTCGTGGCCCCGCTGGAACTCCGAGAGAAAGTCGACTTCGCGAGTACCAACTTGGTCTCGCGGATGTTTGAGAGCTGGGGCGAGATTCCGGTTGCACTGCTCCAGCACATGGACTGGCGGAACTCCCTTTACGGATATATCGGGATCGAAGACCGCACGCTTTACCCAATGCTCAGGCCCGGTTCGTTTGTGAAGATCGACTCCCAGCAGACGAACGTCCTACCTGGCGGCTGGCACGACGAATTCGAGCGGCCAATCTACTTTGTGGAGCTTCGAGATAACCTATATGTGTGCTGTTGGTGCGATGTGAACGGCAGCCAGTTGGTGCTTCTCCCCTCGGCCCAATCTGGAAAGAAGTCGAGACAGGTTCGCTACCCAGGGGACGCGGACATTGTCGGTCGAGTCACCGCGGTCACGATGTACATTGCAGAGATGCGGTAGTTTAGCGCAAAGGGTTTGCCTCTTCCTTGCGACGGGTTTGGCCACGGTGTTGACGCGTGCTCACGACTCCGTGCTCCTTGACCAAGCATACTTCCGGGCCGTGGCTAATCTTCGGAGAACTGGGAAACGGTTCGAACCCGACTAAAAGGTCGACATTTCGCTTATGGCAGTATAGTATCTTTAAATGCGTGCCGCCGTGGTTGACCTCTTCTGTGGAATTGGGGGACTGAGCTATGGGTTCAAAAGAGAGGGTTTTCAAGTTAAGGCGGGCGTTGATTCGGACCCCACTTGCAGATTCGCGTTTGAGACAAATGTCGGGGCGCCTTTCCTAGCGCAGGACATCCGCAAGCTCTCCGGCTTACAAGTCTCGAGACTTCTTGACACCGCGAAATGTGACTACCGCGTTTTGATCGGCTGTGCTCCTTGCGCTCCATTCTCGCTGTATACAAGCCGGTACCGGAAAGCAAAGCAGCGCGACACCAAAAAAAAATGGCAGCTTCTCAAGGAGTTTTCGCGGCTCATCCCCGCAGCGAAGGCCGATGTCATCAGCATGGAAAATGTCCCTAGGCTTCGACACCATCCGATTTTCCGTCAATTCGTCGCCGGGCTTCAGCGAGCGGGATATACCGTGTCGCATTACCATGTTCGCGCCGATCACTACGGGGTTCCGCAGCGACGGTCGCGCTTAGTTCTGTTCGCGTCGAAGTTTGGTAAGGTCGAGATGGTCGCGGAGACTCATCGCGATAGTCCCGTTACGGTCCGTGCCACAATCGGAAAGTTACCGAAAATCAAGGCTGGATTTCCGTGTCGCTCCGACCGGTTGCACGTTTCACGCGGCCTCACGCAGAAGAATCTATTCCGGCTTATGTCAACTCGGGAGGGCGGAAGCTGGCGGGATTGGCCCGAGAGCCTTCGGCTCAATTGCCACAAGAGGCATAAGGGAAGATCGTTCAGAAGCGTTTATGGACGTATGAGGTGGAATGCCGTCGGCCCGGTCATCACGACCGAATGCCTGGGGATCGGCAACGGCCGGTTCGGCCATCCAAAACAACATCGGGCCATTTCAATACGCGAAGCGGCCCTGTTGCAGACCTTCCCCAAGAAATTTAAGTTCGTCCCTCCACGCGAACCGGTCATCGGCCTTCACCTCGCAAGACAGATTGGGAATGCGGTCCCCGTCCGACTGGCCCAGATCATTGCCCGCAGCATTAAGAATCACCTAAACGCCGCAGCCGCTGCCGCCTCTCAACAGCGCGCTTCGCGACGATCAAAGCGGCGGCGACGGGATCTTTGAGAATTTCGCGCTCCCAGACTCGGATCACGCACCAGCCGTGTCGGCGCAGCCGGCAAGTCTGGGTTCGATCCCGAGCCGCGTTTCTCGCTATCTTCGCAATCCAGAACGCCTGGGACTCCTTGCGGAAACTTCGTCTGAGCGCTCTCATCCCACGCTCGACCAGCAGCCGCCCGTGCCAAAAGTCGCCATCGACGAACAGCGCTATGCGCGATGAGCGCAGGACTACGTCGGGGCGACAGCCAAGAATTTGGACGTGTGTCTCAAATCTGACATGCTCATGGCGCAATGAGTTTTGCAACCCCATTTCTGCCGCCGTGTCTTCTCGGGGCACAGCCCGCATGCGGCGCGATACGTCCGCTGAAGCTCGATTTATAGGCACCCTTCGCGACCTCAGGACGGATTGACGATATACGTGGCAGCCCCAGCCGGCATCACCATTGTCGGGTACCAACCCGTGGGTCTCTCGGCACCCCCTAAGTACATTAGTGCCAGTGCTGGGACGCCGTTGGCGTCTCCCCGAATGAGGGCGATCTCTGGGCCGCTAAGACGTCCCCGTATCCAGCCGCCCTCCGGGGGTTCTTGCTCTAGTCGGCGGGCATAGACGGGGACGGTCCCAGCGTACTGTTCGCGGAACGACTCCATTATCGCGCTCATCGCCCCCGGGCTCCATCGGCCAGGGTCGCCGCCTCTGATAGGAATCATTTCGACCAGTTCAATAGCGTCGTCGAAAGGTATCCTTGTCGTTCTTCTTTCCCGGTCGGGCACGTCGATGGGGACACCGAGGTCAGCCAGCTTCCTCCTTACCTGTGTTGAACTGGTAGCATCGCGCTCGATGAAGCGCGGCGTCAACTGGTCGAGGTTGCCGCTATAGACCTGCAGGACAGAGGGCTCGGTTGCATTCGGACGTGTCGCTCGGCTGCGGGCAGCAATTCGGATCGGGACGTCCTCGCCGTTCTGTTCGCGTCGAAGAATCTCTCGCAGCTGCTCCTCGCTCTCGTGGATTTCCTTGAAGCGCGTGGCGAGTCTGCGCGGAAGGAACACACGGGTGTATGGCATGAGCGGCAAGCGGTAGCCGTACATTCGCGCGTGCTGCCAAACGGTGTCCATCTGCGGAGTTTGGGCTTCCCGGATATAGTAGGTCACAAGCAGGTCATCAATCGTCAGGCCGCGGCCGAGAATATTGCCTCCGACGAGAAAGTTCACGCGGGGCCCATACTGCGGGGCATCGGTCTGTGAGTTCACCCTAATGACCTCTGTCTGCCGGAGGGCCTCGTAAATGGAGGGTGCCAGGGCCCCGATGGAGGGCGCGTCTTGAACGGTTCTCCTCAGTTCGGCGTGGGCGGCGGCGAAGAGTCCGTCCGCCCCGGCCAAGTCAGCGCGAAGCTGGCGCCGCAGGTCATTAACGTGCCGTTCAATATGATTCGCAACCGTCGTGTGTTGGTTGATGCGGGGGCTCGTGTGGGAAAGATGGCTAAATCCCTTGTCGGGCCACGTCCCATCCTGCCGTTCCTTCGCCACCGCGGCTACGAGAAAAAAGTTGATTGATGCGGCGAGGCCTTGCGGAACGCGACGGCGGGCGATGGCTTGGGCCTCTTGGTCCGGAACGAGCACAATTGGAGACGCGGGGCGCGCTGCGTCGGGGTCAAACCCGGCGAAAAAGGCTTCGCCTCCGCAATAGCCTTCGCCGGGCTCAAGTAAAAACGTATTTGTTGGGCGGAGGCGTGATGTCCGCCTCAGGAGAAAGAGTAGATAGGGGGTCGCCGTCGCCTGGACGAGAATGCTATGTGGAAGAATTTCACTGATCGACTCTCCCTCTTCGTTGGGTGCAACATTTTCTACGACGCGCCTGTGAATCGTGCTGGGGATCGCCGGGGCGTTAGGGCGGCCCGAGGACCTCGCCGCGAGGGTTGTATCCGGCGTCGCCGCGTCCGCCTCGTCGTCGAAGACGATGGCTGGATAAGATGGGGCGTCGATCTGGCGCAGAAACTCGATCACCCTGGGAAGGTGGATTGCATCTTTTGCGCAGACCAATACTAGGCCCTCCTGGGCAACGTCTCTGGCAAGGTCTGCCTCTTGCCCCTCCCACTCGTACAGATCGTCCATCACTGTCGAAAGGACCCGCGGGCCGTCGAGGGTCTTGAATCTGTTCGCCGTCTGCTCTACTAATGCGAGGCTGTTCGCCGTGAGTACTACGACAACTCGAAATCCGTTGTCAATGCACAGTGCTGCCGTCAGGTTCATCGCCGCGGTCTTGCCGCTCTGTACTCGTCCGTACATGAGCGCCGTTGGCTCTCGCGTTGCGACAATGGGGTCTTCCGAGGCAACAGCCGAGCCGTTGATTCCAACCTCTCCGGCGGCGATATCCTGCTCGTAGGTCTCCGCAATTCTTCGTGTGAAATCAGCTGCTTGCCGTAGAACCGCATCCACGGCGACCTCGCTCATGGGCTTCGTTCGAAGTCCGTTTATAAGGTTTTGGCGCGTCCCCTGCGTTACTGGGCCGTTCGTACGGATGGGCATGAGCAGATCCAATTGAAATAATAGACTCGGAGCTCCGCAATGTCATCGAGCAGACGCCAGAAGGGTGCTCTTAGCTCATCCTCAGGCTGCCCACGTCATCGCGCTTTGGATTATAGACTGGTGCAGTCTTTCTCTTGCGGCTATCCGTATGACCAGGCGCTTCTTACCTACAGGCTAGAAGACCCGCGCCAGCGAGAATGCCAGCGCGGGCTTGGCGCTGGTCAATACTCGCTCGGCAAGTGGATGACGTTGTTGGTGAAGTACAGGGTGATTTCATCCAGCGGGAAATCGGTGTGCTCGATTTCCTTGGTGAAGACGATGTTGCTGTTGCCATCGTCGCACGTAAGCGTAGCGGTTCGGTCGGGGCGTACGGCGAGCTTCCAGACCTGAAATTCCTCCGCGGCCACAGCCTTGTTGTAGGGCTGAATGATCGCGATTTCGTCCAGAAGCCAATACGCTCCGCCGTGCTCGGCAACGTGCTGAGCGCCGTTGGTGTAGAGAACGTTGCGGTTGATCCCGTGCCGATACCAGTTCTCGCTGCCGGTGAACTGTGCGAGGTCGCTTTTACTGAGAGTCTTCGTCGTCATGTTGTGCCTCTTTCCTTTTGAGTGACCCCCGTGGCGGGGGCGAGAGAGGCAACAGGAACAGCCGCGCGGAAGGCGCGGCGTCACAGGCAAACGTGAAATAAATGAGGGGTAGCCCGTAGGGAATCATCGTTTATGTCGCGAAAGTGCCTTGACGCTAGCCTGCGGCTGTTAGGTTGACCCCGAACCCGTCCATGAGTGGGGAAACGGAAAGAGGCAGATTGGGTGACGAAGACGGCGCGGAGAGACGCGGCGAGAACAGCGGACGGATACGGAAACGGGCCGTGCCGTACTTGCACGGAACCTTTCATGTAAGATATTGAGCTTCCCCCTTTCTACTTTCAAGCATGGCTGAACTCATCTGGGACGGCAAATACGACGAGCACCGCAACAAGCGTGCGCCGGTTCGTATAGAGCTGCCTTTTCAAACCGTCGAGACCGTCAATGAGAGCGTGCAGGAGCGGCAACGCACGCTGGAGCTGTCTTCTTCTGGCCATGATCCGGAGTGGCGCAACCGCCTCATCTGGGGCGACAAGAAGTACGTCCTGCCTTCGCTCTTGCCCGAGTTTGCCGGCAAGGTGGATTTGATTTACATTGATCCGCCGTTTGATACCGGCGCAGATTTTTCGTTCACTGCTCTGCTCCCGAACGGCCCATCAGACGAGTCGGACGAACCTACATCTTTCGTGAAGGAACCCTCAATTCTGGAGCAGAAAGCTTATAGAGACACCTGGGCATCTGGCTTGGATTCGTATCTTCACTGGTTTTATGAATGTGTGACGCGTCTGCGCGAACTTCTCGCCGAGACGGGCAGCATATACGTTCATCTCGACTGGCATGTTGTTCATTACGCAAAGGCAGCTCTTGATGAAGTATTCGGGGAAGAAAATTTCAAGAATGAGGTTGTTTGGAAAAGGAAAGGTGGTAGTGCAAACCCCCAAAACCGCTTGGGCGTGGTGACGGATTCTATCCTTTGGTACTCGAAGACGGAAAAAATCAAGTTTAGTGCCCAATTCACGAAAGACAGCGAGGAATCGAAGAAATATGTCGAGGAAAGGTTTAAAAGAATAGACGAAAAAACAGGAAGGCCGTTTATGGACTCACCGCTCGTCAGTCCGAATCCTCGGCCAAATCTGAAATACGATTACAAAGGCTATGCCCCGCCGCCGAATGGCTGGTCAATTTCTCGCGAAGTGATGGAACGGTGGGATAAAGAAGGCCGCCTGTTATTTCCCCCGGATAAGTCAAAACGCATCCGCAGGAAGATATTCTTGGACGAGTATGTAGGCCAGCCAGTTCAGAATCTTTGGAATGATATTTTCGTAATTAACTCTCAGTCCAACGAATTCGTTGGATATGACACTCAAAAACCTGAAGCGCTTCTTGATCGCATCCTGAACTCTTCTTCAACCGAAGGCGACCTCGTTCTCGATTGCTTCTGCGGTTCAGGTACCACCGCCGCTGTCGCCGAAAAGCTCAACCGTCGGTGGATTGCTGGCGACCTCGGACGTTTTGCCGTCCACACCACGCGCAAGCGACTCCTTGGCGTCCCCGGTGTGAAGCCGTTTGTTGTCCAAAATCTAGGCAAATACGAACGTCAGGCTTGGCAAGTCGCTGAGTTTCCCTCGAACGGCAAGAACAGACTGGAAGAGCAACGAGAACGCGAAGCTAATTATCGCAAATTCATCCTTGAGCTTTACCACGCCACTCCGGTCCAGGGCCATGTCTGGCTGCATGGTGTGAAGGCCGGACGCATGGTACATGTTGCTGCAGTGGATGCGCCGGTGACCAGGGCGGACGTGAACGCCATCGCCGCCGAGGTGTGGAAGGCCAGCGGCAAAGGCCCCAACTCCCCGCAGAAACCTGCCGTCGATGTGCTGGGCTGGGAGTTCGCTCTCGATATGAATGAGACGGCGAAGCAAGTTGCCGCCGAAGCTCGGGTGGATGCGGCCTTCAAGAAAATTCCTCGCGAGGTGCTGGAGAAGAAAGCGGTCGAGCAGGGCGATGTCTATTTTTTCGAGTTGGGCGCGCTCTCGGTGGACAGCAAGATCAAGAAGCGCGAGCTCACGCTGACGCTGTCCGATTTTGTGATTCCCTCCGACGATGTGCCCGCAGAAGTTCGCAGCGCCATCAAGCACTGGAGCCAGATGGTGGACTACTGGGCGGTGGACTGGGACTTTAAGGACGACACATTTCACAACCAGTGGCAGTCGTACCGCACACGGAAGAACCCGAAGTTAGAGCTGGCAGTGAAGCACGAGTATGTTGATCCAGGCAAGTACGAGGTCGTGGTAAAAGTCATCGACATTTTGGGCAATGACACGACCAAGATCTTGACGATCGAGATCAAATGAGGCTTGTAGAAGTAGGCCCGTATGTGTCCCTGAATCTTCGCAGGTAGGATTATGCCACGGCGAAAAAAAACGCTCGACGAAATGCCGAGTCTGCTGGATATTACGGCTAAGCTTCGCTCAGGCGCTTGTGTTCCCGCACTGCGGGAGGCGGTCAAGTCTTGGAAGGCTGGCGGGCGCAAGGGGATCACCGACACAACTGGCGTCCTACTGAGCTATTGGTTCGAAGCCGATCACAAACTCAAAACCGGGAGGCCTTTCAGATACCACGATTCGCAACGGGAAGCGATCGAGACGCTTATCTATGTTTGGGAAGTGGAAAAGGTCCGCACTCGCAAAGATTTGCTTGAGCGATATGCCCAGAACGCACCCGACCTCCGACTTGCTCAGTACGACGAATTCGCCCGCTACTGCACAAAAATGGCCACGGGCAGCGGCAAGACCAAGGTTATGTCTCTCGCTATCGCATGGCAATACTTCAATGCCATGCGGGAGAAGGACGAAATTGCCAAAGATTATGCCAAGACTTTCCTGCTCATCGCTCCCAACGTCATCGTGCTAGAGAGGCTAAAGGGAGACTTCGCCAATGGAAACATTTTCCGCGAAGATCCAATCCGTCCCAAGGAATTGGGTATCTTCTGGGACTTCGACTGCGTAATGCGGGGCGAGGGTGAGCGGGCGGACTCTGAGGGAGTGCTCTTCCTTACCAACATCCATCAGTTTCATGACCGCTCCGACCGTGCAAAAGACGACGAGCCGGATGCCATGACCGCGGTGCTGGGCCCTAAGCCTCCTACCCAGAAATTGGAGCAATCTGATTTCGCCGAGCGCATTGCTCGCCGCAAGGGGCGGCTGCTCGTGATTAACGACGAGGCCCACCATACTCACGACGAAACCCTCAAGTGGAACGAAATAATTCACCAGTTACATGAGAAAACACCGCTAGCGGCACAGCTCGATTTCTCGGCCACTCCGCGCTTCCAGAAGGGCGGAATTTTCCCGTGGACAATCTCCGATTACCCGCTTAAGCAGGCGATTCTAGACAATATCGTGAAACGGCCGGTGAAGGGTGTGGCGAAAATCCCCGAGCCGAATTCGGATTACGCCAGCGTGCGGTATAGGGGCTACCTGACGGCAGCGGTGGAACGCTGGAAAGAATACCTCGAGCAGCTCAAGCCGCTGCGCAAGAAGCCGGTGCTGTTCATCATGATGAATAGCACGGAAGATGCGGACGATGTGGCGGATTGGTTGGCGAAGGCCTATCCGGCTGAGTTCGGCGACGGAAAAACCCAGATCATTCACACTGACAGATCAGGTGAGGTGAGCAAAAAAGACTTGGAGGCGGCTCGGAAGGCGGTAAAGGGCGTTGACGATCCGCTCAACCCGATTCACGCCATCGTGAGCGTCATGATGTTGCGTGAAGGTTGGGACGTGCAGAACGTAACGGTTGTCGTTGGCCTGCGGCCCTACACATCAAAGGCGAACATCCTTCCCGAGCAAGCGATTGGGCGTGGTCTGCGACTGATGTTCCGAGACCTTACCGCTGACTATACCGAGCGCGTCGATATCATTGGCAACCGGAAATTTCTCGAATTCGTGGATGACCTTGAGAAGTTGGAGGAGTTGCAGCTTGATACGTTCGAGGTGGGCAAGGACAAACTTCGGATCGTCACGATTATGCCGCTCGACGAGCGCAAACAATTCGATATTGGTCTGCCTGTGCTAACGCCCACGCTGGTACGGAAGAAGAGCCTGGCGGAGGAAATCGCGTCCCTCGATGTGATGGCGTTCCAGACCATGCTCCTGCCGCTCGGTGCTGATGACCCCAACAACAAAACCTTCCGCTACGAAGGTCACGACATTATTACTCTCCAGAAAATCGTTGAGCGGGATTACAAGGTTCCCCAGCCACAGACAGCGCAGGAGTTGATCGGATACTATGCGCGCCGGATTGCTGAAGCGGTCAAGCTGCCCTCGCAATTCGCGGCGTTGGCGCCGAAAGTTCGCCAGTTTTTCGAGGACAAAGCTTTCGGTCGCCGAGTAGATTTGAGCGACATGGCTACGGTGAGAGCTATGAGCACGCAGGTAGCGTCCTACGTGTGTATCCAAGAATTCAGCAAGGTGCTAAAGCAGCTAAGTATCGCCGAGCAAGAGCCGCAATTGTTGGAACCGGCCCGTATGCTCTCCGCCTGTCAGCCGTTTCCCTGGTCCCGCAAGGTGTACGAAGCGAACCATTGCGTCTTCAACATGATTCCGTGCGACAACGATTTCGAGAAAAGCTTTGCGCGCTTTTTGGATGACGCGGAAGACATCAGTGCTTTTGCCAAGCTGCCGCAACCGTTTGGCTTCTCGATTGACTACGTAGACTTCGGCATGAACCTGCGTTCGTACTATCCCGATTTCGTTGCTCTCAATTCAGCGGGCCAGTATTGGTTGATCGAAACGAAGGGAATGGAATCGTCAGAGGTATCCCAGAAAGATGCAGCAGCTGAGAACTGGTGTGAGAACGCGTCTACTCTGACAGGAAAGGTATGGCGATATCGAAAAGTTCCGCAAAAGGGATTTGAAGTCTTGCAGCCCAGGCATTTTGCGGATCTGGCGGCATTGCGATAGAGCTTGCGCCGGCAACATTGCGATCCGGCTCACGAATTGGCGGAGGCCGGCGCACCAGCCCGTCGGGTGGGACAAAACAAGCCTCCTGTGTCAGCAGGACACCTTTGAAGGGTGGGACTTCGGGCTGGACGCAGATTGGCGACAGAAGAAACGATCTCTCCGCTAGCGAGCAAGAAATGAAAGTCCAAGTATAAAAAGGCGCTCGGGCAGTTGCCGAGCGCCTGAGTAGTTTCACAGTAGGCTACGCTGCGGTCTTCGGTGTACTTTTCTTTGCAGCTTTCTTTTGTTTGGCGGCGAGCTTCGCGCGCTTCGCCGTGAATTCCTGCTCCACGGCTTTGCGGAGTTTGTCCACGTCCACGCGATGCCGCTTTGCCGTGGCGATCAGCACGTCCGGGTCGCTGGCTGGCGCCCGATCTGTACATTCCAGCAAAACGACTTCGACCAGCAGTTTTGAAAGTGCGCCCTCGTCCGGCTCCCGCAACATCCGAGCGATGGCCTGCTGCACCTGCGGGTGTGTAACTTCGCTGGCCGTGCCTTCGACCAACTTGTGCCGACGCGCCAGCAGTTCCTTCCGCAACGGATCAAGTTTGTGCAAAAGCGTACTCGCAACCAGCGCAAGGTCGGCGCGGTCAAGCGGTGCGGCGATGCGCTTGAGCACTTCGCCCAATGCGCGGTGCCGCACGGTGGTTTCGAGCCTCTGGCGCTCCAATTCTTTCCGGCGCTGTGCGCGTTCCTTCGCTGTTTGCTCCGGGTTAGGAGTGCGGCGGTCGGCGAAGTGTACCGGGCAGGTCGGCTCGGCGCAGACTTTGACAGTCCGCCCGCGCTCGGTGCCGTCTACCACAAGGGCCTCGCTCATGTTCTTGCATGGTTTCTGATAGAGCGAGAGCGGCTTCTTGGATTTCGCAGACTTGGCGGTGAGATTCAAAGCAACGTATTGGTTTCGTCCCAGCACTGCGTTGTTTCCCGGAGTTCTCCATTCGTTCGTAATCTGCACCAATTGCGGTTTCTCGGCGATCTGACGCTCGACATTCTTCGTCAGCTTGTTGTTGTAGCAGTTTTTGTCGGTGCAAGAATCTTGCAAGGCTGCATCGAAGAGTAGGGTGTTAAAGCCGGTGCGCTTCGGGCAGTTCGCGCAACTCCCCGCTTCCGGCACAAGCGTCTCGTCGTTTTTGTCGAATGCCACGGATTCGAGCGAGAGCAAAATGTTCTGCTCGATCCACGCCGTCAAGTCGCGAACAGGGCGCAGAATGCGTGTTTCTTTCCCGCCGTTCCACGCGGTGTGAAACGCGGCCTCAAACGCCCGCTGTTGTTCCTGCTGCGGCAGCTTGGCGATTTCGAGCGCATGGCCCACGCCGATTTCGTCTGCCAAAAACGCCTCTGCGATGGACGGATGCAATTCGACCAAGCGAAGGCGTGTCGCCACGAATGCCGGACTTTTCCCGGTCTTCGCCGCTAGGCTGGCGATGTCGTATTGAAGCCCATCCGTATGCAAGAGGCCATGAAACGCGAATGCCTCTTCCAACGGATGTGCGTTTTCACGTTGGATGTTTTCAACCAATTGCGTTTCGACGCAAGCCGCGTCCGAGAGTTCGACGACACGAACGGGCACTTCTTCCAAGGCCGCGAGCTTGGCGGCGCGCAGCCGCCGCGCTCCGGCAATGACCTCGTACTTGTCATCTTCGATCGTGCGGACAAGCAAGGGCTGCAAGACGCCTTGTGCTTGAAAACTGAATGCCAGTTCCGCAAGGCTGTGTTCATCAAAGCGTCGACGTGGGTTGGTGGTGGATTCCTGCAACTGCGCCACCGGCAAGTTGCGATATTCGCTACTGTTCTGAACTGCGGTTTCCATAAAATGCGTCTCCTTATTTGATTTGTCTGAGTGGTGGTGGAAGTCATGCGGACAGACACACGTCGCCTGTCCGCGCCGATTAGCGTTTGCATGGTTTAAGCGGCTGGCTCTGCCGTCTCGGCGAAATCTGCCGGTGCGGGCGAGTAACCTGCGTCTTCGGGTGGCGCGTCGGGTGCGGACTGCGGTTCCTGCACCTCTGCCGGGGCAGGTTCTTCCATCCTGATTGCCCCCAGAATTACGGCTGAGGTTTGCTGCACGACCTCAAGACTTTCCATCAACAACTCGGCATTGCCGTGATAAAGCTGAATGTAACTGGCGCTGGATTTTGGATTCAGCCCGATGGCTTTCGAGACTACAAAGGCCACGGCCTCAGCTTCGGTCTCGCGTACAACCTTCGTTGTTGCCGTCCGCCGTTCGGATTTGTGAATCCGCTCGTGTGCTACCTCATGTACAAGAACGGAAAATTCTTCGGCCTTTGTCTGTCCGGGCAGCAATGCGATTCTGCCGCCGTAAGACATGCCGAATGCGGGGGCAATGCTTTCGTTGTATTCAAGCGCGATGCCCTGCGCCTGCACGAAGTCTCGCAAGCGATCCAGATAGACTCCTGCTTCTCCGGTAACCTCGCCGATTGATGGCAACGATGCGCCTTCCGTTTGAAATTCGTCTTATCTCGTGATTTGCGGCCGAGCCCCTGCGCGCCCGTTGGATCCCGCCAGTAGATGTACTTCTCGATAGCGGTCAAGCGAAGATGTCTGCTATGTCGATTTACA
>Ga0302320_10016522_pt1 | contig 15067 bp, 20 predicted proteins | sample Bog_T0_3_FD_202130 | JGI IMG/M metagenome (GOLD analysis project Ga0302320, IMG submission 202130) | Peat permafrost microbial communities from Stordalen Mire near Abisko, Sweden - Bog_T0_3 | ecosystem: Environmental > Terrestrial > Soil > Wetlands > Peat | place: Sweden: Abisko, Stordalen Mire... | reverse complement strand
CGGTTGCTTTCGTTTTTCCGGTCGTCCCATTCGAATTTCACTAACTCATTTCACCACAGATCCTAGCATCTATCAACAGACCGGCGCGGCCTCGGGCCGGTTCCGGTAACGCAGAGCCGAAGCCGCGCGGATGATTTGGGATTTGGCGTCAATGCCGGATTTCAGGGCGTTCATGGAGGAGGCGGCTTTGCCCTCGGGCCCAGAGGGCGCCCCGCGCGGGCCGGTGGACTTCTGAGCGTTGAGGCGGTTGGCCTCGGTCTGTTTTTGGGATGCCATGACATCGGAGGATAACTTGGAGACAAGCGGGGACTGGCGGGGATAGGCTGTAAGTGGCTGTAAGTGGCTGTAAGTGGCTGGAAGGGGTTGGATTGGGCAAAAATAGTTGTGAACGGTGCTCAGCGGCTGCTGGCGTTGGTCTGCATTTCGCGGCGCAGGACCTCGTTCATGTGCGTCTGGTACCTTTTCCCCTTGCCGCGAAACCAGGCGAGCACGTCGGCATCCACGCGGAGGCTCACCAACTGCTTGATTGGCCTGTAGAAACGCCCGACTTGGATGTCCGAGGGCCGTGGATTTCCTTCGGGAATATCGGAAAGATCGATTTGAGAATCGGGCAGAGCTGCGATGCGCCGTAGTTCCCGTTTCTGCTTGTCACTGATTGGGGTAGTAAAGAGCCCTTTCGCGGGGACTCGCCTTTCTTGCCGAGATGATGCGGATTTCTTCTTCGCCATGATGTTGCTCGCTTGTGTGGACTACCAAGAGGATCGCGATGCCGCCGGCGGAGCCGATTGCGTGCCAGCGCTCTTCTTCGTCAACCATACAATCCCGGTACGATGTGACGGATCGTCGAAGACCAGAGCGGCGATTTCAAAGGAAATGCCGTGTTTTCGCCGATTCGTGCGGTTCTTTTTCTCATCCCAAACGAAGACCACGTGTATATACAGAATTGTAGCATATCCCGGTTTTGTCACGGGCGGGGCAGGGGTTCAGGAGTTCATTGAACGCCCGACCCCCTGCGCCCAAGGCAACGCAGGGGGTCTTTTCAACCCGTTCCATTTCAACGATATCCATAACCACATCAGTGAGTTAGCCGGAAGCCGTCTTATCACCGAGTATCCTCAAAACGCCCCTATTTTCATCTGGCGTCCCACTAGTTTTCCCACGAGTAAAACCGGCTTCCGGCCCTATGCTTCCAACACGCTTTGGCCGTGCTTTGGGCCGGGCCGATTGGTCATAATGGGACTTCCGCAATTCGGCCATCAAACCACCGTTTCCGGGACCCGCGCCCTTTGCTCCGACCAACACATGGACGGGCCTTCTTGTTTTGGGCCTGCTACAGTGAAGCTGTATGAAGCTGGGCGGTGTTCAACTAAACGATGGCGACTACATCTTCGGTTTCCCGGATGAATGGGCGAAGTTCCAGGAACGCTTCCCAGGGTTCCTGAAGGCATTTGATGCCCTTGCGGAAACCATGAACAAAGTCCGTGTCCGCACCTTCACTCCACAAAACCATCCTGTGGACCAGACGGTGTTCTTCCTGTGCTCACTCGTTTTTGAAGACTTCACTGAAGTGTGGGTAATGGCGGGCAACGGGCTGGGAACTGGCGCGCTGAAGGTGTTGCGCGGGATGTACGAGCGCGCCGTGACTGCGGCGTACCTTTCCCGGTTTCCCGATGAATCAAAGCGGTTCTGGAAGTATTGGTCCATTCCCCGTCGCAAACTGCTGAACCACGCGCGCGAACTTCACGGGCTGACGTTCCTTGAATCGGTGCTGGGGCCGGACCACATCAAGACGGTTGAAGATGAGTACCAACAGGTCAAGGACGATTTTCAGGAAACGCTGTGCAAAGAGCATGGGTTGACCCGCACCATGTTTTCCTGGTCAAAGCTGGGCCTGCCAGCGATGGCGAAAAAGGCTGGCCACGGCTTGGAGCATTGCTACTACAACGCCTATGCCACGCCCACCCAGCAGGCGCATTCTACCGTCCTTGCGTTGACTTCCCGGTTGAAGCAGCAGCCGGATGGACATTTCTTCGATAACTCCGTTCAGAAGACCTACTCAGGGCTTGCGATCATGACGGCCCACGTCATCATGCTGAAAATGCTGCGGGTCGAAAATGAGCACTTCTCACTTGGTCTGGATTCTGAAATCGCCCAGCGGGAAGCGGAGTGCAAGACCGCATGGCCGGGCATTGAAGACGATTGCGGCAAGGGAATGTAGCAAGGACAAGGAAATCAGGCTTCCCCTGTTTCGTGGGCAATCAGAAGGATTGCGCTTGCCGTGGCGTTCAGCGCGTACTGTGCGATGTGGCGGGCTGGCTGCTTCACGGCTGTTCCGGTGCCGTGGGCGCTGCTCAGTTTGTTGCGCAACGTGGCGATGATTATTAGCAGTGGCTCAAAGTAGGAATCCAACCCCGTGTTGGGCAGCACGATGTTGATAAGCGTCTTGGCTGTGTCAGTCTGCTTGTAGGCCCAGCCTTTGCGGTCACAAATTACCTTCAGCACGCTTTCAAACGCGCTTCCGCACTTCGTCAGACAGTCTTGTATATCGGCCTTGCGGTAGTCTTCCAACGCGGCAAGATACTCACCATTCGCGCCCTTGAAGTGGGGGCGTTCCAGCAACGTCATCACCGGCCCGATAGCGTTCTCATGTAGGACTTCGCTTTCCTTCACGATGACCTTCGGCAACGCGCGGATGTGGACGCTGTAGGAACTCCCGTTGCTGATGGTTTCGGTAACAAGGTGCGTCAGGTGATAGGGCAGGTTATCGACTCTCAGCAGCCCGTTCAGTTCGTCAATGAGGGGGTCGCTGTTGTGGCTGAACCGCCAAAAGATGTGGGCGCTGAAGATGTCTTCAAGGAAATCCAGGAACTGCTCCCCCGGACAGGTGTAGACGTATTGCATGACCCCCTGCGGGACGTTCTGCCAGCCGGATGTTTGCGCTACTTGCGTATCGCCAGTCCGGTACAGAATCCGACGCCCAATCTCTTCCCAGAATTCGGCGCTGTAATCGCCGTTCGAAATTATGCCAAGATCGCCGCGCCCGCCGCGATAAAGCTCATTCACCCACATCAGCACGCGTGTCCGCGTGGTGGAAGGCACTTCGTGCCCTTTCTTGGCTGTCGCCACCGTCTCTGGCCGACGTGAGAAAACATCAAATAACCGCTGGAACATTGGCTAAACCTGAGAACCCAGAATAGCAAGCCGGAACCCGCGCCGCTGTCCATACGTCGCGGCGCGGGCATCGGGAACATTTGTCGTTGATGCTGTTTGGACCCCGAATACGAATGGCGCGATAATGGCGTAATGCCAGCCGCTTGGAAGAACCGCCTGTACTTCGGTGACAACCTCCAGATTCTCTGCAAAGAGATTCCAAGCGAGTCCATCGACCTAGTTTATCTGGACCCGCCCTTCAATTCGAACGCCAGCTACAACGTGCTGTTCAAAGAGAAAAGCGGTGAGCAGTCTGCGGCCCAGATCCGGGCATTTGACGATACTTGGCACTGGACGCTGGAAAGCGCCAGCGTCTATCAGGACGTGGTTCAGAGTGGTCCCAGGAAGCTGGCAGACCTTTTGCAGGCGATGGCGTCTTTTCTGGGGCACAACGACATGATGGCCTACCTTGTGATGATGGCTGTGCGGCTGGTCGAATTGCACCGGGTGTTGAAGGTCACCGGTAGCATCTACCTCCATTGTGATTCCACGGCCAGCCATTACCTGCGGCTGGTCATGGACGCCATCTTCGGAGTCGAGAACTACCGCAATGAGATCATTTGGAAGCGCGCTTCAGCCCACAGCGACGCGAAACAGGGGGCAAAGCACTTCGGACGAATCACCGATACACTTCTCTTCTACGGTAGGTCGGAACGAACCACGTTCAACCCCCTGTACCGGCCATACGATCAAAGCTACCTCGATAGGGATTATCGGCGCGTGGACGCCGATGGGCGGCGCTATCGGATAGACAACCTCCAGGGGCCGGGTGGTGCTGAGAAGGGCAATCCGTCGTACGAAGTGATGGGGGTGACGCGTTACTGGCGGTACTCCAAAGAGAAGATGGAACAACTGATTCGCGATGGCCGCGTGATTCAGACCAGACCGGGTGCTGTCCCGCAATACAAACGCTACCTGGACGAAATGCCGGGCATTCCGGCCCAAAGCCTGTGGGACGACCTTCCGTCCATCAACAACCGGTCCAAAGAATTGCTGGGCTACCCCACTCAGAAGCCGGAAGGCTTGCTGGAACGGGTGATACAGGCCAGCAGCAATGAAGGTGACGTGGTGCTGGACCCGTTCTGCGGATGCGGTACGGCTGTGGCCGTCGCTGAACATTTGAAGCGCAAGTGGATTGGTATTGACGTGACATATCTGGCAATCAATCTGGTTCAGCGCCGGTTGATGGATAACTTCGGATCGAACCTGAGTCCGTATGAGATTATCGGCGCACCCACAGATGTGGCCGGGGCAGAAGAACTGGCGCGGCGTGACCCGTACCAATTCGAATGGTGGGCTGTAGACCTAGTGAATGCCCGGCCCGCAAAGGACCACAAGAAGGGCGCGGACTCGGGCGTGGACGGCTACATCAACTTCTTCGAAGAACATGGCGGTGATGCCAAGAAGTTGATTGTCCAGGTCAAGGCCGGGCACACTGGCGTTCATCACGTCCGTGATTTGAAGGGAACCATGGAACGGGAGAAGGCCGTCATCGGTGTGCTGATTACCCTGGAGACACCGACGAAGCCCATGATCCAGGAAGCCGCGTCAGCGGGCTTCTACCAGCCGGAACACCTTTCTGGAAAGTACCCCAGACTGCAACTGTTCACGATTGAGGAACTGCTGGTGGAACAGAAGCACATCAGCATACCGCAGGGCGCGAACGTCGCGACGTTCCAGAAAGCTGAACGCAAAACGAAACATGAACAGCCGGGCTTGTTTTGACTATCCAATCCAGGAGTTGAGCGCGATGGAACCCTCTGTGTCGGTGAAAAAGAGCTTCAGCTTGCGGCCATCCTGCATTTCCAGGGTCAGGCCGTTCTCACCGAAAAAGCGCACCGGTTGGACCGTACCGGTAATTTGCTTCATGCCGGGAATCGTGGCCCCAGGGTTGCCAAGGCTTCCCGCGTCAATCTCATTTTGGTAGACGTGCAGTTCGTATTGGACCGCGACCCGTTCACCGGCATTCGATGTCATGGTGCCCCGGCCCTTCATCGTTTCAAGGTGGCGCATTGTCCCTCCAGTCCAATTCTAACGGAAACAACTGGGGCCAGAAATGTTGGATGATGGTGAACAGGTACCAACGATCATGCAACCCCTGGTCCTACAGCTACAGGCCGAATGCCTTGACGCCAACGTCTCGATTCTGGAAGTCTTGCGCAAGGCGCTGGTGGTGGCGCGCAAGCTGTCCCTGACAGAAGCCGAGACGTGGATAGATAAAGAACTGAAAGGCTACAAGAGCGGGGACTCAGCACCACCGCACCGCTTGCTGACCGGCCAGATTCGTTCGTGGAACCCGTACCACGGATGGATACCCATGATGTTTGAAGACCACAGAGAGGCTGTGTATCTGTCCAAGTGCTTCGTCGGACAACCTATCGGCGAATTGGAGGATTTGCTCAAGCACGGCACGGGAACACTTCAGTTTCCTTTCGACCCCAGAACAGAAGCCAACTTGATGCACGGCATGGATATTCCGCTACAGACAACGCGCCATCTGAGCCGGTCTTCCGTGAGCGGAATTATCGACGCAGTACGCAACATGATCCGAGGCGCGGCTTTGACGGACCCGGAATGGCGTCGCGTCTGACAAGACGCCCGGCCAAGGCCTCCTGCAGGCGGTCGGCTGCTTGTTCGGTGGCGTCTGCCAAGTTCCGGCCGCTCGTGATGGCCTCCGGGAGATCCCGGAAACGGACCATCAAACTTCCGCCCTCATCGGGCGTGAATTGACCGGGGTATGCAGACTGGTCCATCGCGCCTTCCTTAGCTTAAGCCGAAATCCTTGGTGTCGAGTTCCAACTGCTCGATCATGGCGCGCAGAGTTGCCCGGCAATGCCCACCGGAGGGCCGGAGGGGGTGCTTAAGCGGTTTCGGGATTGCGGGCAAACTCCGCTCCCTTACGGTCGGGGCTCGGAACGGCAGCACTGATTTCGCGAGAGTTACCGAGCCGCGCGCGTCAGCAAGCGGAGGCTTTCCCGAAACCGCTTAAGCACCCACCGGAGGGTCGCTAGCCCGAAAAAGTGGGCTAATATAAGATCGTGGCTACAATTGTCAATATGCACGACGCCAAGAGCAGTCTCTCGCGCCTAGTGAAGCGGGCCGCCTCCGGCGAGGAGATCCTGATCGCCAAGAACGGTAAGCCGGTGGCGCGGTTGACGCGGCTGTCGAGCCGCAAGTCCACCGGCTTGATCGGCGCGTTCGCGGGCAAAATTCACATGGCGGAGGATTTTGACGCCATCCCCGCGGAGTTCGGGCCGTATTTGTGACGCGCCCAATCCTGCTCGACACCAACATACTGATCTGGGCTCTCAACGACGACCGCTCCCTGACCCGGCGCATGAGGGCAGCCATCGACTCCCCAACCGCCGACGTGCATGTGAGCGTCGTCAGCGCTTGGGAAATTGCCATCAAGCACCAAAGCGGGAAGCTCTCCTTCGACGTGCCAGTGGAGGAAGTGCTCTCCCGAATCCTGAGTGGCACAGTTTGGCCCGTGCTGCCCGTGCTGCCGGCGCACATTCCGGAACTGCTGGCCCTTCCGATGCATCATCGCGACCCTTTCGACAGACTGCTCATTGCGCAAGCGCGCGCGGAGGGAATGGCCCTCGCCACAGCAGACGGCAACATTCCCAAGTATCGTGTGCCACTGGCGTGGTAAGGGCGCTTGGTGGACGCGCGTCGGGAAACTCGTTCGACCTTTTGCTCAGTTTTGGTCCAAATGTGGCGTGAATGAGACCCATTCTGACCTTGATACTGGCCGCGTCCGGAATCGCTTTCCAAACGTCTCCCCCCAAAACACCCGTTACCGACACTCCCGCCGCGGCGCCTTTGCCGGAGAAGTCGAACATGAAAACGAAAGGCGTCATCAGCGGCCTGGAAGGCGCCGGCGGCAGGGAAGACGGTGTCATGAGTTTCGCAGAGTACCAAGGCGGAAGTTTGCCTCTAAAGCCAAACAAAGTCACCGCCTATGTCAACCAAAAGGAAATCGTGCCGATACAAGGGGAAACAGCGGTTCGCGATCCCGGTAACGGCCATCAGGGAAGTGTCGTATGGCAACGGCGTCCGAACTCATCAGGGATTCGCTAACCTCCGTCTTTTCACGGGTCCCGATCATTTCCATCTGCTCGATGAAATATCCTACAAATTCGCAGAATCTGTGCAACACTTTGGGTCAACGCTGGAGGCGGGCAGAATGGACGGAGAACCGTGGATTTTGCTGGTATTTGGATGCTGTCCGGGAATGAGCCGGTGAAGTTGCGATGATGAGCAAAGGCCATTTTCATCGGTTTTTGGCGTTCCAAAATCAAACCCGAATGTAGGCCATGGTCATGGTCATGAACGTGGTGCAGCCGGCCAGAATCCCGGTGCGCCAATTGGCGGAGAGTGGAGCAAATTCGAAGTAGCGTTCCAGGCGTAGGCGCAGGGACATGGTCTTATATTGTAACGGCGCGCAGCAACTGTTCGGCCTGCGCGGCCACGGCGATGAGCGCATCGTCGCGGCCCCAGGCGGCGGTCATCTGCAGGCCGAGCGGCCCGGAATCCACAGGCAGGGGCACGGAAATCGCCGGCAATCCCAGGGCGGTCCACGGAGCGTTGTGGGCCGGGTCGCCGGTGGAGTCCAGGCCTGCAGGCGCGAGCCCCGCGGCGGCGGGCGTCAGAATGGCCGGATATTCCCAGAAAATCTGCGACACCGCGCCGCGCATCCCGCCGATGTGGGCCAGCGCGGCCTGATATTCGCCCTCCGGAATGGCCAGGCCCTGGCGCACCAGTCCGGCCAGACGAGCGCCGATGCGGTCGCCGAACTCGCGGTAGCGCGCGGCGTGCGAGCGGGCGCCCTCGTACGCGTTGACCGTGCGGGCGGCCGCCGGCAGGCCGTCCCAACCCGCGGGCGGATCCATCTCGTCAACCTCCACGCCGCTCGCGCGCAGGCCCTCGGCAGCCATGCGAAGGGCGCGCTCCATGGGCTCTTCGGCGTGGACCCGGAAGCGCGCGGCGCGCTGTAGGGGAGCGTCGCAGCGCCCTCCGAAGCCGCGCGTCCACAGGCACAACATGTCGTCGACGGATTCCGTGAAAAAGCCCACCGTGTCGAGCGAGGGAGCGAAGGGCAACGCGCCATCGACGGGAATCAGGCCGTAACTGGGCTTGAAGCCGCAGACGCCGCAGTAGGAAGCCGGCCGCAGGACCGAGCCGAGCGTCTGCGTCCCGATGGCAAACGGCGCCATACCGGCAGCCACGGCGGCGGCCGAACCGGCGGAACTTCCGCCCGGCGTGTGGCCGGCATATCGCGGATTGCGTGTGGGCGCGGGGTCGAAGGAGGCGAACGCGGCCGTGTGCGTCTTGCCCAGCAGCACTCCGCCCGCGCGGAACAGCTCTTCGATGAGGGCCGCGTCGCGTTGTCCCCGGCGCCCGGCGTAGAGCGGCGACCCGTAACAGGTGGGCAAATCGCGGGTTTCGAAGATGTCTTTGGCCCCGAACGGCAGGCCCAGCAAAGGACCGTCAGCGGGGCGCGGGTCGGGCGAAACGGCCGCCCAGGCGAGCACTTGCGGGTCCCTTTCGGCGATGCGGCGCAGGCACAAATCCACCAGGTCGCGGGGGCTCCGTTCGCCGGATTCGAGAGACGCTATGAATTTTCGGACCAAACGACATTATGCTATTAGATGCGATGTCTTTCATCCACGAAAATTTCTTGTTGACCAACAAGGCCGCCGAGCGGCTGTATCACGAGTACTGCGAGGGCGAGCCGATTCTCGACTACCACTGTCATTTGCCGCCGCGCGAGGTGGCCGAGAACCGCCGCTTTCAGAACCTGTTCGAGATCTGGCTGGAGGGCGATCACTACAAGTGGCGTGCCATGCGGGCCAATGGGATCGGCGAGGAGTACTGCACCGGCGCACGGTCCCCCAAAGAGAAATTCCTGGCATGGGCGCGGACCGTGCCGCAGACCCTGCGCAACCCGCTCTACCACTGGACTCACCTGGAGCTGAAGCGCTACTTCGGCATCGACGAGCTGCTGAATGAATCGAGCGGCGAGCGCATCTGGGACCAGGCCAATGCCATGCTCGGTAACGACGACCTGCGGCCCCAGGGGATCATGCGCAAATTCCACGTGAAAGGCGTCTGCACCACCGACGACCCCACCGACGATCTGTCGCATCACCGCGCCATGGCGGCCTCCGGCATGGCCACCAAAGTCTATCCGGCTTTCCGCCCCGACCAGGCTCTCAACGTACACCTGCCGGAGCGCCTCAACGCCTGGTTGAGCAAGCTCGAGGCGGCCGCCAATGTCAGCATTGCCACGCTCGCCGAACTGGTGGACGCGCTGCGCCGGCGGCACGATTTCTTCCACCAGATGGGCGGGCGTGTCTCCGATCACGGCCTCAATGTTCCATTTGCCGATTTCGGCAGCGAGCAGGAAGCGGCGTCCATCTTTGCGCGGGCGCGTGGCGGGCAGGCGGCCACCCCGGCGGAACATGCGCGCTTCGCCAGCTACCTGATGCTGGTATTCGGGCGGCTGGACGCGGAGAAGGGTTGGACCAAGCAGCTTCACCTGACCGCGCGGCGGAACAACAATACCCGGCGGTTCCGCGAGATTGGCCCCGACGTGGGTTTCGATTCCATCGGCGATTGGCCTCTGGCGGACGCGCTGGGCGGCTATCTGGATCGCCTGGATCAGGAAAATGCGCTTCCCAAGATCGTGGTGTACAACCTGAATCCGGCCGATAATTACCTGGTAGCCACCATGGTGGGCAATTTCCAGGACGGCAGCGTGGCGGGGAAGATCCAGTTCGGCAGCGGCTGGTGGTTCCTCGATCAGAAGGAAGCCATGGAGTGGCAGATGAACGCGCTCTCCAATTGCGGTCTGATCTCGAAATTCATCGGGATGCTGACCGATTCGCGGTCGTTCCTGTCGTATCCCCGGCACGAGTACTTCCGGCGGACGCTGTGCGGCCTGTTCGGGGCCGACATGGAGGCCAGCTTGCTCCCCAACGATTACGGGCTGGTTGGGCCCACCGTTCGCGCCATCTGTTTTGAGAACGCGCAACGGTTCCTGGGGCTCGAAGGGGTCTAGCGGAGGGCCGCATGCGACTTCATTCCGAGCCGCGACCGTGAGGGAGCGTTCGCCCTATGCAAAATACGCGGTTGTATTTGCGAAACTGTGTGCTTACTTGCCGGTAGTGCCCCCTGTGGCCAGCCGTTATTGTCTGCTCGCTCCCTGACGGTCGCGGCTCGGAATGAAGTCCAGAACTCCTGATGTCGTGGAATTTGCAGTGAGCCCGCAGGTGGGGCAGGCGGTGCTCGCCTTCGCTCGATCCTATTCGAGCAGCGGGCCTGGTTCAGTACGGGCGGGCAGGCGGCACCGCCTGCCCCACCTGCGAAGCTCTCGCCATCGAAAGGAATGGCTCAGCCCATTTTCCCCGCCAGGCAGAAATTGCAGGGCGACATCAGGAGTTCTGAAGTCGCATTCCGAGCCGCGACCGTGAGGGGACTGTAAGGGAGCGTTCGCCCTGTGCAAAACACGCGTTTGTATTTGCGAAACTGTGTGCTTACTTGCCGGTAGTGCCCCCGGCGGGCGTGCCACCGGTGCTGGTGGTGTTACCGGCGGCCAGCCCGGCGTTGATGGAAGTCCACGTACCTTGCAGACCGCCCGACACATGCAAGAAGATGGCCAGGCAAAGCAGGGCGACTAATGCGGTTAGCAGGCAGTATTCGGCGACGTCCTGTCCGCGGTCTTTCTGACCCAGGAAGACCGCGACGGTCCTCAACATTTTCATCGCTTAAGACCGGATTCTAAGGCGTATGGCCTATTCCCTACTATGATGTCTTTAGATAAGAGCCTGGCGCTGCCGATTTACTATAATGGAATCAGTGGTTTAACGATGGGCGGGAAGAGCGCGGCAGGGATCGTTCAAGTTTTCCTGCCTTTCCGCCGATAAGACATGTGGAGACAAATGCCAACGCCCAGTTCGTCGCGCGATGAGACCATGTGGGATCTGCCACCGCTGATCCTGCACCCGTTCAACGAGCACGTCCCGCCTTCCGCCCTTCTGGATAATTCCAAGGCGGCCCTGATGCTATCGGGGCTTATCCCGAGTGACGGCAGCGATGCCGACGAGTTGAGCCGCCGGCTACTGGCGGGTCGCTACGGGGAAATCCGAATGCTGTTCTTCCTGGGGAAAGATGTGTTCCGCTGGCTCGACCAGTGTATGGACTGGGTGACGCGGGTGCCCGAATTGCACCAGCGGGAATGGCGTCTACAAACCTTTGCGGCGCTCCTGACGTCGAGTACGCCCGAGGAAGTGAAGGAAAAGCTGATCCGCTGGGGTGTGTCGGACTACCTGTCGATTTTTCGCCGGGCGATCGGGCTGAATGCCCTGTTCACGGCTCCGCCCGCCTTCGCCGATCTCAGCGAGGAGTTTCTGCGCAACTACCATCGCTACGCCGATTCCCTGTTCCAATGCTACATGGATTTGGAGCCCTATCGCGCGCCGGACGTCAGGCGGTTCCATTTCCCGCTGTACGCCTCGGGAGAATACTCCCGCATGCTCGAGTCGCAGTGGGAAGAAAAAGCGGACTAGAATAGAAGGTGATGCGATTTCCCCGCCTGCTGGTGACCCGACAGAAATTCCCCGACCGGAGCCTTCCGGATGTTCCGGCCGAAGTGCATAAGCAACTCGCCGCGTCCGGTTTTGCCGCCCGCGTCAAGCCCGGAGCCCGAATTGCCATTGGTGTCGGCAGCCGCGGCATACACCACTACGCCGCCATCGTCCGTAGCGCGGTGCAGTATTGGCTGGAACAGGGCATGCGCCCGTTTCTCTTCCCCGCTATGGGCAGCCACGGCGCCGCCAGCGCGGAAGGCCAAACCGCGGTCCTGGCGCATTACGGCATCACCGAAGCAGCCATGGGCTGTCCCATCGTGAGCCATCTCGACGTGGTCTCCCTGGGCCAGACGTCCGACGGCATCGAAGCCTTCATGGACAAAGCGGCCTACGAATCCGACGGCGTCATGCTGATCGGGCGCGTCAAGTGGCATACCGATTTCGCCGGCAAAATCGAGAGCGGTCTTTTCAAGATGATGGCCATCGGGCTGGGCAAGTTCGCCGGCGCGCAACGTTACCACGCCTACGCCTACAAACTCGGCCTGGAGCACGTGATCCGCTCGGTGGGCCGGCAGGTGCTGGGGTCCGGCAAGATTCTGGGCGGCCTCGCCATCCTGGAAGACGCCAACCACAACACCGCCAAGCTGGATGCCGTGCCGGTGGAAGAGATGGAGCGCCGCGAGGAAGCCAACCTGGAATTGGTGAAGTCGTGGATGGCGCGGGTGCCTTCGGACCTGGACATCCTGATTCTGGACGAAATCGGCAAGAACATCAGCGGCGCGGGGATGGACACCAAGGTAGTCAACCGCGGCGTGCAGGGCCAGTACAATCCCTGGCCCGGGATACCGCGCTTCGAGCGCGTTTTCGTGCGCGACCTGAGCGAACTGACCTATAACAGCGCCGTGGGCCTCGGCATGGCCGATATCGTGACCGACCGGCTGGTTAACCGCACCGATTGGGCGCCCACCCTGGTCAACTCTCTCACCGCCAATACGCCGGCAGCCATCCGCACGCCCATCCACTTTCCGACGGATCGCGAATGCCTGGAACGCATCGCTCCGACGGTCGGCAAGCTCGACCTCGACCAGGTGACTTATGGCTGGATTCGCAACACCATGGAGTTGGGCCGCCTGGCGCTGAGCGAAAACCTTCGCCCGGTAGTGGAGCGCAACCCGGACCTGGAAATCGAAGCCACCATCGATTTCGAATTCGCCGGCAGCGGCAATCTGATCAGCCCGTTTGAGTCCGTGGCGGCGATGCATTAGCCGATGACGAGCTCCCCGGGAGGCCGTCTCGGCACGGTGGATTGCCTCCGCGGTGTGGCGGCGCTCAGCGTCGCCTGGTATCACTGCACCAACGGCAGCGGCGTACTGCATGAGGGATGGCTTCGTTCCAGCGGTTCGTACGGCTGGCTGGGTGTGGAGATGTTCTTCGTCATCTCCGGCTTCATCGTCCCGTACTCGCTCTACGCGGCCGGCTACCACGGTCGCGATTTCGGCCGCTTCCTGGTGAAGCGCATCGCGCGCCTCGATCCGCCTTATTTCTGCGACATTCTGCTGTGCATCGCGTTGTCCTACCTGGTGACCCTCGCGCCGGGATTCCGCGGCGGACGGCCGCAATACACCTGGGGCCAACTGGCGGCTCACATCGGCTATGTCAATTCGGTGGTTCACCTGCGATGGGTGAACGTGGTCTTCTGGAGCCTGGCGATCGAGTTCCAATACTACCTGCTTATCGGCATCACCTTCCCGCTGCTGGTGGCGCGCCGCAACGTGGTGCGATTCGGTTTCCTGGGGCTCCTCCTGGTTCTGTCAATTCCGATTCGCGATGGTTCGCTGGTTTTCTTCTACCTCCCGTTGTTCGTGGCCGGCATGCTCGCGTTCCAGTGCAAAGCGGGCTTGATCTCTACGCGGGTTCTGTTGGGGGGATTACTGGTCGCGGGTGCTGTCGGTTGCTTCGGGAACGGCCCGCTGACCGCCTGCGTGGGTGTCGCGACCGCCCTGATCGTCCGCTTCGTGAAACTCCGATCTTCGCGACTGACCGGCTTCGGCTTAATCAGCTACTCGTTGTACCTGCTGCACGTGCCCATCGGCGGCAAGATCATGAACCTCGGAGGTCGCTTCGTACACGGCGCCCCGGCTATGATCGCGCTGCTTGCCGCCGCCATGGCCGCTTCCATCGCCGCTGCGGCCGTTTTCTATCGCTATGTCGAGTTACCTTCGCAGCGTCTGTCGTCGTCGATTCGCTACAAGGCAGTCTAAGTTCCGCTTCAGCGGACTACTTTCTGAACTCCTGATATCGCCCCGCAATTTCTGTCTGGCGGGGAAAATGGGCTGAGCCATTCTTTTCGATGGCGAGAGCTTCGCAGGTGGGGCAGGCGGTGCTCGCCTGCCCGTCCGCACTGAATTAGGATTAGGCTCGCTGCTCGAATAGGATGGAGGGCAGGCGAGCACCGCCTGCCCCACCTGCGGGCTCACTGCAAATTCCACGACATCAGGAGTTCTGACTTTCTGGGGATCTCGCGGCTAAAACGCGGAAATCGCTTCGTTAGCGTCGCGGCTCCGATACGAGTGCCCGTATGTTAGTTAGTTTTTGTCGCGGAACTGCCGTGCCGCGGGAAAGCAACCGCTCCCTTGCGGTCGCGGCTCGGTAACAAGTTCCGTGGAATCATCGCGGCAAAACCGCTCCCTCGCGGGGTGCCCTCTGGGCCCGGTTCGGTAACAAGTCTCGTGGAATCAGGCGCGACTGTTACCGAGCCGCGACCGCAAGGGAGCGGTTGCTTGAGTTTCGCACCAGAAATTAGTTAGTTACCGAGCCGCGACCGCGACGATTTGCTAACACCCATGCCCGGCGATGCGCATCCGCGCCAGTTGCTCTGATAAAATGGCGTTGTAAATTCCCCTCGCGTGCGCGACGGGCGTCGACTGGGCGACGTATCGTTCCGCAGTCCGGGTGGAATGTCGAGGCAGGACCGCATTGACGAACAATCTCGCCACTTTAGTCGCGCTTTCGGTCTTTGCCGCCACGGCGCCAGCCCAAACCGCGAAGATCGCCATCGATTATCCGCTGGACGGGTCGATTTTCCCGCCTGAAATCACCCCCCCGACGTTCCTGTTTCACGACTCCGCTCCACATGCCGGCCGGTGGCGGATCGATATCGCTTTCGGCGGCCGCGCTCCCGCCATTCACGTGGAATCGAAGGGAGAACGCCTGAAGATTGGCGAGATCGATCCACGATGCGTCTCCGCCACCAATGAGCTGCC
>Ga0302320_10016520_pt1 | contig 15067 bp, 15 predicted proteins | sample Bog_T0_3_FD_202130 | JGI IMG/M metagenome (GOLD analysis project Ga0302320, IMG submission 202130) | Peat permafrost microbial communities from Stordalen Mire near Abisko, Sweden - Bog_T0_3 | ecosystem: Environmental > Terrestrial > Soil > Wetlands > Peat | place: Sweden: Abisko, Stordalen Mire... | reverse complement strand
TGCAGGAGAACGCCCTGCACGGCTGGCGGCTGTCCGACGGCCAGCATATGCGCATGAGCGGCTATCCGGCCAAGACCGAGAGCCTGTCGTTCACGCGCGGCGGCAAGTGGCTGGCGACCAGCGGCGCGGACGCGATGGTGATGTGGCCGTTCTTCGGCGGCGGCCCGATGGGAAAGTCGCCGACGGAGTTGGCCGGCGGCGGGGGCGTCCTGTGCACGCAGGTCGCCTGCCATCCGCAGCAGGACGTGGTGGCGGGCGGCTTCGCCGACGGGCTGGTGGTGTTGGCCGACATTCTCACCGCCCGCATCGTCCCGATGGCGGCACCGGACCAAGGTCCGGTCACGGCGCTCGGGTGGAGCTCGGATGGCAGCTACCTGGGATTCGGCACGGAGCGGGGATTCGCCGCGATCATCGATTGCTCCAATCAGTAGGCTTGGCATTCGCGAGCTTTGTTCCGCCAACGGCGCGGCGCAGGATCGCCTTGGCCGTCCTATTGCGAGCCACTGCTGGGCTGCCGTCCGCTCCGGCAATCGCCGTGAACCGAGCTGCCAACGGCCGATAGGCTGGGCGGGGGGCTTTGTGGTGTTTGGCCATCGAATCGCGAAACGGGCTGTGCACGTGGCGGTGCCGCACCGAGTCGCCAGCGGCCTGAGCTTCATCAAAGGTATTCGCGCCTCCGCCGCGACGGCCGGGATTTTTGCAAGCGTACCGGCTACGGAGCTCGGCGGCGGCAAACTGACTTCGCCAATACGGCACGATCGGCGGTCCCGTGCATCGCCCCGGGGATGGCGGCAATGAAGCGGGGGATGCTGCTGAGCAGCTTTCGGGTCGATCCGTCGCGGGGCGGCGAGCGGATCGAGCGGCTGCCGTTCCTGTCTGGCGGACCGGTCGAGGTGCGGCTCCGCAGCCCGCTGACATTCCTGATTGGGGAGAACGGCTCCGGCAAGACTACGTTGCTGGAGGCAATCGCGGCGCGCTGCGCCATCCGCCCCGGCGGCGGCCGCAGCTATGCCGAGACGGAGGACGAGCGCGAGCCGACGGCGCTGTCCGATGCCGTCGAAGTGACTTTTGCGGGGCGCCGGCCAAAGGGCCTGTTCCTGCGCGCCGACCGGTTCGCCGAGACCATGGCGCGGGCCGGCCGAATCCCCATGCCCGGCACCGGCGAATGGCGGCTGGCGGACGAGCAAAGCCGCGGCGAAGGCGTGCTGTCGTTGCTGACCGCGCGCGTGGACGCCAGCGAGGGCTTGCTCTACCTGCTGGACGAGCCGGAGACCGGGCTTTCCCCCCAGCGGCAAATGGCGCTGCTCTGCCTGCTCGACGAGCTTGCCCGCGATGGACGCTCCCAGGCGCTGGTGGCGACGCACTCGCCCATCCTGATGAGCCATCCCGGCAGCGACCGTCTCTGGATCGACGCGGAGGGCATCACCCGGCGGTCCTTGGAGGAGATCCCGCACTGGCAGGACATGCGGCGGTTCATCCGCGATCCCGAGGCTGCGTTGCGGCGCCTGCTGGACTGATACCAGCGGCTGTCGGAGCCTCCGGGCCGCTCGCCGTGGAGCCGACGAGCCCGCTGGTCGACGCCGTCCGGCAAACTGCTGCCCGCAGGCGCCCGGGAACAAAGCTGCTCCGTCTTCCGTCTTCCGAATCAAAGGCCGGTCATCGCTCTTTCGCTTCCGGATGACCAAACCTACATGAATTTGTGCCGTCCGGGGCAGCTCCGCCAGCAGAAGGGGTGCGTGTCTTCCAAAACTCCGATCCCAACGAATGGGGGTCCCAGCCCGGGTCTTCCTTTCGCCTGTCCCCGTGGCTCGTGTTGGTCGGCTTCGTGGGGCTTTGCCTGCTGGTCGGTGTCACTGCCGGCGTTGCGACGACGCCCAACGTCCAGCTTTGGTACCATTCGCTGAACCGGCCGCCCCTGACGCCACCCGACTGGCTGTTCCCGCCGGCCTGGGTGGTGATGTACACGCTGATGGCGGTCGCGGCATGGCTGGTCTGGCGGCGCGTGGGGCCTGGTCCGCAGCTTCGGCTCTGGGGCTGGCAGCTCGCCGCCAATGCCGTCTGGAGCCCGCTGTTCTTCACGCTCCACATTCTGTGGCTGGCAGCCATCGAGTCGCTTGTGCTGGCCGCGCTGGTGGCCGGCACCACGCGTGCGTTCACCCGCGTGAACCGGACGGCGGGCTGGCTGATGACTCCCTATGCCGTCTGGGTCTGTTTCGCGGCCTATCTCAGCATCGGCTTCTGGTGGCTGAATCCGGCGTGAGCTAGACTGGATCGATGACAAGCTTCGTTCCATTTCCCCCGATGGTTTCTGGCCCCCGGTCTCCCCGCTGGTCCGGTGGTGCGCTTGCTTGCGCCGCTGTGGCCGCTGCGCTGTTGTGTCCGGGTCTTGCCGCAGCGCAGATTGCTGGCCATGGGGCGACCTCGACGCCCTCCTTCGATTCGCCTGGCGGTGCGCTGGGGACCAGCAACAGCGAGGCGCGCAAGGCGGCCCCGGAGCGCCAGCCGCCCGCTTTGCCTGGCGCGGCCAGCGCCGGCGGCGCCGCGCCCGCGACCAAGCTGCCCACCGACATGTCGCCGAACGACGCCTTGTTCGATGCGATCAACCGTGGCGACATCGATGCCGCGCGCGACTCGATCAGCCGCGGTGCCGATCTCGGCGCGCACAATTTGCTCGGGATGACGCCGATGGAGCTGTCCGTCGATCTCGGCCGAAACGACATCTCGTTCCTGCTGCTGTCCTATCGGGGTGGAGACGGTGCCGGCCAGAGCCAGTCCCCCGCAACCGCCGCGGCTGGCGCCAAACCGGCCGCGGGCAAGACGGCGAAGCACGGACCAGGGGCGAAGCAGGCTCCGGTGGCAGTGGCGGCGCCGCGCACGCCGCGGCTGTTCGCCGGCGATGGCGGGACCCCCATTCCCGCGGCCGGGTTCCTTGGCTTCGACGCAGGACGGTCGCAGCCTTAGCCGGCCGGCAGAGGCGGTCGAAGGGTTCGACAGGAGGACGTCCCCAACGGGGGTGACGTCACAGGGTGGTGAGGCGCTTTCGCCCGTTCCCGTCACCGACCCATATGGTGGGGTGCCACCGGCGCCGCCGGTGGCGAGTACCTCTTGCCGACAGGAGCGCCTCGTGACCCAGGCCAACGCCAAGGAAGTTGCAAGCAATATGATCCGCCTGCATGGGCTGCGCGCCCAGGCGGTGGCGCAGGAGCGCGCGTCGGAGCAGCGTCAGCGTGGCGATATCGAGGGTTTCGACCGCTGGGAGCAGATCCACGCAGCAATCTGCGAGTTGCGCCGGACCGAAGGCGAGGGTCGCGCCGCTTAGCGCTGTCGCTTAAATTCGGAGCGGCGGGCGCCCGACCATCTTCGCCGTTGACCTGGCTTGGTGCGCCGGCCCGGCTTGGCGGCGTGGAAGATTACACCGCCGGTAGCCCCGCGGAAAAAGCCGCTTGTTCCAGCATGGAGGGCGTTGGGCCGTCTCAGTCCGGCACAGCCCTGCGGGCGACCCAGGTCCACTCTGTCGCGACAGACGAGTGTGTTTCGGGTTCGCGTCAACGTGAAACGCTCCGCGTCATCAAACTGTCATTTATGTTGCGCCAATGCCTGCCCGTGTGCAGAACAACCTGTGGAGGCGAGTCCCGTTGCCAGGCGTATACCTGGGTCAAGTCCGGGATTCAGGGGCCAAGCGGGCACTGCTGGCTCAAGGACACCCTGCCGGACATTGTGAAAGACGCATGCTGTGATTCGGGACCGCGCGGGTTCATCTCAAAACGTGATCTGGTGGCAGAGAACAACATCAATCGCCCTGGTTCGGATTTCAAAAACTTCGTCACGGACAGATGGAACACATGTGAGGCAGCTTGTGCCGAAGATGAGATATGCGCGTCCTGGACGTATGTCCGACCGGGCGTGCAAGGGCCGGCGGCCCACTGTTGGTCGAAGAACCGCGTTGCCCGTCCTGTGCCGGACGGGAACACCATTTCAGGTGTAAAGTTCAAACTGCCGTCCGTGCGATTCGACTAGTCGCGGCTGTCAAGGATCCGTGGACAAGACGACGGAGCTGCGGGCGCGCCGGCCTCGCAAGTTCGGTGAACGCGGCGATGCCGCCGGTAGCCACGGCGCCAGACATGGGGGTTGCCCAGCAGCCGTCTTCAAGGGCTTACGTCGAGTCGTCGAGCTCGGGGGGTCATACCGTCCAGGTCTACGGGCGCGGATTCCGGGAATGGCCCCACAATCTCGATTGGGCATCTTCGCTCAACCGTGGTCAGCACGTTCGCCTCCTGCGACTTTGGCGATCTGGTCCCCGCGCACTGGGCGTTACCGAGCTGCTGGCGCAGGCCGTGCGCGGCGTCTTAAGCGTGGCCGGAGCCTGAGAGCGTTGACCGCCGATGCCGCTTCAGTCGTCGCCGGGGTTGGTATGCCGCCCCGTTACCAGCCGGAATGTGTTGGCAGGCGTGTTCGGCACCGCAGGCGCGACACGCCAAGCGGCGCCGAACGCGCTGGCCTCCGCCTGTGCGACGATAGCGGGCCAGAGGAACAGAAGGCGGCGGGCCAGTTCGCCCAGCGGAAATGTGCCCCACCGTCCGCCGAGCAAAAACAGCGTCACGCCCGCCGCGCGCCATGCCTCACGCTGCACGATCGGGTCCAGCATGCGGCCATCGCGCGTCACCAGGGCGCAGCCGCCCTGCTCGCCGAGTTTGCGCAGCATGGCCGGGTCCAATGTGCCGATCGGAACGCCAAGCTCGTGCAGGGTTGTGACGCGATCGTGGGGCAGCGCGCGCGAGGCTCGCAGCAATCCCGGCAGGCTTCCTGAGTTTTCGTCGAGAACGAAGGTCAGGCGGCTTTCGGCATTCGCCATTCGGCTTCCGCGGCCATTGCTTCGCGCACTTGCTGTTCCGTCACCTTGAACCACGCCGCGACGGCTGCAACGGCTTGAACGCCGCCACCTTCCGCCGCGACCGCGTCCGCCAGCACGTCCGTCCGAACGCCAGTGTCCGCGATATGCGGAGCGCCGAACACGCGGTCCGGGCGAATCACCACCGCATGGTCCTTGCCCCGCGGGAACCACTGGCCGGGCAGGTCGCCCGCGAACACCACGTCGCGGAACAGAGACGGCTCCACGATATTGCGGAACTGCTGTTGGCCCGTCAGTGCATTCACGAGCAGCCCGTCATCGCCCTTCACGTCGCCGCGTTGCTTGAGTTCGAGGAAGACCGACCGGCCATCGGACCGGAATGCCTTGGTCACGAACGGGCTGGCCAGGCCGTAGCGCTCGGTCGCAATTTGGGCGGCCTTCTTGATGGTCGGCAGTCCGAGGCCCTTCTCGCGGAAGGCGCGGACCAGACGCAAGGTCAGTAGCTCTTCGAAGCTCAGGCCCGCTTTGGCCGCCGAAGCTGGCGCCCCCAGACGAACGACAGGCGCCGATGTGCGGCGCTCGCCCTTGTAGGGGTAGACATAACCCCGAACCCAGCGGCGCGCGGTGTTCGCGTCCAGGCCAGCCAGCGTCGCCGCATAGGCCAGCGGGTAGATCGGCGCGATCATGCCTGGCGCGGGCGCATCCATAGGTCGAGTCTAGGCGTTGGCGGCGGTTCGCAACAAGCGGTCTTGGGCGTCGGAACGAGCGGCCAAGCGTCGCCTTCGGGGCTACGCGCGCTCGACTCATGCCGCCTGCGGTGCTCGGGCGTGGTTCAACGCCAGCAGGCGGCCGAGCACTTCGTCGTCGGGCAGGTCGGCGGGCCAGCCGTAGGCGGCGGCGACGGCCTCGTCCAGCGTGCGATGCAGGTTGTCGAGCCAGGTTCCGGCCGGTGTGCCGCGCGTGTTGTAGAGGTTGGTCAGGGTGCGGCCATTGAGGATGGCGGCGGCTTTCTCGTTCTTTGGCACAATGCGGTCGGGGAAGCCGGGGACCACCTCGGGGACGATGTCGATCAGCTCGGGCGGGTTCAGCCAGCGGTCGCGTTTCTCCACGAGGTCGCGCGCGGCGGCGGCGATGCGCTGCGCGGCCGGGTTGTCGGCGTAGCTGGCGGCGGGAAGGTTCGGGGTCAGGCCGTTGGGGAAGGGGAAGGTTTCGAAGGTGGTGCCGGGAGTATATACCGGATCATTCCCGACGCCGTGGTATTGGCAAATCCTGAGTGTCCACAACGTATGAATCGACGAGGACAGAATGCCAAACGCGGTGTCGTCGTCCCGGGCGATAACGACCAAGCGGGTTTCGGGCAGCAGTCCCCGTGCGATCCATACAAAAAACCGGTGCTTGGACACCAGTATGGTCGCGATAAACCTGTCAAGGCTGGTAATCGCGGCACGTAGGTCCGCGCCGGACCGTCGGTGGAGCCACCAGTTTGATGCGGTCCTGCTTTCGCGGTTCGTCGCTTTCCCTGGACGGACATGTTGGCTTACGTGCGCGAATATCTCGGGGTAGCACGCAGCCTCGGCCTCCGAGCAATTGCTGAAGTCTATCAGCCAGCGGTCACGGCGCCTTCCTGCTACGTCGCGACCAGAGATCGCAGGCTTCAAGACCGCCGAATTCGGCATCCCGTTAGGGTTCAGTGGAAACCGCAGCCAGCGGCGGGCCAAGTCTCCATAGACATCGAACGGGCCACCGACTTCTACACCACGGATCGCAATACCGACGTTGCTCGCCAGAACTGTCGTCCGCGTAAGGTCACTGGTGCCGGCGGATAAGTCCGTGTGGATGCTGACAACCGGCAGTCCGTCCAGTCGGGTGAGCGCGTGCTCCGTCCGGTCGAAACATATCAGCGATACGCGTATTTCGGCTCCATCCAGGACCCACGGCTCATCAGCCCAGGCATCGAAGATCGTGCAAGTGCTGACCAGGCTGTCCATTACAAGCCGGTTCGCAACGCCACGAATCATGTTCGTGGCGACCAAGCCGACCTTTCGCTTCGCGTCCTCGACGACAAGACAACGCGCCTTTTCGATCCAGTAGGCGACCAAGTCCGCTGTTGCAGCAACGCTGTCAGTATAAGCGGCTCGTAGCGCCTGAGTGTAGTCTTCGCCGAGGGTTTCCATCATCCACTTGGCGCCCAGAAACGGCGGGTTCCCCACAATCGCGTCCACCTTCGGCCACGCCGCCGCCGACCCGTCCGGGGCCAGTACCGCGTCGCGGCACTCGATCGTGTCGAGGGGACGCAACACCGGATCGGCCGGCGGCGGCAGGCCGTGGCGGCGTGCCCACTGGATATGCCCGATCCACACCGACACGCGCGCCAATTCCGCCGCGAACGGGTTGATCTCGATGCCGAGCACTGCCTCCGGGCCGACCTGCGGGAACTCGCGTTGCAGTCCAGCGCCTCGGCTTCGACCATCGCCTGGTGCTCGATGTCCTTTAGCGCGAGCAGCGACAAATACAGAAAATTCCCGGACCCGCACGCCGGATCGAGCACGCGGAACGCGCGCAACCGATCGAGAAAGCCGCGCAACTCGGTCTCGGCCGCGGCGCGGGCGCGGCGGGCGGCCGGCGTCCCCGCGCGGGCCTCGGCCGCCTTGTCCAATGCGGCGGCGATCCGCGCCTTGGCCGCGTCCCACTCGGCCAGCAGCGGGCGCCGGATCACCGGGTCGATCAGTTTTTCGATCTTGTCGCGGTCGGTGTAATGAGCGCCCAACTGGCTGCGCTTGTCCGGATCGAGCGCCCGCTCGAACAGCGTGCCGAGGATCGACGGGTCAATATCGGCCCAATCCAGCGCCGCGGTGCGGGCAAGCACCCCGACATCGTCGGCATCCAGCGGCAAGGCCGTGTCATCGTCGAACAGCCCGCCGTTGAACCAGGCGACCTGCGTGAAGCCGACGCGGCCGCCTTTGACCGCCATCGCGTGGAACAGCGTCTTGGCGTGGTCCGCGAAGTCCGCGGGCGTTTTGCGTGCGACGGCCAGCATCTGTTCGAACAGGCCGGAGGGCAGCAGGCCGGTGTCGTCGGCAAACAGGCAGAACACCAGCCTGTTCACGAAATGCGCCACGGTCTCCGCGGGGTGGCCGCGGGCGCGCAGCCGCCTGGCCAGCTCGGCGAATTCGGCGGCGGCCTGGGCGGTGAGTGCCTCGCGCGTCTTGCCGGGGCGGAGCGGTTCCGGGTCCGCCAGCACCGACTTCAGCAACTGGCGCCGCGCCGGGTCGGTCAGCTCCGGCAGCAGAACGTCGTGCCGCTCCGAGATCGAGTTGGTCCAGTTGGTGCGGACCACGATCCGGGCGATGTCGGAGACGACCAGGAGCGGCGGGTTGCCGAGCGCGCCGGCATATTGCAGCAACTGCCGCTGCGCCGCGTCGAGGTCCTTGTGCTTGCCTTTATACTCCCAGGCAAAGCAGCCGCGGCGCCAGACATCGGCCCAGCCGTCGCCGCCGGTCGCCTTGGTGGCACCTTTCTCGAACGCGTAGGTCGAGCCGTCCGGGTCGGTGTTCGGGGTCGGCTCGTCCAGCAACTGGCAGAGGTCGATGAAATGCTCCTGGCAGGCGGCCCGCTCGTTGCGCGCGTTGGCCTGCCACTTGCCGATGAACTGTTCCGGCGTCATGACGGGGAGTGTAGGCGAGGGCGGTGGGGAGGGGCAGTGAGTCGAGTGCCGCGCGGCCGAGGAGCAGATGGTCGGCTAGTCGATCGAAGCATTCCCTGATGCGAGTGGCGGACGGATCGTCACCGAATTTCACCCGCTGCTAAGGCGTGGCCTGGCCGCGCCGGGCAGATCGTCGGCTTGAGGTGTCACAGCTTCGCACCCCAAGGATCGACGATTTCGACCCCACACCCCTCAAAATCCGGCACGTTGCGGGTGGCGAGAGTGGCACCGCGGGACCGGGCAATTGCGGCAATCTGAGCGTCCGCCAGTGAAATCGGCCGCCCGACCTGCCGGCGGCCGGCGGCCAGCGCAGCGAACGCCTCGGCAGCTTCGGAGTCGAAGGGCAGAATCCGCCCCCGAAAGTAGGTCTCGAACGCGGTGCGCGCGGCCCGTGCCAGCCCCTCCCGCCGCTTTCCTTCCGGCACCAAGGCTACGCCATAGAGGATTTCTGCCTGGGTGATCGCGGAAATGAACACGGCCGAACCAGGGAGCGTGTTGATCCAGACCATGACGGCCGGCTCGGGGGCTGATTTCATCAGCTCGGAGACGACGCTGGTGTCGAGGAGAATTATTCGTCGAAGGTCGGTGGTTCGCGCATCGGCTCGCGCGGAACCTCTGGCAAGTCGAAACCACCGAAGGGCTTGAACAGGGCATGGATCGCCGTGCCGAGGTTCTTTGGCTCCTGCAGCTCCTGATCGAGCGACGACCGCAGAATGTCGCGCGCCTCGTCCTCCATCGAGCGGCCGTGAACCGCCGCCTGGACACGCAAACGGGATTTCAGGGAGTCGTCGAGATTGCGGATGGTGATGCTCGCCACGGAATGGCCTCTGTCAGCATTGATGGGATTATAAGCAATGATGGCACGCCAAAGCAGTGCAGCTTCGGGCGTGTCCCGCAAGCCCGGCGCGGGTGACCAAACCTGGATGCGCAAGAAAAGATCGTTTGCGGTTTCCTCGTCGGCCAGCGTCGGCTGCCTAATCTCGGAAGGTACCGGAGGCGTGAGCCTTGCCAGCCGTCGCTTGCTTCAGGCCTCGCGCGTGCGTATTAAGTGCGCATGAAAGCCCGCGAAGTGGTTGCAGCCCTGATCGCGGCCGGGTGGGTGGAGGTGCGGGCCAAAGGATCGCATCGTCAATTCAAGCACCCGGAGAAGCCGGGGCTGGTGACCGTGGCCACGCATGGCGGGCAGGACATCAAGGCTGGAACGCTGGCGTCCATCGAGCGGCAGAGCGGCCTGAAGCTGAAGAAAGGCTGAGCCATGGGCATGCGGTATTTTCCTGCCTTGATCGTGCAGGACGCCGGTGAGTCCGAGGCGGACGGCTTCGGAGTGGTGTTCCCTGACCTTCCGGGCTGCACCAGCGACGGCGCAACCATGCAGGAAGCGGCTGTCATGGCGGCCGAAGCGCTGGCGCTGCACATCGAGGGTATGCGGGAGGAAGGCGAGCGGATTCCTGAGCCCTCGGCGCCGGGGCGCGTTCCGGATTGGCTGGGGGATGGCAGCACGATCATCACCAGCGTTCTGGTGCCGGTCGAGATGCCGGGCAAGGCGGTTCGGATCAACGTGACGATGGACGAGGCACTGGTTCAGCGCCTGGACGCTGCCGCTGCTGTGGAGGGGAACAGCCGCTCGGGATATTTGGCACAGGCGGTGAGGGAACGCCTTCAGCGTGGGCGGGGACAGCCTGAGAGCTCTTGACCGCCGACCGATGCCGTCTCAATCTCAGTTGGAACCTGCATGCTCGTCCCTTACCGGGCAGAGCGTTGGCATGCGCTTCCTGCATCGAAGGTGTGACAGGCGTAGCGTGACCATCAACGTCGCTGCACCGATCATCCTAACGAAAGGAAGAGCTGCGTGGACGAGTATCTGAAATCACGGCTTCGAGAGGGGCGAGTGGCCCTGTTTCTGGGCGCAGGGGCATCTATCGGATGCCGTAATATTGTTGGTGGCACGCCTCCTCTATCAGGCGAACTATCAAGAATTTTAGCTGATTCGATGAAAGTTACCTTGGACTAGACTGAAGATCTGCAGGAAATTACATTGGCGGCGCGACGTAAGTTGGGAAATGATTACAACGAACTGCTCCGCAAACACTACACGATCGATCAAACATCGCACGAATATAGAGCACTTTCTAATTATGCTTGGTCAAGAATATATACATTGAATATAGATAATGGCCTAGAGGTAGCTCTTCGCTCCATGTCCGCCGATTACCGCATATTCTATCACGGGGAACCATTCTTTGACATAAATTTATCATCCTCCTCGACCAATGTTATTAAACTTAACGGCAGCGTTGATCGTCTACACGATGGGGTCATTTTCTCAACAGATGAATATGTAGAGGCTATGCAAAAGGCTACATGGTACGATACACTTGCTGCGGACTATCTGTCCGGTACAACGATGGTATTTCTTGGAACGAAACTGAAAGAACCGTTGTACAATTACCATCTTTCGCGTTTGATGGCTCTAACAGACAGTGCACCCGGCCAAAGCTATGTGGTGTGCCCTCAAATCGGAGAAATAACCGCTGAGAACTTTAGGGCGAAGAATATTCTTCCTTTTCGGGCGACGGCAAACGATTTCGTAGCATTCGTTCGAAGCAGTCTCGGCGGGTCGTACACTAAGCAGAATATTACAAAAGAACGACTGCCATCATTTGTCTCTATGCTGCAAAACATGGGCGTGCAGGAAGCAGACAGTATCATACTAGGTTTATATGATATAGTACCGGTAAAACGAGACAATTTAGGTCAACTCCAAAGCAGGAAAAGGGGATTACTGAAGGAGTTCTATTCGGGAAATTCACCAACATGGTTGGATATTGTCGAAGGCGTTCATGCGGAGCTAGATGTTTTTGCAAAAGTAAGGCAGCAGATGGATTCGTCTGCACGACTAATTGTCGTCCATGGATCCGCCGGATGCGGTAAATCGACGTGTATTTATGATACTGCCCTTTATTATGCGCAAAGATATCATGATAAGAAAGTGTATTTCGTTAAGCCGAGTGCAAGTGCAGGATTTCCGCTGAGATCGTTACGTTTTATTGCGAGTCAGGTCGACGGCGACTTGATATTCGTCGTAGACGACTTTGTGCAATACTCCCGCTCGATTGCGGAGTTGTGTTCAGACAATCTTGCCAAAAATGTTCGCTTCCTTGTAGCAAGTCGTACAAATGCGTGGGCTCGCGCTGAAGGTGAGTTCGCTGACGTCGCAAAAGCTGTAATTCCAATGAGATGGATTACACGTGATGACGCAACACGAATTCTTGAAAAGCTTAAGACGCATGGAGACTGGTCTCGCCTCGAGAAACTTTCGGATAAGCAAAGACTCGAGGCAATCTTCCATAGCCCAAAACGACAGCTTCTTGTTGCCCTCAAAGAGGCAACGACGGGGCGCGGATTTGACGATATAATAAGGGCGAATTTTTAGGGATCGATGGAGAGAGAGGTGTGCCGTAATAATAGCGGCCCTTGCAACTATGCATAATACCTTGATATCACGCGAGACGTTCGACACGGCGATCCGGCGTCGTTTCGGGCAAGTAAATATGCCGCGCGACCTGAATCTCGAGGGAATAATCATTGATGAGGATTCTGGCCTAACGATGCGCCATCGTGTCATAGCTGATCATTTGATTCGTAGGGTGATACCAAAAGCTGACGTCGCAACGGCCATCGGCACAATTGCGTTCGCACAGTCTAGACTAGGTTCTCCGCTGAGAAAGACTGCGCGAAGCATTGAGTACAATCTATTTTCTCGAATTACCAATCACGAATTCATGCTTTCGTTATTCAGAGCGCAGCCAGAACCAATGTTGGCAGAACTGGAAGGCGCCGCAGAATTCTATAAGAATGATTTTCTATTCTGGCTTCAGTATGCTCTATTTTGCTTTGAGTCAAAAAGTGAACTTCGAAAACGCGCTCTCTCGTACATAATCATAGCAAAAGTCAACGCGTACTCCAAGATGCACCTTGAGATTGCGGTCGATGCGCCGTCTCAAGAGGATGCACTATTGTTAATGGACGAGGCTTCGGAAACTCTCGAAGGCGAGATGAGGGATCCAAGGACCGAAGCATATGCGCTCACAGTACTCGCAATCGGGCGAGTGAACGTGTTCAAAAAGTGGTTTCCCGCCGAAGTTCGGGAAGAGGCACGACGCATGGTCAACAGGCTAAATGAAGCGAAGAGAAAATTTGCAGGAGATCCCGAAATTGAGGAGGCAGTTCGGCGGATTTCATTCGCAGCAATTCAGACTGGTGCAGAGAGCATTGGAAAAAAAGCCAAAAAATGGCGTAGGGACGGCAAGGGACGTAAAGCCAAACCAATCGTCGAATAGATTGGCTTGATGTGCCCAATATAACGCGGCTGCGCGGGCGTGTCGCGCTGGATAACCTCAGCGCCGCGGCGCCTTCGGTAGCTTCTTGGCCTCGGCGGACAGAGCGGCCAACTGCTCTTCGGCCTCCTGCTGACGTTCCAGCCTGCGGAGCTGATCGAACTTATCATACTGCTGCTCGGCGATCCGTTTGGCCTCGGTGGCTTTCACCGATCCCCCCGACCGAAGCACCGCGCGGCCGAGTTGCTGCAATTGCTGGTCGAGCAGGTTCTGTGCGTCCTGCATGACGATCAGCCTGCCCATGTCCAACTGATCTTCGAATATATCGAGTAGGATCGTGGTCAGCCGGTTTAGTTCTTTAATTTCCGCTCCTGCTAAATAGTTCTTCGAAACGGTAACATCTGACTTTCGAATGTTATCATTTGGCCACGTCTGCAGCCCCATATTTGTTGATTCGAAATCGGCACGCGTTGCGACAATTTCCGCTGGTGTGTGCGAAGTGACGGCAAATACCAGCTTAGCCTGCACTCGTTGGTAAAACTCTCGCGCAGTTTCGGTTGTTCCATCGTAGTCCTGGCACATGGCGCAAATCCGCCGAAGCTCGCGATAGACGTTTGCTTCATCGGAGCGAATGTCACGAATGATTTCGCGGAGCTCGGCAACCCGATCGGCATTCTGGGCCTGCTTGAGGCGGGTCGCATCGACGACAAACCCCTTCCTGGCAAATTGCACCAGCACGCTCGTGGCCCAGCGGCGAAACACGGTTGCCTGAGCGGATGACACGCGGTAGCCGACCGAGATGACCATATCCAGGCTGTAGAGGGTGGCCGGCCTACCGGAGGTTGTTTGCACTTTTTGCAAAGAAGTCGATTCGTCGAGTTCGCCCTCCTCGAGCACGTTGGCAATGTGCCGTGAGATGGTCGACACATCCCGGCCGAACAATTGGCCAATCTGCGACTGTGTCATCCATAGGGTGTCACCCACGTAGCGGATGTCTAGCCGCAAGCCCTTATCGCTTGCGTAAACCAGAAACCGGTCGCCAGTCGCCGCGTCCTCGACGAGATGGACCGGTTCATTTCCGTTTTCGCTCATTTGACCGTCCGACTCGGCTACAGAAGAAGATCATAACGGTTTTTGCAGCCGCGCCTGTCTCTATCCGCCGGGCCACGCCCCTATGCCGAGATGCCTGGAACATCTCGGCATAGGGGCGGGATTTAGTTCAGATTCCAGGACATGATGGTAGCGGCGGGCGGATTTGAACCACCGACCAAGGGATTATGATTCCCCTGCTCTACCGCTGAGCTACGCCGCCATCCGATCCGCGGAACGGCGCTGATAGCGCCCCCAGCCCCGCCGCGTCAACCGCGTCCGGACGGCGAATGAACCCGCCGCCCAGCACCCGCTCCCCGTCGTAGAACACGCATGCCTGGCCGGGAGCGGGCAAGGCGGGCGCATCCAGCACCACCTCGACACCATCCTCCCGAACCCGCAGCCGCGCCGGCCGAGGCGTCTCCCGCGCGCGCAGCTTCACCGTGCAGCGCAGCCCCCCCGCCGGCGCCGGCGCCAGCCAGTTCACCTCGCGCAGCTGCATCAACACGGTGCCGGCGTCGCGCGGCCCCACCACCACGCGCCGCCGCGCCGGATCGGTCGCCACCACCACCTGGCGCGCCCCGCCGTCCAGCGCCGCCGTGCCCAGCCGCTTCGCCTGGCCGACGGTGTAGCGCGCAATCCCGTCATGCCGGCCCAGCACGCGCCCGTCGCGGCTGACGATCTCGCCCGGCGCCGCCGCGTCCGGCCGCAGCCGTGCCACCACATCGGCGTAACCCCCGCCGCCGAGGCCCCCCGCCGCGCGCCCCGCCACACCCCCAGCCGCCGCCCCCCGCGGATCAGGCGCCACGAAGCAGATGTCCTGGCTGTCCGGCTTCGCCGCCACCGGCAGCCCGAGCCGTTCCGCCTCTGCCCGCACCGCCGCCTTGTCCGCCATCCCGCCCAGCGGAAACAGGCTCATCGCAAGCTGCTCGCGCGTGGTGGCGAACAGGAACCAGCTCTGGTCGCGCGCCGGATCGACCGCGCGGTGCAGCTCTGGCCCGGCCGGTCCGTCGAGCCGCCGAACGTAGTGGCCGGTGGCCAGCCGCTCCGCCCCCAGCCCGCGCGCCAGAGCCGTCAGGTCGGCGAACT
>Ga0302320_10016518_pt1 | contig 15068 bp, 13 predicted proteins | sample Bog_T0_3_FD_202130 | JGI IMG/M metagenome (GOLD analysis project Ga0302320, IMG submission 202130) | Peat permafrost microbial communities from Stordalen Mire near Abisko, Sweden - Bog_T0_3 | ecosystem: Environmental > Terrestrial > Soil > Wetlands > Peat | place: Sweden: Abisko, Stordalen Mire... | reverse complement strand
GAAACGAGCACAGGGTGATCACAATCCACAGCAGTCGTAGGGAGCCGCGATCTAGGGCGCGCGAGTCTCCGGCCTTGGCGCGTTTTTTGAGGGTGAGTCCCAGCTCGGACAGCACGTAAATCAGCCCGAGTATCGAGGCCATCGAGATATTCATGGGGGGTGATTTATTCATGGAGGGTCCCGGAACAGGAAGGGCCGAACAGTTTAAGTTCGGGGCTGTCCTGCGCCAGCCTTACCATTCTTTCGAACTTGAGTCCGATTTTCTCCAATACGGCGATGGAACCGAAATTCTCAGGTGAGGTGATCGCGACGACGCGCTGCAGTCCGAGCACCCGCCTCGCGTGCTCCAAAATCGCCGCAGCCGATTCGGCGGCATATCCCTTTGAGTGGTGCCTCGATAGAAACGCGAATCCAACATCCACGTCCCCGAGACCCTCGCGTTTGACCAGCCCACATATCCCGGCCCGGGTGCCGTCGCCCAGGCACACCGCGTATAAGCCGAAACCATTCCGCTCGTAGCTGTCCATGGGGCCCTTGCGTATATACTCGCAGGCATCGTCCAGCGTGCGAACTCCCTTGTCGCCGATGAACTGCAGGAATGCTGCCTCATTCAACAACTCTACAATGAAATCAGCATCGTTCAACTCTAGCTGACGCAACACCAAACGCTGGGTCTGAATGACGTCCGAGTGCATTCTGTCCTTGGGCTCCGCGCAAGTGTCGGGCGCCCAGCCTAATAGTTCCGCCAAAGGCATACCAGTGCGGCGTTATAAAGCCCTTGACCGCTTCCCGCGTCCTATCGTGTACTGCCGAGATAGGTCCACCGGGCATGGAGAGAATTGAACATCGTGATGATACGGATCAAGGCGTTGCGACCGGGGGTCGCCATCGGCTTCATGTTGGCTTCGGTGACACCGACCGCGTTCGCAAACGGGGTCAGCGCCTACCTGCCGCTCAACCTGGAACCCGAGATGGAGAGGCAGATCGAGCGAGTGCTGATTCTCGCTGACGAACCCATACTCAAGCGGCCCTTTGCCGTCGCGTTGGTCGAGGATGCGCTTCCGCAGGCGTGCATGGTCGACAAACCCTTGTGCACGAAGGTAAGGCGGTATCTGGACCGTTATTCGCATGACTACGCCGTGACCCATGCAAGCGCCACCGGCGCCGTCACGCACGATGCAGCCGGAGTGGTGGTTCCGAATGAGCACGGATTGCCGGCCAGCAGTCCCTGGGAGCTGTCGGCTCAAGGGTATGTGGAGCCCAACGACTACCTGCTCATCAGCGCCGGCGCGATCGCCTATAAGGGCCGCACCGTACCGACAGGATCGATGCTCAGTTTCGGCTCCAACTGGGCGCAAATCGACATCGGGTATCGCGATCACTGGTTCTCGCCCGCCACCGACAGCAGCATGCTGATCAGCACGGAGGCTCCGACCACGCCCTCGGTGACGCTGTCGAATTCCGAACCTCTTACTCGGCTCGGGTTCCAGTACGAGTTCTTCCTGACTCGCCTGAAGCAGGTTGGGCAGCCAGGGCAATCGGGCGACAACATCCTATACAACGGCGTGGGAAGCATCGGTAATCCGCGTCTCTTCGGCATGCAATTATCGATAGAACCCTTCTCCGGCTGGTCTCTCGGCATCAACAGGCTCCTGGAATATGGCGGCGGCAGCGGGCTGCCCGATTCGGCGCGATTCTTGGTGCGTGACTTCTTCAAGCCCAGCGGGCTTTCCCAGACTCAAGGCAACCAGCAGGCCTCCTATGTCAGCCGGTTTCTATTTCCGGGTAAGACACCGTTTGCCGTGTATTTCCAGTATGCGGGCGAGGACAACTCGGACGGCGGCAGCTACCTGCTCGGCAATGCGGCGCTTACGGCTGGCATCGACATTCCCCGCCTCGGGCGTTACTTCGATGTGACGTATGAATTCTCTGAGTGGCAGAACATCTGGTACGTCCACAATATCTTTCTGGACGGCATGAGCAACTACGGTCTGGTACTCGGAAACTGGGGTGCGGATCAGCGCAACTTCGGTGACGGCGTCGGCGCGCGCAGCCAAATGCTGCGTGTGGGTTGGGAGCCGCCCTTCGGCGGTTATCTGGAGGAGAGGGTGCGGACTCTGGCGAACCAGACTTACTATGGCGGCGACCTGCGCACCTATTCCCCGAGCATCGCCCCCTTTCCTTATCGCCGTTACTATGATTTTTCGGTTACTTACTCGCGCCCGTGGAAGGGCGTCACGGTGGGCGGCGAAGCATTGGGCGGTCGTGACGTCGACGGCACATCGTTTGCACGGCTGTCCGGTTTCGTGCGCTACGGCGGCGATGAACATAGCAGGGGCGATGGCTCCCTCGATGAGGATTCTTACAGCGGCGCTCCCGAGCAACACGGCGCAGAGCGATTCGTGGAGGCGGGCGTGAACGTCAACAGGGTGAACACGGATCTGGAGCAGGGAATCCCGGTCACCGTCACCAATTGGGCGTTTGACCCGCATTTTGGATTGGGTGCACGCCGTGCGGTATCAGTCAACAATGATTTGGGCGTGCGTGTCGAATTGGATGAGGTGAACGGTCATACCCTTATCGGCGTGCGTGCTGTCGACTATCGATACCGCTTTTCGGACAGCTGGGCTCTCGGCTTATTCGCCGGTGTGGCGCGTTACAATCTGGCAACCCCGGCCTATTCCATTTATTACGGGGTAGGTGCCCTGTGGCGCAATGTCTTGCCGAAATGGGACCTCGGCGTGGATTTCCGGCATGCGCAAGATATCGCGCGCGATCACGTGCTGGCGAGCGACCCGCAAGGCCCTAGACCGGACAGCTCTTACAAGATCGACACCGGCCTATTGTATTTGTCGCGTCGATTCTGAGGCGGCGCGACGGACGCGCTGCGCGGCGAATTGGTTCGTGCGGTTTGCGGATGCTCTGTAGGAATTATCGCGCCTGACATCGGTGTTCGTCCGATAGGTGCGCTCGGTTCCAATATGTAACTATTGTTGCATGGAACATCGTTGGGGCGAGCGGGTACAGGTTGACTTCGTCGTACGGGTGACGGCCCTGCGGTTTTCCGTACGAAGTGGCCGTCTCGCCGATCTAAGCGTCAGTGGCGCGCTAATCAACGCGGACCTGGATGCGCGGGCGCTGTGCCGGATTCAAGTGGCCATCATTTTGCCAGTGTGGTCGAAACACGAGTCGCCCGCGGTGGAGGCCTACGTGACGCGCAAGCTCAAGAACGGATTCGGTATCGAGTGGTGCGAATTTGCTCCGCCGTGCATCAACAATCTGCTTCGCACGATCGCCACCCGACCCCATGCTCATCTGCGCCGGCCGCCCGCCTTTGCTTCACTCGCCCTGTCTCGGCTTTCAGCGCCACTACTCAAGCACGGCAGTTGAACGCCGCGGGTGCGGCGCAGCATCAGACCGCGCACAGCGAGGATCGAATCAGGAATCGCAGGTTGAGCGGTGCCTCGAGGGAAAAACTCGCGCCGCGTCCCGGCACCACGTCGACGGTCCACGTGGTATGTGCCCAGAGCTTAAACTGCTCTCGGTCCATCCAGAACTCGCACCCGGCGATTTCCCCCACCTTTTCATCGACGCCGCCCAATTTGAACTCTCCTACCTGAAAACACATGGGCGCACTTCCGTCGCAGCAGCCGCCGGACTGATGAAACATGAGCGGACCGTAGGTTTCCTTCAACTGCTCAATCAGCTTGCGGGCCGCGTCAGTCACACCGACGCGGCCCGGACTCACGGAGATGACTTTATTCATTGGCCGAGCTCGCTCGCGGTCTAGAAAAAACCCAGCGCATTGTCGCTGTAACTCACCAGCACGTTTTTTGTCTGCTGATAATGGTCCAGCATCATCTTGTGCGTCTCACGGCCGATACCGGATTTCTTATACCCGCCGAAGGCCGCGTGCGCAGGATAGGCATGATAACAATTGGTCCACACGCGTCCCGCCTTGATGCCCCTCCCGAAACGGTAGGCCACGTTCAGGTCGCGCGTCCAGATGCCGGACCCGAGACCGTATAAGGTGTCATTGGCGATTTCGAGCGCTTGTTCCGGCGTGTCGAACACGGTGACTGAAACCACCGGACCGAAAATCTCTTCCTGAAACACGCGCATTTTGTTGTGTCCCTCGAAAACTGTCGGCTTGATGTAATAGCCGCCCGCGAGGTCGCCTGACAGTTTGTTCGCTTCGCCGCCGGTCAGCACTTTTGCGCCTTCTTTCTTGCCGATATCGATATAGGAAAGGATCTTCTCGAACTGATCGTTGGAGGCCTGAGCGCCGATCTGCGTGCTCATCTCGTACGGGTCGCCCTGACGGATGGCCTGCACCCTTTTCACGGCGCGCTCCATAAAGCGCTCGTAAATAGATTTCTGTACCAACGCCCTGGACGGACAGGTGCACACCTCTCCTTGATTCAGCGCGAACATGGCGAACCCTTCGAGCGCCTTGTCGACGAAGGCATCGTCTTCGCGCATGACATCCGCGAAGAAAATATTCGGCGACTTGCCGCCGAGTTCGAGGGTGACGGGAATGATGTTTTCGGAGGCGTATTGCATGATCAAGCGGCCTGTCGTGGTCTCGCCCGTGAAGGCGATCTTGCCGATCCGGGAACTGGAGGCCAGCGGCTTACCGGCCTCGAGGCCGAAGCCGTTGACGATGTTCAAAACCCCCGGCGGCAGAATGTCCTGCACCAGCTCGGCAAGCACCACCAGGGACATCGGCGTCTGTTCGGCCGGTTTGATGACGACGGCATTGCCCGCAGCGAGCGCGGGGGCTAGTTTCCACGCGGCCATCAGAATCGGGAAGTTCCACGGGATGATCTGGCCCACGACTCCCAGCGGCTCGTGGTAGTGATAGGCCACAGTGTCATCATCGAGCTGGCCGAGCGAGCCTTCCTGGGCGCGGACGCAACTGGCAAAGTAGCGGAAATGATCCACGGCCAGCGGCAAGTCGGCGAGATTGGTTTCACGAATGGGTTTGCCGTTGTCGTAGGTTTCCACCGCGGCGAGAAACGGCAGATATTCTTCCATGCGGTCGGCTACCCGATTGAGGATGCGTGCCCTCTCGGCCACCGCGGTACGTCCCCATGGGTCGGCGGCCGCGTGGGCGGCGTCGATGGCGCGTTCCACGTCTTCTGCCTGCGAGCGGGCTATCCGGCAGATGACCTGGCCGGTGGTCGGTGAAATATTGTCGAAATAGCCGCCCTTCGCCGGTGCCACCCATTTGCCGCCGACGAAATTCTCATAGCGCGAGCGCAACGGAATTTTCTTTTCGATGGTCCTCAGATGCGCGGCGAAGGAGCCGCTTTCATGAATGGAGCCCGCGCTCGACGGACTGCTCGCCTGCCTCGCTTGGGCGGAACTTGTAGGACTCATGGTCAATCTCCTTATCGTGGGTCGACTTATTGCGCGGCGCGCAGCGTCTACCAACATTGAGCAAGGTCCGTGCCAGAGGTTCCCGCGTTCCAAACGGGGGGTTGCCACCCCCTAAGGCCCTGAGTGCGTGTCATTATCGTGACACTTGTCAACTCACTATTGACTCCACGACACCATAACGGTTTAAAGGTCATGGGGAAACGAGGCTGGAGACGTCTGTGGCAAACATGCGAGTAGTTATTGGCGCGGGACTGTCGTGAGTGGCGCCAATTCAGGTCCTCATCCGGATCTCGTGCACAGTGTCGTGCGCCATTCCATGGCAGCGCCGCCCACGGGCCTGCGGGCCGCCGCCACGGTGGATACTTCCTGGCGGCGATGCTTGAATGATTTCAAACTCGACCCGGTGCGGGTATATCAACCCCACGTGCTCGATCAGTCCCGTCTCAAGGAACTGCAATGTGAGTTCGATGAGCTGGTGCAAATCGCGCGCGCCGAAATGGATTCGCTGTACGAACAGATCTCCGGTTCCGGCTACGCATTGCTTCTGGCAGATACTCAGGGGGTCATACTCTGCGAGAAGGTCGATCCCACTTTAAAGAAGACATTCATGGGCGCCGGATTGATTGTCGGTGCGCAATGGAGCGAGCGCTGCGAGGGGACCAATGGTATAGGCACTTGCGCCGCCGAGGCCCGGCCCATCACCATTCACCAGACGGACCATTTCCGCTCGTGCCATATCCGCTTGTCGTGCTCGGCCGCGCCGATTCACGATCCCCACGGACGCATCGTCGCCGTGTTGGACGCGTCCTGCGTCAATGCGGAAGGCAGCCGTGAATCTCAGATGCACACGGTCGCCCTGGTCAACTCCTCGGCTCGATTGATCGAAAAATGCTTGTTTCTGCGCCGTTACCGGGCGGACGCGATGCTCAGATTTCATCACAGACCGGAATTCGTCGATCTTCTTCACGATGGCGCAATGGCTGTGGCCGCCGACGGCAGCATTGTGGCAAGCGACGTGACGGGCCTCAAATTGCTCGGCGCGGAGCATCGTGAGGATTTGGTCGGAAGATTGATCGCCGATATATTCGACACGACTTACGAAGAATTGCTTGCGGGCACGCGTGCGGGACGTCGCGCAATATGGGAATTGCGCGATCACCGATACGGGCGGCGCTACTTCGCCAGCTTGGTGGAGGCGGACGGGCAACGCTCGCGGGTTTCGATCCGGCCATCAACCTCGCCGCAATCCATGGTGAGGGTGGTGCATGAGGCCGCTCCCGCCCCACTCTCGTTGACGGATGTCGCCGGCGACGATCCACAGATGCTTCGCAACTTACGCAATGCCCAGCGTGTGGCGGATTCGACGGTCACCGTGTTGGTGCACGGGCCCACGGGATCCGGCAAGGAAGCGTTTGCCAGGGCGCTACATCGTGCCAGCCGGCGCGCGAACCGTCCCTTCGTCGCGGTCAATTGCGCCGCTATCCCTGAGTCGCTGATCGAAAGCGAATTGTTCGGCTACGTTTGCGGCGCTTTCACGGGTGCCCGGCGTGGCGGCATGAGAGGCCGCATCGTGCAATCGTCGGGTGGAACCCTGTTTCTAGACGAGATCGGCGACATGCCCCTGCTGATGCAAACCCGATTGCTGCGGGTGCTCGAAGAGCATGAGGTGACACCCCTTGGCAGCGAGGCGGCAATCAACATCGATCTTCGGGTCATTTGCGCCTCGCACCGTGACCTGCGCGACATGATCGCGCGCAACCAATTTCGCGAGGACTTGTACTACCGGTTGAATGGGATCACGCTGGAATTGCCGTCTTTGGCGAAACGGCGCGACATCGAGTCCCTGATCCGTAAATGCATCGCCAACGAGTCCGCTGAAGATGAGACGATATCCATAGAGATTGCCGCCCTGCAGCTGCTGCTGTCGCATGACTGGCCGGGTAACGTCCGTGAATTGCGCAATGCGATCCGATCGTCGCTCGCCATTTGCGAGCAGCGGACTATCCGGGTCGGCGATTTGCCAGAAGACCTCAAATCGAGGCGGCCCGCGGCCCTCCCATCAGTCAACGGCAACAGCCTTGCATGCGCATTACCATCGGCGACTGCGTCGGCAGCGGCCTTCGGCGAAGGAGCTTCACTTCAGGCGGCTGAGCGGGATGTCTTGATCCGTGCGATTGAAGAACAGCACGGCCATATGACCGCGGTCGCCGCGCAGCTGCGCATCAGCCGAAATACCCTCTACCGGAAAATCAAGCGGCATGGAATCCAGATCGGGCGCCGCCCGGAAAATCGTTGAGGCACAGAGTGGGATTGAAAACGGCGTGATGGAACAATATATGGCGCATACAGGCGGCTGCCTCTGCGCGGCAGTCCGCTATCGAATCAAGGGCGCGCTGCGCGGAGTGATTGCCTGCCATTGCTCGCAGTGCCGCCGCACCAGCGGGCATCATGCGGCCATGACCGCCGCACCCTCGGCGAATATTGAAATAACGGCTTCCGATCACTTGGTCTGGTACAAGTCGTCGGACACCGCCGAGCGAGGGTTCTGTGGTCGATGTGGAGGCAATCTGTTCTGGAAACAAGCCGGACGTGACGCCATTAGCGTGACTGCGGGCACACTCGACACGCCGACCAATCTCGCCGTCGAGCAACACATTTTTGTCGCCGACAAGTCGGATTACTACACGATCAACGATGACGCTCCAAAACGACAGTACTGGTAGCGACGCCCGACGGGAACTGCGTTAGCTCAGCCTGCGCAAACTGGTGAGTACGGCGTGGGAGAGTTGGTCGATTTGCGCCTGCGCCATTACGGTCGAGAGCATAGCGGTCCCGGTATTGGTCAGCATAATCCCCTCATCCAGCATGCTGTCCACGAACCGGGCCAGCCGCTTCCTGCCCTCGGCATCGACAAAGGCCTCGCGATAGTTCCTGGGCGCCTCGGCTTTCAGGTGCACACGAAACATTGAACCCGTACCGGTCACGCACGCCGGCACGGAGCTCTCTCGAATGGCGGCGGTAATGCCGGATCTCGCAAGATCACCGAGCCGGTTGAGCCGGGCAACGGCGGCGCTATCGAAGTGCTGCATGGCTACTCGGCCGGCGGTCATGGTGACGGGATTGGCCGAGAAGGTCCCGGATTGCGGAAGTCTCAACCCCCGTTCGCCTGCCGCGAACACGGCCATCACCTCGTCGCTGCCGGCCACCGCGCCCACCGGAAAGCCGCCGCCGATGGCTTTGCCCAGGGCCGTAAGATCCGGCCTGACGGAGTAGCGAGTCTGCGCGCCGCCGACTTCGGTGCGAAAGGTGATGACCTCATCGAATACCAAAAGGACCCCATGGGCGAGGGTCCATTCGCGCAGTCGGCGGATGAAGGTGTCTTCCGCCGGTATGAGTCCGACGCGATGCGGGATGGGATCGACGAGCACGCCCGCCAGCGAGTCCGCATGGCGGTTCAGAAGATCGAGCGCCACGTCCGGATTATTGAAAGGAATGACGATGACGTCGTCGACCACGCCCTGTGGAGTTCCCGCCGCCAGCGCCACGGGATTCGGCCTATCCGGCGGACCCCATTGATCCGGTCCCGTGGTCTGACTGACTTCCACATAATCATAGGCACCGTGATAGGCCCCTTCCACTTTGGCGATTTTTGGCCGACCCGTGAATGCTCGAGCGGCCTTGATCGCCGCCATGACGGCTTCGGAACCGGAATTCATGAAGCGGATCTTCTGGAATGCCGGCGAGCGCGAACACATATGTTCCGCGAACTCGACCTCAGCCTGCGTGCCGAAGGTGAAAGCGGTACCTCGGCGCATCTGGGCCGAAACGGCATCCACGATCGGAGGAAATGCGTGCCCATGGATCAAAGAAGCCATATTGTTCGCGAAATCGACGAACTGCCGTCCCTCGATGTCCGTGACCACGCAGCCATGACCTTCCGACGCATAGAACGGATGAGGGCTGCGCAACACCGTGTCGCGGCTGACGCCCCCTGGGAGATACTGGAGCGCCTTGCGAAACAGCGTATCGGATGCCGTCATAGCTTGTCTTTCCTGTGAGCCTGCCTGCTGCCTACTCGACTGCGGCCAAATGCGCATCGGTCGCGGTTGACCGCGCAGCGGCCGGTTGCGCATCGACTGCGGCGGACCTCGCCTCGCTGGGTGGGGACTTGCCGTTCTGGGCACGGAACTGCTTGTCGAGCGCAATGTACTCGTCGAACAATCCGAGTTCGTCGAATATAACCCGGTCGGTGTATCCGCTGAACCAGATCGCGCGCGGATTTCGGCCGGCGATGGCGACTTTCCCCTTGTCCGGCGCATGCTTCGCGCTTCTCAGCAGTTTGAATATGATGACGCCACTCTCACTGTGAGGCACGCCGACGATGGGCTGATTGGTGACGGCGACGACTTCGGTCTTGCCCTTGTAGTGGGTAATCGACAAGCGCGCATGGCCCTCGACACCGGACAGGCCCTTTTGCGATTCATTGAGAATTCGCCAGGCTTGCTCGATCGGAACGTTGAAGGCCTTGTGGCCGACGATGTCGCGGCCGCAGAAGAAATAATGGTTCTCCACTCGATGACGGCGCAGCTCGCGCTGCATGATCCGCAGGGCATCGGCGTCGTCGTTGATGCCCTTGATGATGGGTGCCTGGTTGTCGATGCTGAGCCACTCCCGCTTGCCGAGTTCGGCCACCGCCCGTCGGGTGCCGGGCAACCAGCGAAGACCGCCCTGCGGATCTTCGATATAGCCGCCGGCATCGCCCTTCTGTAGAAATTCATCGGGATGATTGAAGTGCACCATGATGCGTAGCTGCACGCCCGGGTAGGCTGCGTGAAATTTGTCCAACATGTCCACGAAATACGAGTCGAAGCGGTCCGGGAAGAATGCCATTTCCTTGGTACCGATGCGCACCTGCTCGATACCCGCATCGGCCAGCGCGGACAGCCAGGACGCAAGGTTGGAATTACTGAGTACCATAGGGTCGCCGCCGGACATCAGGATCTCACGCAATTTCTCGCGTCCGGTCTGCGGATGCCTTCCGCCGTTCGCGCGCACTTCCTCGTTATGTCTTAAGATGTAGGGCACGATATCCTCGATCCGCGCCAGGCCCTTCGGGGCCACAGTGCCGTCTGGACGTTGCACCTCCTTTCGAGCAATCAATTCTTCGCGGTAGCAGAAGCGGCAGTGCGCCGAGCAAGTCGAGGCGACATAGATGAGGCCCAACTCATACTTGTGGATCAGCCCTTCGACCGGGCTGTAGTCCATCTGACGCCCGGGATCCGGCGCTCCATCGAGGTCGGCGGTTTCCGCCGGGTTGGCCTTGATCAGTGTGCGCAGCGGCTCGCTGGTCTTCGCCAGCTCGTAGTAGTGGCGGGTGACTTTCACGGGCATGCGCTTCTCGACGTCTTTGACCGTGCCCTTCAAATCGCGCAGGCTCTGCAGCTCATTTGGGCTGTATAGATCGATCATGTCCGCCGGAGCTCTGCCGTCGAAGAATTTCTGGAGGCCGGTGATGATCTGGCGGTCGTATTTACCGTTTTGAACGGAGGCCAAGAACGCCTCCGCTTTGGCAGAGCGGCGATGCTCGTAGGTCGTGGACATGTCTATCTCCGTGGGAGTGGCTGCATGGGGCTAGATTCGGATGTTTGGACGGGGGTCTCAAACGATGAATCGTCGCGCCCCCACGCCGATTCGTCATGACCGGCCCGAGACGGCTCAGCCGCGCCCTCAGTCGTCCGTTTTCTCCGCCGATACGATGCCCAGCAGCCAATCGCGGAATTGCCTCACGGCGGGTAGTTGGGCCTTCTTTTCAGGATAGACCAGCCAATAAGCGGAGGAGGTCTTCAGTTCAGGTTGGGCCGCGACGACGAGTCGGCCGCTCGCGAGTTCATCGTTGACCAGAAAGCGCGGCAATAATGCGATACCAAGCCCGGCGATCGCCGCTTGAATCATCATGTAGAAGTGATCGAACCGAGGACCGCCCAGGGCATTCGCGGCGGGTGCACCTACCTGGGAACACCACTCCAGCCACGCCAGTGGCCGCGTCGTGTGCTGCAGGAGCGGAAAGTTCGCGATATTCCGGGCATCGGTGAGCGGCTTTCGGCCGCCCAGAAGCGATGGAGCGCAGACCGGCACGGCAACCTCGCCCATCAACCGGTGGCACACAGCGCCCACCCAGGCGTCCGATCCGAAGTGAATGGCGATGTCGACATCGCTGGTCTCAAATGCAAACGGTTCGATGTAAGTCTTGATATTCAGTTGCAAAGTCGGATGCGATGCCATGAACTCACCGATTCGAGGCACCAGCCAACGCGAACCGAAAGTGGGCAACAGCGCCAGAGTCAGCAATGCTCCCTTGCCGTCATAGGCCATCAGCTGCAAGGTCGCCGCCTCCGCCTGGTCCAGCACGCGTCGCACAGCGGTTGCATACTCGGCGCCGGTCGAGGTCAATATCAACCGGTTGGTCGAGCGGTGAAAGAGCTGCTGCCCGATATAGTCTTCGAGCTGCCGGATCTGGCGGCTTATCGCACTCTGGGTCACGGACAATTCGGCGGCAGCACGAGTGAAGCTCAGGTGCCGCGCCGCGGCGTCGAAGAACTGCAGCGCGGTCAGCGATGGGAGCAGCCGCCGCGCACGCAGCCGCGACAGACCGGCGTCCGGCGCAATAATCTCCGCCGCAACGGCCTGCGTCGTGCCGGCAGCCGTTTGGTCTACGCCAGGTACTCCCGGTGCCTCTATCGAAGTCCCGCGGCGCGAGCTCACTGCTGTCTCCTGGCGCCGATCGTTCGACTGGGGGCGCCGTTCGTCGACCATCCTACAATGCAGACCACGGCTTGTGTCACGCAACGGATGCATTTGCGCAAATTCAAGGTCGAATCGGCGCGCACCTCCGCAACCGAGCACGCGTTGGCGAGCATCCGACGAATCCACCAGTTACAATTTAGTCCCTGATCCGGCGCACGCGGGGAACTCATCCCGATCAATCGCGCTCGACTTAAAGGATGGGACATATGTGCAGAAGTATAAAAACCCTGTTCAATTTCGAACCGCCGGTAACCGACGAGGAGATTCGCGCCGCGTCGCTGCAGTTCGTAAGAAAGCTCAGCGGCTTCACCCATCCGTCCAAGGCCAACGAGCCGGCGTTTCAGTGTGCCGTCGACCAAATCGAAACGGCGTCCCGCACGCTGTTGCATTCGCTTCAAACGAATGCTCCAGCCAAGAGCAGAGAAGAAGAAGCCGCCAGGGCGCGGGCCCGCGCCGCCATTCGATTCTCGAGATGACGGCGCCCGCGTACCGAACTCGACGGTTCGCATAGATATCGTCCGAGCGGCAATTCAAGCTCGGATTCCTGATGCAGGAGTCGGCGCCCGCGGCTCTCGGTGCACATCGTGATAGGTGAGCATCCGCAATAGCTGTTGTTCCTTCGCATCGTCGAATCCGCACGTGTGCGTCCATTCTTTTGGATTCTCATAAGTTCCGAACATCATGTCCCACCAGGTAATATCGCCGTAATTATTCTTGTGGCGGTTGTATTGATGATGAATGCGATGCATTTCGGGGCGTTGAAAGAAAAAACCCACCCATCGAGGGGTCCTGACGCTCGTATGGTAGAAAAACTCTGCGAGCGCAGTGCACAGCGTATAGATGCCCGCTGCCGCCGGTGATAGACCTAACAGCGTGTAGACCAATAAGCTCCCGATGATCGAATTCACCATCATCTCGATCGGATGCTTGTAGAACGACGTAATGACTTCGATCCGTTGCGGACTGTGATGGATTTGATGGAAGCCGAGCCAGAGCCAATCCACCTCATGGCGCCAGCGATGCCACCAGTAAAATACGAAGGTCGCTATGAAGTAGGCAATGAGTCCGCCGATAGTAGAGTTCACGTGCTCTGACAGATGAAAGATGGACCAAGAGGTCAACCAGCGCTCCCAAGTCAGGCCGGCGAGCATCAACACACTCAATTGCACTGCATTGATCGCCAATACCCTGAGAGGCCAGGATCTGACTTTAGGGAGATGCCAGCCCGGCATCAGGCGTTCCAGTACGAAACAACCGGCGAATACAATGAAAATGATACCGAGCATGACGGTCCTTTGTGGGTCGCAACGCACAGAGAATGCCGGTAGGTAGCAACTTTCGCGACTTTATTTTACGAGTCGCCTATAATGGCCCATGGAGTATCGTTTTTCGATGCCATGTCAGCGGAAATCATTCAACTCGTCGCCACCATAAAGCGAGAGCTCAAAGCTCAGGGTCGCACGTATCGCGACGTGAGCCGCGCCTTGAAATTATCGGAAGGCAGCGTTAAGCGCATTTTTTCCAGCGAACGATTCACGGTGACGAGGCTCGCCCAGGTGAGTCAATTTCTAGGCTTCACGCTGGCAGAATTGCTGCAGGCGTCGGCGGCCTCCCTGCCCTCTCTCGGTACCCTCACGAGCGAGCAAGAGATTCAACTCATTTCCGATGACAAATTGCTGCTGGTGGCGGTATGTGCGCTGAATCACTGGTCTTTACCGGACATCGTGAGTTTCTACCGAATTACCAAGCTGGAAGCCGTCAAGCGCCTGAGAATTTTGGATCTAATGGGGATCATCGAATTACTGCCCGGCGATCGAATTCGCCGACGCGCCAAGCGGGACTTTGACTGGCTGCCCCACGGGCCGATCCGTCGTTACTTTTCGGAGCAAGGATTGGGAGAATTCTTGGCGGGTCCCTTCGACCCCGACACTGAATCCTTGGAATTCGCGCACGGCATGTTGACCGCGTCGGCGCACGGCGAGCTCAAGGTGGAAGTCCGTCGATTGCGCAGCAAACTGGCGAGTCTTCACGAACAATCCATTCCCGCCAATCTCATGGAAAAGCACGGCACCGGACTGGTTGTGGCTTTTCGACGCTGGGAACCCATCGCCTTTCGTCTGCTGCGGCGAACATCGACGGGCGCTGCGCCTGCCTAGCGGTGGCCGTTTGGCGATCAAGAGGAGCGGCGGTGGCGGTTCGTCTCAGTACCCCGTCGCGATCGTAAACGCCTGCTTTCATAAGAATAATGCCAATTCGATAATTGCAGTTACCCAGGAAGTTACCCAGACACGTTGGTGCTCGCCTTGTCTTGAATTTAGGACAGAGCGTACCAGGTTCCGCGACCCGCACCATGGCGCACCAGATGAGCCTTGTTTACAAGCGCCGTCACGTGATCTTTTATGGTATTTCGGCTTGCGCCGGTTGTCTTTGCGATGTCGCTGATCGTGACGTGCCCGCGTTCGCGGCAGAGTTCAACAATCTGTACCGATAGCCCTGGCAGATCGCCAAGCAAGATTCGTTCGCGTGCGATCTTTTTCTCGAGACGCAATTTCTGTTCGGTTAGCACCCCAAGAAAGTAGACCAGCCAGGGCTGCCAGTCGGGTTTATCCGTTCTGATTGTGCCTTGCGTTTGCCGAAGGGCGATGTAGTAGCGCTCCTTGGATTGCTCGACGACGCTCTCTAGCGAGCTATAGGTCACGTACGCATAGCCGCTGCGCAAAAGCAGCAGCGTCGTGAGAACTCGCGAGAGTCGCCCATTGCCATCCTGGAACGGATGGATCGCTAGAAACGACACGATGAAGACGGCGATGATAATCAACGGGTGCACGGCTTGGTCGCTGAGCGCTTTGGCGGTCCAGGCGATAAGGGCCGCCATCTGGCCA
>Ga0302320_10016517_pt1 | contig 15068 bp, 16 predicted proteins | sample Bog_T0_3_FD_202130 | JGI IMG/M metagenome (GOLD analysis project Ga0302320, IMG submission 202130) | Peat permafrost microbial communities from Stordalen Mire near Abisko, Sweden - Bog_T0_3 | ecosystem: Environmental > Terrestrial > Soil > Wetlands > Peat | place: Sweden: Abisko, Stordalen Mire... | reverse complement strand
GGAAGCTCATCTCAGTCAATACAAGATGGCCAGTCAGACGGTCACGCATCTTGCCGTGGCCGGAGGAAGGGTCGACAGCGACCTCAGCCAACCTGCCATCGAACTGTTTTGATCGTTCTTAAGCTCAGTTTACTGAGCGCAGCGGCAACCCCTTCAACGGTAGATTTGCCCTGGCATTACCAATCGCTTCTCGCGGAAGAGCGCCACGCAAATTCGCACGGCATCAGCAAAGTGCCGGCCTGGGTCTCCAGTTCACTCAGTGTTTCTCCTCGCCGGCGTTCTTGCCCTCGGGTATTGGCTGGGTTTCGACCACGGCCGCGCCCGTGGCTTCAATGCCGGTGTTGAAGGCCATCTTGTGTCGTCATGGGCACTCTCTGTGGATGGATTGCGGGCATACGAGCTTTGGGAAGCCGGCGATTTGGAGCATTTGACCGCCTGCGATCGACCTGGCTGGAAATTGGATTCTGGGGTGTGTTACCCGAAGCCTGACGAAGGGAAGCTGTATGGTTGGCGCGTTCGGTGAGACCGGGCGTAAATCGAGTGGAACTCAACAAGTTGGAAAGGTGAATGGCTCGTTATGGAATTGTCTCCGCGTTCTCAACCATATGCTTACAAGAAGCCTCCAATTCGCGCTGAAGAGAAGTTGTTGCTGAGCCGGTGCGAAGCTGCGCAGGTGCTCTCCATCAGCCAGCGTGCGCTGGATTATCTGGTAGCCACTCAGCGCCTGCCGACCAGGAGAATTGGCAAGCGCGTTTTGATTCCGGTGGCTGACCTGCGGAGGTATGCCCGCGCCGACCATCCAGAACCGCTTGCGGGGTGATCGCTGAACGGAGCAAGCCCTTCGCCCGACTCGGGACGCTGATTTTCTCTCCATAGATCTTGCCAGTGAGGAGACCTTTGCCAGGATTGACCACGTCCATAACTGCCACAGCCCTCATGAGTGCCCAGGCACCTGCAAGTCCGCAATTGGTCAGGAATTAGATTGATCCCGGTGAGGGTCGCCGATTCCATGCGCAAGAACCTCGGCTTTCGCCAACAGAAGGTCAGTGCGCTCAGCGAGTTCTTCCGCCGTTCTTACCGCGTTTCCTGTTGGTTGGCCTGTGAGCCCCATAATTACTGTCCGGCGTGAAGGCGTTGTGGACCGAAAACAACGGCCGGCTTCGGCACTCGTTGCATAGCGTTGCACCGGAATTCTGGTAGCCAAATAATAGCCACTCTGTACCGTATCCCATGCGTTCCAGTGCGACAATATGCAGCGCCTATTCGGATTATATATCGTTTACTTTCAATTAGTTACATGTATAAAGTGTTGTTTCGCCAAGTCTTCGAATTTTGGTCAAATTCGGATTAAAAGGGCGTTGCTCTACCAACTGAGCTACGAGCTCTCACCAAGATCAACTCACTGCTTTCCTGGCGAGTTGATGTCTATTCAATTTTCGCCTGCTGCGCGGCTTTACGGTTCAGGCCGCCGTTAGGGACTGAAGCGAACCCGGAAACGCCAGTGGAACCGGCACCGGTCCTGCTATTCAGTCTACCTTAGAGACGAGCGAACGGCCAGCGGCGACGCTCCGGGTGGCAGGGCAATCGCATTTGGAATCGGAGTCAAGAACAGTAGCGGCTTTGAAAGGGCACGAATTTATCCGTGCCGCAAAAAACTGCAAAATCGATAGGCTTGAGCCCCTGGGGGATGGTCTCTGCTACCCTCGAAAACGATCCCTCTGGGGCCTATCTCGTTCTCTGCCACCTGCTTCGGCACGGATAAATCCGTGCCCTTTCAAAACAATCCTTCTCCGCATTTTCAAATACGATTGCCCTGAACCGCTCGGGCGCAGCCGGGTTCTTTCAAAGCCTATTGCTGAACGCTTATGGTTTTTGGGGCTGGGGCACGCGGGCCTGCACCACAATCAGGTCGACGCGGCGGTTCATCCTGCGGCCTTCGGGCGTGGAGTTGTCGGCGACGGGCCGGTACTGGCCATACCCCGCCGCGGAGACCTTTGTCGGATCGAAGCCGGCATTGTTTACCAACAGCTCAAGCACAGTCATGGCGCGTGCCGTGGACAGTTCCCAGTTGGACTGGAACTGGTCGGTGTGAATCGGCTGGTTGTCTGAGTTTCCCTCGATGCGGATCTCGAGGCCGGGCCGCGCCAGCACCTTGGCGATTCGCTCGATTTTGTCGGCAGCGCCGGGCAGCAACTGGGCCTGTCCGCTGTTGAAGAATCCCAGCTCCTTCAGGCTGATGACAAAGCCCTCGGGAGTGACTTTAAGAACCATCTCGTGATTGGCGAGCTCCTTGCCCATTGCGGACTCAAGCTGCCTGCGCAGTTCCAGCATCTCAGAGACCGGCTCTCCCGAGCCTGGATTGACCTTGGTCTGGTCCTTGGCGCGAGAGGTAGCGTCGTCGTCGGTGGTAATGGTGTAGTACGCGCCGCCGTGGCCGCTCTCATCGGCGGAAAATGCGCCCATGGTTTGAAAGCCGTTGTGAATGGCGCGCGACAGCTTGCGCACTTCCTGATTGTCGCGATAGGTGGCTGCAAACAGCACCACGAAGAAGGCGAACAGCAGGGTCATGAAATCGGCGTAGGAAACCAGCCAACGCTCATGGTTGACGGCCTCCTCCGCTCTTGCTCTTCCTCTGCGCCTCATCCCGTAGCCACCTTCGCTATGCCGTGCTTCGGCATTTTGCTCAGATAGCGGTTCAGGCGCATCTCAAGCGCGCGCGGATTGACGCCCTCGATGATGGAGAGAACGGCTTCCAGTGTCATCTCCTGAATCACCTGGCGTTCGCGAATGCGGATGCGGAGCTTTCCGGCCCAGGGCAGAAAGAGGAGATTGGCCGAGCCCACGCCGTAGATGGTGGCCACAAAGGCGACGGCGATTCCTTTGCCGACTTCGTTAATGTCCTGGAGACGCTGCATGACCTGAATGAGGCCCAGGACCGCGCCGACGATGCCGATGGTCGGGGCGAATCCTGCGGCGGATTCAAACACCTTGGGAAAGCGGTCGTCTTTTTCGCCGCGGTAGTCGAGCTGGAGTTCCATCATGCGGCGCAAGTCGGCTGGCTTTACGCCGTCGATGGCCAGCATGAGGCTTTCGCGCAGGAACGGGTCCTGAATCTTGTTCAACTCCGAATCGAGAGACAGGATGCCCTCTTTTCGCGCCTTGATCGCATAGCTCAGAAGGTTCTGCACCAGCTCGTCGGATTCAGAGTCCTTGCTCATGAAGACTTCTTTGAGCTGCGCAAACGCCTGCAAAACCACATTCAGCGGAAACTGCACCAGGACCGCGCCGAGGGTGCCTCCAAAGACGATTAACGCAGCGGTGGGCTGGATGATCTGGGAGATTTTTCCGCCGTCGAGGACCAGGCCACAACCGATTCCGGTGAGCGCAATTACGATGCCGCCTATAGTTGCTTTGTCGACAGCTCGCTTCATCAGTGCCATGGTTGCTTCATCCTCAGCAAAATCAAGCCGGCGCGGTATAAGACGTGAAGAATATGAGAAAAGCCGCTTGCCGGGTAGCGATTCCCTCATCCGCCTCGCGAAACCGACACTTCCATCTTGCCGCGCGCTGCGGAATGTATGCCCTCCTATCGGCAAGTTGGCAGGAATGTTCCAGAAGGATGACCGGCGGAAAGCGGGTATCTGTGGGAATTAATGAAGTGTGCAGTCGCGGCCTGCTTCATCGGGCCGGATGCGCCCCCTATCTTCGGCAAGTTGTGGAATCTTTGACTGGAAATCAATCCTGAAAAGGCCGATAGAAGGGCATTGAATCGGTCTGTCCTTACCCCGTCCCTATGGGGACAGGGTGCCGGTGTGAATGCTGGAGGATTCAACACATGTTCGTGATTATTGGAATACTTGCCGTTTTTGGCTCAGTGCTTGCCGGATTCATGATGGAAAAGGGGCCGCTGCTCGTCTTGGTGCAGCCCTCCGAATTCATTATTATCGGCGGCGCGGCGCTGGGCACTCTGCTGGCGGCCAATCCACTTCATGTGCTCAAGAAGATTCTCTCCGGCGTGATGAGTGTGCTGTCCGGCTCAAGCTACACAAAGCAGCGGTACATCGATTCACTCAAGATGATGTTTACCTTATTCAACCGAGCTCGCAAGGAAGGCTTGGCGGGCATTGAAAACGATATTGAGGTTCCTGACAAGAGCCCGGTTTTCACCAAATATCCTCAGTTTTTAAAGAACCACCACGTTCGCGATTTCGTCTGCGACACCATGCGCATGGCCATCACCGGAGGGGCGGGTACCTTCGATATCGACCAGATGATGGAACTGGATATGGACGTACACCACGAGGGAGCGTCGCAAACGTCGGGGGCGCTGAGCACCATGGCCGATTCACTGCCGGGCCTGGGAATTGTGGCAGCCGTACTGGGCGTGGTGGTGACCATGAGCGCATTGGGAGGACCGCCGGAGGAGATTGGCCATAAGGTAGCCTCGGCGCTGGTTGGAACGTTTCTAGGCATCCTGCTGTGCTACGGCCTGGTTGGACCGGTGAGCGCGAACCTGACCAAGCTGATTGACGATGAACACGCGTATTATCACGTGCTGCGCGTGGTGATGATGGCCTTCATTAAGGGAATGTCTCCCTCCCTGGCGGTTGAAATGGGACGCCGGGCCATCCCCGAGCATGTTCGGCCGAGCTTTCAGGAAGTGGAAAAGGCCTGCCGCCATAAAGACGAACCGGCAGCTGCAGTTGCTGCGTGATTGCTGGAAGGATATAGACAGTGGCCGAAGTTTACGAACCGATCATTATTAAGAAAAAGATCGTTCATGGCGGGCACCATGGCGGCGCATGGAAGGTGGCGTATGCCGATTTCGTGACTGCCATGATGGCCCTGTTCATTGTGCTTTGGATGATGAACGCCAGCAAGCAGGTGCAGGACGCGGTGGGCGGCTACTTCAAGGATCCCAGGGGTGTGGACAAGATGGTGGGAACCAACCGGAACGGCGCCGACCAATTTGTGCCCATGAAGAAAGAGGACATGCAAAAGCTGAAAGAGGCGCTTTTGCAGTCGATTCATCATGTGGACCAGATGGATAAGTTGAAAAGCCAGATTGAGATTACGGTCACCGCCGAAGGCTTGCGCATCGAGTTGATGGAGTCGGCCAAAGGCACATTTTTCGATGAAGGAAGCGCGAAGCCTACCGCCGCGCTGACCGATTTGTTAAAAGTTCTTTCGGCGCAACTCGGTCAGCTCCCGAACCATATTTCGATTGAGGGGCACACCGATTCCAAGCCGTACTCGGGGATCAAGAACTACGACAATTGGGATCTTTCGACAGACCGGGCCAATGAAGCGCGAAGGATGATGCAATCCATGGGAATTCGCCAGGACCAGGTCTCGCAGGTGCGGGGATTTGCCGACCAGCGATTGCGGCTGCCCAAGCAGCCGGAGGACCCGCTGAATCGGCGCATTTCGCTCATCGTTCAATACCAGGTGCAGAATGGATCGGAGATTGCGCCAATGCTGAGTGCCGGGACGAATACGCTGCAGCACGGACAGAACTAGGGCCGGTTACTTCGATCGGACTCACAAGAATCAGCAGCGCCGGACGGGTGTCCGGCGCTGCTGATTTGCGTGGGATTGGGTACGAGGTGACTAGGGCCTGTTAACACTACTCGAGCGCCACCCACTGTCGCAATTTTGTTTATATTTCTTCTTGACCGTGTAAGCAATAATGATTACATTTGATACATGAAGAGCACGGAGTTCAAACGGTGGCTGACGGCACAGGGAGCAACATTCGAGGGCGCGAAAGGCTCCCATCTGAAGGTGAAGCTGAACGGCAAAACATCCTTCCTGCCGATGCACTCGAAAGAACTCAAAACCGGCCTGGTCGAAGGCATCAAAAAGCAACTAGGGCTGAAATAGGAGGAATCATGTTGCGCTATCCGGCACATCTCGAACCACAGAAGGAAGGCGGCTACGTCGTCACCTTTCCCGACATCCCCGAGGCAATCACCCAGGGCGAAGGCGTTGAAGATGCTCTATTCCACGCCGCCGACGTTCTGGAATCTGCCTTGGATTACTACATTGAGGAGGGCCTTACGATCCCCGCTCCCTCCAAACTCAAGCGCGGCCAGCACGTCGTTGAACTACCAGCCAGCTATGCGGCGAAGATCCTGCTCTTGAATGAAATGGCCGCACAAAAGGTCAGGCCGGCGGAACTGGCACGGCGCATGAAGGTCACCCGGCAGGAAGTGAACAGGCTGATCGACAGGCGCCACACGTCGAAGATTGACGGTATAGCCGGGGCACTGAAGGTGCTGGGGAAGAATCTGGAGATTCGGGCGGTCTAAGCGTGGTCAGTTGGGCTTGCGGTCGGGGTCTTTGGCGGGGATGGCTATCGGGGTGACGGTGCGCGTGCTCTTGCGGGGATTATCCAAGATGCACTGCTCATGTTCCATCGCAGCCTTGATTGCCAGTTGCATGATTCCGTTGTCCGCAAGTTCAGCAAGATGCCTGACACCGATAAGTTAGGGGTTTGGAACTTGCCGCCAACTATCCTAGCGAGGCTACGCGGAAAATAGTCGCCCAAGCAGAGAACCTCTCCAGCCATCTGCGCCGATTCTTGATCGCGTCCTGCATTGCGGACATAATGCCGCCCTGATGCTGCTGGAAGAACGTCTTGGCGTCAAAGCAGGCGTTGAAATCAGTAGTGTTAAACAGGCCCTAGAAACGCAGAGCCAGGCTCGTGCACGGTTTGGGGCCTGTGAGGCACGCTACCAGGCGGGCAACCTCGTCCCGTTGTTCGACGGTCTCGTAGACGAACTTGACGGCGTCGAAGTTTGGCCCGGAGTGGGTGACGCGGACCGGCACCCTCAGGTTCACATCCTCGTAGCAAAGGTCCAATGCGCCTGTGGAAGCCGGACAGAAGGGCTCGTTGAGCTCAAGCCTCATACCTTCGGTGCTGATCTCTTTGCAGCGGCCGAATCTTGTCAGGTCACCCCAGGTCACCCGGATGGGCAGATCGACCGGGAATCTTGGCGCGCGATAATCGAATTTCCGCATATTCTTCTCTTTGGAGCGGTTCCCTGGATTATGTGTTGACCTGAAGTGCCTGCAGGGGCCGTTTTATCGACCAAAGCTCTGCAGAAGGATCGGCTTCTGGTCTATTTTCGGCGATTGGGCCGTAATCGTCGAGTGCCTTGGCGATCGCCATCGCATCCGGCACATACATTATCGGCAACTTCGAGCGAAAAATCCGGGGAAATCGGCTCATTCATCTCCAATGAACTGTACTTTTGGAAGAAATCGGCGCGTTCACTCTGGAGTTTGCGCAGTAACGCACAGAAATTAATCTTGATTGTCTCTCAACATGCCGAAGTTGTTACGTTACATTAGTTTGGTGGTTCGACTGACCACGTGATCTCCGTCACACTGTGTCTTCTCATAGGCTACTAATATGGTTCCGATATGGACCAAATTAGGGATAAATAAAGAGCACTCAAGTTAATATTCCTTCAGGTCTAACACTAATTTACAAATAGTTCCCGCAATCGCAATTTGAGGTCGGGTATGAACGAGGAAGCTATTTTGTCTGCAAATGGGGTATTGGGGCATGGGCCGGAATCATCGGTAAGTCATATAGAATGTGCACGTTCTTCCGGCCATTACATTCTAATTGTAGAGGACGATGAATCTCTCGCGGGCTTTCTGAGCGAAGAGTTGCGCGCTCAGGGCAATGTGGTGGAGCACGTCTCTGACGGCGAGGTGGCTCTGGCCGCCCTGACAGCAAAGCGACGCTACGATCTTCTGATCCTCGACCTGAATCTGCCTAAACTGGATGGAATCAGCTTGATACGACAGGTGCGCCCGGTGCAGCCCCGCTTGCCGATTCTGGTGCTGACAGCCCGCAGCCGGGTAGAGGACAGGGTAAACGCCCTCCAAAATGGTGCGGACGACTGTTTGAACAAACCATTCTCGCTGGCCGAGCTGCAGGCCAGGGCAGATGCGCTTTTGCGGCGTAATACCGGGCTGGTGCCAAATGTCTCGATGGTGGGCGACCTGATTATGTACCGCGAAGAACGCCGTGTAGAACGGAACGGACGCCGCATTGAACTTACCCCTCGGGAGTTTGCAATTCTGGATGTGTTGTTGCGCAACGCCGGCCGCCCTGTTTCGCGCGCGACACTGCTTGAGGAAGTCTGGAACACGTCAGCGGAGAACTCCACCAATATTGTGGACGTATATATGAAGTACGTTCGCGACAAGATAGATTTGCCTGGAGAACCAAGGCTGACTCACACCGTTCGCGGATTTGGATATGAGCTGCGTGTTGGCTGACCGGGAGCAAAGGGAAACTCTCGCGACCGTGCCCGAGCGCGACGGTCGCGAGCATCTTCTCGAGTGTTTGGGCAACGGTCTGCACGCAATGGTGCAACCGCTCACGATTTTGCGCGGAGCCCTGGGAGTGATCGCGCTCAAGGGAGGCGTCGCGGGCGCTCCCGAGCGTTATCTTGAGATCTCAAATAGCCAGGTGGACCGCTTGTGCAGCCTGATGTCTGGCGTGCAGAGCCTGTTGGACACGCTGCGCTTTGAAGCGAATTGCGCGCCGATGAATTTGTGGGAACGCATCAGGCCTGTCTTCGATGAGCTGAACGCGAGTCTCGCGGAGCGGGGCGTGAGCCTTGCGATTGCCAGGCCGTTTGAGAACCTGCAAGTGACTGCAGACGCCACCAGGACGGAACTGGCGTTTGAAGCAGCGCTCAACGCAGCGGCGGCGATTTCATCGCCAGGCGATGAGATTGAGATTGATGCCGTTTCTGGCGGCGGCTTTGTTGAGCTGGCGATCAGGAACCGCAACGCGCGGGGCAAGAATTTGAGTTCCGACGAACGTCTGAACCTGACGCTGGCTGAAGCGAGCATCCTGAGCCAACAGGGAGGCTATGAGCTGGCCTGGGACCCATTTCGTGTTTCGTTCCGGCTGGCTTTACATGAGCCGGGAAAAATGGATGCGGGGTATATGGGCGCTCTGCCATTGCAGAGCGGTTTCATGAAATCTTGTTCCGAGACAATTCGGCTCTCATGAGTTCTTAATTCCGAACGGGGATCTTTATCAATATGGCAGCAGCAACAAATCTAGTGCGGTTCGAAGATCGAATGCCCATCGACGTGTTCATTGTGAGCCCCAACGGCACGCTTCGAGGGGAGCTGAAGGACAAGCTGAATCCTCCGCGCTGGCGCGTGCTTGAGGCCAATGGCGGGGCCGAAGCTCTGGGCCGCCTTCGCGAGCACGGCGACGGCGATGCCGTGCTGTTGCTCGATCCCAGCCTGCCCGATCTCGATCCGGGCGAATTCAATCGCATCGTCCGCGACCGGTTCCCTAACACACAGGTGCTGATGCTGAACGCTCATACCGGGCAGCTTTTGATCGGAACCGCTTCGCCAACGCCGGTATCGAGAAAACTGGCCGACGCTGTCAATCGTGTCGGTTCGCTTCGTCCGGCAACCACGCCCGCCGTCGCTGAAGAGAGCCCCAGGGTGCAGGTTGAAGAAGGAATCAAGCTGCGCAGCATGGTGGGCGCATCGGAGCCGATGCTGCGCACCTTCGCCTTGACGCGCATGGTTGCGGCGCGCGACACCACCGTATTGGTGACCGGCGAGAGCGGAACGGGCAAGGACATGATCGCCCAGGAGATTCACCTGATCAGCGCGCGCCGCAATCAGCCGTTCGTGGTGGTGAATTGTTCGGCGATTCCGGAAACGCTGCTTGAGGCGGAGCTGTTCGGCTACACAAAGGGCTCGTTTACAGGAGCGGTGCAATCGCGGATTGGACGCATCCACGCCGCGCACGGTGGAACGCTTTTCCTGGACGAAATCGGCGACATGCCGCTGTCGTTGCAGAGCAAAATTCTGAGATTTCTTGAGCAGGGCGAGGTGCAGCGCCTGGGTGGAAACGACAACCTGAAGGTGGACGTGCGGGTAATTGCCGCCACCAACGCCGATCTGAAGACGCGCGTTGCCCAGCAGCAGTTCCGCGAGGATCTGTTTTACCGGCTGGCGGTCTTTCCCATTCATCTTTCGCCGCTGCGCGAGCGCCTGAGCGACGTGAAAGAACTGGCCCTGACCTTTACTGCAAAATTCCTGCCCCGAGTATCGCTGAGCCCCGAAGCGCTTGAGGTGCTGATGCAGCATAGCTGGCCGGGCAACGTTCGCGAGTTGCGGAACGCGATTGAGCGGGCCACGATCTACGTTGGGAATGGCGACGAGATCAAGCCTGAACACATCATTTTGTAGGGCCCGGCCCCGTTTCAGGACACCCGTCCCAGTTTGGCATTCATCGTGCATGTGAGATAGGCAAATGCTGCCGAGTTCTCATGCCGTTCAAAGAATGTCGCTGGACGTGGATTCCGTCCCCAGCCCGCAACTGCTTGCGGACGCTTTCTCTGAATTCATCTCCGCCTCTTCCGTGCTGGAAGCGTCTTATCGCGACCTGCAGCAGGAGGTGGCGCATCTTGGCTCGGAACTCTCCGAGCGCAATGCCGCTCTCACCCGCAGTCTCGAAGAGAACGACCGCATGAGGGCGGCGCTGCAGCAGATGCTCGATTCCATGCCTTGCGGGGTTCTGGTGCTCGACCAGGCCGAGCGGATCGTGATGATCAATCCCGAAGGACGAAGGCTGCTGGAGCTTGGAAACGCCCATATTTACAGCCTGCGCGAGCTTTCACGCACAAGCCAGGTCGACTTTGAGGTCTTGGCGAAGGGGCCGGTGGGTCCGTTCGATAACGAGGTTTGCATTGACGCGGAAAGCGGCAAGCGCTGGCTGGCAATCAGCCATCGCATGCTTGCCAATGTGGCCGCAATCAATGGCTCGACCGGCCAGGCGAACCGGTTGCGGAGCATCTGGATTTTGCGCGACGTTACGGCCAACAAGCAGGCCGAGCAGGAGCGGGAGACGGCGCGGCGGGCAACGGCGCTGGCCGAGATATCGACCATCCTCGCACATGAGATTAAGAATCCATTAGCCAGCATGGAATTATTTGCCGACCTCATTGAGCAGGATCGAGGCGAGGCAACGGAGTGGATTGCCCACCTACGCGCCGGCATCCGCACTCTCTCTGGCACCGTGAACAATGTGTTGAGTTTGAACGGCGAAAGCAAGCCGCGGCTCGCACCGCTTCGTCTTTCAGATTGCATCGAGAGCAGCGTGGAGTTTGTACGGCCCATCGCGGAGCAGGCTGGCGTGGCGCTTTCGTTCCAGTCAGAGAGCGAATCGGCGCAGGTGCTGGGCAACGAGGACGCAATCCGCCAGGTGGTTTTGAATATTGTGTGCAACGCGATTCGCCACACCGCGGACGGCGGCAGCGTGAGCGTTGTGGCGCGGGCGGCAAAGCAAGGCAAGGCGGCGCGCGGAGTGGTGGAGATTGAAGACACAGGCTGCGGCATCCCCGAGAGCGCGATGGACCGCATCTTTGACGCAGGTTTCAGCACCACGGGTGAGACCCCCGGACTGGGCCTTGCGGTGTGCAAGCGGCTCATGATTCAGCACGGCGGACAGATCGGCGTCGAAAGCCGCATGAACCAAGGAACGAAGTTCCACTTGGAGTTTCCAGCAATATGAGCGATGAAGTGTTATCGGTAATGGTGGTTGACGACGAGCCGGGAATCCGCACCGCGCTGCGCGCGAATTTTCTTCGCCACGGCTGGAACGTTGAAACGGCGTCGTGCGTGCGCGAGGCGATCCGCAACATCGATGGCCGCGAGTTCAGCCTGGTGGTGACGGATATGCGCATGCCCGACGGCACCGGCATGGAAGTAATGCGCGCGGCGAGGAAAGCTTCGCCGGAGACCGCCGTTATTCTGCTGACCGCCTATGGTTCGGTGCCGGACGCGGTGGATGCCATGCGCGATGGAGCGCTCGATTATCTCACCAAGCCGATTCCTTTTGACCGGCTGCAGACCGCGGCAGCGCAGGTGATGAGCCGCGCAAAGCAGTTGCCCATGCCGGAAGAATCCTTCGCCACTGGAGATATTATCGGCCGCGCGCCGGCATTGCTTCATGCACTGCAGCGCGCGCGGGCCGCGGCCAGCGCGGGCGCAGACGTACTGATTGAAGCCGAGAGCGGAACAGGCAAAGAGCTGCTGGCGCGTTTCATTCACAACTCAAGCGAGCGCAGCACCAAGCCATTCATCGCCGTCAATTGCGCGGCAGTGCCCGAGGCTCTGCTTGAGAGCGAGTTGTTCGGTCACGGGCGCGGCGCGTTTACTGGAGCGGTTGGAAGCCGTCCGGGCAAATTCGAACTGGCAGACGGCGGCACGATTCTGCTGGATGAGATTGGCGAGATGCCGCTGAATCTGCAGCCAAAGCTGCTGCGCGTTTTACAAGAGCGCGAGTTTGAGCGGCTCGGCGAAGGGTCTTCGGTTCACGTGGACATCCGCGTAATTGCGACCACCAACATTTCGCTGGCCACGATGGTGGAGCGCGGTCTGTTCCGCGCCGATCTCTACTACCGGCTCAACGTGATCCCGCTTTCGCTGCCGCCCCTGCGCGAACGGCGCGATGACATTGCGATTCTTGCGCATCACTTCGCCGAGAAGTACGCGGCGCAGCAGCGCGCGGTGTGTCCGCGTCTTCATGCGGACTTTATTGAGAGCCTGCAGTCGCACGCGTGGCCGGGCAATGTACGCGAGCTGGCGAATTTTATGCGGCGCGTTCTCACGCTCAGCGAAACCCCTGAGATCGATGCCGAGTGTTTCGAACTGGAGTTTCACGGACACCATGCCATGCCGCGCGCCGTACAGACGCATGCATTGGGTCCTATCCCGGTGCCGGCAAATGTGCATCCGTTCCCAGCACCGCCGGCTCCAATGCCTGCGGGAACGCCCATTTGGCAGGTTGAAAAGCTGCACCTTGAAAAGACGCTGGCGTTAACCGACGGCAATCGGACGCACGCGGCGGAGATGCTTGGCATCAGCCTGCGCACCTTGCGCAACAAGATCCGCGAATACGGCTTACCACCCAGGAGGTACGCATAATATGGCGACTACTCCAATCATGCAACTGCTTCAGGGCTACCTGAAGGTGACAACGGACCGGCAGCAGACGGTGGCGTCGAATATTGCCAATATCGACACGCCCGGCTACCACACCAAGGACATCAACTTTCAGTCCGCAATGCAGCAGGCGATGAACGAGGGCACCAACAATGTTCGCCTCGATCCGGCCACTGTGGATGTGGACGGCCTGCCGGAGCGGCCGGACGGCAACAACGTAAATATCGATCGCGAGAGCCTGCTGCTGGGACAAACGCAGCTTCAATACCAGATGGGCGTGCAGTTGATTAAGTCAGAGTTTCACCGCCTGCTGACCGCGATCAAGGAAGGGAACTGACCATGGGCGTTTTTGACATGTTGAGCATCAGCGCTTCGGCGCTATCGGCGGAACGGCAGCGCGCCGAAGTTACTTCGGCGAACATGGCCAACGCCGAGACCACGCACACCGACGACGGTGGCCCCTACGTGCGCAAGGAGGTTGTGTTCAGCGCGACGAACGCCTCTCCGTTTCACACGGTGCTGAACCGGATGGGACATTTTGGCCAGGCGCAGCCGGGTACGGTGCAACTGACGCAAGTGGTGAGCGACACAACGCCGCCGGTGATGCGGTATGAGCCGGGAAATCCTGACGCGGACAAGGACGGCTACGTCGCCTATCCCGCTATCAATCCGGTATCGGAGATGGTGGATTTGATGGGCGCGGTGCGGTCGTATCAGTTGAATGCATCCGCGGTAAGCGCGGCCAAGCAGATGATCCAGCAATCGATCGACATTTTGAAGACTACGTAAACAGGGAGCGGCGCCATGAGTACTGTCACATTAGGTTCGATCCCGAATGCAATCAGCCCCGACCTTTCCGGACTGGGCAACAGCGCGGGAGCCACAACAGGGGATAGCTTTTCAGCGGTGTTGTCGAACGCCGTGCACACCGTGGATAACCTGCACGAGTCGGCGGCATCGCAGGTAGGCAATCTGCTGCAGGGCGGGGGCGGAGACCTGAATGGCGTGATGATTGCGGTGGAGAAGGCGGATGTCGCCTTCCAACTGATGATGCAGGTAAGAAACAAGATTGTGAACGCGTATCAAGATATCGAAAAAATGCAGTTCTAGGGTTGGTAACCGATGCCAGGTATGGATAATCTTTTCGAGCGGTTGAAGCAGTTCTGGGCAAGCCGCAGCGGCACGCAACGGGCGTTTCTTGTTGGCGGCGTGGGCGTGACGGTGGCCATGGTGGCGCTGTTTGCGCACATGCTGGCGACGCCCGATTACAAGCCGCTGTACAAAGACCTTGAGCCTGCCGATGCGCAGACGATGGCCACGCAGCTTGACGCGCAGAACATTCCGCACCAGATAAGCGCCGACGGCAAAACGGTGAGCGTTCCCGCGGACAAGCTGGATGCGGCGCGCTTGCTGACAGCCACGCAGGGCCAGCCGCACAGCGGGCGAATGGGCTTTGAGATCTTCGACAAGATGAGCTGGGGCCAGACCGAGTTCGACGAGAAGGTCGCTTATCAGCGCGCGATGGAAGGCGAACTGGAGCGGACCATCCAAACGCTCGCGGACGTGCAAACGGCGCGCGTGCACCTGGTGATGCCCACCGACTCAGTGTTTCTTGACCGGCAACGTGCGGCCAAGGCATCGGTGATTCTCAGGCTCAAGCACAACAGCCTTTCAAAGGATGCGGTGGCCGCCATTGCGAATCTGGTATCGGGCGCGGTGGACGAGTTGAAGCCGGAAGACGTTTCGATTATCGATGCGGACTCAGACCGTTCGCTTGGTTTGGGCCATGATGGACCCGGCAACAGCCAGGACGAAGAAGCGAGATTGACCGATCGGCTCATCAACACGCTGGAGCCCGTTGTGGGCGCCAACGCAATTCGCGCAAGCGTGAATGTGGACTACGATCAGGCGTCGACCGATTCGAATGAAGAGAAATACGATCCATCGGTGAGCGCGCTGCTGAGCGTGCAGAGAACCGACGATGAAGCAGGCGGAGCCGCGGTTCCTTCCGGAGTTCCGGGAACGGCGAGCAACATGCCGGCGGCCAAGCCGCCCAAGGG
>Ga0302320_10016513_pt1 | contig 15070 bp, 15 predicted proteins | sample Bog_T0_3_FD_202130 | JGI IMG/M metagenome (GOLD analysis project Ga0302320, IMG submission 202130) | Peat permafrost microbial communities from Stordalen Mire near Abisko, Sweden - Bog_T0_3 | ecosystem: Environmental > Terrestrial > Soil > Wetlands > Peat | place: Sweden: Abisko, Stordalen Mire... | reverse complement strand
ATTTTTACTAGGAAATTATGTTAATGGTGATTTTCAAGATCCCATAAATAAATAGTGGTTATTTTTATTTACAAACATTAAGTTTGTAAATTTTAGATAAGTAGGTTTTAGATAAGTAGGTTTTAATTATATCATCCGTTATTATTGTTATTTTGGTTGTTATTATTGGCGGCAGCAACCGCGGCAATAACAATCAGAACAACGATGATAATAATGACTACAATAACAGTGATCCAAATCCATCCGAAACGATAGCCATAACTTGGATAATAGCCTCCATAGTAACCAGTATAATAAGGCGCTCCTACACCAACAACTAATTCTCCACTAGGACCTCTTCTTTCTCCACGATAGCCTTCACCTCGGTATCCTTCTCCTCTACCGGCAGTAACACCACCTCCTTCTCGTCTTGACATTTCTTTTTTGTTGTCTTTTTCTTTTTAATTTTTAATTCTTATTTTTATTTTGTCAAGGTGAAAGAAAAAGTGAACAGTTTAAGTATCGTATTATTATTCCCGAAAAGTTAAACTTTTATTTTATAACTAAATCGCTAATAGAAGGGTTTTTAGCCCTTCTAAGGAATCTCAAGGCTATAACTTAATAATTTAATGATCACCACCAAAAGTAAAAATCACAAAAAAGTGAAAAACCTAAACGAAAGTAACAACGGTGTAATCAGGAGGAAAATTGTTTAATTCGGCTTTCCAATTGGGACCAGATTCTCGTTCCATTTCTGTTTTCCTTTGTTGAGGTGTAACGGGGCCATAATTTATAACTCGAGCATAATATGACAAATTAGTTTTAAGATCAAGAAAAGATATTGCTCGAGGTTCAATGTTACCAGCATAAGGTTGACCAGGTAATTGAGAAAATCCCTTATAATCATATTTTAATGTTGGATTTGAATAATAAGTTTTCCAAAAATTAGGAGTAGCATAGTTTGAGATCGCAATACCATCCACTCGATAAGTTTGCAATTTAGAAAAAGTTAGTCGGCTAAAAGGATCGCATGTTTCTTCTATTACTGTAATTTGGCAACCCTCACTAAATAACTCACTAAGTTTGGGTAAGTAAACATAAGCATTGTTATTTAATTTACTATCTATTATACCATTCTGACAATTACCATCTTCATCTAGATCTAAATAATGCCAATTGTCATAGCAAGGAGCATTATGATCAAAAATTATCCAATTCTGGCCAGTATCGTCTTTTAGGGTTTCATGAATCTCATGTGACAGTGTAAAACTAAAAACATCGTAAAAATCAGAGACATCGTTATAAGCATAGGGATTTCCAGTCCAATAGCCATTTCTCAACCTTTTTATTATTTCTCCTGAGTTGATTGCTACCCACGGTGTAAATTCAGGGAAGTTATCGGCAATTTTTATCCCCAATGTTTCATTAATACTAAGACCGGTTTCAGCTAGAAATCCCTCACTGTTTTCTTTATTATTTCCTTCACTGTTTACTCCTTTGTTTGTTTGGTTACGCTGGATCATATGCATTCCAAGAAAATCACTTTTAGGGAATTCTCCAACAAAGATTGGAATCCTATCACCTTTAAATAATCCTTTATTTTCAGTTAGGCTAGAAAGATTTGAAATGTCGTAAATATCTATTTCAGCGACGTTCGAATAATCTTTGGAATAAATTTCTCTTGTTTCTTTCATAATAGCGTCACAGATTTTAACTAACGTCTTTCCATCAATATTCCTATCTAAGCAAAAGAGGTTAAACTTATAAACCATAACTGAATTTTCTTCTGCTATCCATGGTGATAGTGAATAATTTCCAAAACGAGAACCATAAAATTCTTGATCTTCCATTTTAAAGTCAAAAATAAATAACAAAAAAGAAAAATTGGAAATTTGATTTATTAGTTTTATATACTAATAAATTAAAAAGTAAAATGGCACTGGCTATTAAACAACCAGATGAAAATACAGTGAATGCACTATTGAAATTATTAATGAAAGAACGTCCTAGTGGTTATGGAAAAACCTTGAAGGTAGTATATTGTATTACCAAGGATGAAAATCAAAACTTGAGAATTCCAGTAGCTTTAGCCAGACAACTGTGGAATATCCAAACTCCCGATTATACTCAACTTCCAAGGTATAAAATAGAAGATAAAATTATCTTGGGAGAAGGAGGACGAGATCATCAGATTCCTACCTATAATAATCTTGCTGAAACAATTATCAAAGATAAAGCTACTTATCTTTCGGTTTATTGTGGAGCAGGTAAAAGTATAATGGCTTCAAAGTTAATATGTGAGTTAGGTCTAGTAACTGCAGTGGTTACTGATTCAACTCTGATCTTTCCTCAATGGGTTAATATTTTTAAGAAGAATACCAGTGCAGTTGTTGCTGAAATAACATCAGCAGTAGATGTTTTGCCACCAGCCAATATTTATGTAATGATGATTACAGCAGTAGGTAAGATGCATCCTAAAGTGCTTGAATCAATTAAATTTCTAGTAGTAGATGAAGCTCTATATTTTATGACTCCGAAGAGAATACCGGCACTATTAAATTTTACTCCTTGTTATACCTTGGGATTATGCGCGGAAGTCAAGAGGACAGACGGCCTACATTCTTTCTTACCCTATTTCTTCGGGAATAAAGTAATAAGAAAGATTAGCGATAGCCCTTTTACTGTCTATCGAGTTGAAACAAAATTTAAACCGACAGTTAGGCAGATGAGATGGAGTGGAAGAATGGATTGGAATGAGTTATTGAAATCTCTTGCTGATGATGAAAATCGGAATCAACTTTTCATCGATCTCTGTATTAAGCTTAAAGACAGTAAAATCATTCTTGGGACTAAGAGGAAAAAACAAGCGAGATATATTCATGATAAATTGAAGGAGGCTGGAGAATCGGTCGCTCTTTTGATTGAAGACTCAAAGAATTTTCCTCAGTGTAGGATTTTAATAGGCATTTATGCTAAATTAGGTAAGGGAGTAGATGTCAAAAATCTCTGTCTAGACTGGGAAGGAGACGTCTTTGATACTGCAATCATGGCTCTCGATTTAGTTAATCCAGAGCAATTCGTTGGAAGAGTTTTTAGACATCCAACTCCAGTCGTTTATGATTTCGTCGATGATAATAGTACCCTCAAGAGGCATTTTGACGAGGAACGTTCTAAGTGGTACCAAAGCAGGCAGGGACGCATAGTGAAGATGATCCTCTAATTATAATAATTATTATTAATTACTAATAACAACAAAGTTATATCAAAAGGAACAACTTAAATAAAGAAGATGATTATCTGATTTTAAAGAAGGCCTCTATCTAACTTAACAAAATATCCAGGACCTTTTTCACGTGATATTTGAAGTTTGTAAATGCTTACTTGATCCTTGATATTATCCCAAGAAACTTTACCTTTGTCTTTAAATGTCCGTCCTAAACTCGCAGATCTTAACCACGGTTGGTGATTACCTTTTGCCAATTCTCTACAATGCTCATCAAAAGATTCTATAATATGGTTTGACTCCCATCGTTCAATTTCCAATTTTATTATATCTTGTTCTCGTTTAACTTTCCTTTCGATTGATACGTTTGAACCATTGCCACAGTCGTGACAGATTAGCGTCTTACCAGGTTTAGCTACAAGCTTTCCACTTTTCTTTATGATATCTTTTCTAGCAAACTCACTTTGTGGATAAGATTCCTTACACTTTTGACATGTAGCTTTAAGTTCTTCCATCTTTGATATTAAAAATTCTTTTAATAATTGTTTGTGAATCTTTAAATTGAAAACAGAATTTAATTATAAACAAATTATTAAAAATAAAAAGAATATAAAGATTTTTCTATGAATAAAGAAATAGTTGCAATTTGTAAGAAGGAACCAGGTAGCTTCCATTTAATGGTCAGGAAGAGTAAAGAGGACTTAAATCTATACTGCTTAGATGCTTATCCTTGTAGTAAATGTTCGAGGTGCGTAACTTGTAATAGTTCTGATACCTGTTCTACTTGTTACAAATCTAAAGAACAAAAGTTAAAGGATGACAGAAAGAAAATATCAGTCGATATTAGAAGAGTTATTAGACAAGACAGTAAGGAGACAATGGGCTATCATCCTTCAGCTGTTCCGTCTCAACTTAAGAAAATTACAAAGTCTCAGGAAGAAAGCGGTAGAGATAGCATTGCCGAAAAACGTAAATCTAAAAGTATGGAGAGTCTCAACGAAGAAGAGGTTGACTAATCTTTTATAAATATTGGGTAAAAAATCTATTGGGTAAAGAGCTTATCATTATAAAAATGATAAATAAAATTTAAAATAAATAGAAGAGAAAAATCGGAAAAAGATGGACGTGCCAGTTAAGAAGTTTGCGGCAATCAAGCGAACCAGGGATAATGATAACCATATTTCTGAGGAGGAAGAATTTGTTATAAAAATTTTTGATACTAGAATAGAAGCAGTAAAGTGGTTAGTAGGTCAATATGAATATTGGGAAGGTTGTTCTGGCGTTGACAGCGATGTCGATGGTGATTGGAATCCCGATCTGCCTGAATGGAAGGTGTTAGAGAATTTTTTAATGACGTCTTCTTCAGACGAGGCTATTTTTCACTGGCAATGGAAAAGAAGGAGCAATTTTAGAACTTATAGAATTGTAGAATATACAGATGATTTAAGATTCTATCAAGTAAGTAAAACTCTTTATAAACTAAAAAACGAAATTATGATTAAAAAGAAGAAAAATTAAATAAAAAGCTGAAAGCTAACAATTTAAAAGCTAAGAATTTAAATGGATTTCGAGAAGGAAATAATGGATGGGACAGTTAAGAAAATTCATCGTAAGGAGATTCTCAGAATAGCTTTATATTATTTGGTTGAAGAACAAGGTATTCTACATAATGGTTATTACTATAAAGGCAAAATTGTTGAAATTGAACCAAATGGAAATATCAAGATTGATTTTGGAATTGCTGATCCTAAGTTGATGCAACAAGCTAAAAAGATCGCAGATGCAAGAATAGGTTTCTTCGCTCAAGACTTTGCAGAAAAATGGAAGAAAAGTTATAGCGGGGCTAATTACATACCCGAAGCAGAAGTCGAAGAGTTTTTAGAATCAGTTAGATAATAATAAAAGAGAAAAATAAAAGCTATTTTTAAATACTAACGTATTTAAAAATTGTAACGCTTAGTCGATCGTTTCTGTCTCTTCCATTTCTCTCTCTGCTTTTGATGATAACAAAAATAATAAAATAATAATTTTTGAATTGATAGAGCAAAAATAAGATGTCGTCAGAGGATGAATCAAGCCAGGAAGAATGTGCCTTGTGTGATAAAGAAGGATACAATTTTGATTTTACTCCTTGCTGTCATGAAAGATTATGTGATGATTGTGAGGAGGATATGATGCTATATGAGTGCTCTAACCATAACTGTCTAAAAAATGATGAATGTAAATGGTGCAAAATATGTTTTGATATTAATAAAGTCTCCAATCGTTGTAAAGTGGATGGATGTAAATATACCTGGTGTGACGAGTGTTCAGAAAATCACAGCTGTAAAGCCATGGAAATCAAAAATTAAATAAAAACTTGATTCAATAAATAATCAAAAAACTCAGAATTCAATAAATTAAGTCTTTATTGAATTTTTCCATCATTTCAAATTAAATTTTGGTTTAGTGGGTTTTCAAATTTAATTTGAAAAATGGTGACAAGAGATATTTTAAAATGTTTTTCAAGTTTTTTCACCATTTTCTAATTTAATTTTTGACTACTGGGTTTTCGATTTTTTCCATTTTAATTTCGTAAAGGTTGAAAAATTCAATAAAGATTTAAATTTATTGATTTGTGGTTTTTTGAATTTTTCTTATTTGTTAACTCTTTTTGTCTGAGCAGAAAACATTGAAATTGGAATCATTATTTTTAAGTTTTTAATTTAAAAATTTGAATCTTAAAATGTCAGACAGAATAACTAATTCACATCAGTTGAAGAAGTATGGAAAAATTTCTAAGATAGTCTTCGGTACTTTACTCTCTTTATCGATTTATGGTCTTGCAACCCATGCTATAGAATGGGGATCAGAAAAATGTGCTGGTGTTAGTTCTTGGGACGGTAAAAAGATTAAAATAATTATCATGCTTATTCTTGTTGTTATTTCTGTTTTGTTTATTATCAAGGATTTCGGAAAGAAGATTGCTACAACGGTTGTTAAATCATCTAAACCACCTGGACCATTGTCCTCAGAAACTAAGACATAAAAACCTTTAATATAAGAATAATATAAGAACAATATCAATACAATGGTGTATTGATAAACCTTAAGAGTAATGGATTTACATAGCGTCATAAGATATCTTGATCTGGTTCAAGATAGGATTGATGATGCAACCAGGTGGTTTATCATCTTTTTCTTCATTCCAATCAATGACAATGAAGTGATTGGCCGGACTGTTAGGAATAACGCTATCGTAAAGAGAACAAAGCTGTTCAAAGTATCCGCGGTCATAAGTATCCTCTTTCTTCCATCCTCTGCGAAGACATCTATTAATAGCGGTCTCTACGCTAACTTGGAGATAGACGACGTAATCAGGATGTTCGAACTTCTCAGAGTGTAAGACTTCGAGGTAGGACTTCCATTCTGAAGAACCACTATTTTCCTTTATTTCCTCAAGAGTCATCTTACTCTTTTCTGGTTCGACGGTGATATTGCCTTTGTTCTTATGAAGAAGGGCAAAACAGTAATCACCGTACAAGCTACGGTCAATGATGCAAAAATATCCCTTTTTTGCTAGTTCAAACGCTTCGCGGTAGAGAGCTTGTCTCTTCACCAACATTGTCAATTGAAAAGCAAATGCATACTTTTTCTGATCGGAGAGGAACAAATCCAATAGAGCAGGAGCCAATGGTTCTGGAAAGAACCTGCAGGGAATATCGAGCGACTGAACGTATTTAGCAAGAATTGCACCAGCAGTAGATTTTCCAGCAGAAATAACTCCTTCTAATACCATAACCTTTCCTCTCAGAGAAGGGCCAAATTTTCTCAAGTTTGGGTTAATAGCCTTGAAAGGTAATTCGCTCTCCATTTCTGTTATAAAACTATTAAGTATTGTTAAATTTTGATTTTTATCATCTGATTTTTATTTTTTCATTTTTAGCGCTAATTTTAAGCCCACCTCTTTCATCGATTAGACAAAACATGAGATATCCTAATGGAGAGATTCCCATTTTCACCTAAATAAAACCGAAATGAAAACAATTATTGTTTAGTGACATGATAGGTTTTTACCAGCTTCCCGTCAGTGAAACACTCTAATGTGAAATTACCATCATGACCTTGACTATAATTTCTAACACATTTTTCTGCTTTTTCTTGATCCATATCGTCATGATTATAACCAAATTCTAAAAGATGAGGAACACCATCTTTCGTAATCAAAATTGTTGATTTGCTCATTACAGTTTATCTCGGCTGGTTGTTTTTGTCACTTTTGTAATAAACAAATAATTTATTTGTTTATTTTATTTTTGTGAGATTTGTTTTTATTTATTAGTTGGACCAAAGGGTGCTTTGAACAGCGCACGATTTTTATAAGAGATTCCACCAGAAATATCACGACCCAGAAGATCTCTTCCTAGGAACCTACTAACTTCGTTCATAGTGTAAATTATTGCAGTATTTCTTTGTTCTTGAGTCGATGTTGGAAAAATAACACGATAGAACTGATCCCAAATCCATATCTCGTAGGAACCGTCATAATTATTTCTAAGACCAGAAACTCTGTCTTTGTCCTTATCATTTTTCAGAGTGAAAGGTTCATTGTATTGGGCATAATTTCTAATGATGGTGTTGAAATAATACATCCGATTTTCAAACTCTATTACGTTATAAATACCGTAAGCAATTGGTTGACGAGTATCAACTATTAGCCTCGTTTCTGCGCTTGTTTGAGGAGCCCAGTCCTGTAGCCAAACTGTCCCATTAAAATATTGGTAATTAACTTTGTTAGGATCATTATAATCTTCTTTCTTCAGGATAAAGGGAGGTCTAAATTTCAACATTGAAATAATCGGTTTTATAGTGACAACCCAATTAAGCTGCATTTGATTATCTCTTCTAACACCCTCTTCAAATTGTTCTGCTGTTTCTCCTTCTTTACCAGCTCTAATATCAGAAATCAAAAGGATTGGAAATCCTTTATTAGTAAAATTATCTCTATAGTTTGTTGCATCTTTATCAGTAAAGTATCGTTTATAGAGCTGAATATTTTTGTTTATTTTATTAGTACCTTCGATAGTGAAAGGACTAGCATCCCATAAATGAAAGATATGGGTAGGAAACAGAGCTGATAAGATTGGAATATGAGTTCCGGGCGCTGCTCCAATGTAAACTACTGTAGTAGCAAGATTCCCATAGGCCAACAGAAATAGAACTTCATTCATTAGTAGTTTTCTTTGACCATAATGAACATTATTGTTAGGCTTCTTTCCTCCTGTATAAGGTAGATAAGTTGGTAAATTACTTAAAACGAACGGAGCAAAATCTAACATCTGAGCCTTAAATCTTTCCACTTCAGCCGCTTCTTCTTTGGTGTAGGTATTTTGTCCTTGTGTATTTTGTCCTCCTTTTGCTTGATTAGTTTTGGCTACTGATGCTTTAAATTTATTTACAAGAGATTGATCGATCGAGGGGGATTGTGCCCAAAGAGGCTTTTTCTCTGTGACGTTTAGAGTAGATTGAGGTTGAGCAAGAATACTTACTTGAGTCTTTGGAGCTCGATTGTTAGTTGCAGCGTTGGTTTGGATATTAGATCCAGCCGAAGTAGCATCTCCAGTAATGGAAGAAGTGTAGCCCATTGGAACAGAGGTTGGAGCAGGAATTGCAACCTTTCCAACATTTTTAACGTTACCATGTTTCAATGGTTTTCTCTTCTTCATGATGTTCAATCGGCTAACTTCAACATCGAAAACTCCCGGATAATTTTCTAGAACTAGTTCAATTGCTCTTTCAACTCTAGTGACGCTAAGAAAAGGAATTTTTGGTTCAGTTTGATTTTCATAATGCATTCCTTCTGTTATTACTTCGTAAGTTAAAGGAAAAGCATCACTGATCTGACCTAAAACAGCGTCTACAAAAGCTGGAGTCATTAGTGTTTTCAAAATAGACTCGGGCATAATACAAAATAGACACTCAGTGGTTGAAGCATAGCTATCGAGTCCAACATTCTCTACTGACATTAAATTAAAAATATCATCATCCAAGGGATAATACTTAATGACTTTAGGTTTAATTATCTCTCTTGAAATTTCAATAAGGGGAATTTTTCCTTCGTCTTCTAAAAGATTTAATTCTCCTTGACCAGGGAACTTCTTATAAAATTCGACTTTATCGATGTCAATATACTTACTATCACCGGTATAATCGTTCTTTAAAAGAGCAATCTGCTTTCCATCGCTATTGATATAGATATAAATTGTATGATCCTTAATTTTAATCATGTCGACGGTTGGAGGGGAGTCATCAAGACAATTATATGCAATACCTGGAAATCCAGCAACTTCACAAACCATTCTACTTTCTAAATAGTTTAAGAGATCGAGAATAGTTGGAGCATCACGATAAGGATAAAACCATTCCGTATTGGTACCTTCAACTCGGAGAGAATAATAAACTAGAGTCCATTGAGCCCCTTCTAACCATTTTCTGCACATCTCATCGATCGTTTGTTTTGGTAATCTCGGGTCGGCGTATTTACTGTCATAAATTCCAAAAGCTCTAATATTGTGAAGACCAGAAAAAGCCGCGGGAACAATATCTGGTTTAGTTTTCTTTCCTTCCACTTCTTGACCGAGTGACATTGCGATTAAAGGATCGACCTCTCTTCCATATCTCACCATTTCTTCATAGTTAGAAATCTCAGAAGTCATGAACACTTGAATATAAGTGTGAAGAGTCTTCAAATATCTAAACAAGTTGACATAATTTATTCTGTTCTTCTTATTAACAAGAAAGGAATCGAGACCGGCTTCTTCCCCAATCCCATTTGTACCGCTTCCGTTGATAGCCTTTCCCTTTCTCTTTTCCTCTCTAATTTCTTTGATAAGATTAGAATAGATCTTAAGACACTTCTTTAATGCTCCGACATCGACTAGAGGAGTTTGCCACCTTCCACCTTCCACTTTGAACATCAACTTCCTCTTTTTAGTACCAGTAATCGCTTCTGTTACTAAAGGATAAATTTCTTCTCGTTGATCAAACTCATTCCAAATGCCTCTTGCTCGATTGAAATTGATTGAGCCATCTTCCCTCGTCCAAGTAGGTTCAGCGTCTCTAAAGTCATCCCAAAATCGATTAGCATTAAATTCATTAACTCTTTCCCGGGATAAATGTTTCAAACTTTTAGTTTTAGTTCCTGGAGGATTTTGAACTTCTCCTCTTCCTTTGAAAGAGTTGTTATTATCCCTCCTATCTCGTTTGTCATTACTAGGCAAGTTAACTTGTTGATAAATATCCCTAAAGCGATTTTCAATATCGCCATCGGCATAATAAAGCGGTGCCATCGAAACAACCGTTGACAATTCTGGAATAGCAGGAAGGAAATCATTTCCAACGAAGAACGAAATAAAAGAGAAGTCAGTGATGTCATTAGGCGCAATATACTGATCTAAAATGTTTCTTCTCATATCTGTTATGTTGATATAGTCATAAGCACTCTTAAACAATTGAATCCATGCCTGTTGAGTTCTTTGGGTATTATCTTCAACTGATAAATTACAATCAGGATAATTTGAAGCAAGAGTAGCATACTCCAACATACTTTGTCCCTCTAAGCTAATATCATGACCTGGTTTGCTATTGTTGTTATTTCGGTTGGTATTTTGGTTGGAAGGTTTGGTGTCTACTTTATCCCTCATCCAAATGATGTTGTTGGACTTAGAAAGGGAGAGGATAACTAAATCACTATCGGCTCCAATAATTACTTGATAAGGTGTAGATCTTATGGAAGTGTTTCCATACATTTTTCTCGTTCGATCCTTACCTTTCAAATCTTTACCCATTTGATCGAAGATCTTATGTTCTCCCTCACCTGGTTCTCTATGGGAAGAGTGAATGATGTTCATTCCAGCTGCAAAAATTCCAGTATATTGATTTATCCAAGTCTTACTAAGATAGGTATCCAAACCTTCCATAAAAGGTGTTCCAACAGAGATTACCACCGAATTCCAAAAATCAGTTTCTCCTTTGGTACGACCATAACGTCTTTCTCTTTGTTGATCCATCTTTGCCTTGGGCGGAACACCATCGATCGCTAGCATGAAGATTTTCAAAGGCTTGATCCTCAAATAAAGATATGCCAAGAAAGTCCCAACATTCTGGTAAATAAGAAGATTTCTTTGATCTTCCGTTAGAGCACGATAAAAAGCTTGAGCTGTTACATCACTTTCACTGAGACTTTCCTTTCCATATCTAAACATCGCCTTAGCGATAGTATGAATAACAGCATTTAAATCAACATATAGGCCTTCTACAAAAGAATTTTGAGGAAGTGCTTTCTCAAAAATATCGAGAATAAGATCGGGATAAGTTTTCTTTAGGAACTTGAAGAACTTCGGGATACCCAATTTCGTTACTGATTATCTGTTCTTTCCGAGAACAGCAACTTTTTTGAAGAAATAAAACTAGTCAATTTTGTTTAATTTTATTTTTAAATTATTTTTTTTTTCATTTTTTTTAGAAAACCAATTTCTAAACTTTTTGTTCTGTATGTTAAAAATGAAAAAATTAGAACAGGATATATTCATTCACCAAGGAGCATCCTCTTCTATAACTAATGGTAATGTCGCTGAACAAGAAGCTATGGAATTATTGAGAAGCTTTAAATCAGTCAAAGCAGTTTGGAAAGATTACAATAATTCTAAATTTGATATTTATTTTATTTTAGAAAACGAAGATGTAACAAGAGGAATACAAATCAAATCGATGACAAAAACAGTAAAAAGTGAGAGAAATATTACATATTATATTTACGATCTCAATACTTACAATAATGGAATGTTAATAGCTGCTATGAGTAAATCTGCCGGAATTGGTTTATTTTATATTGTCACTGATGATCTAAAAGTAAAAAGTGCAGGTGTTACTACCAAAGGTAAAAATGGAAAATTTTCTAAATTTGTTAAACAATGGCCTGAATTCGTCAAATCTTTAGAAAATAATTTAAGAACTGCTCCGATTATAACTCAAGAAGTATTTGAAAATTCCATATCAGTAGCTAACTTAAAGGAATACCATTCTATTAATAGGTTTTTAATCTATTGTCAAAAATTTGGATTCGATGTAAGAAGAGTAGAAAATGGTGGTAGTAATACCGATCTTATTGTTAATGGATTGAAAGTTCAAATGAAATATCGTTCTAATCCTAATGGTAATTCAAGTTACAATATAGATCTCAATAAAAGTAACGGATCTCGTAGGAAAAATGATATACATAAAAGGAAACCTTATGAAAAGGGAGATAATGATTTATATGTCATAGAACTTGGAGAAAAACATGGAGAATTTCTCGTGTTAACTGAAAATCTTTTAATAGAAAAAGGGTTTGTAAAGACATCTAGTCAACCCGGAAAACAAACATTAACTGTGTATCCTTATGACTTTCTGATAAAACCAGGATACATGGATAATAATAGACTACAAGCAACATGGACTTGTGACATAAAATTATGGATCTCTACTAATAGATGGAATGGATATTTTGGAATTCCGGCAGAAATTTGAAACACATTCATTATTATTATAATTTAAATTATAATAAATCATGATTCCTATCCCCGTGATGTATTACTGTTGGCGTTCCTCAGAACTCTACAAACCACTAAAAGTCTTCTTTTTTATCTTTTTATTTTTCTTTTTAAAAATTTTTAATTTTCGTTTTCGAAAATTGATTTCGAAACTGTTTGACTCGTTATATGAAAAATCAGAACAGAGCATCTAATTCTATACTCATTTTTAGTAAAGATTAAATATTTAGATTAACTAGATACTCAATCGATTAAAAATGAAATTAAGATTTTTTAGGATTCTAAAAAGAAAGAGACTATTAGAACTTTACAACTCTTTTAACATGTGGAACGTAGGGAGTGAGTCGTCTAACAAACTTCCAGAGGAAAAGAATACTTATGAAGAATTTAAGAAAAATATGGCGGCACGATCAGTTGGTGTATACCCTTGTCCTGATGATCATGCTTCAACTCCAATGTATCTTGATGGCGGCGAATTAAGATTTCGATGTTGTGCCGGTCCTGCAGGTAAATGTAAAATCGAAGAAATTACACATCTCTATAGAACTGTCCGTCGTCTTTGTAATCTGAACGATCGTCTAACTCGTGAAAACAATCGTTTGAGACAAGAAGTAGCTCAAAGTGGGTGTTCAGCTCCTCAAAATAGTTTTGGCTTTGCATCTTCGAAAGCCGAAGATGCGACTATTTTGAGACAAGAAGTAGCTCAAAGTACATGGTCAAGGATCTCAGCTCCTAATCCTGAAAATAAGTCTACTTTTGTTGTCTCGACAGCTGAAGATCTAATTGGATTTGGCCGACAAGAAGCGAAAGAACAATTCAAAAAACCAGAACCAGTGAATCGAGATATTCACTTTCATACAACCAATATTACTTATAATATCATTGGAGATAGCGCAATTGAAAGATCTGGTGTTTATCTTCTCCGTGCTGCTCGTAAGAGATTAATAAATGTAAATAATGGAGCAGTAGAATGTTTGATGAAAGACCCAAACAATCCAGTAAATAAGGAACTTTTAGCTATGTCTAAAGAAAATCGGCTCAAGTTTCGGAGAACAGTGATTGAGAGATTAATTCCTGTAGTAAATGAACTTCCAGTTGAAGAAAGGGAAGGTGTCCGAAAAGATCTAGAGACAGCAATAGAAGAGATTAGAAGGGAAGAAGAAGTTGAACAACAAAAACAACTTTCTAAAGGCTAAATAAAATTACAATAAAATATAAGAGATACATCTCTTATATAAAAATCTTATGAGTTTGAAATTGAATTTAAAACTGATTTTTAATTTTTTATTAAACTTAAAAATCAAATGGAAGAAGTCTTTAACGGTATTATTTTGCCTGATAAAACAAGAGTCAGTTTTAGTAAAGCTGTAAGAAAGATTCAAGTAGTAGATATAAACATTAAAAATCATCCTGCTTTTAATAGAAAAGGTTCTAAACAAGTAATCGCTACAGAATTGATTAAGGAAGGCGAATATATAGGCTCTTATGGAGGAGAGATGAAATATTGTAATGAAGATCCCAAAAAAGATCGTTTAAATTGGAATCCTTACCAATTATATCCTGATTCTAAGGGAAATTATTACATTGACGGAGAAGTAATTGGAAACGAGTTGAAGTATATTAATGATCCTAAGGATGTCGGAAACATCGGTGCTAATGCTGAATTTAAACAGTCTAATAAAACTTTAAAAGGGTTTTATACCTGCGAAATAAAAGCTTTAAGAGATATTCAACCGCAGGAAGAGATTCTAGTTTCCTATGGTGATGATTATTGGACATCTCTTCAAGAATGGTATGAAAGAAAGAACCCTTTTGCTTGTCCTAATTGTGATTTTAGAACTAAAACTAAATATTATTTAAAGGAACATCTCAAAAGAGAAAGAAACGTTAGTAAGGATTATGAATGTGACTATTGCAATAAAAAATATAAGAAATCGTCCAATTTAGAAAAACATATGAATATTCATACAAAAGAAATAATATATAAATGTGACTTATGTGAATATACGACGTTTAGCAATTCAATATACCAACATAAAGAACACCACCATTCTGATAAAATATATAAATGTTTTGAGTGCGGAATTAAATTCCGCACTTCATCTAATTTTAAGGAGCATGTAAACATTATCCATAAAAAGAAAAAACCATTCAACTGCGAACAATGTGCATCCAGTTTTTTTCGGAAAGGCGGTCTTAAAGCCCATATAGAATTTGTCCATGAAAAGAAGAAACCTTTTAAATGCAATCAATGTGATTATGCTTGTAATCTAAAACAAAGTCTTAAAACTCATATTGA
>Ga0302320_10016512_pt1 | contig 15070 bp, 13 predicted proteins | sample Bog_T0_3_FD_202130 | JGI IMG/M metagenome (GOLD analysis project Ga0302320, IMG submission 202130) | Peat permafrost microbial communities from Stordalen Mire near Abisko, Sweden - Bog_T0_3 | ecosystem: Environmental > Terrestrial > Soil > Wetlands > Peat | place: Sweden: Abisko, Stordalen Mire... | reverse complement strand
TCGCCGTCCACAACAATCGGTCATATCTCTTTACCCCGCGAGTTTAATTCGCAATGGGTGACTAAACCGGATTCAGCCAGAAACGTTTTATTGGAGCTTCAAAAGCGCCGACAGGGCCAATCCCCATTAACCCAGATTGCAGCACAGTTGCCTAAAAAACTGTCGCTGAATTCTCCTCCCGACAGTGAGGCAACCCAATCCGACGGCTAGCAAGATCAGAGTAGAGCTGGAGTCGGGAACGCCGACCGGCTCAACGTCGATATCGGTGAGTCCATAACCGCCCGGAGGACTGACGATAGAAAAATCGATAGCAGTGGTTGTCCCAGTGGCCTCAAAGTCGTAGCTGAATGATTGCCAAGAACCTAAAATGCTAGCCTCACTTCCCCCCGACTCAGTGAGGAGCAGGTTGCCGCCGATACTTGCAGTGAATTGTGCCCCTGAGTCAGGTTGGTTAAAACCATAGGAGGGAGGACCAGACTCTATCGGAATGATAGAGTTCGAAACTGAAGTCGTAGTTGTCGCCGATGACCGTGTTGATGGTTTGGGACAGAACGTCAGGTGGGGAAATGGGCCCTACATATGCATAGTTGAGGCCATCGAATCCGCTAGATTCAACAAAGTCGTAACCGGGGGCAACAGCAAATGCGGTAGGATTGCCATCTTGGGTGACTGTCCAATCCGTGTAATCCCCAGTCTGAAAGCTGCCGTTCAAGACTAGGTTGGCCATAGCCCGAGGGCTCGCGAGGATCACGACAGCCCCGACGATTGCCAAAGGAAGAAAGGAATTATTTGGTTTCATAGGAACTACTTTATTTGGCAGTCGGCTCTATTCGACAGATGCGCGACACGAACAGGTGGCGGTTTGATCAGGGAAAATAGATAGAGAATCTCCCAACGTGAATTAATTCGCAGTTCAGCGATTCGTCGAAATAAAACTGCATAAACGGTACCAAACGGCATATTCTTATATTTTAAATGCATAACCTATTTATAAATAATTACTTATAGCCGCAATAGACATAGGATCGATTGATGCTGCCGCACCGGAATCTGTAAGTTAAACCGACAGTCTGCCAGTCCGATGATCGCTTCCAGTGTTTATCATATTCACATGCAATAAATTACACAACTTTAGCTTATTGTAAACGCTCCCCAGGTTGGCCCGCATCGCATTGGCGAACCTGGCCGGCGTATGCCTCCGACCGGCCCTCAATCGCCGAATCAACCCTGGGCATTCCTCGTGCGCTATGATCCGCAGGTTGTCCGGCGTTACATCCGGCAGCGGCGGATCAAGGCACATGGCCGCCCTGCGCGGATACCCTGTCGCGAACTGGAGAAGTTCGGCGTCGATCTCGGCGACGCGGCCGTGTTATTGGCGGAGTGGTCTCAACCGTTGCGGCGTGATCCCAGCGCTGCTCACTTCGCGAGCGCCGAAGCCGTCTCCGGGGTGATAGTCCAATAGCGTTTTCCCTGATCCTGCGTGGCGTTACCATTGTACCGAGCCCACAACATCCCCTGGTTCCTGTGGCAAAGGATCGTGGCCGTCAGGCCGGGATTTTTGTACGCGGCGACATGATAGGTGCAGAACGAGTGCCGCAGACAATTATGCGGGTGGGAGACCTTAGCATCGGTGAAAAGCAGACTTTTCTCCTTCATGTATTCCGCTGGAGTGCCCTTCGGGTTGCGCCAGAATGCGCGCGTTAAGGTCGCCAGTGACGCCCACATAGTGACGGTCGGAGCAACTCTCTGACTCCAGAATGTAAACGTAGCTAAAACCAGGCATCGCAAAATACCTGGAAATTGTAGCAATCGGTTGGATTGCGGGGGCGTCGCGATGAGACGAGGCCCGGCTTCGCGGTGCAGATTGGCCCGGCCCGTCTCAAGCCGCTGGACGCGGCTTGAGCCGCGGCAGTCTTCGCGGCGCTGACGCGACCGCGAAGACTGGACCCGATCAGGGTTTAACTTTCGCTCTGGAAATGAAGGCGGTTGACAACCAGTGGACAAGATTGGGGTCTAAGAGGCATGAGCAGACGACACAGGCAGGGCGGAGTTTGGAATCTCCACGTCGCCGGCCGGCCAAAGCCCTACGGCGTGCAGTGGCGCGAGACCGCTTGGGATGCGGAACAAAAGGCTGAGAGAACGAAGCGGCTGACCGAGTTCTACGAGACGGCCGAGCAGCGCGACGCCCGCGCGACGGCCCTGCGCAAGCAGCGAAAGGGCGGATCCCTTCTCACCGCCACACGCAGCGAGATCGAGCAATGGCGCGCGTTCCAGCACGCCGTCAACGGCACACCGTGGCAGGAGATTGTCGCCGGCTGGCGCGCCTGGCTGCTCCAAAACGGAATGCAGGAATGTACCCTGACCGTCGAACAGGCGGCAAGCGACTACCTCGCCGTCTGCGAGCGGCGAGTGGCGTTGCAGCAGATGAGTCCGGATACGCTTCGCCAGAAGCGGCAGAAATTGGCGCTCTTTTCCGAGCAATTTGGTCATTTGAAATTGAACCAGGTGCAGGGAGCCGACGTTGAAACGTGGATCGAGGACTTCGACGAAGTGCAAACCGAGGCGACTTTCAACAACTACCGCAAGCAAGTGCGGGCGATGTTTGAGCCGCACGTCGCCGCCGGATTGCTTCGCCGCAATCCCATCGACAGCGTGAAGCCGCGCGACGATTCGACCGGGGAAGTCGGCATCCTGACGGTGCCGCAAGCGGCCCGCCTTTTTACCTATGCGCTTAAGAGCGACGAATACTCCGTCGCCTTGGGACGGCTCGCTTTGGAGGCTTTTGTCGGCCTCCGTTTCTCCAGCGGATGCCGGCTTGAGAAGAAAGACATCAACTTCGAGGATCGGGGAATCCTGCTGCCAAAACGCAAGCTCAAGACCAAAAAGCGGCATTACATCGACGGCCCGCCGCCCCAGGTTTGGGATTGGCTCGCCGTAACCCCGGAAGCGTGCTGGGACCTCACGGCGCGCCAATACATGGAACTGAAAAGCAATCTGTTTACTGATGCCGGAGTGCCGCATCCTCACAACGATTTTCGCCACAGCTTTTGCACCTACGACGTGGCGGCGCACAAAAACCCAGGGCGGACGGCCTACATTCTTTGCCACCGGAATCAGGATTTGCTTTGGGATCGGTACAAGGGAAATACCAACGAGGCGGAAGGAAAACGCTATCAGTCCATCACGCCGCAGACAGCCGAGAGCTTGGCGCAAGATTTCGTTCCGCAAGCCGCGCGTGAGCGTCCTGCGGCGTGACGCCGAACTGCTCCAACGCAAGCGGGCTGATCTTGTAGGGGCAGCCGAATACCCATTTCCGGGGTATCAAGCCGGTGCGGATTTTGCGGCGGACGACCTCCTCGGACAATTCGACGGCGACGGCAAATTGGCGCACGGTGAGGCGCGGTATTGGCGCAGCCGGCGTTGCGGCGACGCCGACGACCCGGCGGACAATCGCCTCGATGCTTATCAGGTCTGACGCGTCCAAGGGCATCTTTTCTTCACGCAATTTCGCGCCTCGCGGCGCCCTCGACAACGGAGAGCATCTCCTGAATTTTCGGTAGACCGTCTCCGCTAAAAGCAGTAGGCGATCCTTCCGTCCCTCGCACCGCCGCACCCGTTTTGGGTGCAAAGCGCGCCGGAAAAAGCCCGCATGGTGGCGAACTTTCGCCAGCGTCATCGGTCGCGGCGGCGGCGATCCGCTTGGTTTTCGCGCTGCCCGTTTTTCCGCTGTCTTGATCGCTCGATCCAACGACGAAGTCGTTAGGGCCTTGCGTCTCCATGAAAAAGAGGGAGTGGGTCGAGAAAAGCCAGGGCGGATTGTCGCAGGATTTTGGGAATGGATCGCCGCGAAAATGCGATGAGGGGCAGTGGGGTTGTCAGCGCCGCGAAGAAAGCTGACGAATCGGCGGCTGGTGTCGGCCGTCTACCGTAAATTCAGTAGATGCTCGCGGTTGTCCGGTGGACGCAACGGACCGTAGTTGAGGCCGCATGATAACGGTCGGACTGATTCGAAGCGGCGCGACTTACCTTTCGCAACACCTGCAAAAAAACGACTACTGGCAGGAGGGCGAGAAGCAGGTCTTGGGGAAATGGATCGGCCGGGGAGCGGAGCTTCTGAATCTGCGCGGGACCGTCGAGGAGAAAGCATTCGAGGCCCTGCGGCAAAATCGCCACCCAGTGACCGGCAAGCGGCTGACGGCGCGAGATAGCGAGAAACGGGTCGCCTTCTTCGACATTCAACTTTCGGCTCCGAAGGACGTGAGCGTTCTTGCCTTGGTCGGCGACGATGGGCGCGTTCGCGCGGCGTTCTGCGAGGCAGCCGAGACCGCGCTTGGGGAGATGGAGCGTTACGCCGCCGTCCGGGAGCGGCGGGGCAGGAAGGCGGCCAGCGAAGAGTACCGGCTGACGGGCAACTACGTTGGTGCCCTGTTCGTCCACGACGCGAGCCGCGACCTGGACCCTCAGCTTCATGTGCACGCGGTCCTGGCTAATGCCACTTGGGACGCGGAGCGGTCGCGATGGCTGGCCCTCAAGCAAACGCCGATGCTGCGGGCCTCGCCCTACTTTCGCCAGGTCTTCTACCGCGAGCTTGCCGGTCGATTGCGAGGTCTCGGTTATGAGCCTTACGGCATGACTCCGCAGGGGTTTTCCATTCGCGGGGTCGAGCACCTGCGGGAGCGCTTTTCGAAAAGGGCGAGACACGTGCAAACCTTGGCTAACGAATTCGCGCAGAAGAAAGGACGCCGGCCGACAAAACGCGAGGTGGAAGTCCTGGTCCGTGAGTCGCGTTCAAAAAAGCTGGCGAGCGTGAGCACGACCGAGGTGAGGGCGAGGCAGAGAGCGGAGCTGACCTCCGAGGAACGTCGCGGCCTTGCGAACTTGGTCAGTCAAGCGAGCGAAAGGCCGCGCCAGCAGGTCTCGCTCGGCCAACCGCTCACCGTCCTGAAAACGGCGCTCAGGCATGTTTTCGAGCGCAAGAGCGTCGTCCAGGAAGGCGAAGTCCTGGCCGCCGCTTTGGAACTACATCCAGATTTTTACCGTTGGCGGGAACTACAATCCGCCCTCGTCGAACACCGGGACCTGATACGCTTTCACGGCGAGCTGAGCCTGCGGTCAATTCTCCGGGAGGAGGATGCGACCGTTCGACGGACACAGGACGGGCGCAACACGCGGTTTGCCCTGGGCTCTCCCGAACACCTGCCCGAAGACCTGACTCGGGGTCAGAGGAAGGCGGCCAAGGCGCTTCTCTTGAACAAAGACTTCGTGAGCGTCCTGATCGGGGATGCAGGCACGGGCAAAACGCGGCTTCTCACCGCCCTGGAATCGGCCCATCGCGCGAAAGGAGGCGAAGCCTTTATACCGCTTGCGCCGACGACTCGGGCGCGTGACGCCCTGCTTCAAAGCGGCTTTGAGGGTGCGGACACGGTGCAACGATTCCTAGTGAGTCACGAGCATCAGGCGCGGGCCGCGAGGCGATTGATTCTCGTGGACGAGGCGGCCCTGCTGTCCACGGAGCAGCTTGCCCGGCTGACTTCGATTGCGCTGGACTGGCAAGCCCGCGTGCTGCTGGTAGGCGACGCGAAACAGCATTACAGCATCCAACGTGGGGACGCTCTGCGAAACGTGGTCCAGCGCTCCGATGTTCCCGTTGTGAGGCTTTCGGAGGTGCTCCGCCAACGGGAGGAGCCGGACCGGCATTTTAGCCGGCTCCTCGCTAATGGCGACGCGGCCGAAGCCTTCGACTACGCCAACCGGCGTGGAATGGTGCGTGAGACCGGCGATGACGAAACTTTATTTTCGAAGGCAGCAGAGCACTACGCGGAGAATCGGGCTCGGAACGTCGAAACCCTGGTTGTCATCCCCTTTTGGGAGGAGATTAGGCGGTTTAATGAACATGCCCGAACCGCGTTGCGGCGACGTGGGCTTTTGGGAGAAACCGAGGTCGTTCGCGAGGCCGTCGAGCCGCTCGCCTGGACGGAAGAGCAAAAGGCGCACTGGGGACGATACCAGGTCGGGGACCGGCTGCTTTTCGTGAGAAACACGCGCTTCGCGCGGCAAGGCTCGGCCGCCGGGGTCCAGGAAATCCTGCCCTACGGTCTGCGGGCCGTCGGGGGCGATGGGCGCACGTTTACGATCACGCGGAAGCAGCGTGGGGCCTTCGACGTGGGGCGGGCGCAAACGCTGCCGTTGGCGGTGGGCGACAGGCTCTTGATTCGGGGCCACGACAAGAACGCGGGATTGGCGAATGGGGATTTCAGGGAAGTCGCCCGGGTAGAGTCGGCGACGGGCGAAGTCGTGTTCGCGGACGGGCTCGTTCTGCCGCGAGAATTCAAGGCTTGGACGTATGGACACGCCGTCACGTCGTACCGTGCCCAGGGGAGCACGGCGGAGGAATCGCTTCTAGTGTTGGGACAGGTGGCCGAACGGGCGCTTCTGTGCCGACAGTTTTACGTCGGCAACACCCGGTTTCGTGGTGCTCACCGCATCTACGTCGCCAATAGCGAAGCGATCCGGGAGCGGCTGGCATTTCCCGATCTGGGCCGGGAATCGGCCAGCGAGTTTGAAGAACGCATGTGGATGAACCCTGCGCGGCGGATCGCCACCCGTCATTTGCGGCGGCTGGGAATGAGCGCCCGGCTTGCGTGGCTGACGATAGCCCACGAATGGCATCAGCGGCAGGTTCGCGATGAGGTTCGGCAACGCATGGACCTATGATAGCGGAACGAAAGCAGCCTCGCATCACGCTAAGCGGGTGGGGAGCGGGGCGTAACCGCGATGTAACATTAACCCCAAGTCGCGGCTGCCGTCCGAATGCCCCCAACGATTTACGTCGCACTTTCCAAAGCCGAGTTCGCCCCCGCGCGCCTCGATCGGACGATCGCCAAACCACGGAATCGGCCTCGGCTGATGGCGCCGCGCATGGCGGTGTTGCTCAATATCCGGGACTTGCGGCCCGATTCACGCCACATTCTGATCCTACGATGGCAACCAAGCCTAAAGTCGCTGCCAAAAACTGCCAGCCAACTAGGCCGCTGCCAACCGCTCCATCGCTAAGTGCACCCGCGTCTGTAGCCTCCTCGCGTAGGACCTCCATTCTAGCAGCTACAGTCATCGTTTTCGCCGCTTTCGTGGCGTTCAACAACAGTTTTCGCGGCCCGTTTATCGCCGATGATCTATGGTCGATCACGAATAACCGCACAATATTACGATTGAGCAGTGCGCTGGCGCCACCGTCTGATACGACAACGGGAGGCAGACCTCTGCTTAACCTTACATTCGCCGTCAATTATGCTCTGGGTGGGATGAATGTTTGGGGGTACCACGTGCTCAATCTGCTCATTCATATACTAGCGTCCCTAACGCTATTCGGCATTGTGCGACGGACTCTGCTAAAGCCTGCTATTTCTCGACGTTTCGGTGCGGCAGCATTGCCACTAGCGCTGGCGGTCTCGGTAGTCTGGAGCGTGCATCCGTTGCAAACTGAAGCTGTGACCTTTGTTTCACAGCGGGCCGAAGCGCTGATGGGGTTCTTTTATTTGCTAACGCTTTACAGCTTCATTCGGAGCACAGAATCAGATCGACGACGAGGCTGGCAGATGCTCTCCGTCACGGCCTGTTTCCTCGGTGTATTCAGCAAAGAAATTATCATAACTGCACCGGTAATAGTCTTTCTCTATGATCGCACCTTTGTTGCCGGCTCGTTCCGCAATGCATGGCGTTTGCGTTGGCGTTATTACCTCGTATTGGCGTCCTCATGGTTACTGCTTGCACGTTTGATGGCAGATATTGGCCAGCGGGCTGTCGGTTTCGGCCACGGAGTGACGTGGTGGAATTATGCTCTAACATCATCTCGGTCGATTGTCGTATATCTTAAATTGGCGGTCTGGCCCCATCCTCTTGTGTTTGACTATGGTACTGATGCTATTGTCGTCCATAACCCAAGCGATGTAATCCAATATATTGTGGTCATTGTTACGCTATTGGCGTTTGTCGCGGTCGCTCTCCGCCGATTCCCTCCCATTGGCTTTTTGGGTGCATGGTTTTTCGTGATACTCGCCCCAACCACGAGCGTCGTCCCTGTGGTTCTGCAACCGACGGCTGAACACAGAATGTATTTGCCACTAGCCGCGCTGATTTCCTTTGGAGTCCTAGGACTTTACTCGTTGATCGAAAAGCGCAGCTCAATTGTGCTTGCTGCTGTAGCATCCGGATTTTGCTACCTGAGTGTATGTCGCAACAGTGATTATCGTAGCGGGCTCGCGATTTGGACCGATACAGCAACAAAAGCGCCCAACAACGAACGTGCCGAAAATAATCTCGGAGCCGCCTTAGTAGATACTCCAGGTCGCTTAACCGAGGCTATAGCCCGCTATCGTCGAGCGTTGACTATTAATCCTGACTACGCGTTAGCTCATAATAACCTTGGAAGGGCTCTCTTGTATACTCACGGCGGCGCGGCTAAAGCTATCGCCGAATTTCGGATGGCGCTGCGGCTGAATCCTAACTTTGCGTTGGCCCATTGCAATCTCGGGACCGCCTTGATCAACAGCCCGGGCATGACTGAAGAGGCAATTGGTCATTTGAGAAAGGGTGTGGAGCTAGAGCCCGATTTAGCACAGGCTCACTATGAGCTGGCAAATGCATTGGCCGATCAGCCCGGGCGGCTAGCTGAAGCGATTGCGGAATACAATACGGCGATACGCCTGAACCCCGACTTCTCGGAAGCGCATTCCGGACTAGGTTTAGTTTTGCTGAGAATTTCCGGGCGCACCAACGATGCAATTGAGCAAGATCGTGAAGCTCTTCGCATCCAACCCAATTCCCCAATCTATCATAACAATTTGGCCATCGCCCTTGCACAACAACCTGGGCGCTTCTCAGATGCACTCGCTGAATATAAGAACGCAATCGAACTTGATCCGCGTTTCGCCGAAGCGCATTGTAATCTTGGCCTCGCATTACTTAAAATTCCAGACCGCAAAGACGAAGCCATTGGGCAGCTTAGAAGAGCGCTTGATATCGACCCCAAACTCGCTGTCGCTCACAACAACATAGGACTTGCGTTGTCAACTGTCCCCGGTCGCCAAGATGATGCCATTGCGGAATATCAATCGGCTCTCCACATCGACCCCAATTATGCTGACGCGCGCAACAACTTTGGAAATCTCCTGGCGCGGATTCCGGGGCGTCTATACGATGCCATTGACCAGTATGAGGCTGCATTGCATGTTGAGCCGGATTTTGCTGAAGCACATTACGACCTTGGGGTTGCGCTCTTGCAGATTCCTGGGCGAACCGAAGAAGGAAGACGGCATATCGAGGAAGCCCTACGAATCAGGCCCAATTTCGAGTTGGCGCGGCGCCTAATCGGGCGTCTATCGTCAACTCAAGACCGCTGATATTGCGAATGCGTTAACAGACCTAGTATTGCGTTGCGCCGTAGTCCGACCACGATCCAGGCGACAATAGAGAACGTATAATTGAGTTGGTAGACAAGAAAGTGCGACAAGTTAGAGGCGCCGCTTTGCCAGAAGTCCGAGAGCCGGGGTAACTCTACTTGCATGGACTGGAACCAGATAAGGGCACCCAGCGTCAGGAGAATCGGCACTTGCAAATACAGCGTGCCCTCAAGAAATAGCCGCAACCGCCTCCGCCATCCTAGCGGGCTAGCCAAGACCAAGGCGCAGAAAAGCGAAACTGGTCTCCAGGTGAAATCGAATGAATCAATATCGACATTGCGCACTGGTCCTGACCCGTTGGGTTGCATCAAGGCGGGGTTGACGATCACAATCCGGGTCCTGTGTTCGGCGTGCCGCTCAAACACCGCTTCGCGCCCGCTGCGACTCGATCCGAAAAAGACCTTTCCGACGGCACAGAAATATCCGTTGCACGCATCGGATAATCCCGGCCACGGGATTTGAAAGAGTCCATACCAAAGAAGAAGGCGCAGAGAGAAACCGACTATTATTCTACGCCTCGACATGGCCGGGATTCGCACGAATTGCCCATGAGGCCCAAGCGATGGAAAAGAGCACGATGACGGCCACAAGAAGGGCGGGCCAAACCGTCCCATGCATTGCCTCGAAAATACCGGGACGATGCACGCCAACCAAGAACAACGTCACGACGCGAAGGAAATTGGTGATAAAGATGAGCGCCATCCCTAGGACGATACCGACGAGCTTCCTGTCAAGGGCCGCCGGGGATGCAAAAGCTACTGCCCAAAGAAAAAGGATGAGGTCATACGCCGAACAGTCATTTGAAATCACCAGGGTGTAGTGGATGGACGTTATGAGGGCGCCAATTTGGCGCGATTCCTCACCGATACGGTTCAGTGCGTGACTTCCGACTATCGCATAGAACTGTGACAGCCCGATCAAACATCTCTGGCACGGCGGCAGGAGAAAGACAGCATTCAAAAGGATCAACGAAAGTGAAAACTTCACTAGGAATTTGAAAACCGGACCTCGGGCCGCCCAAAGGGACCTTAGAGCGGCAAGTGATGGCATCACCGGCGAAGCCGGCCGGACCTTTCGCTTGCTGTGACGCCCCATGTTGTGACAGGTCAGACGAGGCAGGTTCTTCGACGATGAATAAATAGCGAAAATGCCGCTATGACGACCACAGCCAACGCTCCCTCAACCCATGCCGGCATGGCGGGTATTTGAGAACCTGGTGGAAGGACGGAATAATAATATGTCCCCTCATCCGTGATTGCCTCGACGTCTCCTCCGACTCCCAAGGGTGGAGGCGAATACGCGTTCGAAGGGTAGCTGTCGCTGTAATTCATATACAAAATAGGGATATTATAATCACCTTGTCCACCACCATAGCCGAATCCAGCTACCGTTAAATTATCCCAGCTTGTGCCCTCATTCCATTGCTGCATCCTACCAAAGTAAGGCGGCGTGAGTGTTGCGGATGCGTCAGATCCGTTAGTTGCCTCAATTACTACCCATGGATTTCCACTTGAGCCGTCTCCGCTAATAGGCGCGGGTGTAGATACCTGCGCTATGGCTCCACCTGAAGCCGCAATTGCGATTGCAATCGCCGTTGGCAAGCGCCACCGTAAAGGGCTACGCATGGAAAGACCGAGGCGATGGAGGTGTGTTAGAATGCCAGAGCGGCGCCAATTACAGTTGGATAGACGACCCATTTGAAGTTTCATTTGTGGATGATGTGCTGCATTAACCTCGAAGGAAGATTCGAGGTTGTATTTAAATAGGAACGTTGAGATGGATTAAGAGCGCTCTGTCAGGTCTTGACCTCCATCGTCGCAAAAGTGGGTGAGACGTTGCGGAGCTTCGGGACTGTCCTTCCGCATCCGGCTGGGCGATTATGAAAACCGTTGAATTGGCGAATACAAGACCGCCAGGGTGACGATTGCACGACGATGCCGCGCAATTTTGCTTCCGTCGCCAATTGGCGGCCACATGCGGAAGCGAGCTTCAAAAATCATCGGAGCCGAGCAAATGAACACCGTGTTGCGACAAGGTGTTTAATGTCAGTTGGTTCGCATACGCTTGGCTGCGCGTGGCTGCCAAACCGTATCCCTACTTTCGCCAGCTTGTTCGTGCCCTCCGTCAAAGGCATGGATGGACGCAGGAACAGTTGGCGGAGAAGGCGGATTGCGACTACAAATACTTTCAGCTTTTTGAGATCGGACGGACGGCGACACCAGCCTTGCCTATGGTCGAAAAGCTTGCGAAGGCCCTTGGGACGAAACCGTGGGTCCTCCTGTGCGACAGCGCATACCTCGTTTCGTCTAAAACAGGCCTTGCTCCCGGTCATTTTACCAGGTCAGTTCCGCGGCGCCCTGGACGGCCTCGGAAGGACCAAACACGGCAAAACCGTCATGGGCAGGCTTTTCGTAAGGGTCAGTTTTAACGGAGCGCGGTGATCGAGTCACGACGGGCGTTCCGGTGGACAAACAGTTGACAAAATCGCGTTGCCTTGCGTCGCGCCGAGTCGCACGGCGTTGAGGTTTCTCCTCTGAAAACACGAAATCCTGCCTTGCGGCGGGATAAGCTGGTGGACCCGATCAGGTTCGAACTGACGACCTCCTCAATGCCATTGAGGCGCTCTTCCAACTGAGCTACGAGCCCTTAGCCTTTGCAGAGGGTGAGAAAGATCGATTTCCCCCGCCAGAACGCAAGTAGTTTTTCAACGCCTTGCCGACAGATCTTGGCTAACCCCAACGGCCTCCGAAGGTAGGACGTGTCGTGGCCATGCTCAAGAGATCCGCCGGTTGCGACCGCAATTTCCGGGGGGAATCAATTCCCTCCGCCCCGGTGGGCCGAAATCAGCCGCATCACCATGCGATTTTCCGGGTGTTTGATCGACTGGAGCCAGACCCCGACAACGCCGCCGCAGGCGATAAGCGGCGACCGGGGCGCAGTGATGAACCAGCCTCCCTGCGACACATTGCTGCCGAAGATGTAGAGCCGGAACGGGAGGTGGTAGACAGGAAGGGACACCCCGCCCATGGGGAGGTTGGAATGCCTGAGGCTCTTCCAGTCGAAGGAGCTCCAGATGGCGAAGTTCATTTCCCGGATCATCCTCCAGATCGACGGCCAGTCTATGCCCTGGCCCGCGATCCCCATCACTCCCGGCAGGTTCTCGGCGTTGGTCGTGAATTCGTTGAGGGCCTCGAGGCCCTGGGCGAAGGCTGTCTCGTCCTCGCCGGTGAAGCCGGAGGATGACCCGGCCCGCTTCGCATCGGCGATGTCCTTGGCGGCATAGGGGGCTGTCGAGAATCCGAGCTGCGCATCCTTTCCGCGGGAAACCAGCTTTTCGACCGCGCGGCACATGCCCTCGGCTCCGAGGCGGAGAAGGGCGTCGTGGGTCGTGACCCGCACTCCCTGCTCCGGGCAGGCAACGCCTTCCACGGCGTCTCCGGCGCTGTCCGGGATCGGGCCGAGTATCCGGAGCCGGAGGGCGGCCACACCGGAGGAAAAGTGCATCACCCTCCCTGTCTGGGTGTAAAGGACCGCATCGTCCACCTTCCTCCGCTCCGCCCCGGTCGGTTCGACGACCCTCATTTCGGCAATCCACTGCCTGAAACGCCCGCCGTTGTACACCGTGAAGAGCGCTGTCACGGAGTCGCCGACGCCAAGCCTTCCGTTGGCGCCGATCGGGTCGAATCCGTCCATGCGGATGCCGCGCGAAGCGGCGGCATTCCGCAGCGCAGGCAGCACCAGGGGCGGGTCCGAAAGGTCGGGAGGCGGTGCGCTCCCGGATTCCCGGGCCGCTGCGGTGCCGGGCAATGCCAGGACAGCTGCCAGGAAAAGGAGGGCATAGTGCCGGACGCCGGTCATGACCTTGGATTTTCCCGCACGTTGGCCCTTTTGGCGGCCACGGTCCACCTGAAACCGCGGTGCGGCCAGCCGGCCCGAACACCTTCCGATGGAACGGCCCGCTTCCTGCGGGCCGTTGAAAAACAAGAGTCTGCTAGAACGCTATCCAGACCTCACCGTAGAGCGTGTTGTTGTCCTGGGCGTTGGATCCGGCGCCATCGTAGTTCGTCCGGGCCCCGTCGAATCGGTTGTAGAACGTGTATTGGAGCGAGATCTTGACGTTACTCCGGGGCCAGAACGAGGGGCCGCCCCCCTTGTTGAAAGGCAGCCACGACGCCTGGAGGATAAAACCGTCGCTCGTCGGCGATCCGGTCTGGCTGTCGCCATAGAGAATCGCGTCGCTCGTTCCGTTGATGAGGAAGTACTGCACCGACGCCGCGTAGGTCTTGTCGTAGAGGTAGGCCACCGTCGCCTTGGACTCATGGAGGGTGTCCGCGACATTCGAGGTGTTCCCCAGCACGGCGCTGGCATTCCAGCTCTGGCGCTCGTAGATGGAGCTGAGCATCGCGGTGACGTCGCTTTTTCCCGAGGAAACCTGGTATTGGGAATCGACGCCGAAGTCCTCAATCCGGTCCTTGCCCTCGCTCGAGTCGCGGCCCGGGTAGCTGTCGAAGGCCATCCCGAAGGTGCCAACCTCCCAACGGCCCTCCCCGACCATGTTATCAAATGCAAATCTCCAGTAGGGCGCCAGCCCCGCTATCTGGGTCTCGCCGGTCGGGTCGACGCCGAGCGATTTTTGCGATTGGGCGTCAAGCGTGCGGTAAGCGCCGATGTCAAAATAGTAGGTGTTGTTCACCATCGTGTAGGCGCCGATGCCGGCGACCTGCTGGGCAAAGCCGCCGTCGATCATCGTGCCGGCCGCCGGGCCGGGGGCGAGCCCGGAACCCGAGAAGGGAAATCCCCAGGCGGGAGTGGAATTCCACGGATCCTGCATGGTCGGGTTGTTGTTCGCATAGACCCCGTAGATGAGGTCCTGGTCGTGGAGGGACGCGGTGTCCGCAAACCGCAGCTCCGTGTTGTCCCATGTCCACGCCTTGGCGACCCCGTCGTAGGTCGTCTGGCTGAAGATGCCGAACTTGTTGGCAAAGGCGGCCCCATCGTTGCCAAAGAGATTCGAGGCGAACGGTCCGAACAGGCGGCCGGCGTAAAACAAGCCGACCTGGGTGACCGCGAAGTTGTTGTTGTCCGAGAATCCCGGGGCCGCGCCTCCGGCCTGCGGCGCCTGGGTGTGGGTGAAGGAGGGCTCGAGCATCACCGCGACAGGCAGCATGTCGGAGGGCTGGTCGCCGCTGAGGGTGTACCCCATCAGCTTGAACTGGCGTCCGTACTGGTTCAGGATGGGGAATTCCGTGTGGCAGTCGGTGCATTGCATGTTCATCTGCCGCGCGAAGCTCGGCAGCGCCCGTCCGGTGGACGGCGCCAGGAGGGCTGCCGCGAGGAGCAGGCCCCAGACGGCATTCGGGATCCTTGGTGTAGGTTTCATGATTGGTTGGAGTCGCAGGAAATTGGCTAGCAGGGTGTTGAAAAACTACGATGAGCCGTCGTTGCGATCAGAATGCGCTCTCCGCAAGGCGGGGCTGCCGGGCAAGGCTCGCTGAGCATTGCACCGGCAGCCCCGCCTTGCTCGCGACCAAAATAGTTTGTTGCGCCGGCCATCGTAGTTTTTCAACACCCTGCTAGAAACCGAGATCCTCGCCCTTGGGTTTGTGGCTGAA
>Ga0302320_10016509_pt1 | contig 15071 bp, 11 predicted proteins | sample Bog_T0_3_FD_202130 | JGI IMG/M metagenome (GOLD analysis project Ga0302320, IMG submission 202130) | Peat permafrost microbial communities from Stordalen Mire near Abisko, Sweden - Bog_T0_3 | ecosystem: Environmental > Terrestrial > Soil > Wetlands > Peat | place: Sweden: Abisko, Stordalen Mire... | reverse complement strand
CAAAGCACTCAAAGATCCGTGTGAGGTCTTACTCATATCAGACAGCCAATATCTGCTTAACGGCATGGAAACTTGGCGGTTCTCGTGGCGAAAGTGGGGATGGATGCGGAAGCCCAAGAAGGGACAGGAACAGTCTGTGAAGAATGCGGACCTATGGAAGGAGCTAGACACGCTGGCCGATAAACATAAGATCACAGGCAAATGGGTCAAGGGACATTCAGGACACCCTGATAATGAACGCTGCGATGAACTGGCAGAGGCTCAGGCTCGACAATTCGTTGATGTACCATGCTGGACTGGCATCGTTGCCGCCAATAAATAGTCCTTTTCCATGACCACTGTCCAGGATGCTCCGAATGCCTTATATCTTCCGCTTTTTGTGGTAGATATGGGAACCCGCCAATGACCTTGTACGCGCATCCTCAAGAAACAGAAACGGCCGGAGCCAACTGCTGCGGCCGTTTCCACATTCATTCAGATTCTTGCTATTTCGCGTCTTTTGCGTCTTTGACTTCGTTCCCGTCTTTCACGTCGCGCACCACCATAACCCGGGCCGCCATATCCACAAACTCCCTGGTTCCTGGCCGCGCGGTATCCGTGCCGGAGTGGAAGTCGAAGGCCGTCACCGAGCCCGGCTTGTCGGTGCGCTCCTGTGAGGTCCAAACCCGAATGCAGGTGAGATGGAAGCTATCCGGTAGATGAATTTCATCGACGGAAGCGCCCAGTTCATCTACCGCGGCCCCGCAATAGGTCTTGCGTGTCTTGGATTTGTCAAAGAGCACAGCGATTTCGGCCGACGTCGGCAGCCGCCAATCCGTGTAGCCCGCTTCCTTATCATTTGACGCGAACCTCTTCGCATCAGGCCAGCTCAACGGGGAGCCATTGTCGCGGCTCATCCACCTCAGCTTGGTCTTGGTATCCAATACGGTGCCGTCATCGTAGGCGGTAAAATCGCCCTCCGTGCCGGTCGGCTTGGGCGCTGCCTTCACGGCTGGGGCCGGAGGCGGCGGTGGCGGCTTGGGCGCGGGCAGTTCCTTGCCGCCCTTTGCGGTCAGAAGGTCCGCAACCTCTTTCTGGTTCCAATTAATCGCCGAGTGCAGCGGCGACCAGCCTTCATTGTCCAGGGCATCGATCTGAGCGTTGTGGGCCAGCAGCAACTCGACAATCTCCTTGTTGCCTTTGGCCGCGGCCAGATGCAGCGGCGTCGATCCGTTCTTGGATTTGGCATTTACATCCGCTTTGTGGGCCAGCAGATATTCCACCACGCCCTTGTGGTCATTGAAGGCCGCAACATGCAGCGGGGTCTGTCCGTACTTCTCGTCAATGCTTGAAACCACACTGGGGTCGGCCTGAACCAGCGATTCGACCTTGGCCAGATCGCCGGCGCGGGCCGCGTCGTGAATCGGTGCGCACAGGCCGGTGTGAGCACCGGCAAGAGCGGCCAACGCAAGCAACACGGCGGCAAGACTGAGGGAGGGGTTGAAGTGAAACAGATGGCTTTGAAAGATCTTCATTTCAGAGAAACTCCTGTGCAGTGATCTATTGCGAACACATTCTATCAATTCCAATCGCTTTGGCAAACCCCCTTGCTGCGCGAGGTCAGTTCTGAGTGCAGAAGGTCTTCTGTTGGCCATTTTTTGAAGCCTCCAACAATTTTTACCGCACAAGCGCCGCAATGTGTTCTACTTGTTGCCGACAGCCATGGCAGACTTTGAATCGTACTTAAATCGCTGGCAAACGGCCGGCGTTCTGGATGCGGAGGCCGCGCGCCGCATCCGCGCTTATGAAGATTCGCAGCAGAAACCTTCCGGCTTACGCTGGCAGGGGATAGTCGCGCTGATTCTGGGCGCCATCCTGCTGGCCTGCGGAGTGGCGCTGTTCGTCTCCGCGCACTGGGATCAGATGGGGCCGGTCGCGCGCCTGATTGTCGTGCTGGCGATGGTCAGCGTCTTTCACCTGGGCGGCGGCTGGGCGCGCTCTCGCCTCAGCGGCCTCTCGACGGCGCTGCACGCGGTGGGCACGCTGGCAACCGGGGCGGCCATCGCCCTGGTCGGCCAGATCTTCAACATCGAAGAGCACTGGCCGGCAGCGGTTCTGATGTGGGCCATTGCCGCGCTGGCCGGCTGGGCTCTGCTACGGGACGAGGCACAGCAAGTACTGGCGCTGCTGCTGGTCCCGGCCTGGATACTTTCCGAGTTTTCCTATTACGCCGAAGGACACATCGGCGAAGAGGTCTATATCGGACGCTTTCTGATTGTCTGGGCGATTCTCTACCTGACTTTTTTTCTCGGCTCCAAGCGCAAGATTGTTCACGGCATTCTCTTTGTAGCTGCGGCCATCGCCGCAAAAGCCGGGACCGCCTTTTTGCTGGAGGGATGGAGTTCGTGGGGGGATAAGACTTACATATCTCTCGGACTCCAAACCTGGGGCTGGGTGGATATTTCGGCGATTCCTCTTCTCTTCGCCGCGTTCAAGTTCCGCAAGAGCATGATTCCCGTGGTTGTCGCGATCGTCTTTTCGTTTGCCCTGCCCTGGTGCCAGCGAAGCTGGACGGAGTATTACAACTACGGCAACGGTCGCAGAGCCAATGTCTACAACGAACCCAGCCTCGCCGCTCACGCGTTAGTAGCGGCCTTCGCCGTTCTTATCGTTTGGTGGGGATTCCGTCATCGCTCGCCTATGCTGTCCGGCCTGGGTGTTCTCTGGTTTGCAATTGCCGCGCTCTGGCTCTCTTTCAGTCACCTCCTCGGCGATTTCAGCCGTGTCCTGACCTCCCAGGCTTTGGAAGCCGCCGCAGCCCTCTTCATTGTCTGGTGGGGCGTGCGGCTGGCCAACAAAATACTCGTCAACCTGGGCGTTGTCGGCTTCGCTATTGTCGTTGTCTGGTTCTACTTCAGCGACATCTTTGACAAACTGGACCGCTCACTGGGGCTGATTGGCTTGGGCATTCTCTTCCTGGCCGGTGGATGGGCGCTTGAGAAAATGCGCCGCAATCTTGTCGCCGGCATGAATAATGCGGAAGTTTCCGGCATGAATTCTCGGGAGGCAATATGAAAATCTCCAAAACCTCCATCATTCTTTTGGCAATTCAGTTGGCGCTGGTTCTCTCCATCGCCACCAAGTACCTCTATCAGCGCTCCACCTGCCCGCGCGTCTGGACCCGCGCCGCCGCCTACGATCCCAGCTTGCCGATGCGCGGCCGCTACCTGAGCTTGCGGTTAACGGTCGACGGCTGCCAGAGTACGCTGCCCAGCGCCCTGCACGCCACCTTCCCGCGCAATGCCGATGGCACCACCAAATCCACCGGCTACACCGTCCGGCAGGGCGATCCGCTTTATTTCCGCGCCAAGCTCAAAGTGGAAAACAACAAGCTGGTGGCGATCCGCATTCCCGAGGCCGATCTGACCTCGAAGGGCGAGTATGTAACGGCTGCTCCGGGTTCGGCCTGCGATGCGCTGCGGCTGCAAGAGCCTGTCGATTTCTACATCGCCGAGCACGCCGCCGACCCTAGCCGCCTCAGCCCCGGACAGGAGCTATGGATGGAAGTCACGGTCCCGTCGCAGGGTCCGCCGCGTCCGATTCAACTGGCGCTGAAGGACAACGGCGCGTGGAAGCCGCTGGCGTTTCAATAACCACCTGCGGTTGGGCAGACGGCGCTTGCGCGCCATGAATGCTGGGTGCCCCATCCCCCTTACCTGTGTAAGCCGCTTTTTGGTCAGATGAAACCATGCATCTAACATGGTTTCAATGGTTTGTATTTTTTGTATAGTTAATAATCGGCAACAAAAAACAACCGAGTTTTGCTCTTTTGAAGCCCGAAAATGACCGATTTAACCCTAAAACGCCCTCTTTGTCGCGCTTTTTTGCAGCCCCGATCAAGCGCCTTCCAACTGCATCGTCAGCTCTTCCCACTCGCTGGTGAACCCGGTCAACTGCGCGCGCAGCTCCTCGGCCAGCGTCGAAAGCCGCTGCGTCTCGGCGGCTGAAATATAAACGCCCATCTGCTCCTCGGTGTGCGCAATGGCGGCTTCGATGCGCGGGACTTCTTCTTCGAGAAACGCAACGCGTTCTTCGATCTGCTTCTGCTTGATGGGATTCAGCCGACGCGGACGATCTTTGGCCGGCTCGGCTTCTGTATCTGAGTTGCCATCGCTAGAAGGCGCGGCGATTTCAGACGGTATTTTTCTCCCTGAAACCTCAACTGAAAGGCTGCCGTCCGCAAGACTTTTCCAGCGCAGATAGTCTTCGTAATTTCCTTCGTGGCTGGTGATGGTTCGGTTCTCGACTTCCAGAACACGCGTCGCCAGGCGGTCAATGAAATAGCGGTCATGCGAGACAAAAACAACCGTCCCGCTGAAGGCCGCCAGTGCCTCGAGCAGCACATCCTTGGCCCGCATGTCCAGGTGATTTGTCGGCTCGTCGAGGAGGAGAAAATTTGAAGGCGAAACCAGAATCCGCGCCAAGGCATAGCGGTTGCGCTCGCCGCCGCTGAGTACGCCCAGCGGCTTGAAGACATCATCGCCGCGAAAGAGGAAGCAGCCCAGCAGCGACCGCAACTCGCCCTCGGGAACTTTGAACGCGGCGCGGCTGATGTCGTCCAACATGCGGGCGTCGGGATCGAGCACCTTGTACTGATCCTGCGCAAAATATTCGCTGACCACGTTGTGGCCCAGCTTCACCTGGCCGTCAGTCGGCGCTTCATCGCCGGTGAGCAGACGGATCAGCGTGGATTTACCCGCGCCGTTTACGCCCACCAGCGCCACGCGATCACCGCGCTCGATGCCGAAGCGGACATTGTCTAGCACCAGCTTTGCGCCATAACTCTTTGAGAGTCCTTCAGCCTCGGCAACCATGCGCCCGGAAGGCGGCGGCTGAGGAAACTTGAAGTGAATTGTTGATTCTTCTTCGGGAATTTCAATGCGCTCGATTTTTTCCAACTCTTTGATGCGGCTCTGCACCTGCTTGGCCTTGGTGGCTTGGGCGCGGAAGCGGTTGATAAATGCCTCCAGATGCTCAATCTGTATGTGCTGGTTGCGATAGGCCGATTGCAATTGCGTTCGCCGCTCATCTTTTTGACTGAGGTATTTTGTGTAATTTCCCTGATAGATATTCAGCCGCTTATTCCATATCTCTACGGTGCGATCGATGGTTACATCCAGAAAATAACGGTCGTGGGAGATAAGAATATAGCCGAAGGGATAACTCTTCAGATAGTCTTCGAGCCAGTTGCGGGTCTCAAGATCGAGATGGTTGGTGGGCTCGTCGAGGAGAAGGAGATTCGGCTTGGCCAGCAGCAATTTCGCCAGAGCAATGCGCATCTGCCAGCCGCCGCTGAATTCATCGGTCTGCCGCGTCCAGTCCTCTTTGCTGAAGCCGAGGCCAGTGAGAACACCGCCAACCTGCGCATCGAGCGCGTAACCATCGAGCGAGTGAAAGCGCTCCTGCAGCATGGAGTAGCGCTCCGCCGTCGCCTCGTATTCCGTGCTGCCATGGTCCAGCACAGCCAGTTGCCCGCCGAGCCGCTCGACTTCGTGCTCCATTTCGCGCAGCTCGTCGAAGACGGTCAGGCACTCCTCGAAGACGCTGCGACCGGCAAGCGCCAAACCCTCTTGCGGCAGGTAGCCGATGCTCATGCCGCGCGTCTGCCGCACCTGTCCGTAGTCCAGCGTTTCCAGGCCGGCAAGCACTTTCATGATGGTCGATTTACCGGTTCCGTTGGCTCCGACAAGCGCAGTTTTTTCCCTGCTTCGGATCAGCCAATTGGCTTCTAGAAACAGGACTCGCGGACCAAACCGCTTGCCGGCATTTTGCAGGGAGAGCATCTGCTTCTATTCTCGCAGACCACCTGCGGTGGAGCTGGCGGCTCGCTGTCCGCTCGCATAGGAATACAGATGCGGCAAACAACAATCACTTTCATCGATCGCAATCTCAATCCAAATCGGCAACAACGCATTGAAGCTTCATTGCAGCCATACAATCGGCGAAGCTTCTGTAAATGCCACGTGAATTCATGCGCCCACGCTCCTACAATCTGCTCTATTTTGCACAGCGATTCATCTCCCTTTCATCTGATTCCTCTAATCATTGTTTTGACAGGCCTCTGCTTCCCCGCGCGCCTGTGTCTGAAAATCTATTCCGGAGCCTTTTAATGGCCGATCTGGCAACTACAGTGAATGCGTCGCACACTGGGGCGTCGCTGCTTGACAGCAAAATGAAGAAGTCTTCCGCGTGGTTCAGCGGCGCGGTGGTTTTGGTGGCGCTGATTGGCGGCCTTGGCTACATCGGCTTCCACATTGCGCAGGATCTTGGAAACATCGCCATCGTCAGCATCTGGCCTTATGCGCTGCTGGGCGTGGCGCTGCTGATCGCTCTGGGCTTCGAGTTTGTCAACGGCTTTCACGATACGGCCAACGCCGTGGCCACGGTCATCTACACGCACTCACTCGACCCGAATATTGCTGTGGTCTGGTCGGGGCTTTGCAATCTGGCTGGTGTGCTGGTCAGCTCCGGCGCGGTCGCATTTTCCATCATCACGCTGCTGCCGGTGGAGTTGATTTTGCAGGTCAGCTCCGGCGCCGGTTTTGCCATGGTCTTCGCGCTGCTGATCGCCGCAATCATCTGGAATCTGAGCACCTGGTGGTTCGGGCTTCCGGCATCAAGCTCACACACTATGGTCGGCTCCATCATGGGCGTGGGATTGGCCAACCAGTTCATGGGCGCTCACGGCGGCACGAGCGGCGTGGATTGGGAGCAGGCGACAAAAGTTTTCAAGGTACTGCTGATTTCGCCGCTGATCGGCTTTGGCGCGGCCGCGCTTTTGCTGCTCGTCGCCAAGCTCTTCATCAAGTATCCGGCGCTCTATGAAGCGCCCAAGGACAACACGCCTCCACCGTGGCCTATTCGCCTGCTGCTGGTGCTTACCTGTTCCGGCGTCAGCTTCTCGCACGGCTCCAATGACGGCCAGAAGGGCATGGGTCTGATCATGCTGATTCTGATTGGCACGGTGCCCACGGCGTATGCGCTCAACCATGCCGTCAGCGCCCGCGACGTGCAGGACTTCATCGCAGCCAGTGAGCAGGCTGGGCACATTCTGGACCGGCACGTGGACGCGAATGGCATTCTGGGCGCAGATCCCCGCGCCGAGGTCACCGACTACATCCGCACTAAAAAGATTCAACCGGACACGGTGCTGGCGCTGCGCGAACTTGTAGAGGATCTGAACCACGAAGTCGCCCTCTACAAAGAGTTCAAGGCCGTCCCCGCCAGCCAGCAGACCAACGTCCGCAATGACATGTACGTGGCCAGCGAAGCGATTCGGCTGATGCAGAAGAACAATAACCCAGCCTTTACCGCCGAGGAGAACGCAGCCCTCAAGAACTACAAGAGCAAGGTGGATAAAGCCACCAAGTTCATTCCGCCCTGGGTCAAGGTCGCCGTGGCTTTGGCGCTGGGATTGGGAACCATGGTGGGCTGGAAGCGCATCGTCGTCACCGTCGGCGAGAAGATTGGCAAGGAGCACTTGACCTACGCGCAGGGCGCATGCGCCGAGCTGGTGGCGATGGCTACGATCTCCGCCGCGGATAACTTCGGCTTGCCGGTCAGTACGACTCACGTTCTCAGTTCGGGCGTCGCCGGCACCATGGCCGCCAATCGGAGCGGGCTGCAATTTTCTACGATCCGCAACATCGCGGCGGCCTGGGTCTTCACGCTGCCGGCCGCGGCTCTGCTTTCCGGCTCGCTCTTCTGGCTCTTCCGCCAGTGGACTCACTAGAGCGGCTTCCCCCGCTTTTCAGGGCGTCTGGTGCTGCCGGACGCCCATTTTACTGGCATCGAAGCGACACTAAAGTCTGCATTGGCGCGCAGGGCAGCTCGGATTCCGGTACCATATTGAAGGTACCGATTTAAGAATGAGCCTGAAAGCCAAGCTGGAAGCTGTCATCTACGCCGCGGAGGAGCCGGTCACACTGGCCCAGCTCGCCGCCCTCTTTGCCGACGAAGCCCTCGAGTGGAAGGCGGAGCAGGAGGCCGTGTCTGCCAAGCAGGCGGATGTTCAACCGTTTCTTGGCGAGGAGTTTGCGCCGCCGGAGCCGGAGCCGATTCTGGGTTTGAATCCAGACCTGGATGAGGAACTCGACGCGGAAGCCGAGCCACCAACCGAGCCCGAGACTGTGCCAGAACCCGATTCCGGCGAGGCTGCTGTGGATTCGGAGACAACGGCCAGCCTCGAAGTCAGCCTCGACGCGGACGCCGAACTCAGCCCAGGTGTGGAGGCCGAAGCAACTCCCGAATCCCCCGAGTTTTCCGTTGATGCGGTCACACTTGTTCCAGCCGAACCGGATGTCGCCCAGACCGCCGAAGTCTTAGCCGAGGCTGAACTCGAAGCCCGCCGTCAGGCTCGCCTGCGTGAACGCGAGGTCCGCGCCATTATCCGCCAGCTTCTTGAAGAGCTGATCTCCGCCTGTGCCAGCAATGGCCGCGGCGTAGAGATTCGCGAGATTGCCGGCGGCTATCGCATGGCCACCAAGCCCGAGTGTCATGACGCCGTTCGCCTCTTCATCAAAAGCCTTAAACCGGCGCTCAAACTTTCTCTGCAAGCTCTTGAAACACTGGCTGTCGTCGCTTACAAGCAGCCGGTTACCGCGCCCGAGGTCAATGAGATTCGCGGCGTGGATTCCTCCGGCGTCTTCGGTTCGCTGCTGGCGCGCAAGCTGATCGCAACAGCCGGCCGCAAGCCGGTGATTGGCAGGCCGATTCTTTACAAAACCACGCGCGAGTTTCTGCTCCGCTTCGGCCTCAAAGATGTTTCCGAGCTGCCTTCAATGGAGGAGTTTGAGAAGATGGCGACCATCGAACTCGACGAGTCGGAAGCGGCCATTGCGGAAGAAGCCGCGAAGAAACCGAACCCCGCTCTGGGGCCTGAATTTGAAGAAGCCGGCCGCGAGGAACTGGAAACCGCGCCGGACGAAGAACCTGAAGAATTGGATGAACCTACCGTAACCACCGAGACCGCCGCGATGGCGGTCAGCAACGAAGCCCAAACCCCGCAGAGATAGTCCCTGCCGCGCCTCCCGCCACAGAGCAGGAAGAAACTGAGAATCCCCGCCATGACGACGAAGAAAAAAATTGCAGATACTGCTGAATCGAAACCTGAATTAATCGAAAAAAAAGCCGCCAAACCGAGGGTGAAAGCGGTCAGCGCCGTCAAAGCGGCAGCGACCAAGCTAGCGAAAAAGCCCGCGAAGAAAGCCGCAAAAGATCCTGCAAAGAAGGCGGCAAAAGACTCCGTAAAAGAGCCCGCAAAGAAATCCGTGAAGAAACTCGATGCGGAGGGAGGCGAGGGTTTCATCCCTCGCAAAAAGGCAACCGAGTCTTTGCCGGATGTAGAGAAACCCCTTAACAGCGGCAAGAAGCGTCAGGGCACGACTTCAGTCGTGCCGCTTCCGGCACAAAATAACGTTGGGGCTTTAGCCCCGGAGGCGGAATTCCAGGCCATCGTCGCGACCGCGGAGCAGGATGCGATCGATTCGGAGATCGAGAAAGCCGATACGGAGCATGAGCCTTTTCAATTCACCGGAAGCGCGTCCAATCTGCCCGATGCTCCTGAAGCGGAAGACGAAGCCGATGCGGACGACGGCTCCGAGGCGGAGTTCACGCCACAGCCGCGTCCTCCCGCCAAGCTTGAGCGATTGCAGAAGATCCTGGCCGCTGCCGGCGTCGCCAGCCGTCGCAGCGCCGAGACGATGATCGAGCAGGGCCGCGTGCAAATCAACGGCAAGACCGTCACCGTGCTGGGAACCAAGGCCGACGCCGGTCGCGACCACATCCGCGTGGACGGCAAGCTGCTGCAAGGCGCTGAACGGCTGCGCTACTTTGTTCTCAACAAGCCCAAGGGCTTTGTGACCACCGTCAAGGACCCCGAAGGCCGGCCCACGGTGATGCAGTTTTTTGACAAGATGAAGGAGCGCCTTTATCCCGTCGGCCGCCTGGATTACATGAGCGAAGGCCTGCTCGTCGTTACCAACGATGGCGACCTGGCCAACCGCCTCACCAAGGCGTCGTCTGGCGTCGAAAAGACTTATCTGGTCAAGGTTGCCGGTCAGCCTACGGAAGACGAGCTGAATGTTCTGCGCGGCGGCGTGACCATTGAATTGGGTAAGCCGGGTTCGCGACAAGTCCGCACCTCACCGGCCCGCATCCGCCAGGTTCGCCAGGGCGACAATCCCTGGTACGAAGTGATTCTTATCGAGGGCCGCAACCGCGAACTGCGCAAGATGTTCGAGGAGATTGGCCACTTTGTAGAAAAAATTCGCCGTACCGGCTACGGCCCGCTGGTTCTGGATCAGGAGCCGGGCAACCTTCGCGAGCTTGAACCGCGGGAGTTGGAGGCTCTGCGCCAGGCCGCGGAAGGCAAGCTACGGACGCCTAAATCGAAGGACGTGCGCCGCCGCAATCTGCTGGATGCCGGCCTGCTGCCGACGGTTCTGCCCAAGCCCAGCAGCCGTCCGCGCCTGCCGATTCCGCCGCCTGCGCGTCCTATTGACTCGGCCCAAAAGGCGGATGAATCGAGTGCGCCATCCTTTTCGCGCCCGGTGCGGAAAGAGTGGGATTCCAAGACAACTTCCAGGGATCGGGTGAAGAAGAATTTTGGCCCGAAGAAATTTGGTGCAAAGGAATCTGGCCCAAGTAAATTTGGTCCAAAAAGATTCGACTCGTCTCGTTCCAGCCGTCCGGCAGCCTCATACGGCAAGGGTGGCCCGGGCGGTTCCTTCCGTCCAGAGCGCGGCGGCCCTGAGCGAGGCGGAGAGAGCTTCCGGCCTGAGGGGGGCCGCACCTCGGCTCCAAATCCCGTGCGCAGCTTCTCCCACGCGGAAAATGAGCAACCCAGCCGGGGAGGCAGCGGCGGCCAGGCCAGCTTTGGCTCCGCCCGGCCCGCGGGACGCAGCTTTGACCGGCCGGCATATGACCGTCCGGCTTCAGGCCGTCCAGTTTATAACCGCCTCAGCGGCGACAGCGCAGGGCCCAGCTCAGCCGGAAGCGGCAGAACGGCTCCCGGCCGTCCGTTTACTGCCAAGCCGGCATGGAAGAAGCCTGAAGGCGCAGGGCGTTCAGAGCGTCCCGAGCGGCCACGTCCTGATCGGCCACGTAAGGATCAGCCGCGTTCCGACCGGCCAGCCTTCAAGCGGCCCGCGCCGCCTGTTCGCGATACACGGGATTTTGATGACGATCTCGGCCCGGTTCGCCCGCCCAACCTCCACATTGAAGAGGTCACTGGACCAGACCGGTCCAGCCCCGCGCGTTCTTTTCCGGCGCGTTCTAGCTACAGCCGCCCCAGTTCGCCCAGGCCAACATCGAGCCGGCCAGGTTCAGATCGTACGTCCGCGCCGCGTCCCTATTCGGATCGGCCGACATCGAGTCGTCCAACCGCGAACCGTCCAGCCGGATCGAGATCTTATTCCGACCGGCCAGCCTCTTCCGGTCGTTCCGGGCCACCGGCAAAGCCATTCCGCAGTGAAGGCGGCCTGGCTCGTCCCTATACCACCAGCAGCGGCCAACCCCGCGCTGGCGGCGCACGTCCCAGTAGCAAGCCTGGTGGGTGGAAGCCTGGTAAGCCGGCTGGCCGTTCGTATGGGTCTGCTTCCGCCCCGCGTTCCGGATCTGGCTCTCAATCCATTGAAGCTCGCACCGGCTCCGGCTACCGCCCGTCCGCGGCACCCCGGTCCTATAAGCCGCGCAGCCAAGACTCTGAGGGCGCATCCGACTACCGTCCCACCACGGCGAAGCCCTATCCCGGCTCTGCCTCTCGCGCTGAAAGAAAGGCTGGCCCCGGCTGGAAACCCAAGCCGAGTTTTGGCGGCACGGGCAGGCCCGCATCAGGCTCACGGAGCGGGCCCAAACCCGGCGGCTTTTCGAAATCCGGTTACAAAGGCAAGCCCAGCGGCGGCTCTGGCTTCAAACGCTCCGGCCCTCGTCCTGGCGGCAAGCCCGGCGGAAAGAATCGCGGCTGAATTCCGATCGAAAGCAATCGGCATCTCAAGCTGAAATCCAGGAGGTCTGTATGAGCGCGCTAGAAAACTCTCCCCGCATAACGCCGTTCCTCTGGTTCGACGCAAACGCTGAAGAGGCGGTCGATTTCTATCTCACCGTATTCAAGAACTCTCGCCGTCTGGGCGTATTGCGGCGCGGCATCGACGACCCCAGCGGAGTGAAGGGCGCCGTGCTTACCATAGCTTTCGAACTCGACGGCCAGAGATTTACGGCTCTCAACGGCGGTCCATTTGCCAAATTCAATGAAGCCGTCTCGTTTGTCGTCCGCTGTGACACGCAGCAGGAACTGGACGACTACTGGCAGAAGCTCACCGCCGGCGGCAGCGAGATTCAATGCGGCTGGCTCAAAGACAAATTCGGCCTCTCCTGGCAGATCGCTCCCGCTCATATCTCCGACCTTGTCAAGCATCCCAAGGCGATGCAGGCAATGCTGCAGATGAAGAAACTTGACATTGCGGAGTTGGAACGCGCCGCGCAATCGTAGACTGGAATCACCGGATCAAATCCGCAAAGGAGCCCGCATGGCCAACAGTTTCGGCACAGACATTCTCATCCAGGCACCGGACCCTAAAAAGGCGGCGTCGTTCTATGTGGAGAATCTCGGCTTTGAGGTTACCGATGAAGAGCCGCAGATGATCAGCCTGCGCGGCGCGCACATCAACCTCTACATCGAGCGCGGCCCGGCGCTGGGTCCGGTGCTGGAGGTCAAAGTAGACAGCGTGGAGGCCGTGCGGCGAAGGCTTGTCAAAAGCGGCTGCGAAGTGATCAAGGACGAGCCGGATTTTCCCCGCTGCTACATCAAGGATCCCTGCGGGCTGATCTATAACTTAACCAGCTAAGCGAATTTGACCAGCCAAGAGCATCTGGCCGCACAGCAGGTGCCGGCAAACCGTAGAAGTTATACTCTATCTTCGGAGCTTCAGCGGGAATCTGCGCTGTAGATGCCTGGAGCTCCGCAATGGGAGACCGAAGAGCATGACCGCGAAAGTGACCGTGGAAGAAGTGGAGCGCGTGGCCGAGCTGGCCCACCTGGAGCTTACGCCGGAGGAGACTCCGCGCATGTTGGACGACTTGAATGCCATTCTGGACTACGTGGCCGAGCTGAATGAGCTGGACACATCGGGTGTTGTGCCGTTGGCGCAGGTGAGCGACTTGCTGAACGCGGCGGGCAGAGGCGTGGTTCGCGAGGATTTGCTGCTGCCGTCGCTGGATCGCGCGACGGTGCTGGCGCAGGCTCCGGAGAGCGATGGCGTTTTCTTCAAGGTGCCCAAGGTCATTGAGCGGTAGAGCGTGGCGCGCCGGAATCCTTGATTCGTCCAGATTCGAGTTTGCGGTTTTCCACCTTAGCCGCAAAAAAAAGAACGCGGCGAAGATGGGGCACACAGAATTTGTGGAGCAACAGGCAGAAAAAAGAGTTTAGAAAACGAGGAAAGATCAGTTGGAAAGCGAAGCCAAATCAGCCGAGAACTTTGTGGAAACGCCCAAAACTCTGGCCGCTCTGCGCGCGGAGATTGCAAGCGGCGCATCCAAAGCCGTCGATCTAGCCGCCAGCTACTATGACCGCATTGCGCAGTTGAATCCGCGGCTGAATGTCTACCTGAGCCTGACCAAAGAACGCGCGCTGACCCAAGCTGCCCGCGTGGATGAGTTGGCGGCCAAGGGCGATCCGCTGCCGCCTCTGGCCGGCATTCCGGTGGGCATCAAGGATGTGCTGGTGCTGCGCGGCGCTCCGGCGACGGCTGGGTCAAAGATTCTGCAAGGCTACTTCCCGCCTTACGACGCGACGGCGGTGGCCAAATTGGAGGCGGCGGGCGCGGTGCTGCTGGGCAAGCTGAACTGCGACGAGTTTGCGATGGGCTCGTCGAACGAGAACTCAGCTTACGGACCGGTGCGCAATCCGGTGGATACGGAGCGGGTTCCGGGTGGGTCGAGCGGCGGGTCGGCGGCGGCTGTCGCGGCCAATCTTGCCGTGGCTACGCTGGGCTCGGATACGGGCGGCTCGATCCGACAGCCGGCGAGCTTCTGCGGCGTGGTTGGCGTACTGCCGACTTATGGCCGCGTCTCGCGCTACGGGCTGATTGCTTATGCCTCGTCGCTGGACCGCGTGGGGCCATTTGCCGCGAATGTTCGTGACGCGGCGACGATGCTGTCTGTGATTGCGGGGCACGATTCCAAAGACGCTACAAGCTCTCCGGCTCCTGTCCCCGACTACGCAGCTGAAAGCGATAAACCCGCTGAGGGCCTGCGCATTGGTGTGCCGGCGGAGTATTTTGCCGAGGGCCTTGATCCCGAGGTGCGCGGCTGCATTGAAGCGGGAATTGCAGCGCTGGAGCGGGCGGGCTGCACTGTGAAGCCGGTGGCGCTGCCGAATACTCGCTACGCTGTTCCGGCCTATTACTTGATCGCGACGGCTGAGGCCAGCGCGAATCTGGCCCGGTTTGATGGCGTACGCTACGGGCCGCGGTCGTCTGAATCGGAGACCTTGGCCGACATGTACCGGCACTCGCGCGATGAGGGCTTTGGTGCCGAGGTCAAGCGGCGGATTCTGCTGGGAACCTATGCGCTGAGCGCGGGTTACTACGACGCTTATTATTTGAAGGCGCAGCAAGTGCGGCGGATTCTGGCCGAGGAGTTTTTGCGCGCCTTTGCCGAGGTGGACGCGATTGTCACGCCGACCTCGCCTACGCCCGCTTTCAAACTGGGCGAAAAGTGCGACGATCCGGTTGCCATGTATCTGGCCGACATCTACACGGTGACGGCAAGCCTGGCCGGCATCTGCGGCGTGACGGTGCCTTGCGGTACAACCAAGGCCGGTTTGCCGGTGGGAATGCAAGTGCTGGCCGCGCATTTGAATGAGAGTACGGCGTTCCGGGTGGCGCGGGCAGTGGAACCACCTGCGGTGGGGCTGGCTGCTCGCTAGTCGCTCGATCGAGGTTCGTGGTTTCCCACCTGGCCAGAATGTAGCGCCGACCTCCTGGTCGGCTGTAGCGCGGACGTCCCCGTCCGCGCTGGAGAGGTAAGGCCCA
>Ga0302320_10016508_pt1 | contig 15071 bp, 17 predicted proteins | sample Bog_T0_3_FD_202130 | JGI IMG/M metagenome (GOLD analysis project Ga0302320, IMG submission 202130) | Peat permafrost microbial communities from Stordalen Mire near Abisko, Sweden - Bog_T0_3 | ecosystem: Environmental > Terrestrial > Soil > Wetlands > Peat | place: Sweden: Abisko, Stordalen Mire... | reverse complement strand
GCGCCGAACGTGCAAACCCCACCACTGGGAGAAAACCGAACGGGACCGCCAAGCCGGCCTGTTCGAACCGGGCCAGACTTAAACCTCCCCTCCGGGGCAATCATCATGTCCAGTCGGCCGATCACCCTGTCTAGTCAGCCCAATTACCTTGGTGCCGGCAATAGGGCCACGGCTCCGCGGCTCGGGTTGAGCCGGCCAGCTGCGACGGTGGTGATCACTCCGCTCAACCTGAGCACGACAAAGGACAACGACCTGATGACGTTCCCACGCGACCAGGAACCTCCGGCGCGGCTCAAGTACACCTTGGAGGAGGCGCTCGACCTGTTAGCAGCTTTGGAGGAGGCCGCTGTGGCCCTTCGGTCGACCGACCACTATGCAGAACTGTCCCAGGTCGAGGTCCGCCGCCTCCACGGTAAGCTGGAACTCGGCACCAATGGAGGTGGCGATGGTTGACAGTACCCTTCTGCGGGCCCCGCAGGCCGCACGTGAACTGGGCATTCCCACCAAGGAGCTCCTGCGGCTTATCTATGAACGCAAGATCCGTTACGTAATGGTGGACGGGATCGCGCACGTACCTCCCGAAGCGCTGACGGAGTACCGAGCGAAAGCTTCGTTGACAGCTTCCAGGCTTGCCCGGCCGATATGGGCACCTCCATCCTCGCCGATCGCGAAGCCAACCGGCCGCTCGAATGGGACACCCGCAACGGTGTCGTGCTGCGCCGCGGACGGGACCACGGCATCCCGACGCCGATAAGCGATCTGGTGGTGCCACTCCTCGCGGCCGCCAGCGATGGGCCCGGCTGACTCCCAGCGTCACGCTCCGGCTCACTGCTGCGCCTGGACCGGCGCGGGTTTAGCCCGCAGGCGGCAAGCCGCGTAACCCCGTGCCCACTATTTCTGGTATTTCTGGGCAACCTCAGGCGACGAGGTGTGCAGCGGGCACGCCGGAGGTGCCAACCACGGGCCATGACGCGGGATCCCGAAGCCGTGCTGCCGGCGCCCCTAAGGACTGGCACCTTCCTTCCGATCTAACACTTTAGGAGGATGTGCCTGATGACGTTGAGCTTAAGAACATGGCGGTACGGATCTAGGGCCAGCGCTCTTCGCCCCAACGATCCCGTGGGCATATTGACGATGATGGCGTTGCGTGAGGCGCATGTCGATGAGGAACCTCCTGTCGGCACCGGCTCTATTGAAGAGCGCCATGACCGGACCGCTCAAGACGGCACAGAGGCCGTCGCCCAGAGCCACCATAAAGAGATGCTCAACTCAGAGGGGCCTTACAGGCGACCAGACGTCCAGCGTCGCCGCGAGGGAGCGGACGGCCAGCGTGACCTCGGGGGAACCCCAAGTCACCAGCATCCCTGCGCCTGTTCAAGTCCTCGGCACCTAAAGCATCCCGTAGGACGGGCTCCCAGTGCCGGGACGGCCGCCGCCGAATAGTACGCGGTCGGCAACCCCGAGCATGGTTTTTTAGGCGCAGCCTTGGACTTGTGCCTTTACGGGGGCCGGCCTGGGTGTTCCTCTATGGCAGCCTCGCGAGAGGGAGATCCGCCCGTGGGTTTGCGGCTACGAGGTGGTGCTGGTGGACGGCGTCGTCGTGGTCGTTGTCGAGGGCGCACCGGTCGCCACGGTGGTGGTCGTCGTCCCCGCAATGGTGGTCGTTGTCCCCGCGATGGTGGTCGTTGTCCCCGCAATGGTCGTGGTCGTACCCGAGGTCCCGCCGACGGTGGTGACGGTACTGGTTGATGTGGGCCCGCTGCCCGGGGAGCCCCCGACATCGGTCGGGGTGGTGGTCGAGGTGGGCTCACCGCCCGGGGCTCCGGCGAGGTCGCCCGGCACCGTTGTCGTCGTCTCGGGGGCGGGGATGCTTGTGGACGACTGATTATTGGCCACCGTGCTCGACGGGCTACCGCTGGTTGCACCTCTCGGGCTACTCGTAGGAGAAATCGACGAACTCGTAGGAGAAATCGACGAACTCGTGGGAGAAATCGACGAACTCGTGGGAGAAATCGACGAACTCGTAGGAGAAATCGACGAACTCGTAGGAGAAATCGACGAACTCGTGGTCGGCGTGACCGCTCTAGGGCTCGTGGTTGGTGTTCCGACCGAGGTCGGAGTGCTGAACGACGAAGATGAGCCGCCCGAAGTGAGCCCGCTCGACGACCTTGTTGTAGGAGTGCTGAACGACGAAGACGTCGTGGTCGACGTCAGGCCCTTCGAGCTGCTCGTGGCCGGCGTAGTGAACGATGACCCGGCGCTCCCGCTGGAAAGCCCGCTCGACCCCCCGCTCCCAGTGAGACCACTCGAACTCGTGGTCGGCGTAGTCAACGATGACCCGCCGCTCCCGCTGGAAAGCCCGCTCGAGCTGCTCGTGGTCGGCGTACCGAGTGATGACCCGCCGGTCTCGCTTGAGGGCCCGCTCGACGCGCTGGTGGTCGGGGTACTGAACGATGACCCGCCGCCACCGCTCCCGCCGAGGCCGCTCGAGCTTGTGGTGGTAGGCGTGGTGAGTGATGACCCCCCGCTCCCGCCGAGGCCGCTCGAGCTTGTGGTGGGCGTGCTCAGCGAGGGCCCCGCGTTGCCCGATGATGCAAGCCCGCTAGATGCGTTGGTCGTAGGCGTTGACTCGGAACTAGAACCAGTACCACTCCCGCTGGTACCACTCCCGCTGGTACCACTCCCGCTGGTACCACTCCCGCTGGTACCACTCCCGCTGGTACCACTCCCGCTGGTACCACTCCCGCTGGTACCACTCCCGCTGGTACCACTCCCGCCGGCACTGCTCCCGCTGCCGGCCGCGACGGGTATCGAGGGCTCGGCCAGCGCCAGTGCATGTGGGTTCGCAGTGGCGAAACGCGCAGAACCTGTGACGGTCAACCCATTGCCCTCGACCTCGTAGATGACCTTGTAGGTGGTATTAGGGCTGAGGTCGCCGCTCGACAGCCACTCGTCGTTGACTGCGTTCAAGGTCCCCGGCAGCTGTGACCCGCTCTTGAGCGCTTCCACCTCGACGCTCTCCAGCTGGGCGCCCGTGGCGTGCACCGCCACCACGGATGCCGCGCTCTGACCGGTCGACCCGTTGAGCGGCACCATGGTGACGTCCGAGATCAGTTGCTTGCGCGCCTCGGCCGCGGACGTAGTCGTGGTCGTCTTCGCTGCCGCCTGCTTGGAGCGGGCCGGCCCGTTGGACGAGAAGACACCGCCGACGATGAGACCTGCTACCAAGGCCGCTACCAGCACCAAGGCACTGGTCAGGGTCACGACCGTCTTACCGATCGTCTGTCCGCGCCGGATTGTGTGTAACCTCCGGGCCGCCCTTCCGCCCATACAAGAGAGCCTACGAACGAGCTGTCACCTAGTGGTCGGCAGCGCCCACTCTCTTAGGTGAGTCTTAGCTCAGGGTAGGGGCCCCCGGTCTGAACGGCGGTTGTGACGCTCGACCTTTTCAACCTTTTCAGGTCTTATCGAAGAACTGATAAGCCGTAGGTAGCCGTAAACGTTTTTGGCGCGGGCACCTGGCAGTAGAAAAGCGGAAGCCGAAATCCTAGCCCACCGCGTTGAATGGTGCTACCATCACTGAGAGTATATTAAGGACGGGTTACCCGTCCCTGAGCTGGCAGTTGCTCCGCCTTGGCCGTCAAGGCGAGCGGTCCGTGTCGACACCGTTGTGCGTACCTTCCGAGGAGCAAAATGCCAAGCAGGCCCAGACTTCATATGGCTTCATCACACCGAGCCGGACGCTGGTACCGGTCTCGTCTCGTCGCCTTGCCGATGATCGTTGCTGCCCTGGTCACCGGTGCCGGTGCGTCGCCATCGGCGGCCGCCGTCTGGCCCCCGTCCAACACCGCCGCGCAGACCGTGAGCATCAATTCCGGCAACGCCGCCGGGACCGACCTGACGTTGACGTCGAAAACCATCGAAGTACCGTCCTCTTTGCTCAAATCGGTTACGGGCGGAGGCACGACTTACACCTTTTCCAGCGCCAGCGGGCCCTTGGCCAAGGTGGCGGTGGGCAAGGTCATCCTCATCGAGGGCCAGGACGCCATCGTCGTCACCAGCGTCAAGCACGCCGGGGGACAGCTCGTCGTCGGTGCCGCGCCGGCCTCCATCGGGGACGTGATCGAATCAGGTCAGCTGAAGGTGACCGGTCCGCCGGACATGGCCCAGGCGGTGGGGGTGACGGACACCAGTTCCGGCCTGGCGCCGGCATTGGCCCCGATGCTGCGGTCGACCGGGGCCGCCGGCGCTCGGCGGCCGAACGACACCCTGGCCGTGTTCCCCAGCTATTCGTACAGTGGCAAAACCAGTACGTTCTCCTACTCCTTGACCTTCGCCGGTGCTCCTAATGGGATCCACGTCACAGGCACCATCTGTTACGCCTGCGCCAGTCTTCTCAACATCAACGCCAAGCTCGACGGGACCTTCACCTGGGCCAACCAGGACCTCGACATGGACCTGGCCGGCGGCAAGGTCAAAAGCGGCTCGTTCGGGATCTCAGGCATGAGCAGCGACCTGGACCTCACTTACACCGTGCTGCGGGGAGCATCGCCGGGTGTCGGCGCCAAGCCGCCGGTGTTCAAGCTGCCTGTCTCTTTCGAGGCGCCCTTGTGCATCTGTGGGGGCATCCCCGTTTACTCCAAGTTCGAACTGGCGATATTGGTGACCCTCGGCATCGGGGCCAAGAACTCGAGTATCCAGGGTGGGGCCCACGTCACCATCACCGGCTCGGGCTCGGTCTCCGGTACGGGGCTGGGCGGCGCGAGCGGGTCCTGGACCGGTGGCCACGTAAAAGGCAACTTCATCACCGGGTCTGCCCTGACCCCGGCCTCGGCCGGGATCGTGGTCGCTTTACAGGCCAAGTTCGGCGTCGGCATGGGCGTCAAAAATGTCAATGCCCTCTATTACATATCCCCGATCTTCTCGATAGGTGAGACGACCGGTTCGGCTGTCGCCGGTCTGGCGTGCGTAGCGTTCGATGGTGCCTTCAGCGTTACGGGCAATTTCGAGGTCCAATTGCTGGGCTTCAAGGTCTCCACCCCGGCCACGACGCTTTTCGAAAAGAAGGCGTCGTACGCCCAACCACCCTGCTGAGCGATGGCCCGGATCGGGACGGTGATCAGGGACGTCTACCGCAGGCCGGGAGGGGAGGCTCTGCCCGCGCACCTGGCCCAGCACTACGGGGTCCGGGTCACCGCCACCACCAAGCTCATGCCCGGCGTTTACAAGGTGGAACGGCACGAAGGACCGGCCTGGGTGGCTCGCATGTTCCTCATCGGCCGGCCGGTGGAGCGCGCCGAGGAGGACGCCGAAGTGCTGCGCTTTCTGCAACGCTGTGACATCCCCGCCGAACGCTGCGCCCACGCCGCCCCCGTCTCCTGGCTCGACGGCCGGGCCGTCCTCGTCACCGAGTACATCGAGGGCAAGCCGCTGCCCGCGATCCCGACCGCGCGGCGTGCCCTGGGTGACATGCTGGGCCGGCTCCAGGCCTTGCCCACCGAGCCGGGCCCGACCGAGCGCCCCGCCGGTTCGCTGCACCACCTCCCGGACTACGAGGGCTACCCCAGCCAGGATCTGGCCGCCGCCGCCGCTCTTTTGGCCGACCTCGAAGGGCGGGTGCCGGCCGAGCACGAGCGTACCTACGAGGCCATCAGGGAGCTATTGGGGAGGGGGGACGATGGCCGAGGGCTGCCCGAGGCGTTCATCCATCCCGACCCGGTCCCCACCAACGTGATCTCCACGCCCACCGGTCCTGTGCTGGTGGACTGGACAGGCGCCGGGCGTGGCCCTCGGCTGGCCTCTCTGGCCGCCCTGCTCGGCGCGCTCGGCCCCAAGCACGTCGACGATGTCCTGGCCGGCTACAGCGCCCACGCCGCCCTCACCGCCGAGGAGACCGACCGCCTCGAGGGCGTGCTGTGGGCCCGGGCCCTGTGGTTGGCCTCCTGGCAGTGCTGGCTGGCCGCCGTCTCCAGCAAGGTCGACAATGCCTTCGTCCCGGACGGGGCGCGCATCGCCGCCGTCGCCGCCGCCGCCCGCGCCCGGGCCCCGCGCTAATCGAACGGCACCGCCGCCCGCGCCCGGGCCCCGCGCTAATCGAACGGCACCGACTCCCGGAAGAGCCGGATGGCATCGATATGAGCTGCCGGCGTAGCGAAGCCGGCCTTCATGGTCACGACCCGGACATGGCTCACGTCCAGGCTGCGCCAGACATCGAGCTGGCGGGCCCATTCGTCCGGACCTCCGTCGGCCAGGTCGACCCCGCCCTCGATGCCGAAGTGGGCCGGGTCGCGTCCCGCCGCGACCACGTAAGAGCGGACGCGCTCGACGGCCACCTTGGCGCGGCCCCCGGCCGGGACCTGGGGGAACCACCCGTCGCCTATCCGTGCGGCGCGGTGTTCGGCGGCGTCGGAGCTGCCGCCGACCCAGATCGGGATGGGCCGCTGCACGGGCAGCGGGTTTATCCCGGCCGCGTGCACGTGTTCCCACAGGCCCGTGAAAGTGACGCTCTCCTCGACGAAAAGGGCACGCAGCAAGGCGATCTGCTCCTCGCTGCGCTTGCCCCGGTTGCGGAAGTTGGCGCCCAGGGCCTCGTACTCGACGGTGTTCCAGCCGATCCCGACGCCCAGGCGGAAGCGTCCCGCCGACAGGACGTCGACCTCGGCCGCCTGCTTGGCCACGAGCACGGTCTGGCGCTGGGGCAGGATGATGATGCCGGTGACGAGCTCGATCCGGGTCGTCAGGCCGGCCAGGTAACCAAACAGGACCATGGGCTCGTGGAACAGGCTGTGGAGGTCGTAGGGCCCGTTCCAGCCCGGGCGTACCCTCGTGTCCGCCCCCACGACGTGGTCGTAGGCCTGCAGGTGGGTGTAGCCGAGCTCCTCGGCGGCCTGGGCGAAGTCGCGCACCACCAACGGGTCCGCTCCTATTTCGTTCTGAGGGAAAATCACACCGATCCGCACAGCACCCTCCCGTCCCGGTCAACGGGGCCCCCGTTGACACCCAGCTCAGCGGCCCGAGCTTAATCCTCCGCCAGTGGCGGGTCGCTCGAAAGGCTTTATAGCGGGAGGGCCTTCGCCCGTTAGTGACTACTGGCCCTGGGTGCTCCGGTCCGGGCCGCGCTACCGTTGCTCTGGTGGTGCTGAGAAAGGTGGGCGGGAGCGGGCCCGAAGTACGTCCCCCGGGGGTCCTTATCTACTACCTCGGGTGCAACTGCGGCTGCGGTTGTGAGGCCAACGCCCGGGACCACTTCGGTAGCGGGCGACCCTGTAACTGCCGGGCCAAGGGCTGTCCCTGCGTGGTGGACAAACCGGGCGAGGCCGGGCTGGACCCCTCTCGGGGCTACGGCAAGCACCTCGCCGAACTTGCGCAGTTGTCTTTGACGCCCGCCCGTGCACATGGTCAGTTCCCTCGGAGCTAGTCCACTCGGAGTTAGTTCCTTTGCCCCCTGCTCCTGGTCGACGCCATGTACTCGGCCGCCACGTTCTTGGGCACGGCCATCTGCCAGGCGTCGACCACCAGCTCACGCATCTCGGCTTTGCTGAGCGCGCCCAGGCGGCAGCGGGCCCAGTTGTAGCGCATGTCGGAGGGCGCCGGCATCAGGAACTTGTCGGGCTCGGAGCCCACCAGTGCCACGCGCTCTTCCTTGGGGAAGGCGAAGCCATAAGGGCTTCGTCGCCCGAGAACCCTACTGACCACCACGGCCATAAGCGGTGCCGTGCTATGGCCCGGACCAAGAACTTAGCGGCTGTCTTCCTGCGACGAAGCCAGGCGTTCCATGCGCACCAAGAGCGCCGCCGACGGCACCACACGCCCCGTCAGGTAGGTGGACAGACGGGATGCCGACGTCCCCAGCCTCTCGGCGAAGGCCTGCCGGCTCAGCCCAGAACGGGCAAGCAACCCGGCCACCCGCCGGGCTACCTCGGCCCGCTCGGAGCGCTCGGCCCGGGTACGGGCGCGCTCGACGACGCACTCCATGAGCGGCGCCACCCCATAAGGCCGGACAACCTGGAGCGCCTCAGTCACATAGCGAGCGACCTGGCCCCACGGCTCGGCGTTGATCGCCGCCGCCAGTCGCTGCCAATCGGGGAGGGCCCCTCGCTCGATGGCAGTCACCACCCCCTCGAAGGGCCAGTCTTCAACCGGCTCCTCCGGAGAGACGTCGAGGTTGCGGAACCGTAGGGCGCTCATCCCGGGGCCTCCACCATCAAGGCTGCCACCGACCGGCAGACGGCAACGACCTCGCCCCAGTCGGCCCAGCGAGGGCCCAACTGCTTGTAATGGCGCAACTGCTCGGCCGAAAGCCGGTCCTTGGGACGGGGCTCGGCTAGCTGCTGAGCGAGTTGGGTGGCCACGCCAGCGGCGCCAGGGTCACGTTGGTCGGCGTAGTAGTCATCGATGTGAGCAAGCACGCGAGCACCACGGTCCTCGCCGTACCGGTCACAAAGACCAACGACGTCCAGGTAGTCGCGGGTCTGGTTGCGCCGTACGACCAAGAAGCCCTTGATGCGGAGAGCCTCGTCCGGCGTCGGCACCCGCAGCTGTTGGCCCGAGGGCAACTGGACCTCGACTACTTCCAAGGGGCGCCGCCGGATGAGCTGGCGCACTCCGGAGTCGATGCCGCCCAGTTCACCCAGGATGATCTTTCCCGGGCTCACCCGGTTGGTCACCCAGCCGTCGGTGGCCTCAATTGCCTCCAGTACCGTGTCGAAGCGGTCAGCCAGGTCGGCCACCACGTGGTCATGGTGGAACGAGACCCGGTGCCCGGCCCAAAGCGCGGCCGCGGAACCCCCGAACAGGACAGCATCGGGGACGACCTGTTGTAAGCGGGCTGCCGATTCCAGGACGGCCACAAGGTCGGGCCGGTCGAGGCCCGGAGCGTCGAAGGGCGGCGCGGCCATCGAGCCTGCCTCCTGAGACAGTCGGCGCACGCGACCCGGTCCTGCGGACGGCACTGAGCCCCGCGGCGGCGGTTTGCACCGCCCGCACCACTGGCCGGCGCTGGCCACGAGGTTCTGGCACTTACCACCAGGAACAGTTGGGTGCCCACAGCGCCATTGACGTCCTTGGACCACAGCGGTCAACGTATCATATCTGATACAAGGAGGGGGTGAGCGCACCCACCCGTCCCCGCCTCCAATGGGCCTTTTCAGGGACATCACTGATCCGGCGGGCGTCTTAGCGCCAGCCGCGGTACCCCGACCCGACGGCGGGCAGTCCGGACGGCAACTGCGGGTGTGGTCTCGAGACGAGGCGATCAGTTCGAACACGGGACCGTGCGTATAGCCGGGCCCGGTTGAGGATGCGGTTAGACGGCGGCGCGTTCCTCTACGGGCCGGCGGCGGAGGCTCGGATTGTGGAGGGCCGGGGGCACGTAGGCCTGGTCGAGGGTGCCGATATCGGTGCCGGGCGGGACGATCTCATCGATCCGGTCGAGGATCTCGTCAGTCAGCGTGACGTCCATGCCCGCGAGCAGGTCGTCGAGTTGTTCCATGGTGCGCGGCCCGAGGAGCGCGCTGGTCACGCCGGGGTGAGCGATCGCGAACGCCATGGCGAGGTGCGTCATCGGCACGCCCGCCTCCTGCGCCAGCGGGATAAGCGCCTCGACGGCGTCGACGCGGCGCTCGTCGTTGAGATGGCGGAACAGGCCGGCCCGGCGCAGGGGGCTCGGCTGGCCCTTGCGGACGCGGCCGGTGAGCAGTCCCTGTCCGAGCGGGCCCCATACGAGCACGCCCATCCCGTAGCGCTGCGTGACCGGGAGCACCTCGCGCTCGATGGCACGGTTGAGGACCGAGTACGCCGGCTGCTCGGTGCGGAACCGCTCCAGGCCCCGGCGCTCGGCGGCCCACTGGGCCTCGACGATGTCGGACGGCGGAGTGTTCGACGAGCCGATGGCGCGTACCTTCCCGCTGTGGACCAAGTCCGACAGCGCCGACAGCGTCTCTTCGACGTCGGTCGTCGGGTCGAGCCGGTGGACCTGGTACAGGTCGATGTGGTCGGTCTGCAGGCGGCGCAGCGAACCTTCGACCGCAGTCATGGCCCAACGCCGCGAGGTGCCCTGCCGGTTGGGGTCGTCGCCCATGGCGCGGCTGAACTTCGTCGCCAGCACCACGCTGTCGCGGCGCCCCTTGAGAGCCTTGCCGACGGTCTCCTCGGAGTCGCCGTAGCTGTCCGCGGTGTCGATGAGGTTGATCCCCGCGTCCAGCGCCTTGTGGATGACGCGGACCGAGTCGTCGGGATCGTGGTTGCCGATGGACGTGGCGAACATCAAGGCGCCGAGCCCATAGGGGCTGACCTTGATGCCGGTCCGGCCGAGGATGCGGTACTGCATGCGATTTCTCCTGAGGTTGTGGTCGAGGTGTGGTGAGTTCGGCAAATAACTGCCCAAATAACTGCTGCCTTTTTGCCCAGCTCAGGTCCAGGGGTTCACGACCGCAAGGCCCTCAAAGCGCCCGAAATCTTTGATGTTCCGCGTAACAACGGCCACGCGGTGGACCAATGCCGTCGACTCGTTGGGTACTGGGACGACCAGGTCGACGTCCTCAACCCCCGCAGGCTCGCCCAGGCGGTCTACTACGTGGGCTCCGAGCTGCTTCTCGTAGGTATCGAAGGTCAAGAGCCCGTAAGACGGCCGTCCCCGATCGGTTATGAACACTGGCCCGCGCTCGGCCGCCTTCTTAGCCCCGCCTGTGCCTTGGTTGAACTCCCTACTTGAGACCTGGGTTGCCATGAGCACCTCCTTGTGTAGCAATGTTCCTACATTTTGGCGACCACGCGGCTTGTGCGGCCGAGAGGACAGGGGCCAGATAGCGTCGGCTGCGGCCAGCCACGTCACTAAACGGCGGTGGCTCGCTCAGGTAATCAGCTAGCTCATCCAGCAGGAAGCCTCGGTAAGCCCCGACACTTGCTTTACTTTCGGCTCTAATCGGTGCACCTGAACGGGTACGCCTAATCCCCGCGGCCCATCCAGGTCGCCAGGTCGGCCTCGTTGCCCTCGGCGTCGGCCAGCGTCCACCACGCCGGCGCGTGCTCGTCGCTGACCAAGTGGCCTCCGGCGGCTAGGGCGGCCGCGACGCGCCCCTCGGCTTGGTCGTGCGGCACGGAGATGTCGACGTGGACGCGGTTGCGCTGAGGGCGGGGCGCGTCCATGTGCTGGAACCACAACGACGGCCCCCGGCCGCGGGGATCGAGCAGATCTTCGTCGCCTACCTGCCGGTAACCGAGCACGGCCCGCCAGAAGGGGACCACGTCGGGGCCGACCAGCGCGTCGATGGCGATCTGGACGTCTTGGACGTCGGCCGGTGCGGCCGGGACGCCGAGCCGGCGCGCCGCCTCCGAGATCTGGCGGGCGAGGCCCACGTCACGCTCGCTCAGCCCGTCGACGTCGTGTGTCCACAGCCGCACCGTCACGCCCCTGTACCGCAGGTCGACATCGGGGTGATGGTCGGCGGCGTCGGCCAGGCTGCCAATGGCGTCCACCAGGGCGACGCCCGCGGCGAACGACCCGGAACGGAAGTGGGCGCAGGCCCCGCTGAACAGCACCCGCCAGTCCTCGACGCCGGGGGACTCATGGAACTGGCGCGCCGTGATGCGCTCGGTCATGCCCCAAACCTATCCTCGGGCGGTCGGCCCGCCGCCACCCACTACGGCGGCCCGGTCATCGCGCGTCGCGCCATCCGGTCATCGCGCGTCGCGCCATCCGGTCATCGCGCGTCGCGCCATCCGGTCATCGCGCGTCGCGCCATCCGGCCAGCCAGGGCTCGACCATCTCTTCCCACCCGTCGGGCATGGACCGGGCCCTCTCGATACGCTGCAGGCGTCGTTCGGTGAGGGAGGGCGCGGCTGCGGCCGCCAGCGCATAGGCGAGCTGGCCCGGGTTGCGCCCGGTCCAGGCCGCCCGAACGTACCTCCCGGCGGCCCGTCCCCTTCGCCCCCCGGCCACGTGGCGCCGAGCCGCCTCTTGTTGCCAGCGGGCCCGGTAGGCGCGGCTCGGTGGCCCGCTGTCGGGGAAGTAGCGGGCCCTCACTACCGTCGCGCTCGCTACCTGTGCCCGTACGTTGGCCGAGGTCTGGCCGTCCCAGACCCGGTAAGCCACCAGGGGCAGGTCGACGTAAAGCAACGGGGAGGCCTGGGCCAGGCGCAGCCACAGGTCCCAGTCCTCGCAACCCGGTACGTCGAGGCTGAAGCCTCCGGCGGCGACCACCATCTCCAGTGAGGCCAGAGTGGACGACGAGCCTGCCGGGACCCGCTGCTCTTCGCTCAGCAGCGAGACCATGTCGGAGGACGGTACGACCGTCCCCCCGGCCGGGACCAGCGGGTCCTGGCGCAACCGGGCGGCCCAGCGCACGTGCAGGTCAGGTCCTACGTGCACGCAGGCGGTGGCCGACCACCTGGCGCCCGGGTTGGCCCCCAGGGCGGCCAGCTGGCGCTCCAGCTTCGTCGGCGCCCATATGTCGTCGTTGTCCAGGAAGGCGACCCAGGGTGCGCCGCCGGCTGCTTCGAGGCCGGCGTTGCGGGCGGCGGCGGCGCCGCAGGGGCCGCCGAGGGCCACGAGCGTTACCCGGGGGTCGGCGAAAGCGGTGACCGCGTCCGCGGTGCCGTCAGTCGAGCCGTTGTCGACCACCACGCAGCGGACATCGCCGTAGGTCTGGTCCAGTACGGACTTCACGGACTGGACCACGAGGTCGCGCCGGTTATAGGTGGGTATGACCACCACGACCGTGCCGTGCTGCACTAAATACTCCGGCTCGTCACGAGGGTTCTTCGCACTTCACCGGCTCCCTTGTCCATCATGTGATTGTCCACCATGTCCACGGATGTCTTTAGCGCACCCGAGGACTGCCGGGAGCCCGCCACAGTCTCCCAGTTCAACGAGCGAAAAATACGGGCCGGCGGCTGGGCCCAATAGAACTTTACCCCGCTCGCATTCGTCAAACCTATAGCGGGATTAATACTTCTTCCGGGCCACCGGCCCCGGACCGCGGTCCACAATAGCGGTGAATACGCTCACCCGCCGTTTGCCCGGATTGCGCCGGCATGGTAGCAATTTCCATGGTCCCGTTGGTCCTGTGCATCGACGTCGAGCCAGACGCCCACGTATTTGCGCCCGGCCAGTCCTCGCCCTGGACCGGGTTCGAGAACATGCTGGAACTGGTGCCCGCCCTTCGTCGCCGGCTCGAGGAAGCGACCGGTAAACCGGCCCATTTTGGCTGGTCGTTGCGCATAGACCCCCAGATCGCCATGGGTTACGGTTCGCCGACTTACATAGCCGAAAAGTACCGCGCTCAACTCGATGACCTGGCCGGCGCCGGTGACGCCATCGGCGTCCATCCCCACGCCTGGCGCTGGGACCCGGTGCGTCAGGTGACGGTCGCCGACCACGCGGACAAGCAATGGGTCGACGGCTGCACCGAGCTGGCGGTGGGCTCTTTCCGCACGATCTTCGGCCGGGCGCCGGACTACCACCGCTTCGGTGCCCAGTACATGAGCACTGCGACCATGAACCTCCTACGCAGCCTGGGGGTGGCCATCGACCTCACGGTCGAGCCGGGGGAGGGCCCGGACCGCGACGCCCAGCTCCCGGGCACGGTGTGGACGGGGCAGACCGGGGATTTCCGCCATGCCCCGACCGCCGCCTACCGGCCCAGTCCCGCCGACTACCTGCAGCCCGACGATGACGATGCGGGAGAGGGCGGTCTGTGGGAGTTGCCCCTGACATCGTCGAGCCGCAGCCGCTTCCCTGGCCCGCCTCACCGTCTTCGTTCTCGGTTGCGCCACCCTCTCCGGTCCGTTCGCGGCCTGGCCCGGCGCCTGTCACCGACCGGCGGGACAGCCAGTCAGCCGGGCCACCGGTTGCTGGCCATGTGGCTCGACTGGCCCGATCCCCGGCACTTCTGGGACGCCGCCTTCGAGGCCGCCTCCGGCCCACAACCGCCGTACCTGGCGTTCGCCATCCGCACCGACACCGGGTCCGACCCGGCGCTGCGCCGCACCTTCACCAGGATCATGGACGCCCTCATGGAGGACAAGAGGGTGGGCGACCTCGGCTTTGTGACGCCGGCGCAAGCCCTGGCCCAAATGGGCCTGGCCACGCCCATATAGCCCCACTGCACTTCCGGGCCCAGGTCACGCCGTCCATCGGCCAGCATGTACCCATGGATCTCGCCGAAGCCAACGAGTTTGTCGACGCCTGGTTGCGGGCCTGGAACGACCACGACCTCGACAGGGTGCTCGAGCACTTTACCGACGACGTCGTCTTCACGTCGCCCCTCGCTGCCCAGCTCCTCACCGGCAGCGGGGGCGTGGTCCACGGCAAGGCGGCCCTGCGCCAGTACTGGGGCGAAGGGATCAGGCGCATCCCGGACCTGCACTTCGAGGTCGTCGACGTGTACCTGGGCGTCGATGTCCTCGTCATCAACTACCGCAACCAGAGGGGCGTCCTCGTGAACGAGGTGCTGGGCTTCGACGGCCCGCGGGTCGGTTGGGGCCACGGCACGTACCTGGGCGGAGGGGCGCTTTAGATGGGCGACCACGAGGGCATCTTCACCTCTTGCCGTAGTATTAGGATTAACTTATACTGTGAGAGGTGACGTGGGATGTCGAGGTCACTGACCAGTTCGTTAGCTGGTACGAGGCTCTCGATGCCAGCGCGACGAGCAAGGTCGATGCTGCTATCGACCGTCTCGCCGAACAAGGACCTGATCTCGGCCGACCTTGGGTGGACCGCATTGCAGGGTCCTCGGTCCAGAACCTAAAGGAACTGAGGGTCAAGTCCACCAGCCGGCAGTTCCGTTGCCTGTTCGTGTTCGACCCTCGTTCACCGCGATCATCCTGCTCGGAGGCGACAAGACGGGGGATTGGACTGGGTGGTACCGAGAGGCCATCCCTGAGGCCGAGCGTTTGTACACCGAGTACTTGGACGAGTTGACGAAGGAGGGAAAGCTGTGAGCGGTCACCGGAAGTGGTCCGAAATCCGCGAGGCGCGGGGCGAGCGCAGCCCTGAAGTGCGCGCCGCGGCGCAAGCTGAGATGGACGGTGAACTGCGCGACTACCGCCAGACATTGGGCCAGCTGCGC
>Ga0302320_10016505_pt1 | contig 15073 bp, 14 predicted proteins | sample Bog_T0_3_FD_202130 | JGI IMG/M metagenome (GOLD analysis project Ga0302320, IMG submission 202130) | Peat permafrost microbial communities from Stordalen Mire near Abisko, Sweden - Bog_T0_3 | ecosystem: Environmental > Terrestrial > Soil > Wetlands > Peat | place: Sweden: Abisko, Stordalen Mire... | reverse complement strand
CATCGAAACGAAAATACATGCAATCATGGTCTGACTCCTTTCTAAATTCTGTAAACGATTATTCTCAACTTCTAGGTTTAGTCGCCTTATTTCTAACATTTGTATTCGGGTACATTGTATATGCGACCGCCAAGGAATCAACTGCGCGCGCCTCAGAACGTGAGGCGGCGGCAGAAGCGCGTGCAGACGATCTCCAAAAGAAAGCCAGCGAAGCAATACAACGCGCAGCGGACTTGGAGGAAGCGCAGAAGCCGCGCTCCATAACCCCCGAGCAAACACAAAGCTTTATTGCGGAATTAAGCGCAATTCCTAAAGGCAAAGTCGTAGTATATATATATAACCAAGACGCGGAAATAGCCCAATACGCTAACCAAATAAAAAGCGTATTAACGTCAGCGGGTTTTGATACGTCGAAAATTGTTGGAGTGGCCATAGGATCATCTTTCACGCCAACAGGGGTTATCATGGTAGTGAAAAGCAAGGATAACCTTCCACCATTTGCGCTTCCATTGCAGATAGCCTTTACGCACATAGGAATTGAAGCAAAAGGAGCGATAGACCCTGGCTTAACGGAAGGGGATATAAAAATCGTCGTTGGTAGAAAAAGTAATTGAAATAGTTCACTCATGGCTTATTTGGCAACCTTTCTCTTGCGTCAAGTGCACAATCCCGGTTACTTCCGTTGGGCAGTGCCCTATTTTGAAAACACGACCTAGGTTTGCCCCAGGCTCATCACCATCTCTTCTTCCATCGGATTGGCACTAGCCATCAAATCAGATTCTCCCTCCAGCAGGGTGAGAATTTGTGCCGCGAAAGCACGCTCCCCGTCGATAAAACCGGCGCGATGAAGATCTGTTTGCGGCAGAGTCATCTCTTCACCCGCGAAGGGTTGGAGTTCCAATATTTTGGATTTCGCCAAATCCCGTACCCGTTCCAGATTAGTAGTCGCTTGCATAATCCAATAGACGCCCATTTCGGGGATATTCAACCTAAACGACTACTGCTACTCTCAGCGGGTGAAAGCAATCATCTTCGCACTGCTGGTTTTTCTTCCCGGACTGCCTCTCCCGGCGGCCACGGTGGTCGCGGAGCCATTTCCACCCGCGCAGTTCAAAAGCCTCTATATCGAGCGGGACGACAAAGGCTCATCCGTCGTGGTGCAGTGGACGGGTGATGCTCTCAGCTATAAAGTCACCGTTCTCAACAAAATCCAGGAAAGCCTGACGGTGCATCCCTCCGACGATGATTGGCTAAAATTCATCCAGGGACTCAACGCCGCGAAGGTCTATAAGTGGGCCCCAAAATATGAGTATCCGGGACAGGGCGAAACCTGGGCGATCGATCTCGTCATGGATGACCGGACGTTCACCAGCGAGGGCACCAATGAATACCCGAAGAACGGCGACGAAGCTCGGCCTGCCGCCGATCCTAAGGCGGGCGTCAGCATTCCCTTCAATCTCTTCTGGCAGGCCCTGCTGGAATTGGTGGGCAAAGTGCCGCCACCGCCGAAGTAACCCGACCTAGCCCGAGCAATCACCCGTTTCAATTCCGATGCGCGATCTCCTTCCCGATCAAAGGCCGCTGCTCATTCTTGCGCCGATGCAGGACATCACCGACCTCCCTTTTTGGCGGGTGATGTCGCATTACGGCGGCCCCGACGTCTATTACACCGAGTATTTCCGCGTCCATCGCGATTCGCGCCCCGAGAAGTATATCCTCCGCTCCATCGAGGAGAATCCCGACGGCAAACCGGTCATCGCACAGATGATCGGGCAGGACCTCGACGCGCTCCGCCGCACCGCGCTCGACCTTCAGCAGCGCAAAATCGCCGGCATCGACCTTAATTTTGGCTGTCCCGCGCCCATTGTTTGCAAGAAGGACGCGGGCGGAGGTTTGCTGCGCCATCCCGAAAAAATCGACGCGATCCTGCGCGAGGTCCGCAATGCCGTGCATCTCCGCTTTACTGTGAAAACGCGGATCGGTTTCGATTCGCCCGGGGAGTTTCCAGCCCTGCTTGATCTCTTCCGCCGCCATCCCATCGACGCCCTGACCGTCCATGGCCGCACCGTGCGCGAGATGTACAAGCCGGTTCTCCACGTCGACGCCATTGAGCGCGCCGCGCGGCTCATGCCCTGCCCGGTCTTCGCCAACGGCAATGTGCGCTGCGTCGAATCGGCCCGGCGGATGATCGAGAGCACCGGCGCGAGCGGCCTCATGATCGGACGGGGCGCCATCCGTAATCCGTGGATCTTCGCGCAAATCCGCGAGGCCTGGATGTTTGGAGAAATAAAGACCCGCCCCACGCTGGCCGATCTGCGCGAGTACATTGAGCGGCTCGACCGCGAAACGCGCCTGCCCGGAATGCGCGAGGGGGGCCACGTCGGCAAAATGAAGAAGTACCTTGGCTACATCGCGCCTGGCATTGGAGAAAACGATGCGTTCTGGAACGAGCTCAAACCCGTGCTGACCTTGCGGGATCTCTTTGGCATCTGCGATCGGCATCTTTTATCTGGAGCGTCAGACTCTCTCCTCAAACAAATTGAACCAGTCAGGGACAGGCCGGAGGCTCTCCCTCCAGGAATATGACCGACGTCGTGGTGATCGGCGCGGGCGCTGCCGGTTTGATGTGCGCCATCGTCGCGGGACAGCGAGGAAAATCGGTTGTCGTGCTGGAGCGCGGAGAACGCATCGGCGCGAAAATTCTCATCTCGGGCGGTGGCCGCTGCAATTTCACCAACATTCACGCCCAACCCGGGAATTATCTCTCGTCCAATCCCGATTTCTGCAAATCGGCCCTGGCGCGGTACCAACCCGCCGATTTCCTCGCGCTCGTGGAGCGACACGGCATCGCCTGGCACGAGAAAAAGCTGGGGCAGTTGTTCTGCGACCACAGCTCGCGCGAGATCGTGGAGATGCTTAGACACGAATGCGACGACGCCGGGGTGCAGATCAAGACGGGCGCGGAAATCACCGCCATCCGCCGCGTCGATTCCGACTCCTCCTTTGAGATCAAAACCTCCCGCGATATTTTCTCCGCCAAACGACTGGTCATCGCTACTGGCGGCCTTTCCCTGCCCAAGCTCGGCGCGACCGATTTCGCCTATCGCATCGCGCAGCAGTTTGGCCTCAACGTCATCCCGGGCCGCGCGGGCCTCGTCCCTTTCACCTTCGGCGGCCACGATCTCGAATTTTGCCGCGCTCTCAGCGGCATCTCGGTCCCCTGCACCGCGCAAATGGGAAACCGCCTCTCGAAAGAAAAGGGCGTCGAATTCACCGAGCAATTTCTCTTTACCCATCGCGGCTTAAGCGGTCCCGCCATGCTCCAGATTTCCTCCTATTGGCAGGCGCCGGAGGAACTGCGCATCAACCTTTTTCCCGGCGAGGACGCCCGCACGTGGCTGGAGGAAAATCGCGCGTCGGGCCAGCGGCTCGACACCCTGCTCGCGAAGCGTTTGCCGGAACGGTTTGTGTCCGCGTGGCTGGCACCTTTCGCGCCACTGCGACCCATCCGGCATTACTCGTCGAAGGAACTAAACGACCTCGCGCAACGGCTGCAGAACTGGACGCTTCGTCCCGCCGGAACGGAAGGCTACGCGACAGCCGAGGTGACTGTCGGCGGCATCGATACGCGCGATTTGCACTCGAAGACGATGGAGGCGCGGGCCGTGCCGGGACTCCATTTCATCGGCGAGGCGGTCGATGTCACCGGCTGGCTCGGAGGATACAATTTTCAGTGGGCCTGGGCATCCGGCCACGCCTGCGGTCAGGCGGTTTGATCCTATTGCTGCGCGGCCTGCATTTGCGCCACGCTCTCCTTGAGTCGCTCGTTGAAGCGCGTGAGATCCTCGATCAGTCGATCCTTCTCCGCATCAACCCGGGCCAGTTGATGGTAGAGATCGGTGGATCTCTGCCGATCGACCGCAATGGAGCGGACCAACATTTTCCTGGCCCGGGCGCGCAGGCCGTGGCTTTCCTCGAACTCGATCAAGCGCGCTTCTTCCGACCGGATGGATGACGCATTTTCCGGCGTCGTCGGAACAAAAGAAACCGGGTGGAGAAAATCGTATTGCTTCAATTGCCGGTAAATGGCTCCGGCCTCGGGGAAGAATGCTTCAAAATAATTCAGCGCGTCCTGGCCATCGTCCTCGAAGTGAAACGCATCGGAGTCGATGGCCCCGAGAGCCTTCGCAGACATCGGTCTCTCCATGAACCGGGCCATGCCTTCCGCCAGCGCCTGCGGTTCCCGAAAAGCCGATTCCACATCGATCACTGTGAAACGACTTTTGGGCAACTGGGAAACAAAGCGGAGAATCCGCTGATTATAGACCGTCCAGCCCAAAATCGCGGCGACGTAATTGACGTGAAGGAACGGCTCGCCTCGCCGCAGGAGCGAGCGATGAACCTGGTAGGGATGGCGCAGGCAAACGATCACCTTCGCGTCGGGCAAAAGCTCCGTCCACAGATCGAGAAAGAGCGAAGTGCGGGGATCCTTCCAGGCGGTTCCTCCAAATACGACATGCGTTTTCCAAATCGAACCGGCTTCCGCCCGATCGGCATCCGCGTAGGCAACTTCGGCGTCGGACAAAGGCAACCATTCGCAGAACGGCGCGCGATGGGGGAAAAAACGGGCGATGAGCATGTCATGAAAGGCAATAAAGCCCGCCTCCTCGAAATGGCCGTGGACATTGCCCGTCGCGGCAGGCAAAAGATTGGAGCCGACATCCGCCCCCAGCTCATGAATCAACCGGGCGATGGCCGAGGTGCCGCTTCGATGCATTCCCGTGACAATCGTTGGATTCATGTCTGAATAATGAAAGTAGGGCTTATCATTTCCAGGTCAAACGAACTTCCTTCTCGAAAGAAATGAAGCCACGAAAATCTTCCCATCCGGCGAATGAGGCCGAGAGCCTGCGCCGCGAAGCGCTTGAAGAAGTCCGCGCCATTTATCGCGAGCTGGAAAACCGGCCCGTCGAGCGCGCCTGCCTTCGCCGCACCGAGTGCTGTCATTTCAAGCTCACCGGACGCACGCCGCAACTCACGCGGGGCGAAGCGATCCTGGCCGCTCGGGCCTTGCGCGCCTCGGGGCGTAAAGCGATGCCGGAACGCGAAGATGGCGCGTGTCCGATGTTGCGCGAAAACGGGGCCTGCCTGATCTATCAGGACCGCCCCTTCGGCTGCCGCACCCATTTCTGCGCGGCGGCGGGCGGGCCTTATACCCGCACCGAGGTGCTCGATCTCATCCGCCGGCTGGAAGCCGTCGACGCGCGTCTCGGCGGTTCCGGGCCACGCGCTTTGCCGGGCGCAGTGCGGGACGAGATGGCGTAGCCGTCATATCCGTAGCCGCGCTCGTGAGAGCGTGGACTCCTCAGGTAGCCGACGCAGGCGAAAAGGAAAAAACGCCAGTGCCTTTTTGGTGGCCCGGACAACGCGTTGTCCGGGCCACCCGAAACTACCGATTCACGTTTGGGGCTTTGTAGTAGTGACTAGGGTACTTGAGATGAACGTAGGATGGCTCATTCGGGTGCTTTGTCTCATAATAGTGTCGCTATTGATCGTATTCTTGGTTTTCTCTTTACCGCGATGGTACACGACGTATCCGCCAGCACATTCGGTAACCCATCCCTAGGCAAACAGTCCAAACCGAGCCACTACCCTCCCCGCTCGTTACTTGTCAGTTGGACTTAAGGAGGTTAAGATACTTCGCTTTAGCCGCCATCCATGAAACTCCTTGCCTACTCCAAATGGGACGCCGTCCCGGTGCTCTGCGGCCTGGCGCATTTCGCGTTCGTGCTGACGTTTTTTGCCGTCTTTCCCCTCGCGCCGTGGTGGGTTTTGATCAGCATGGGCTTCACCTATTCGATCAGCATCTCCTGGAACATCAACGGCATCTCGCACAACTTCCTGCACAATCCCTACTTCAAGTCGCATCTGCTCAACCGGATTTTCAGCCTGACCGAATCGCTGGCGATGGGTTTTTCGCAGACCTTTTACGAATACGTTCATCAGCGCCATCACATGGGCAACAGCGACCGGCCCGACGAGCAGGGCGAGACGATCGACTGGCTTTCCATCTACCGGCATGGTCACGACGGCGAGGCGGAAAATATCTGGAGCTATGTTTTTCTCAGCTATTTTCGCGATGATCCCAAGGCCATTTATCGCGAGATCGCGCGTCGCAATCCCTCGGACGCGTTCTGGGGTGTTTTTGAGATCGTGGCGTTCCTCAGCTTCTTCGTTCTGCTCGGCTTTTTGAATTGGCACTTCATCGTCTTCTTCCTGCCTTTCTATTATCTGGGCCATTGTCTTTCCTACCTCAACGGCTACTACCTCCATTTCGGGGGTAACCCCGACAAGCCGATCGCCTGGGGCGTCAGCAGTTATCACAAGCTCTACAACTGGCTTTGGTTCAATAACGGTTACCACGCCGAGCATCATTTCCGGCCCAAAATGCACTGGACGAAAATGGACGAGTTCCATCGCCAGATCGCCGAGCAGCAGCGCCGGGAGGGGGTGCGCGTCATCACACCGCCGCATGCACTCGGCTTTCTCGATTCGACGTTGCCGGAGAAGAGCCGACCTTTGGACCCTCAAAGGGATGAATCCACCGTAGCCAGTCCAGCTCCGATCAATTCCTAAAAACAATTGCAGGCCCAAGGTCATGCGCTTTCCCCAGACTTGCAAAGAGCCGAATGACCAGTAGTCTTTCCAAATCAGAGACATCCGCGCAGAATTCTACAAAATCACGTTCGAACGAATCGCTCGCCCCTTTCAACTGTCCCCAACCGGTTTTGCCTATGCACAAGGAAGTCTACCTCTCGTCTCCTGCGACCTACGCCGAAACCGGCCTTCAGATCGACTCCTTTTTAAGGAATAAGTCGGAGCGGGCTTCGCTCCTTACGACCGTAAAAACCTCTTTTGGCAGCGCCGTCGTGGCCACCCGCGTGCCGGAAGCGGACGCTGAAACCTGGGCCGCCGGGCTTGAGCACCTGGCCAACGACCACCGCTATTACGAGTTGACCCACGACGCCCTGGGACACCAGATCGAGCACTATTATCTCCTGCTTAAGGATCACGCGGGCAAGACACGCGCGATTCAGCCGTTCCTCATGGTCAACCAGGATCTCGTCACCGGCATCCCCAAGCCGGTCCGGCGCTTGATCGACCGTATCCGCCGGAATTTTCCCTCCACGCTGGTCATGCGCATGCTCATGGTCGGCTGTTCCGCGGGCGAAGGGCATCTCGTCCGCGACCGATCCACCGGCAGCGTCGAGTGGGTGGCACAGGCCTTGAGCGAAGCCCTGCAACCGGTGGCGCGGCGTCTCGAGGCGGCGATGATCGTGCTCAAGGATTTTCCCAAGACCTACCGCAAATCGCTGCGACCGATGCGCCGCTCCGGTTACGCCCGCGTGCCCAGCATGCCGGGATCGCGGCTCGACCTTAATTTCAAGAGCTTTGATGAATACCTGCAAACGAAGCTCAGCCACAAGACGAGGAAAAATCTCCGGAGCAAATATCGCAAGGCTGCCGCCGGGACGCCGGTGAAGATGGAAGTCGTCTCCGATATCGAGCCTTACATCGACGAGCTTTTTCCGCTTTACCAGCAAGTCCTCGAACGGTCGCAGTACAAGTTCGAGGAACTCACGAAATCTTACTTTGTTGAAATCAGCCGTCGCATGGGAAAGCGGGCGCTGTTCTTCATATGGCGTCAGAATGGAAAGGCCGTCGCCTTCAGTTCCTGCGCGCGTCACGACGGCGTCCTGCGCGACCACTATATCGGCCTCGACTACAAGGTGGCACTCGATCATCACCTCTATTTTGTCACCTTCCGGGACATCGTCACCTGGGCCATTGAGAATAACTGCCACAGTTATTACAGCGCACCTCTTAATTACGAACCCAAGTATCATCTGCGCCATGACCTCGTTCCGCTCGACCTCTATGTGCGCACCTCGTGGGATTGGATCAATCCTCTTTTCCGCTTCGTGGTGCCCTACCTTGAGCCAACGCGCTACGATTCGATGATCCGCAAATTCGCCAATGCGCACGAGCTTTGGTGAGATGGAATTGAAGCCCCTTGTTTAAATTCTCTCTCCAGGGAGGGCCCTCAGAAGGCACCAGGCAAGATCGGGTCTGGGGAAGGTTTCAATAATATGCAGAGAATATCTCCGCGATCGCTCTCGATTATTTCTCCGCGCCCCATCTCTTTCAACTGCTTGATCAGACCCTCGCCTTTGTCATCGAATCCATTCCGGTTTAGGTAAATGGCGGAGAAACCGTAACTCTCCAACTGGTTGACCGCGTCGGTTAGCCCCATTTGCGCGATTCTTTGTTGCCACTCTTCATGGGGACGGCCTTTCTCAGAGCCATACGAAAAACGAAGATGATGGGAGTAAAGATAAGGGCGGAAATGATCGTAAGAGCCGACTCCGGGAACCGGACTTTCTGGAAACTCCATGATTGGAAGCTGAAAGACCATCGCATTCGGGGGCAGGCGCTCCTCCATTTTCCCGGTCAAGCCCCGATCCGAGGCCACAGCCTGGGCTGTTTCATCCAATTGGGCGGAGGTAACCACTGGCGGCGTCTGGTCCCACCAGGCCAGGCCCATGGAAAGCGCGGCCGCGCCATAGACCAAAAGTTTATTACGGTAGTTCACCTGCGATAAACGCCTGATCGCATACATCAGCACAATGCAGAGTATAAAAATACTATATCGCGCCGTCGCCCTAAAGAGTTGAAATCCCAAACTCCCGAATATGCCGTTGATGCCGCCAATCGAGGCATAGATAAGAATCCACAGGATCAGGAATGCTTCGAGCGGCAGCTTCGAATTGTCCAGCGCGCGTCGCAACGAGGCGATCACCAGCCAACCCATCGCACCAAGTCCGAGGAGTCCGATGTAACCGGTAGGGGGCAATTCCCCCGGGGCCAGGATAATTTCCTTGAGGTGCCCCGCACCATATGAGGCAAACGGCGGGAAAGGATGATCCGGAGGAGGGACAAAAAGATCGATGATCTTCAGGCCGTAAACCTCGAGCCAACGGTAGGAGCGCGTCACGGCGCCCCAACCCGTGCCATAGGCAAACTGGTAGAAAAAGGTGTTCACGTTCATGACGAGGAACGCCGCCACGGCGGTTGCGATGATGGCCGCCGCAGGCAGGGATTCGCGCCAACCTCGACGCCAGCCTTGTATCAGCCCTCCAAACAAGACAAATTGCGCGAACATGCTGGTGTAATAAAAGTTTTCAATTCCGACGATAAAAGCCACGAGCAGCGCGAAACCAAAACGCCGTTCTCCAAATTTGATTCCCTTCTCCCTGATGCCCCATTCGCAGACCACCAGGCATAAGGGCACGGGCCAATAGTAAACGACAGAAAGGTGATGAAGACCGTGCGCGAAAGCGTACCGCGCAAATGCGAAGGCAAATGCCCCCGCGAAGGACCAAATCCAGGAACAATTCAATATCCTGCAGGCCGTGTAAAAGGACAAGGCGGCCAGCACCTGCGCGATCAAAACGGCTACATTCGCGGCCGCAAAAATCCCAATCACCCTGGCCAGCAATCCCGTGAGCCAGGTCACGAGTTTTCCCATGGTTGGAATATCATCCCAATTGGCGACGTAAGGTGCTCCCAATTCCGGAATGTTCGTAAACAAAAAGGGGCGATAATGGCCGTCCCTCGCGGCCTTAATTTCGGAAAGAACGGAGAGAACATCCCCTTTGTCGGGATCGGATAGATAGGTCAGGGGCGTCTGCCAGCTTTCGACCGTCCAGCGGTTGTAACTCGTGCACCAGAGCAATATTACCAGTAGGGCCAGCAGTCCGGCCCGGATCATATCTAGACGAATGTCCTCCCAGCTTTTAGCCAAAAAAAATTTAAACATCTAGATAAGCGCGCGTTCCAGATCGCGGTGAGCTAATTTCACCGAATTCCGCCACATGCTAAGTTTCAAGTCCCGGAGCTGCAAGCCGTATTCTGAGCGGGCGCCGCGTGCGGCAAAAAGCGGTTGAGCTGATCGACAGTCGCTGAAAGGAGGACGAGCACAAGTATTCCGCGCTCTTGCCTGCCTCCTCGCAAACTGCTAATTCGATGCTTTAGGTTTGCCCCGGAGGCAGCTGCAGCAGCCGCGTCATGGCCTGTCACCATTTATGGAATTCCTACGCCATTACCTGGGTTTGATCCTGCGCACACTCGTTTCCGTCCTGTTGATCGCGTGGTTGATCCAATGGGTTGACTGGTCGCGATTGTGGCTCATTGTCCGCACCATGAATGCAGGCTGGCTCATTGCCGCCCTCTTCTGCTCCGCCTTCGCCCTCCCGCTCGTGGCTTGGCGTTGGCGAATGCTACTCAGCGTTCATGGCGTGCGCCTCGGTTTCTGGCGGATCTTTGAGCTGACGATGATTGGCCAGTTTTTCAGCGCCTTTATGGTCGGCACCACCGGAGGGGACATGGTCAAAATTTTTTATGTGGCGCGGACCGTGCCGCAGAGCAAGGCCGCAGTATCCTTTACGGTGATAGTAGACCGGTTCATCGGATTGGTCGCCCTCCTTGTACTTGGTGTGGCGCTTTCCGTAACCCAGCTTGACCGGCTGCTTTCAAAACCCGGCACGAGGGCCGCCACTCTCGTCTTTTACCTTTTCGCATTGGGGGGCGTGGCTGCCTCGCTGTTGGCCTGTCTCGGGCCGCTTTTACCGCACCATCAGGCCCTTCGCTCGTTCATCAACAGGCTTCCTTTCATTCATTTGGGAACGCCTCTGTTCGCCGCGTATGAACAAACCGCCCGGGCCTTTGAGATCAACTTCCTTGCGTTCACGGGATCGATCATCGCCCATCTCGGGTTGCTCCTCAGGGGCTACTGCATCATTCTCAGCATGCATCTGGAACCGCCTTTCCTGCTCTTCTCCTCGATTATCATCATCGTGGCGCTGCTGATTGCAATGCCGGTAAGCATTTCCGGCATTGGAGTGCGCGAGACGCTGTTTATCCTGTTTTTTGCGCTGCTCGCCATCGACAAGGAACAGGCGATTTCCTTTTCGGTCACTTTTTTCGGAATCAATATTCTCTGGAGCCTTCTGGGCGGTCTGATCTATTTTCTCTATCGGCATGAAACCCACACTCCCGCGCCAAACGTCGCCGAGGCCGGTCCGATATTCCCCGATTGACGAGCCCATTGTCAGCTCAACCGATAATCAGCCTTTAAGTGTGTAAGATCGCGCGAAAGACAAAATCTCCAGTCCTGCCGACATTCCAAAATAATCGTCCACCCCACCCTAATCATCGATGAATCTCAACGCCGTAAATATGGGCATTATCGGGCTGGGCTATTGGGGCCCGAATCTTCTCCGCAATTTCAGCGGGGTTGACCGCTGTCAAGTGACAGCCTGTTGTGATTTGGATGAAAGGCGCTGGACCAAATTCGCTTCGCAATACCACCGCGTCCGTTTTTTCAATTCGCCTCAAAGCCTTTTTGATGATCCGCAAATTCACGCGGTGGCCATTGCCACTCCTATTGCCACCCACCATGATTTGGTTAAACGCGCCCTTCTCGCCGGCAAGCATGTGCTGGTGGAAAAGCCGATGACCACGCGGGTGGAAGAAGCGATTGAACTATGCGACCTGGCCAACAAAATGGGACTGGTACTTCAGATGGAACATGTGTTTGTCTACAGCCCCGCCGTAACAAAGATCAAGGAGATCGTCGATTCAGGACGCCTGGGCAAGCTCCTTTTTATCGATAGCATACGGATTAATCTGGGCCTCTTTCAACACGATGTAAATGTGTTATGGGACCTCGCGCCCCATGATTTATCCATCATCGATTATTTAATGCAGCGCAGTCCCATCAGCCTGGTGGCCAATGGAAGCAGTCACACGACAAGCGGCATTGAAGACGTTGCCTATCTCAATATGGACTTTGGCGATGGCTTGATGGCAAATGTCCATGTCAATTGGCTTTCACCCGTTAAAATTCGAAGCATGATCATAGGCGGCAGCGAACAAAGTTTAGTCTACAACGACCTGGATCAGAGCGAAAAAGTCCGTGTTTACAATCGGGGCGTCAATATTACAACCAGCGAACAAATACAAAAAGTCCTGATCAAATATCGTACGGGCGACATGTGGTCTCCCGATATCTCTCATGATGAACCGCTCTTCCTCATGGCCACTGATTTTATTGAAAGTATCCATGAGGGACGCAAGCCGGTTGCGGACGCGCAATCGGGCCTGCGCTTGGTTAAAATATTGGCGGCAGCGCAACACAGTATCAAACATCAGGGAGAAAGAGTGGTCTTATGAGCGAGGCCGCCGAATTCTCCCGCATTGCGCCCGATGTTAAACTCGGACGCGGTGTAAAAATTCACGCGTTTGTGAATCTATATGGTTGCACCATCGGCGATGACACCAGCATTGGGACCTTTGTGGAAATACAACGTCATGCGAAGATCGGGCAGCGGTGCAAAATTTCCAGTCATTCCTTCATTTGTGAGGGTGTAACCATAGAAGATGAGTGTTTTATTGGACATAACGTCACCTTTACGAATGACCCCTACCCCGCGGCAACGAATGCTGACGGATCGCGCCAAACCGAAGCCGACTGGAAGATCATTCCAACTCTCGTGCGACGGTGCGCCTCGATTGGCAGCGGCGCGATTATATTATGCGGGGTGACCATAGGCCGAAATGCGCTGGTGGGCGCGGGAGCCGTGGTGACAAGGGACGTGCCGGACAATGCGATTGTAGCCGGAGTCCCGGCCCGAATAACGAAGAAAAATCGAAATGCGGTCCGGGATGCAAAAGAAAAACCGTGATCGCCTCATGATTCCACCAGCCCCTCAATTCATCATTGGTGGCGCTCCGCGTTCGGGTACCACGTGGATTTACGAGCTTCTAAATAAACATCCGGAAATCTACATGGCCAAGCCGGTCAGACCGGAGCCGAAGTTTTTTCTCGTCGATGATCTCTACGAGCGGGGTTTTTCCTATTATCAATCGACCTGGTTTAACGGCTTGGAACCAGGCAGGATGGCCGGGGAGAAATCAACCAATTACCTGGAAAACCCGGCCGTCGCAGCGCGAATAAATCAACATCTCCCCCACGTAAAGCTCATCTTTATTTTAAGAGAGCCAGCCGACCGCGCTTTCTCCAATTATCGCTGGTCGGTCATGAATGGTTATGAAACCCATGATTTTGCGACCGCCTTGTCGCTGGAGGAGGAACGGGAACGCACTTTGGCAGCGCATCTCCGTTTTGTCCGGCCGCATGCCTACTTTTCCCGAGGACTTTACGCCGAACTTCTAAAACCCTTCTTCTCGCTCTTTTCTCAAAAACAAATCCTTTGCCTCCGTTACGAAGACCTGCGCGATCAACCCGAAATACCGACCCGCCTGTTGCATCGCTTTTTGGAGGTCGAGTTCCGGCCTCACGATGCGGACGGATTGAGCGTCATTAATGCATCCGTGAAGGAATCCGAGGGGATGACCGCCTCCTTACGGTCCGACCTCCAATTACGCTACATGGAACCTAACCGTGCTTTGGCCGCGTTGCTTGGTCCGGATTTCAAAGTCTGGAAATAAACTGCCATGAGTTCAACCACCCCACGTCCCCGGATCGATATAATAACGGCCGCTTTTAACGAGGAAGAGACGTTGTTGTTATATGAACAAAAAGTGAAGGAAAGCCTGTTTACACATCCAGAATTTGAATTCAAGGTGCTTTTGGTTGATGATGGAAGCCAGGATCGCACCTGGAAGATTATGTCGGAAATGTGCGCGCGCGATGCCCGCTTTACGGCTCTGCGGCTCTCTCGTAATTTTGGCGCGCACGTGGCGGAAAGCGCCGCCTTGGCCTGTGTGCAGGGAGATGCCGCCGTGATGTTGGCGGCTGATCTTCAGGATCCACCGGAGGTTATTTTACGATTTATTGAAGCTTGGCGCGAGGGAGCAAAAATCGTCTGGGGAAAGCGCCGTACACGCGATGACGCCCTCTGGCGTCGCTTGGCCAGCAATTTTTTTTCCTTTATAGCGCTTCGTTTTGCCCTTCCACCCGGTTCCAAAATGACCAGTGGCGGCTTTATGCTTTTGGATCGGCAAGTGGTCCATTGTGTCAGACAATATCAGGAACGTAATCGCAGAATGGTGAGCTTGGTGGCCTGGACCGGATTTGATCAGGCTGTTATAGAATATGATCGCAAGGCGCGGATTGCCGGTCATCCCGGCTGGACCTTTTGGAAGATGATTCGAAGCGCCTATGACATCTTGATAGGATTCTCTCAATTGCCCGCCCGCGTCATGACGCTCATCGGCGTGACCGTCTTTCTCGTATCCGTCCTTTTAGGCGTTTTTATCATTTTCAATTGGTGGTTTGGACACCCTCTTTTGGGTTGGTCGAGCATGCTTTTGGTCATGCTCAGCCTGTTTGGCCTTCAATTCCTCATGCTGGGCCTGGTTGGAGAATATCTATTCAGGATTTATACGGAATAGGTTCAGCGTCCCCTCTATTTTATTAGTGAAACGGTCGGGCACGACAAAAAGTCCAACTCTCCCTTTTGACTCCCCTAATATATATGACCCTGCCGCAAAATCTGGCTTGCCTGACCGTGGATGAAGACTGGGCTCATCCTGCCGTTTTGTCCGATCTCTGCCGCCTCCTTGATGAAAGATCCCTCCAAGCCACTTTTTTCTGCACTCAGCCCGATGTTAAAGTGCCCGGGCATGAGCGTGGACTGCACCCAAATTTCCGGCGTAACGGCGATACCCTTCGCCGCTTCCACAAGGAAGTGAATCCACATTCCGAGGAAGTCGAGGATACGCGGATTTACCAGTACGTTGTGGAAACGACCCGCGGTTACTGTCCCGAGGCCAAGGGCGTCCGGGGGCACAGTCTGCATTATGATTCGGAATTGATGGCCATTTATCATCAGGCAGGAATTGAATATGACAGCTCCTGCTGCCTCCCTTTGATGGAAAATTTGCGTCCTGTATGGAAGGAATTCGATATCGTGGAGTTTCCGATTTATTATATCGACCACTTCGATTTGAAATCTCAACGAACCGGATTTGAATTGACAAAGCTCCG